>Ga0182027_10007486_pt1 | contig 16066 bp, 18 predicted proteins | sample 712E1DmetaG_FD_121300 | JGI IMG/M metagenome (GOLD analysis project Ga0182027, IMG submission 121300) | Permafrost microbial communities from Stordalen Mire, Sweden - 712E1D metaG (Illumina Assembly) | ecosystem: Environmental > Terrestrial > Soil > Wetlands > Permafrost | place: Sweden...
GCTCGAGCCGCGGCGCGACCCGAGGCGTCGCCGCGCGCGTATCGAAAGACCCGCCCGGCGAACACCACGAACTGCTCGGTGTCGGTCTGAAAGTCGACGAACCAAGCCGGCTGGTCGAGCACCTCGGCAAACGTGTCGGCGAGCGCCCCGGCGTTCTCGTCTGTGCTCTCGAATTCGATCAAGGTCCACCGCCGCGGCTGATCGGTGGAGGCGCTCGCGACCTCGACCCGCCTGACCACCACGAGGGTCAACCCCGAGATGCCCGAGACCTGGGTCCCGACCCTCATGCTCTCCGACACCAACGTTCCCTTGATCATCGTCATCCTCACCTCGTCGATCGACGGCCAGGAACGAAACGACCCGGGCGATGAACCCGGGTCGTCTTCGCGAAGGTTTGGGGCGTCAGTTGCCGCGAACCTGGCGGAAGCAATCGCTGCAGTAGACGGGCTTGCCGTTGGTCGGCTGGAACGGTACCTCCGTGGGCTTGCCGCATTGGCTGCAGGTAGCGGCGAACATCTGCCGTGGGCCCCGATCGTACCCGCCACCGAACCCGCCGGAGCGACCGCCGTCGTCGGGACGGGCAGACTTCCGAGCGCTGCGGCATGACGTGCATCGCTTCGGCTCGGAGAACCCGCGCTGAGCGTAGAAGTCCTGCTCGCTGGCCGTGAACACGAACTGCTGTCCGCAGTCGGCGCAGGCCAAGATCTTGTCCGTATACACGAGTTCCCCGAACTCCTCTCAGTAGCCGCTCCCTCCGTGTCCTCGCGGCTGTGCGTGAGAGGCCCGGTCGACGTGCTACGACGCGCCCGCGGCCAGCCCGTGGGCTTTGCGGCGGGATTGTACGTCCGGGCGTCGGGCGTGCATAGCTTTCTCGGCGCGGCTCAGACGCGATCGGCTTCCTGGGGAATGCCGATCGGGGCGACCAGGACGCGACCGGCCACGGCCGAACCGCGCTTGGCCAGAAGCCCGGTCTTTGGCCGGTGGAATGTGACCGTGACGTGGGCCCTGACCACCGGATCGGATAGGTCGCCGCTGGTCAGGTCTACGGCGGTGGGTGTGTCCACCGCCAGGATCGGAATGCCCGCCATGCGGGCTTTCCCAATCAGCTCCACGGCGCTCCGAATGGGATCGCGCAGCGGCCCCTGGACGCCGGTGCCGAGGAGCGCATCGACGACCACCGCCGCCTTCTCCACGCCCTGAGAGAGGATGGCCACGTCCCGGGCGACGGGGGTATGGATCCGCTCAACGTGATCCTCGGCCTCGAGGCGATCCCAGTTGCGGGCGGCGTCTTTGCCGACTGGGCGGCCCTCGGTGCCCACGAGCACGGCCACGACCCGCGCACCCTGGCGCGACAGGTGTCTAGCAGCCACGAAGCCGTCCCCGCCGTTGTTGCCGGGGCCGCACAGGATGAGGATGGGCCCCTGGCCCCAGCGGCCGGTCTTGACGGCGAGCGCTTTCACGGCCGCCGCCACCGCACAGCCGGCGTTCTCCATCAGCCGGATGCTCATGACCCCCATGGCCTGGGCCTTGCGATCGGCCCCGCGCATCGCCTCCGCGCCGATCGCGGGCAGTTCCATCGATCGCGCCCAGCGCCTCGCCAGCGCTTCGAGAGTCAGACCGAAGAGGGTGGGATCCTCTGACGGGAGCGGCGGAGCCGCCTTCGGGTCGAGAGTCGCCGAGGCGCCGCCACTCCCCTCCTCCGCGGCCGCTGGAGCAGCCGGAGGTGGCGCGGAACTCCGTCGTGACGTTGGCATCGCGATACTCCTCGCCGGCTAGCCCGGCTAGCCCCTAGCCCGTGTTCTGGAGGCCGGCCGCCACGCCGTTGACGGTGAGCTGGACCAGGCGGCGGAAGCGCTCGCGATCGGGGTCGCCGGCCGGCAGCGAGCGCAGCCTGGCCAGGAAGCGTACCTGGATATGCGATAAGGGATCTATGTAGGGCCGTCGAAGCCTGATGGAACGGCTTACGAGCGGCTCGGCCACCAGCAGCTCGGTTCGGCCGGTGACCCTCGCCAGCTGTCGAATCGACCGCTCGTACTCCTCGATGATGCGGCCCCAGAGTCGGGCGCCATCGGCGTCGCCGGCCAGCTCCGCGTACAGGCGGGCGATCTTCGGCTCGGAGCGGCCCAGAATCAACTCGGCGTTGTCGAAGGCGCTGGCGAGGAACGGCCAGTCGCGATACAGCTCGGCGATCCGATCGAGCGAGCCCGGGCCGTGGGCCTTCTCGTAGTCCTCGAGCGCGGAGCCCAGGCCGAACCAGGCCGGCAGACCGATGCGGGCCTGAGACCACGAGAAGACCCAGGGGATCGCCCGCAGCGACTCGATCCCGGATCTCACCTGACCTGTCCCGTCGGCGGCCGCGCCGTCGGCGGCCGCGCCTCGCCGGGCCGGCCTCGACCCGAGCGCCATGGTCGACAGCTCGGCCAGCGGCGTCACCGCCCGAAAGAATCGCTCGAAGCCGGGCTCCTCGTAGACCAGGGAGCGGTAGGCTCGACCGGCCACGCCCGCCAGCTCGTCCATCGCCGCCTCGCCCCGCGCGTCGACCTCGTAGACGCAATCGTCGTGTTCGGTCGTGGAAGCGACGACGACGGCGCTGCCGACGAGTCCGAGGTGGTTCTCGGCGATGGCCAGGTTGGCGTAGTTGGCCGCGACGGTCTCGCCCTGTTCGGTCATCTTGAAGCGGCCATCGATCGACCGCGGGGCCTGGGCCAGGATGGCGCGGTTGGTCGGACCTCCGCCCCGCCCGATTGCCCCGCCGCGGCCGTGGAAGAGCGTCAGTTCCACGCCGTGGCGTCGGGCGACGTCCGCCAGGCGGGCCTGGGCCCGGTAGAGCATCCAAACCGCCGCCAGGAAGCCCGACTCCTTGTTCGAGTCGGAATAGCCGAGCATCACTTCCTGGCGGTCACCGCGGGCGGCCAGATGACGCCGGTAGCGGGGGTCGGTCAGGAGCGTCTCGAGCATCTCGGCGGCGCCGGTCAGCGCATCGCTCGACTCGAACAGCGGCACGACATCGAGGGCCGCCGTGCCCGGAGCAAGCCCGCCCGTGGCGGCGGCCGTGATCGTCGGGTCGGCCGCGAGTTCCGCCAGGTCGAGGACGCGCAATACGTCCCGGGCGGACCGGGTGAAGCTGATCACGTAGCGGTGACACGCCTCCTCACTGAAGCGGCGTTGGATGGCCGCTGCCGCGCGGAATGTGGCCAGGACCTCGGCGGCCGTGACTCCCGGCACCAGTTCCGTGGCTAGATCCGGGGCCGCCACTCGGCCGCGCAGCGCCGCCAGCGCCGACTCGTGGACTTCGGAGTGCTGGCGCAATTCGAGGGAGGCCAGATGGAACCCGAACGTCTCGACCTGCCAGCGGAAGTCCTGGACCTCGCCGTAGGCCACCCTCGGCAGCCGGTCGGCCACCAGGCTGCGCTGCACCTCGTCGAGTTCGCACACGAGTTGATCGGGGTCGTCGTACCGGCCGGCGATCGGGCCGCCCTCCTCGGTCAGGTACGACCGCGTCCGGCGCAGCCGCTCCGCGATCGCCCCGAGCCGCCGTCGATACGGCTCGTCGGGATAGCGGCGGGTCAGGTCGCGCATGGTTTCCGGCAGCTCCTCGGCATCGCGCGCCAGACGCGTCTCGAGGGCGGGCTGGACTTCCTCCCGGGGCACGTAGGCCGCGATCGTGGCCAGGAGCCGCGTGGCCACGGCCTCATAGCCGTGGAGGAGGTGGTCGGCGTGGAGGCGGGGCACCTGCCGGGTCAGCTCGGCCGTGACGGTGGGATTGCCGTCCCGGTCGCCGCCGATCCACGAGCCCCAGCGCAGGAACGCGGCCACGCGCGCGGGCCGGGTGCCAGTTCGAGACGCATCTCCCGCCGGCCCATCCAACGCTCGGTCGAAGGCCCGGTAGACCCGGGGCACGACCCGGAACAGCGTCTCGTCGAAGAACGTCAGCGCCGTCCGGACCTCCTCCATCGGGCTCGGCGCCAGACGGCGGACCGCCGAGGAACGCCACAGGATGCTGATCTCCTCGCGCAGTCGCCGTCGGATCTCGGCGTCGTCGATCGGCCCGATGCGGGGATCGTCGAGCTGCTCGAGGAGCCGGTAGCAACGTCGCAGCGCCGTGAGCATGGTGCGACGCCGAGCCTCGGTCGGGTGCGCGGTCAGGACCGGCGAGATTCGCATTCGACCGAGCAGCGCAGCCACGCGATCGGAAGTCCAGCCACGCGCCAGGAGCCACTCCACGGCGGCGGCGGGCGTGCCCTCGGCGGGGCTGCCGCCGGCGCGTTGGTCCTTCTTCAGCCGACGCACTGTGTCGCGCTCCTCGGCCAGGTTGACGAGCTGGAAGTAGAGACTGAACGCGTTCGCGAGCGCCTCGGCCTGGCCCACGTCCAGCGAGTCGAGCTCGGTGGCAAGCGCGCTCTCGGCCGCCTCGTCGCCGGTCTCGCGGAAGGCGATCGAACGCAGCCGGCACCGCTCGACCAGATCCAGCAGCGCGGGCCCGCCCTGTTCGGCGATCACCTGGCCGAGCAGCGCCCCGAGCAGCTTCACCTCACGCGACAGCGGATCGCGTGCACCCGCCGTCCCGACCGTGCGCGGCTCGGCCCGCGTCGCGGCGTTGCCTGCAACGGGAGCTGCGGCGCGGTTCTGAGGATGGGTTGTGGCCATGGCGCGAGGATACAGCGGGCCCGGTGGCGGCACGCCGGCCGGCGTTCGGACGACCCGGTATGGAACCGATTCGGCTGCCCCTCGATGGTACGAATGAGGGGCCAAGGTTTCTCCTTAGGGGGCGACACCTATGGCAGAGCAAGCGCCGCCACTGGGGCGAGCTTTCTGCGGAGGCGAAATGAACCGCGAGCGAAGCCGTTGGCTTGTGATCGGGCTGATCGTTGCCAGCCTGACCGGCACCGTCCTGGGTGTCGTGACCCTCAGCGGACTCGGAGGCGCCTCGAGCGGCGACCTGGTCGTCACTTCAACTTCCGCCACATCGAACCTGTTGCTCGTCCTGGCTGCTCTCGTCTTCCTCTGCTTCGAGTTCGCGCACATGCGCAGCCGCCGCCCCAACCGGGCCGGGCGACTGGCGCCCGTCGCCAAAGCCGTCGCCGTCTAGGACGCTCCGACGAACCCGTGCCAGCGCACCCAGTGATGCCCACGTCTTACCGACCGACCGTCTCCGGTCGCCATTCTCGAGCGACCTGAGGCCGATTCCATGGGCCGCCCCGCCACCGAATCATGGGTGACGAGGCGGCCCTCCACTCGATCAGCCCCGGCGGCCCGAGCCCCACGAGCGGCGTCGCACGCCCCGGGCGCGGTCGCGCTACCATTCCCGGCCATGGCCACCGAACTGCTGCCGCGTGAGACACCCCTCGACACGGACCTCGCTCCCGCAAGGGGCCCCCTGACGGTCATCTACGACGAGGAGTGCGGCGTCTGCCGCGAGAGTGTCAAGCGGCTGCGCCGCTGGGACCATGAAGGCCGGTTCGAGTTCATGCCACTCCAGCTGGCGGCGGTCTGCGGGCGGCCGCAGCTCGAGCAGCTGGCCGCGGCGGGACACCTCGCCGACGCCGTCCACGTCGTCGATGAGGCGACCGGCCGGGTCGTCTCGGGCGGGCACGCGGCGCTGGCCATTCTCGACGCACTGCCCGGTGGCTGGCTCCTCCGCCCCTGGGCCGCCCTGCCCCCCACCGGCGCAGCCGCCGACGTCGTCTACCGCGTGGCTGCTCGACACCGCGACCGCCTGGCCTGGCTTGTCGGTCTGCGCGATGAGGTCAGCTGTCCCGTCCGTCCGGCCGCACCTCGCCCGCCCCAGGACTGACCTACACATACGACCCGTCCGGGTAGGTACGGTCGGGCCATTGGTCACCGTTCCGGCAGACCAAGTCCGATGCCGGATTGGCGCCGGAATCCCTAGGCTTGCCGCATGGCGAGCGTCCCTCCCCACGTCATTCCGTTGCGGCTCGTTCAGCCGCTGGCCGTCGACCTGCCACGCGCCGTCGCGGTGCTGAGCGGAGAGTCGATCGCGGGCCTGGGCACGCCGACCCCATCTCTGCGGTCGGGCTTCCGCCGCTACCTGACCGACCTCAGCCTGCCGATCAGGGACCACGCCCCGAGCATCGTCTTTCGGAAGGCCGCCTTCGTCGATCTCGGCGAGGTGCGCGAGACATCCGACGGCTGTGAGGTCGAGATCGGGTGGCAGTCTTCGTCACTGGCACCGCTCTTCCCGGTGTTCGCCGGCCGCCTCTCCCTGACGCGGACCCAACTCCTCCTGGAGGGCTACTACGCACCGCCCGGCGGCGAGTTAGGAGCGGCCCTCGACAGAGCCTTCCTGGGCATCGCCGCACGCGGAACGGCCCGCTGGTTCCTGGAGCGGGCCGTCGAAATGGTCTGCGCCGGCGCCCCCGAGATCGAGCCACCGGGCCAGCTGTCAACCGACCCTGCCCAGCCGATCGGCATTTCGCGCGGCGCGACCAGCTGAGCGCGAAAGACCCGGCATTGCAGCCCTCCGAAGGGCAGTTTTGACCGACTTTCGAATCACTTTCCCTATAGAAGCCGCGCCCGACACGGAGTATGGTGGCCGGGTTCCGATAATCGCTCGCATGAACCGCCGCCCAGTGGAAGGAGGGTCCGGTGCCTGAGCCATCCAGCATCGACGGGGTTCTGCGTGCACTAGTCGAGGCCATGGAAGCGCGTGAGGCCGCAGAGCCGGACCTGCCCGCCTGGGAGGCCAACGCACGGCTCCGCGCCGCGGAGGCGAGTCTCCTGCAGCTGTACCGCAACTCCGCCGGGCCCCACCACGACCGCGTGGCGATCGAGATCGAGGTCGCGCACGCCCAGGTCGAACCGACTGCCGTCGAGGTCGCTTGACCGGACGCGCCAGCTTCGCCTGACTGCGAGGGTTCTTTCGGCTCGCCGCCCGGGGCCGCCGAAGAGAGGGTCGCCGGGTTAGCCTGTGGACGTATGTGGCGTTCGTTTCTGTAGTTGAAACGCCACTCCGCCGATACCTTGCACGGTTGGCCTAAGTGCCAGGAGCCTGCCGTGCTTACACCGGCGACGGAGAAACCGAACGCCACTGCCCATAAGGATCGGCGCCTGAGGGTCGTCTACCGTCGGGAACTCCAGAACAGCGTTTTTTTCTCGGCACTCTTCGTTGGTGCCGGGATCGCGGCTGCAACGCCGATCGCGGTGCTCGTCGAGCCCGCGGACGCGCCGGCCTACGTTGCTCTGACACTCCCCCTGGCGGTCTCCGGCCTTCTGATCGCGGCCGCGGTCCGCAAGCGAGGTCGCCGCCACGCGATTCCGCTCGGAATGCTGGTGGGGCTGCTGCCCGTGCTGGCGACCGCCTTCTCGGTCGCGGTCATGCGTCAGCTCGAGTCCATCTCTCTCGGCATGCTCGGACTCATCCCCCTGGCCTTCGCGATCTTCATTCCGCTCGAACGCAGGCCCCACCTGTCCTGGCTGATCCTGGCCAACGTCATCTTCTTCGGTATGACCTTCATGACCGGCATCACCAGGATGGATTCGACCTATCCAGTCGCGATGCTGCTTGCCGGAGCTGTGGCCGCCGCTCTGAGCCTGGTCGCCAACGACGTCCAGCTGAGACGGCGCCGCAAGATGAACGATCAGCTGCTGGCGGTCCGCGGCCTGTACGGTCGGATGAAGGAACATGAGCAAGATCTCCGACGCCAGGACGAGTTCCTCTTCATGCAGCAGGAGACGCTGGTGGTCCAGCAGGCCGAGTTACTGCGCCTCAATGAGGAGCTCGAGACGATCGCCCGACTCGATGCCCTGACCGGCATCGGCAATCGCCTCCGCCTCAACGAAGACCTGGTTCAGCTCGCCGGTCGCATCGAACGCAGTGGCGGCACGGCCGGGCTGCTGCTCATGGACCTGGACCGCTTCAAGCGGCTGAACGACGCCGCGGGCCACCTCGCCGGCGATGCCGCCCTGCGCGGAGTGGCGGAGGCGCTGCGCAAGACCAGCCGAGTCGGCGACGGCGTCTATCGCTACGGCGGGGAGGAGTTCCTGGTCATCCTCCACGACTGCGACCAATCCGTTCTTGAAGCCGCGGGACAGCGCTACATCACGGCCATCGAGGCCGCCGGAATGCCCCACCCGGACAACCCGCCGTACGGACTCGTCACGGCCAGTGCCGGCGCGTGTGAACTCTCACAGGCCAACTGCACCGACGTGGACTCGGCCCTGCACGACGCCGACGAGGCGCTGTACGTGGCCAAGGCGAGCGGCCGCAACCGCATCGAGATCCACGCCCTGCCCGGGCCCGAGGATGTCGTCCCGATCGACCAGCAGCGCGTCGCAAGCTAGGCCGGCCGCCCCGACAGTTCGGCCCTGGCCGGCACCCAAGCGGACCATGCCCGCGGGGTGATACCGTCTTCGGTCATGAACGAAGAGGATGCCTGGCTGTCCGAAACCAAATGGTGGCTGTCCGCGATCACCACGCTGATGCCCATCCTGCTCGTGTTTGGGGCGCTCGCGGCGGCGGTAGGTGTCGTCGCGGAGACCGACGTTGGCGGCGTGTCCGGCCGCTACGACATCATCATTCAGGGCGCCCTGACCTGGCCGCCGTACGTGCCCATCACTCTGGCCCCGTTCCTCGTTTCTGCGCTCCTGGGCTGCCGCCTGCTCGTGCCTACCTTCGCCGGCATCCAACCTCGCCCCGTGGCGATCGTGATGGCGACGTGGCCCCTGGCGCTTGGTTCCGCCCTGATCTGGCGCGACGTCCTCGGGGTAGTGTTCTTCACGGCGATTGGCGTCATCTGGGCTTTGACGATGCCACTGCCCAAGAAGTCCCTCCTGGCCGGCGCCTCGATCAAGGACGCCGCCGTAGTGGGCCTGGCCATGAGCGCGCTGGTTCTCGTTCAGGGAACCCTGGTGGCCATCATGTGGTGCGCCTGGCGACTGTACAAGAACAAGTCGGTCGAGGTTGCGGTGACGGCCGCTTGCGCCGCGCTCATGCCCATCCTGCTGATCCTCACCGAGCTGCGAGACCCTTCGCAGGCGACCATCACTTCCGGCTTCGTGGTCGAAGTCGCGTTACTCCTCGGCCTCATCCTGGCGGGCTTCTTCTTCTGGAAGTTCCCCCGCCCGGTGCGCGAGATCGAAGAGGATGAGTACGAGGAATACGAAGAATACGAAGCGGAGTGATCTTCCTCCGGCTAATCGCGGGCCGGCCGGGGTCGAGGGGATCGGGGCCAACTCGCCCCGACCGAATCAGCGAATGGGCAGCAGCGCGGCTCCTATGCCGGTAGCCAGACCGATCGCCAGGCTCGCCAGGCCGATCTCGAGCGACTTCAGCCGATCTCTCGCGCGGGCCGCGGGATCGACAACCTGCTGAACCGTGCCCACGGGCCCGAAGTTGTAGACGCCACTCGAGCCGAAACCGGCACAGAAGTGGAACCACGCCTGGAGATAGCCCGAGGCCGATCCGCCGGCGGTCAGAACCAGGGCCAGCCGCATCCAGTGGGGCGCGGCGAAAGCCACCAACAGGCCGAACAGGGCAAGCGACACGATGAGCCCTGCGTGCCCGACTCGCCGCCGCCGGGCAATCTCCTCAGGACCGATGTTGCAGACACCGGATTCGTAGCTCACGACGTTGATGGGGCTCAACCCCGGCATGGTAGACATCGTTGCGACCTCAACTTCTCCGAGGGATGGTAGGCCGCAATCCGCTCCAGGGCGCAGATCGCGTCGTCGGGACCGCCAGGCGAGCCTCAGGGCCAGGCCCGCCTCTCACGCAGATGGCGCAGTCGGGGGTCCTTTCAGCCAGTAGCTACCCGTACAATCGGGGAAGGCTCGCGAGTCGTATCGCAACCGATGATTACCGTAGCAGTCGGTCTCGTGACGGCTGGTTCGGGGGCTCGTGATCCCGGAGGATTCGGCCAGTGGTCTTCAATCGGAAGCAGGTCAAGGACGAGGAAGCCCGCGGCGAGATGCAGTCCGCCCTCGTGGAGATGCTCCTCGACGTCTCCGAGCTCGAGCGACGGCAACTCCTCCTCGTCGCCCTCCAGACCGGTGAGCTGAAGAAGAGCGAGGCCGCCGATCTTCTCCGCCTGGTCGACCGGCTCGAGTCTGTCTCCGGCCGGCGCATCTAGTTCCCGCCGGCCATCCCCGCTCCCCTCGCCTTGTTCGGCGCGCCCTGAAGCGGGTCGCTGGTCAGGACACCTGGGCCGTGATCCGCTCAAACAGCCCCTTGAACGAGTCGGCGATACGGCCGTGCGACGCAACGCCCTGCCTCGCGGTGCCCTGCGGGTCCGTGACGTCCATGAGGCGACCCGCGAGCGTGTCGATGTCGTCGACCACTTTCGCCTTTGGGAATCGCTCCACTGCCGACTTGCCCTCGTCGGAGGCGCGGACGAAGAGCATGCCCGCCGATCGGACGCGGGCCAGGGCGGGCAGCGCGACAACTCGCTCCACATCCGACGCCGACACTCCGCTGTTGGCGCGGTTGATCACCAGCGACAACCGATCGCGGAGGTTCAGGTCCTCCGCGATCTCGCGGAACTGGACCGCAGCCCGAATGCACGCTACGTCGGGAGTGACCGGGATGAGGATCCTGTCCGCCTGGCTGAATAGGGCCTGGTTGAGCGGCCCGTAGTCCGGGTGCATGTCGAGGATGATGTAGTCGTACGACGAGCGGGCTTCGGAGATGGCCTCGGCCACGCGCCTCGGCTCGAGCATCTCGGTGTGGAGCGGCGACTCGGCCAGCACGAGCACACCCACGCCACTGCTGTGGACCGCCGCTATCTGCGTCACCGACTCCACCACACGCACGGCCGCCGACCCCGGAAAGCCCGGCCTCGCGCTGTCGCGCCAGGCGCCGGCGAGCGTCCTGGGCCGCTCCAGGCCGAGCGACTGGGCGACGTGGCCCGTGATCGTGTCGCAATCGACGAGCAGCACGTGCCGGTCCTTGCGCATCTGGAGAACGGCCCCGAGATTGATCGATATCGTCGTCTTGCCCACGCCGCCCTTTGGGTTGAAGACGATCACGATCTTGCCCTTCGGTCCCGACTCGGCCTGGCCCGGGCCGCCGATCATCGCCGACTCTTCGGCGATCGGAGACCGGGTGGCGGGTTCGAGGAGCGTCTGGGCCGAATTGCCGGCCGGCAGATTCTCGACTCGGATCAGCATGGCCTCTACGCGCCAGCGGATCGACTCCACCGAATAGGGTCTGGTGAAGTACTCGTCCCTGGTGGCGCCGAAGCCCATTCGACTGAGGGCACGCGGTGGCACGAGCATGAGCGCGGGGATGTCGCGGTTGCCGTCGTGCAACAGGGAGTACATCTCGAGCGCGCGGTCGAAGTCGGTCTCGCCGTCGATGATGGCGACGTTGATGTCGTCGCGATTCTCGAGGAGCCGCTCCAGCTCGTCCGTCGACGCCACCGGAATGGCCTCGAAGCCCGCCTCGGCCAGGTGCTGGCAAACGGCTAAGGATTCGGGACGCGGCAAGACGATGGCTACGGCGGACCGTGGCACGATTGCTCAAGCCTCCCTGCGACAACGGAAGCGATGATCCGAGTCTAGCGGATCGCGGACCGCTCCACGGCTCGATCGGGCACCGTCTTGCAGCGCGGGAGCGGCAGCCCGAGGCGATGATCCGGCGAGGTTCCCGAGTCGTACAAGTATCAGCGGACGTTGGCACAGACATCGCAGACCCGGATGTTGCGAGGTCGTGAACGCACCGCGAAGGCCGGGCCTTTCCCGGAGAGAGGGATCTTCCAAATGCGTCGTGCCCTGGTTTGGTGCGCCCTATTTGGCCTCGTGGTTGCCGGTTGCAGTAGTGCGACGGCCACGTCGGCCCCGTATCCGGCCGCCACCGACAACTACAACCATCGTCCCACGGCCGCGGCGACGTTCGCCCCGGCCGCCACTCCCTACTCCTGGTCGACGCCGCTGGTTGTGGGCACGTCCGCAGCCGTCCAGTTCCCCAACGTCGGCGTCAACCCCTACATCGACACCACCGTCGATGGCGACTCCACCTTCGGACTCGACGTCGACACCGCCTCGTACACCGTCGCCCGCAAGTACGTGTCCGACGGCAACCGCCCCGACCAGGCCAGCGTGCGCGTGGAGGAATGGGTCAACTACTTCGACCAGGGTTACGCGGCTCCGGAGAGCGGCGCCTTCGCCATCCACGTCGACGGTGGCCCCACGCCATTCCTTTCGCAGAGCGAGACGCTACTGCGCATCGGCGTCAAGGCTCACGAGACGAGCGCGAGTCGACGTCCGTCGGCGGCCCTGACCCTGGTCATCGACGTGTCGGGCTCCATGGGCGACAACGACAAGCTCGAGATGGTCAAGTCCTCGCTCCGGCTGCTCGTCGACGAGCTCAGGAGTGACGACCGTGTCGGCATCGTCGTCTTCACCAGCGATGCTCGCGTCGTCCTCGAGCCCACCCCGGGTTCCGATCGCGAGGCCATCCTGTCGGCCATCGGCAAGCTTCAGCCGGAGGCCAACACCAACGCCGAGGCCGGGCTCCGGCTGGGCTACCAGATGGCTCACTCGCAGTTCCTCGAGGGCGGCATCAATCGCGTCGTGATCGCCACCGACGGCGTTGCGAACACCGGTAACGTCGATGCCACCGCCATCCTCGAAACGGCCGGCGCCGGTGCCACGTCGGGCATCCAGCTCGTGGCAGTTGGGGTGGGGATGGGCCAGTACAACGACGCCCTGCTGGAGCAACTCGCGGACAAGGGCGATGGCTTCTACGCTTACGTCGACACACTCGACGAAGCGCGCCGCATCTTCGTCGACGAGCTGACGACCACTCTCGACACCGTCGCCATCGACGCCAAGGCACAGGTCCACTTCAACTCCGAAGCCGTGGCCGGCTATCGACTCATCGGCTACGAAGACCGAGGCCTGCCCGACAGCTCCTTCCGCAGCCCAACCGCCGAGGGCGGCGCAATCGGAGCCGGCCACTCTGTTACCGCGCTATACGCCGTGGTCCTTCGCTCCGAGCTTCAGTCGAACGCCTTGCTCGCGACCGTGAACCTGCGCTGGACCGACCCCCAGACGACTCGGGCCAGCGAGATCGCCAAGGACCTCTACCTAGGTGACCTGAACTCGAGCTTCATGGCGGCCGACTCGCACTTCAAGCTCGACTCGCTCGTTGCCGCCACGGCCGAGGTCCTGCGCAACAGCCCCTGGATCCCGGGCTACCGGATCGCGGACGTGAGGAGCGAGGCGGCCCAACTCACACTCCAACTGCCGGAAACGGCCGATGCGCGAGATTTCTTGAACATGCTGGACCAGATGTCACGTCTGGATTAGCAGCCGACGTCGCTAGGCCGGCCGCCACGCCGAGTGTCGGCGACCGGCCTCGCGACCGGGACCGCTGCGCAGCCTGGATGGGAGTCCTTCGATGAACGATCGCGATACCGCCACTGAACTGCGTCGGGTTGGCTGTGCGCTGTCCGAGGCGGACGTGGCGCAGCTACGGATCGTCGCCGGCCGGGACGCGACGGCCAGGCTGGAGCCGCTCGGAGCCGCGCTCCGGAGACTCGAAGGCAACGCGAGGCTGCTGATGGCCCCGGCCGTCGACACCAGCGCCATTGCCCCCGGACTCTGGGGGCGGGCTCGATTCACGTCGTACACGCGCGGACCAATCGGCGAAGACAAACGCTGGCACGTCGTGCTCACCCCGCCGATCCCGACCCGCTTCGGAGCCACGGGTCGGGCGCAGGTCGTCTACCTGTGCGGCCACTCGGCAAACCTCGACCTCGTCAAGCCCGCCGCCACGGCCGGCTGGTTCTGGATCGAGACTTGCGAGGGCGATTGGCCGGCCGTCGGTCCGGGCTGCCGCCGCTGCCTGGCACGGGCCGTGCAGCTCGGCTGGATCGGCCTCGACGAGCTGTAGGCGGCGGCGGGCAGGGCCCCGACGGCCACCGGACCGCGGTCCCCTACTCCATCGGTTCGAGCACGAGGACCGGGATCTGGCGGTCCGTCTTCGCCTGGTAGTTCGCGTAGTCGGGCCAGGCTTCGACGGCGCGTTCCCACCAGAGGGCCTTCTCGTCGCCCGTGACCTCGCGCGCGGTGTAGTCGCGCTTGGTGGCGCCGTCCTGCAGCTCGACGTGAGGGTTCTTGACGAGGTTGTAGTACCAGACGGGGTTCTGCGGGGCGCCGCCGAGTGACGCGACCACGGCGTAGACGCCCTCGTGTTCGACGCGCATGAGCGCCGTCTTGCGGAGCTTGCCCGTCTTCGCGCCGACCGAGGTCAGCACGATGACTGGCTTGCCGCGCAGATCGCCGCCCTGTTCGCCGTTGGTCGCCTCGTAGAGCTCGACCTGCTTGCGCGACCAGGCGGACGTGCCCGGTTCGTACTCTCCGGTGAGTGGCATGGGCCTGTTCCTTCGCTGCGGTGTCTGCCGCAAGTGTCGCCGTTCGAGTCCGACCTGGCGAGCCGTGCCGGGCCATGAGCGCAGTCGAGCGCAGTCGAGCGCAGTCGAGCGCAGTCGAGCGCATCGAATGTGCGGCTGGCTACCCGGCAAGCACCGGACTCAAGTCGTCCCAACCGCGCCTGGCCGCGGATCGCCTGCGCGCATTGCGGGCAGGTCGGGAGCGACAGCTGAACTGAGACGTCGCTGAGCATGATGGCGCGGCCCAGGCCACACTGGTGGCTCACGGCCTGCCCGCCGCCACCTCCACGAGGCCTGCCCATGCCGGCTCCGCTCGGCAAGACACCGACGAAGAAGATGCCCAAGATCGACGTCTTCGGTGTCGAGGACTCCGCGGCAACGCGCTCGGCTGTGAGGTTCTTCCGCGAGCGACGGATCGTGGTCCGATACGTCGACCTGCGCAAGAAACCGATCGAGCCCGCGCAACTCGGCCACTTCCTCGATCGGCTGGGTGCGACGGCGCTACTCGACACCGCGCACGATGTGCCCGGAGACCGCGGCAAGCTCCTGGCGGCGGTCCACGCCGACGTGCGCCTGCTTCGGCTGCCGCTGGTCCGCTACGGCGACGATGTCACCGTCGGCCCGGACGAGACAACCTGGCGGGCCTGGCTGGCTCGCGGGAAGTAAGCGCCCACCAATCCGCGACTGCTACGCTCGACTTCGGCGTGTGGTTACATCATCGGAGTCGAGTTGTATCATGTCGGGCGTGGAACGGACGCAGATCTCGCTGACCGACGAGCAGGCTCGGCGGCTGCGCTCCCTGGCGAAGCGCCGCCGCACATCGATGGCCGCCCTGATTCGAGAGGCCGTCGACAGTGTGTATCCCCCACCGGGCGGGACCGACGACCGCTGGGCAGCGGCGCTCGCGGCCATCGGTGGCTTCAGTTCCGGGAGCTCCGACACCAGCTCCGAACACGATCGCGTCCTGGGCGAGGTGCTCGGCGAGTGAAGGTCTTCGTGGATACGTCGGCCCTGTACGCGCTCCTCGACGAGGGCGATGCGAACCACGCGGCAGCGGCGGAAGTATTCGCCAGGCTTCGGGGTTCCGAGCTGGTAACGCACGCCTACGTCCTCGTTGAGACGCTCGCGCTCGTCTCGAAGCGCCTGGGTTGGGATGCCGTGGTCCGGCTGATGGACGGCTTGCTCGGCGTCGTGGCGGTCCAGCCTATCGATGCGACCACTCACTTCGCTGCCCTGAACGCCTATCGCGAATCCGCCTCGGCGTCGGTCAGCTTCGTAGATCAGGCCAGCTTCGCCTTCATGCACGCGAGTCGAATCGTCGGCGTCTTCGCCTTCGATGCGGACTTCACCCGGGCCGGCTTCGAGGTGCTCTCAGCCTGACATCGGACGCGGCGCCTCGTGAAAAGCCGACTGCCGACACTAATCGGCTGCCGTAGGTGTCCCTGGTATGCGCTCGAGCCGGCGCGGGCCGCACGCGGATACAGACCTGTCATTCTCAATGCGGCTCTTGAACCTGCTAGGAGGCGGGAAATGCCCGCTGTCTCGTACTTTCGCCGTCTTGCCGTGGGGACGGCCGTCGTTGTCCTCGTGGCGCTGGTAGCGGCTTGTGGCACCGCGGGTACATGGCCCGCGCACGTCCCGCTGTTTCGGCCGTTCTCGGACGCGTCTACGGTGACCGCCACGCCGACGCCTGAGCCGACGCCAACTCCCAGCCC
>Ga0182027_10007487_pt1 | contig 16065 bp, 14 predicted proteins | sample 712E1DmetaG_FD_121300 | JGI IMG/M metagenome (GOLD analysis project Ga0182027, IMG submission 121300) | Permafrost microbial communities from Stordalen Mire, Sweden - 712E1D metaG (Illumina Assembly) | ecosystem: Environmental > Terrestrial > Soil > Wetlands > Permafrost | place: Sweden...
CCGAATGGCGCCGGGAAGACCACCACCATCAAGATGATCGTCGGGCTGCTGCAGCCCACTTCCGGCACGATCCGGGTGGCCGGGTACGACGTGCAAGCCCAGCCTCTGCTGGCCAAGGCCGTCAGCGGCTACGTGCCGGACACTCCCAACTTGTATGCCAAGCTGACCGGGCGCGAACTGCTGCGCTTCGTGGGCGACCTGTACAGCCTGGACCGGCAGCGGCTGGCGCAGCGCACCGAAGAACTGTTGCGCGTGCTCGACCTGAACGAAGCGGCTGACCAAACCATCGACTCGTACAGCCACGGCATGCAGCAGAAGGCTTCCCTGGCAGCCGCCCTAGTGCACGACCCCAAAGTACTGGTCCTCGACGAGCCGACCGTGGGTCTTGACCCCAAGTCGGCCCGCCTGATTAAGGATATCCTGCGCCAGATGGCTGAGCGCGGCACGGCGGTATTCCTCTCCACCCACATCCTGGAGATCGCCGAGCGCATGTGTGACCGGATCGGCATCATCGACAAAGGCGCACTGGTGGCAGTTGGAACCATGAACGAACTCCGCTCGCTTGGCAAAGCCGGCGAGACCAGCCTGGAGGATATTTTCCTGAGTCTCACCGGTGGCGCCGAGGAAGCCGAGATCTCTGAGATTTTGAGATGAACAGCCTGTCTGCCCTGCCCACCGGGCGCCTGTTCCCATCCATCTGGAAACTGATCCGCCTGCGTCTACTGCTCAACTGGAATGCGTTTAAACATGCCAAGACCGGCCGGAAGATCGGTACGATCGCACTGAGCTTCCTTGCACTTGCATTCACTGGGTTCATTTTTTTCCTGAGCTGGCTTTTACTGGGATTTCTGCGCTCTCCCAAACTGACCCAGTATGTTGGATTTGACGTTGCTCCCTTCCTGCAAACCGTGCCGGTGCTGGTTTTCGCCCTGCTGTTTGTTGGGATTTTGTTCTCCAGCTTTGGCGTGATGTTGCAGGCGCTCTACCTTTCGGGCGACATGGATTTCCTGCTCACCTCTCCGGTGCCCATCCGGGCGGTCTTTGTCACCAAGTTGCTGCAGGCGGTGTTGCCCGGTTTCGGGCTGGCCGCTATGTTCGGCCTGCCGGTGCTATACGGGCTGGGTCTGGCCGGGCAATACAGTATCCTTTTCTACCCGCTGGTCCTGCTGACAATGATCGCCCTGACTCTGGCCGCCGCCGGTCTCTCGGCGCTGTTGGTCATGCTGGTGGCGCGCCTTTTTCCACCCCGGCGGGTGGCGGAGGTGCTGGGGTTCCTGACGGCCACACTTTCCATCCTGTGTTCGCAGAGCGGTAACCTCTACAATACCCTGGGACACAACGTCACGATCTCAGGGTCGCAGGTCAACGGGGTTTTTGCATTGCTGATGCGCTTCAATACTCCCTGGAACCCGTTGAACTGGGCCGGACGCGGTCTGGTGGACCTGGGCGAGGGCCGCTGGTTGGCGGGGTTTGGCCTGGTGGCGCTGACCCTGGGATTATCGGTCCTGGCCTTTTCGTTCGCACTGGCAACTGCCGAACGCTGGTATTATAGCGGCTGGGCTGGAATGCAGACAGTGGCTTACAAGAAAAAATCCGCCCGCCTCATCCGGGCAAACGCCGGTATCGACCGACCAGTTCCCGGGAGCGCCAGCCTGGCTGGCACGCAAATGAGAAAGTTGCTACCTGCTCCTGTTCGGGGCATCCTACAGAAGGATTTTCTGCTGCTCAGGCGGGACATCCGTAATCTGTCGCAGCTGGTCACTCCGTTGATCTTCGGCGTATTCTATACCGTCATGTTCCTGCGCCCCGGGGGTTCCATGTTCCCGGATAGCCCGGGTATGCCGGTAATCTTTTCCACGATCTCGCATCTTGTCTCCACCTATGGGAACATTGGCATGAGCCTGTTCGTCGGCTGGATGCTGATCAGCCGGCTGGCAGGCATGGCCTTTTCATCGGAGGGCAAGAATTACTGGATGGTAAAGGCCTCGCCGGTACGCCCGGCGCACCTGCTGGCTGCCAAGTTCCTCGTCTCCTACCTGCCAACCTTGGCGCTGGGCGTTGTCTTTATGGTAGCAGTCTCGATCCTGCAAAAAGCCTCCCTGCCCATCTTCCTGTATGGTTTGCTGGCGACCGCCTTATGCCTGGCCGGGATGAACGGTATCCTGCTGGCTTTCGGTGTGGCCGGCGCCAACTTCAACTGGACCGACCCGCGCCGGATGAATGCCGGCGCGATCGGCTGCCTGGGCCAGGCCCTGACAGGGCTCTTCCTGCCCATCGCGTTCGGCTTTTTCATCGGCCCGATGCTGCTCGCGGCGGTCTTTCAATGGTCGCAGATCTACGGTTACCTGGCTGGAGCCGTCGCCGGTATCGCCGTGAGCGTGACATGTGCGCTCCTGCCGCCTTGGCTGGTCCAGAAGCGGGTGGAACGTCTGAATGAGAATTAAGCCTGCTAAGCGGACTACATGCTGAAGCCGGCCCAAGTCCAGCCAAACCGTTCTGTCAGGCGCGCATTGGGTGCCTCGTCTGTTCGCCCATACAAAAGCGGGAAGGTGATCCAGGCGGTGTAAATAAAGATTACATTCATATCTGAAAAGTTACTATATTCCATTACATACCATATCATCCTATCTATCGTGCCAATTCCCGATGAACCGGACTTTAAGGAAATTGTGTCAAGGCACAAAAGAAATTGTATAATTGAAAGGCTATGTTCAAGAAATACCTTCTGCTCATCCTCTTCGTTTGTACGGCAGCCTGCAGCCCGGCCAAGCCAACCCTCGCCCCAACACCCTCAACAGATCAGATCAACCGGCAGGAACAGGCCGTCTACGCTTTTCTGCTGTCAAAGATGTACCAACATACAGGCTATGTCATCATGGCTGACACAGCCACTAGCGCCACCGGTGTGGACAATACCGCCCAGACACTGGACTATGTCCTGCAGAACATGCACGACGTGGCTCCCGAAACGCTGGACAATTTCCAAAGTCGGAACACTACTGCTCAAACCCTTCGCCCGGACATGCAGCTCGGCGTCCCCTATACTCTTTTAAGCCAGACCGCCAGGAACCGGATCTTCAGCCAAAACCAAAGCGGCTGGGATATCTTCTACAATCGCTACCCGCAGGCACCTGGCATTACCACGTTTTCACGCGTCGGGTTCAATGCCACCCTCGACCAGGCACTGGTCTATATGGGCACGCAGAGCAACTGGCTGGTCGGTACAGGCTATTACCTCATGCTAAAGAAAGTTAACGGAACCTGGAGCATCGACCAGCAGGTGATGATCTGGGTCTCTTAGGTGACATGCAAACTCCCCCGCCCTGGCAGGTAGCTGCTTTTACGGTCGTCCGGGCAATCTTCAACACCCTTCATCGGATGGTTTACCCATTCCTGGCAATTTTCGCGCGTGGCCTGGGCGTCGACCTGACAACCATTTCCTATGCACTGACTGCGCGCAGCATGGTCGGGACGGTGGGACCGTTTACGGCGGCGGTAGCCGACCAGCGCGGGCGTCGTTTCGGCATGCTCTTGGGTGCCACCCTTTTCATGCTCGGAGCCGCCGTAGTGGTCTTCTGGCCAAGTTTCCCTGGCTTTACCATCTCGCTGATCTTGGCTACACTCGGCAAGTACATCTTTGACCCTGGCATGCAGGCATACATCGGCGACACTGTCCCGTTTGAACGGCGCGGCCGGACGATTGCCATCACCGAGTTTGGCTGGTCACTGGCTTTCGTGGTGGGAGTCCCACTTATGGGCCTCCTGATCGCCCGGGCGGGTTGGGTGGCGCCTTTCCCTCTATTAGCGCTGCTGGGCGGGTTTATTGTGGCCGGCCTTTTCTGGATGCTGCCGAAGGAGGCACATCCAGTCAACGCGCCGCGCTCGCGCGACAATTTTCGCCTGGTTCTGACCTCCCTGCCCGCCCTGGCCGGCTTGGCCGTTGGAGTACTTGCCAGCGCGGCCAACGAACAAGTCAACCTTGTTTTTGGCATCTGGCTGCAGGATTCATTCGGCCTTAAGATTGCCGCACTGGGGGCTGCCTCGGCCGTGATCGGCATCTCCGAAATGAGCGCTGAGGGCCTTGTGGCCGCCTTCGTGGACCGGCTGGGAAAACTACGCTCCATCGCTCTCGGATTGGCAGCCAATTCGCTGGCAGCCCTGGCTCTATCCTGGCTCGGCCGGACGGAATGGGGGGCATTGGTCGGCCTGTTCTTTTTTTATATCTCTTTTGAATTCACCCTTGTCAGTTGCATCCCGCTTATGACTGAACTACTGCCTTCCGCGCGTGCCACCCTGATGGCTTGTAACGTAGCCGCCCTGTCCTTTGGCCGTGCCATCGGAGACTTCCTGGCTCCCCGGCTTTACGGGCTGGGGTTCCTGACCGTTACACTGGGGGCAGTTGGCTTCAACCTGTTGGCGCTGCTGGCGCTCTCCCGCTTGGCAAAAGAAAGACGTCACGTTTCGGGCTGAAGGAAGTTCCTATTCTGTTTGCAATTTTTCCAACTTCCAGGCTGCCAACGGTAAAATTACCATCAACAGGTACGGGACCGTGTACCGCGCGGGGTCCCACAATTCTGCAAATGCCATAAGCAGAGAAGCTGCCAGAAGAAAAGCCACCCAGTGGATTGGTTTTAGGCGGATATCTGTCCGAGGATGTGATCCGGCTGATGGGACAGGGTTACCCCCTTTTGTCAGTTCGTTATTTCTTCCGGTAATTATCAATCCCAAAAAAGGAATCAGCAGAAATCCTAAATCGTGGAAATGCAGATGTGGAGAAGCAAAAAGGCTCAAACATGCTGCCAACACAAGGTGACGGAGACTGATTTTGGGGGAAATTTTCCACAGGATGGACAAACCACCTAGCGTCACCAGGAATAAGGCCCAGGCAAGCCCGTGCAATAAGTCCATTGGTATTCCTGGAAATAGTCTCAATATCATGCCAGTAAAGCTGAACATACCAGCTTCGTTCAACCCATATCCTTGCCCACCTGTACTGATTATTACCAGGTGAATAAAATCGTTTACACCCCTGACACCAACCATGCTGATGCTAAAAAACGCCAAAAGCGTGGCCCCCGCAACAAACCACCACCAAACCTTGCGGCGGTTAAACAGGAATGGCACAGCCAGAATCAAGGCAATTTGTGGGCGGATGACCGTCATCGCCAGGCCGAGCCCCGCTGCCCAATCCTTACCACGCACCATCCCATACAACCAGACCATTCCTCCAAGGATGAGAAAGGCTGAATCCTGCCCTTTCAAAAGGCCGGTAAAAACAGGATAGAAAGATAGGGCTGAAATGAGCAGGAGTAATCTCAAACTCAAAGCCCATTGCATGGCAGACAATATCCGCTCCATGAGAATCGCACTGCAAACCACAAAGCCGATAGATACGAGTACCCAACGCCAATACGATGCTATGTAATCCGGAGTGCATATGAATTGTAAAATAGGAACCAACACTGGCGGATGATTAAACGAAAGGAGTTGATCCACGCGTAGCGGAAAACCGTAGATCGTCTCCTGTACCTGAAGCTCGGTCTGTACATCATAAAGCAGATGATAAGAACTGCTTGCAGCAATCCTTCCAGCGGCATATAGTGCACTAAAATCGAATGGCTTATGTGTCTCCGGCTGGAAAACCACCAACGACCATAACCAGCCTTCCCAGAATAACTGGAATGCCAGGCCGGTGATAACAAGAACGAGCAGGAAATTTACCCGTTTCACAAAGTTCCTTCAACCACCATACAGCTCCCTGGGTGCTAACTACACTGAATATCTAATTCTTGGGTAAAAATACAGGTACCCTTTTTCGTTTCTCGATCGAGTAGGCCTTATATATACACAGAGCTAATACCATCACAGTCACAAGATACGATCCAGCTGAAAAATGCGAGAGGAACAGTATCAAGGTTGCGGCAACCCATATTAATGCTGTCTTAATCGACCATTTCTCGCTTAACCAAATTAATGCTGGGACGAGGAGGATCAAATCGTATGCATTAGCTCTTGGAGCGCAGAATAGGGAGGCTGTCATCGCCAGCGATAAAAGCGGAATCTTCGGCAGGAAGTGGAATCGTACAACCACGAAAGCGGCGACAGCCACTAGAATAATCGTCAATAGCAAGGCAGCCGTCCCGACATAATTCTGACCTAATCCTATCAGAGATGATAGAGTGGTAAACTTCCAGCCAGGGTTAGTGTCCAAACATCCAACTCCGTGTGTGAGCAAACCGAGCATTTGCCTGACCCAGTCCGGTGTAACTAAAAACTCTATCCCAAAGAGGCTCAAGGTAGTCAGCGCGCCCGTGAGCACTGTTTTCCATCCACCCATCCATAATACAAGCGGAATAAAAATGAGGAAAAGATGAGGCTTCAGAAGAAGGAGAGGCAGGCATAGTCCGGCCAGGTATTTTTGTTCGCGTGCGAGCACAAACACAACCAACACCGCCCCTCCCAGAACAAAATAGGACATTTGCCCGACGCGATATCCCAACCAGCTAATCCAAATAACCATGGAAAACATATAGGTACGATCAAAAATATCAAAACCCTGGTAATGCTTCGTTAGGAAATGAATAACCACGGCCACGATTACTAAACCGGTCGTCAAAAAAATTAGAGAGGCAATCTCAAAAGGGAAAAAAGTCAGGGGAAGAAATATCCAGGAAACCCAGGGGAAATACCAGAATGGTAGATTGGCCGCCCCATAATTGGTATAGATCGAACTTCCCGCTAGAACATTCCGGGCAGCGCCGTAAAAAACTTGAAAATCGAACAGGTCATTCCCCCTCGTCAGGTTCAAAGTGTAAAGCATGAAACTGATCGCAAGCACCAGGTTGGTAAATACAAAGGCTCTATAAAGGATTTTTTGAATTTTCATCAGTTCCATCCTGCATGCCAATTATTTTGAAGTATAGCACAGGGATCTTAACCGGGAGCAGTTTTTGTTATTTTTCACTTTCCTTCATATTAAAAAAGATCTTCGCGCCGCCGTTCGTGTCGTATAATTCCAGAATACTTCTGAAACATCCAGATCATTGTTTATAACGAAATGTTGACTCTCTAGTGAAACCCAAACCGGTTACAAATTCAAACAAGGCCTACCGGATACGCTGGTACTGGTGGGGGCTGCTTGGACTGCTCCTGTCATTGTCCATCTATGCCCTGGCAGTCAGAATTGTTAATTCCATTGATTATCTTAATAATGGCACCGATTTCTCATCGTTCTGGATGGCTGGGAAACTGATATTACAGGGGAAAAGCCCATATGATATTGTCGCATGGGGCGAAGGTTTCCGCCGATTTGAACTCGGATTTCTGCTTACGCCCGTTTTCTTGTATCCCTTACCGCTGGCCTTGCTCTTGACTCCGCTCGGCATGCTGCCGTTCCATAACGCCTACATCATCTGGGTAACGCTCACCCAGTTGATGATCATTGCTTCCCTGGCCATCCTGTTGACTCTGGAAACCAATCCGCGCAGCAAACTCTTCATCATTCCACTTTTCATCGGGATCATGTTCTTTCGCCCGACCATCCTGACCCTGACCCAGGGCCAGGTAAGCGGATTATTCCTGTTCGCGCTGGCCTGGATCGCATTTTTATGGCAAAAGGGGAAATGGTTTTGGGGCGGCTTCCTGCTGGGTCTGCTGGTACTCAAGCCCAACCTTGGCTTCATGGTTATCCTTCTGGTTTTCGTCTGGCTGCTGCTCGACAAAAAATGGATGGCACTGTGCGGGACTCTTGCATCCGGGATTTTCCTTCTCATCGCCGGGTTGATTTATAACCCCGCCTGGATCATCCAATACTTGCAGGTCGGTTCCAACAAGCTGGCCAAGACATTCGGTGGTTCCCCGACCGTCTGGGGGTTGGGTGCACTGATCAGCCATAATCGAACCGTTGCCACGCTGATAATCGGCAGCCTGGCTGGATTAATACTCCTGTTTTGGTTCTTCCGGGGCCTCCTGCATTCGCATGCGACTCTGCGACCGGTGAGCGTGCTTGCCCTGGCAGTCAGCGTTACCCTGCTGGTCACTCCGTATACATGGACTTACGACCAATTGCTGCTGATACTCCCTATCTCCGCGGTTATCCTGGCCATGGACCGGAGCGGAGTGCGCTTCCCGCTGACTGCAAGTATTTTCCTGGGAATCGATGTACTCGTCGTTATTTTGCTGTTCTTCGATACCCTGCTGCAAGTGGAAATATTGAACGTGCTGGTTCCATTGGTTGTTTTTTGCCTGTGCCTCTGGAAGTTGGATTCTCGCATACCTGCCCAAGCTTAAGAGTACGTTTCGTCCCGTGTTCATCTTTATTAATAACGACTACATTTATGACTTTCAACCAATGATAATGGAGTCCCCATGCAAATAAGCCCTTTCCTGTTGGAACGCTATTTCGCCCAATACGAATTCAAGCTGAAATACCTGCTGAGCCCGTCGGATTGCGAAAGCCTTTCAATGGCTGAACTGCTCCAAATGGCTGCTCCCGCCAGCCTGGATCTGTGGCAGGGGCTGCGGTTAAGCTATACCGAGAGCCAGGGTCATCCCTTATTAAGGAGCGAGGTCGCCAGACTCTACCAACATATTCCAGCCGAAAACGTTATCATTGCAGCTCCTGAAGAAGCAATCTTCATCGCCATGCAGACTTTGCTGAGGCCGGGAGACCACGTTGTGGCCATTTCCCCGGCTTACCAATCGCTGTACGAGATCGCCCGGTCGATCGGTTGTGAGCTAACCAACTGGTGTCTGGAACCCGGTCCGAATGCAAACTGGCAGCTTGACCTGGACCAATTGGAAGACAGCCTGACCGCCCGGACGCGCCTGTTGGTGATCAACTTTCCGCATAACCCCACCGGCTATACACTTACGCGTAGCGAGCTGGACTCGGTCATCCGGCTGGCCCGCCAGCATGGCTTGTACCTTTTTTCGGATGAGATGTACCGGTTGCTCGAGTATGAGCCTGTCATGCGCCTGCCGGCGGTCTGCGATATTTACGAAAAAGGGATTTCTTTATCTGGTCTGTCGAAGTCATTTGCTCTGCCTGGGTTGCGGATCGGCTGGCTGGCCACGCAGGACAGTGCATTGATGGAAGGCTGGCTCACTTTCAAGGATTACACCACCATTTGCAACAGTGCCCCGGGGGAGGTCCTGGGTATCATCGCACTGCAGAACAAGGAGCGGATTATTCGCCGCAACCTGGATATCATTCAGGAAAATATCGCCAGCGCTGAGGAGTTTTTTGGCAGGCATGCACAGTGCTTTACCTGGTTCAGCCCAAAAGCCGGTTCGGTGGCTTTCCCGAAGTGGCTGGGTGACCTCCCGGTGGAACAGTTCTGCCAGGATATACTTGAAAAGCAAGGGGTAATGATCGTTCCGGGCAGCCTGTTCGATTTCCACGGGAATTATTTCAGGGTCGGTCTGGGACGCAAGAACCTCCCGGAGGCATTGGCGCATGTCGGAGAGTATCTGAAAGAATGTTAAGCTACGCTGTATAATTTGACTGCTTTACACCCTTCCGCCAACAGTTCTCTGGAAATCCCCGGGGCATGGAAGGAGATATGGGGTGGAGGGCGGGCTACGCCCGCCCTCCACCCCATATCTCCTTCAAAATCATGGCAATTCCCAATGGACCCCACTGGGAATCAATCCAGCCAAAAGAGGAATAAGGAGCAACAAAATGCAAAATGAAATCATACAACAGATCGAACGGCTCCGGAGCCGGGGCGCCGCGTACGTGGATGCGCGTTGGTATCCCTTCGAAGAAACCAATCAATTGATGATGTGGAATGGCAACCTCAAGAATGCCAGCTCCAGCCGGGAAAGCGGGATCGGCATTCGGGTGCTCTATCAGGGCGCTTGGGGTTTCTCGGCCTCATCGGACCTGGGTGACCTGGCTGGTCTGTTCGATCGGGCCTTTGATAATGCCCGCGTGGCGGCCGAACGGGTCACCTTCCCGGTGCGCCTGGCTGAGAAGGACGCCATCCAGGCCATTTTCGAGAGTCCCTCCCGCATTAACCCATTCGACATTCCCCTGGCCGATAAAGTTGCCTTTCTGAAGGAAATGGACGGAAAGTTGGATCAGAAGGGCGTATTCCAGCGCGTCAGCAGCCTGACCTTTATCCGCAAGCAGATCGTGTTTCTGGACTCGGAAGGCAGCCAGATAGAAAAGCGCATCACCGAGGTCTTCGCCGGGCTGGAGGTGAACGGCCTGGATGAGCACGGCGAGACCTTCGAACGCAAGTTCCGCCTGGACCAGCACGGCGACAGCCGCGGCTGGGAGTCGATCGACCGGCCCTTCTTCGCCGAAAATGCCGAGCGGATCGTCCGGGAACTGAACCAGGTACTGACCGCGGATGAGTGCCCCAAGGAGGATCGCTCGGTCATTCTGCTTCCCGGCATCATGTACCTGCAGACTCACGAGACCATCGGCCACGCCCTGGAGTTGGACCGCATCCTGGGCTACGAGCTGGCTTTTGCAGGCGGCTCGTTTGTGACCCTGAACGATTTCGGCAAGCTGCGCTACGGCTCCGATAAGCTGACCGCACGCGCAGATGCAACCCTGACCAACAGTCCTGGCAGTTTCGGGTTTGACGATGACGGCGTCCCGGCCCGTGATATGCTTTTGATCGATAAGGGCATCCTGGTGGGCGCCATCACCGGTCGCCAGATGGTGGAAGAAGCCAATGCCACCGCCCGGCGTCCGATCTTCTCCGGCAGCGGCGGAGCCAACCGTGCCACCGCGTTCTATCGGGTCCCGATTGAACGCATGACCAACATTAACATCGACCCGGGTCAGGACGGTTCGCTGGAGAATATTATCAGCCAGACCGACAAGGGTATCCTGCTGGACGGCGACCGCAGTTGGTCGATCGGTTCGAACCGGGAACAGTTCCATTTCGGCACGGAGATCGGTTGGCTGGTGGAGGACGGCAAGGTTACCAAACCGGTTAAGAATTCCACCTACCGGGGCGACACGCTCAAGTTCTGGAACTCGCTTTCCGCGGTGGGCGACTCTTCCACCTGGGAATTGAAATATGTGGATAATTGCGGAAAAGGCCAGCCCAACCAGATCATGCAGCTGGGACACGGAGTGCCGGTCTGCCGCTTCGACAATGTTAGGATCGGAGAATAGCCATGCAGGAACAGATCATCCAAACATTGCAGGATTTGCGGCGATATGCGCTCGGGAAAGGCTTCGAGGTCGATTTGTTCTATCATGAAGAAGACAGCTATCTTATGCGCTTTGCCAATTCGGCCATTTCGTTGAACACCAACGAACACTTGATCCGGCTGGACATCACTGCCTATTCTGGCCGGCAACGTGCCAACTACGCCCTCATTACCGACCTGGAAAAGATCGACGAAATAAAGAACGGTATCGATACGGCTGCGGCTATGGCCGAACACGCCCAGCCGCTAAACTACCAGCCGACCATCCCGGCTTTTACAGAATCCTTCGCGGATGAGAGCGGCTTCGATCCGGCTCTGGCAGGGCTGACCAATGCGAAAAAACTGGCCTTTTTCAACCAGGCGGTAAAAGGATTGGAGACCGGGGAGATCAAACTGTCAGGCATCTTCTCAAGCGGGACAAATACGCTTGCCCAGATCACGACCAGATCGGAGCACACCCAGTATTTCAAGACCTCGGACGCCCAGGTCACGGTTGTTCTGTCGCATGCCAGGCTCAAATGGGAAGTAACCGCCGAGCAGTCCGCCCAGAAGAAAACCGACTTGGAGCCGACCCGGCTGGAACAGGAACTGGCCTTCCTGATGGATCACTACCAGAGTGATACTCCACAACAGATCCCACTCGGCAGCTACGATATCGTCTTCGGTTCGGCTGCCATCGCCGAGATGCTTCATTTCATGAACTGGATCGCTTTCAACGGTGGCTCACTGAAGCGCGGTTTCTCCTTCATCTCGGAAGACCAGGTTGGGAAAAAGGTCTTTTCGGAACACTTCAGCCTGCTGGACGATCCGGAGCGGCTCGAAACCTATCCCTTCAAACGCGACCTGACCGGCATCGAACGCAAGCAGTGGCCGATCTTCGACAAAGGCGTGTTCCAAGGTTTCCTGTGGTACCAGGATGACGCGGATGAGTTCGGCGCCAAACCGACCGGTCATACCGTGCTGCACAAGAGCCTGGTGCTGTGCGGTGGTGACAAGGAAGTCGGCTCGCTGGAAGAACTGGTCAGGCTGCCACGTGATAAAGACCTGCTGTATATCCCCTTCCTGCATTACATGAACATTGTCAACCCAACCAAGGGCATCATCACCGGCAGCTCGCGCTTCGGCGCCCTGCTCCTGAAAAAGGATGGCTCCGTGGCCATCCCATACAACGTCCGCCTGACTCACAGCCTGCTGGATATCTTTGGCGACAAGCTGGCTTGGCTATCGAAGTCCATCATCCCTTATAACAACTCCCAGAGTTATGGAGCCCGCAATCCAACCGCCATGCTCATCCCTCGCTTCATGCAGGTGAACGGCTTGGAGATTTCGCATTCCAATTCATCGTATTAATTGTCACTATCCCTGGATTACGGGCGGCTGTTTTTGGAGCCGCCCGTTATTTTATCAGGTAGCATCAGTCTGTCCTTTCAGTCAGATGCGATTGACTGTGTGCCCGTCCGGCAATGGCAGGGACAGACTGCTGTATAATTGAATCCAGAGGTGCAAAGTGACAGTCGCAGAAATCCTGAAATCGGTCAATTTTGTGGTAAATCCTAAGGGAAATAAATCCACCGCACTGGAACATGTGGCTGTTTGGAAACAAATCGTCGCGATGCTCGAAGATGCCGAAGATGAGGACAAAATCAAGCACGCGCGTACTATTCACGCAGAACAGGTACCTTGGAATGTAGCAAAGAAGGAACTGAAACTGGGGGTTTAGGGAAAGGAATATATGTTGATCCATTCTGCTTCTCAATTGCTCACTTTAACCGGCGGTCCGCAGCGCGGGCACGCCCTTGGCCGCCTGGGCATGCTCGAAAATGGAGCCGTCCTGGTTCGGGAGGAAACCATCCTGGCCGTTGGGTTCTCTCCGGACTTGCTGAAGGCCTATCCTGATGAAGCTCGTCTCGACGCCAGCGGCTGTGCAGTCCTGCCCGGCTTGGTGGACCCCCACACGCATGTTATTTGGGCTGGTGACCGTGCTGCCGAGTTCGAAATGAAAATGGCCGGGGCGCAGTATCTGGAGATCCTGGCCGCCGGCGGCGGGATTCTCTCCACCGTGCGTCAGACACGCCTGGCTTCGCTCGAAACGCTGATGAACGAAACCCGCGCTCGCCTGCAGCGCATGTTCGCCCATGGCACCACCACCGCCGAAGCCAAGTCCGGCTATGGTCTGGAAACCGAAACCGAGCTGCGCATGCTGGACTCCATCCTGAAGTTGGATCAGGAGGGACCGCTCGAACTGGCCCCCACCTTCCTGGGTGCGCATGCCATTCCCACTGAATACCTGCATGATCCGCAGGGCTATACTGACCATCTCTGCAACGAAATGTTACCCGCCGTCAAAGCGTGGTGGGACAGCCAACCCCCCACCACCAACTGCCGACTTCCTTTCGTCGATGTGTTCTGCGAGACAGGCGCCTTCGACCTGGCCCAGTCCCGCCAGATCCTGACCAAGGCGAAAGAATTGGACTTCCCGCTCAAACTCCACGCGGATGAGTTCGATAACCTGGGCGGGGCCAGCCTGGCCGCCGAAATGGGCGCAGTATCCGCCGACCACCTGGTCAGGACCTCGGATGCAGACATCGCTGCACTGGCGAAATCCGATTGCGTGGCCGTTTCCCTTCCCTGCACGCCCTTCGGCCTGGCAGAGAGCAGGTACACTCCGGCCCAAAAGATCCTGGCCGCGGATGGCCTGCTGGCTCTGGCCACGGACTGCAACCCCGGCACCGCCTGGTGCGAGTCCATGCAGTTTGTCATCGCCCTGGCCTGCCGGGTCTTGAAACTGACGCCGGCCCAGGCCATCGCCGCCGCCACCATCAACGCCGCCCATGCCATTTGTCGTGCCGACCGGATCGGCTCCATCGAACCCGGCAAGCAGGCCGATTTGCTGGTACTATCAGTGCCCGATTACCGCCAGCTCGGCTATCGCTTTGGGACCAACCTGGTCAAACAGGTCGTCAAGCGCGGCAAGGTCTATAATGTGGCAACGGGTTATTCCTCTCAGGAGGTTGATCATGAACATTAATTTGTCCCAGTTCGCTCCTTACATCTGGATCCTGGCAGTTATCCTGGTGGGTCTCGTGGCCTTTGTGGTCTTCCGCTTCTTCTGGCACCATATACTAAAATTTATTGTACAGGGATGCCTGGGCATCGTAGGGATAGTTGCTCTGCTGGCACTGCTGCACTATATCTTCAAGGTATTCTGAAAATGCCTGGCAGGGTATTGATAAGCGAAAACTTTCCCAAAGGTTTTTTCAGGCATTTGCATCTATCAATGGTAACTTTCGGGGCGATGCATAACTCAAGTTATTAAGATACAATTATCTCCTCAACTCACGTCAATAATGAGAATCATTTCCACCTCTCAGGAGCCCACCATGAGTCCCTTTCTTGCCCTCTTCATTACGCTTGTGCTCGCTCTCGCTGAAATTCGTGCGCTGGATTTTGCTGCCCATCGCGGCTGGATTGAAAGCCGCCTGAGCCGCAAACTCATCCACATCCTGACCGGGCCGCTGTTCGTGATGTGCTGGCTGCTGTTCCCAAGCCCGGACCTGTGGTATTACCGCTGGCTGGCCGCGCTGGTCCCATTACTGTTCACCGTCCAATTTGCATTGATCGGCCTGGGGATTGTCAAGGATGAAGCCTCGGTCAAGGCCATGTCGCGCACAGGTGACCGGCGTGAAATCCTGCACGGTCCGCTCTTCTATGGCATCATCTTTGTTGTCATGACGCTGGTTTTTTGGAAATCTTCGCCCATCGGCATGATTGCCGTCATGCTGATGTGCGGTGGTGACGGACTGGCTGACATCATGGGGCGTGGGTTGCGTTCCCCGAAACTGCCGTGGAACAAGGACAAGTCCGTGGCTGGCTCGTTGGGCATGCTGCTGGGAGGATGGGTGCTGACGGCTTTCGTCCTGTTCATATTCGTCTTTAACAGTGTCTTTATCGGACCATTTACCGGCTACCTGCTGCCCATCACCTATCTGGCCGTGCTCGCCACGCTGGTTGAGTCTCTTCCAATCAAGGACGTGGACAATATTACCGTCACCCTGGCGGCAGTGGCGCTGGGCTACTTGCTGTTCTAAATCTTTTTCAGGAGATCCCCATGTCAGATTACCTTTTTCGCGGTTCCCTTGCCGACCTTGACCCCGAAGTCTACGAGTTGACCCAGATCGAATCCGAACGACAAGCCCGCAAGCTGATCCTGATCCCATCTGAAAGTCAGGCTCCGCTGGCTGTGCGGGAAGCCATGTCCTCGGCTTTCCAGAACATTTACGCCGAAGGCTATCCCGACGAGGCATCCCGCTGGATGAGCGAGACCGAGATCCTCGATTATCCTGCGCGCCTGGCAAACTTCCGGCGCAATTCGGACCCGCGCTACTACAAGGGCACCGAGTATGCCGACGCCATCGAAGCCCTGGCCCGCCGGCGCTGCGCCGAGGCCTTCGCCGCCAATGGCGTGACAGCTGACCAGATCTATGTCAACGTGCAGGCGCTCTCGGGCGCGCCCGCCAATAACGCCGTCTATCAGGCGCTGGTGGAACCCGGCTCGGTCGTCATGGGCATGAACCTGCTGCACGGCGGGCATCTATCGCATGGCTCCTCCGCTAACCGTTCAGGCAAGCTCTACAAAATCGTGCACTACAACGTCGATCCGGAGACCGAGCAGTTGGACTACGAGGCCGTGATGGAATTGGCCTTGGCAAACAATCCCAGGATGATCATCTGCGGTTATTCATCCTACTCCTGGATCCCCAACTGGAAAGCTTTCCGCCGCATTGCCGACGCAGTCGGGGCTTACCTGCTGGCCGATATTTCGCATCTGGGCGGGTTGGTGGCTTCCGGGGTGGTGCCTTCGCCGGTCGGCTATGCCCACGTCATCACCTC
>Ga0182027_10007489_pt1 | contig 16064 bp, 18 predicted proteins | sample 712E1DmetaG_FD_121300 | JGI IMG/M metagenome (GOLD analysis project Ga0182027, IMG submission 121300) | Permafrost microbial communities from Stordalen Mire, Sweden - 712E1D metaG (Illumina Assembly) | ecosystem: Environmental > Terrestrial > Soil > Wetlands > Permafrost | place: Sweden...
TGTGGCGACGAACAATCTTGCTTTTCGGCCGGGGCAGTTGCCACAAAAACCGGCGCCCGCGCTCGCCCCCTGACCCCGTGATCGCAAAACTACAAGGCTGACATTCAACCGGGATTCGAACCCTGAATGGCGTTTCTGGACTACCGCTCGGAAACTACAATTAGATGCACGGAGGCCGCTACTTAGGGAACTGCAGACCACTGAATCCAGAACCGTGCAAATGCAACCAAATGACCCCGTTTGGGCAATACTCGGGCAATATTGCCGCCCCACAGCTTGCTGCCACGATTCGGCGTTCGAACACGCTGGCTTGTCTGCAGTGCCCTGGCGAAAGACCCCGTGAGTCGACCGACGCGCGGCGCGATCAGGCGCACGTCCCCACATGATCCAGCACGTAACAAGGTTGATGGATGTCCGGCTTATGGCTTCCACGGCGATAGAGTGGGATGTTGATGTTCCAACCAGTCGACGACCGCAGGCCTCAGTTTTTCGGCGAATGCAAGCAGTTCCTTCGCCTCGGTCGCACTGACCTGCCCAGCCGTATCGTACTCGGCCACGTTGCGCTTTGCCCTACAGGCGTCGAGGTAATCGGCATCGTCCTGCCACTCTTTTCCGAGAATCATCGGCAACGCTTGCAACGTTCGGTAGTGTGCCAGGACTTTTTCCGGTCGAAAGCCTTCGGCATAAAGCAGCACCGTGCATAGTTTCAGCACGGCATTGTAGGCGATGCCGAATTTCCAGTCGGCCGACAACTCGCGAGCGGCGTCCTCCAAGTCGCGATCCACGATCCCGAATAGATCGGCGATCTGCTGGCGCGTCGTTTGATGGGGTCGCAGCCAACCGGCGCTATGCCATTCGCTCAAACTCATCGGTCCCTCCCTTCACGAAAAGTTTTGGCTGCTTCGCGACATCGGCTACAAAGGCATCGCCGTCCCGCAATCGCTTTGTCCATTCCTCCGGCGCCAGCACATGTGGGTTGATTTCGCGACCACACCGCGCCATCGCCGGCCGCAGACGCGGGGCCAGCGCACGTAATCCGGTCTTGCCGATCACCATCAGGTCGATGTCGCTGTCCGCGCCGGCTTTGCCGCGAGCCCATGAACCAAAAACAAAGGCATGATCCACTCCCGCCAACCCGGAAAGGGCATCTGCGAGCACAGCGCTTACTCCGGCGGTCTTTGTCACGAGCCCGTGCAAATCCGCGAACACGGGATGCTCCGTGTTCGCCCTAAAGAGTTTTCGGTTGCCGTCGGCGCGGGCTCGAATCAGCTCGGCTTCCTCCAGCTTGGCCAGCTCCTCCTGCACCGTGCCGAGGCCCAAGCCGCTTCGCCGGACGAGTTCGCGCAGGTGCAGTTCGACTGCCGGGTCGGCAAACAAAACGCGCAGCAATTCAGCGCGCACCTTCGGGAACAGGACGTTCAGCAATAGCATATCGTATGGGTTACCCTTACGATCGTAAGGAATAGGCTGTCAATCTGTGAATGTCATCTCCGCTGTACGTGCCCTGCGGGTTCGTGCGCCCCTATCATGCTCCTCGTCCAGCATCTCAGAGGACAGGGCAAATCCCGCCACCCGGGGTCACCCCAAAACCCGCCACCCTGGGCGGGGTCGGTGTTTGGTAGTTGATTGATAGTTTTGGGCAAGCGGAAACGGGTACGGTGGGCGCGCGGCCCGGACTTGCCCGGCGGGATCGCCGAGCGGAGCCGAGGCGGACGCGCCACCCCATCGGAAGGTGGCGCGACATCACGCCGGGAGGGCTTGGAGGTTCGGCGTTGTACCGCGCGCCACTGGTTCAGACAGGGCATGGAGTCAGGTGGCGTCGTCGCCGGAGAGTTTCATGCCCTTGAAGGCGGTCGCTCCGGGCCAGCGCTTGCTGCGGCCGACAAACGGGACGATGTGGCAGTGATGGAGGATCCGGTCGAGGATGGCCGTGGCGACGGGCACGTCCTGAAAGAGCTTTCCCCAGTCTTCAAGCGGACGGTTGGAGGTGATGAGGATCGACTTCTTTTCGTAGCGCCGGATGACGATCTCCAGGAGGTACTCACCGGAGTTTTGAGGGAGATGTTTGGCGGCAAAGTCATCGATGATGAGCAAGTCGGGTTTGAGGTACTGTCGCAGCATCAGCTCCTTCTCCTTCATGGCCTCCTCGGCGATCAGGTCGCGCACCAGTTCGAAAATCGACTTACGCAGGACGGTGAAGCCCTGCTTGATCGCTTCGTAGCCAATCGCCTGGCTTAAATGCGTTTTCCCCAAACCTGGGGAGCCCACAAAGAGGGCGCACCGGGCCTCGCGGACGAACCCGCAGGTGGCCAGTTCGTAGATGTCCTTTTTGGGGATCTTGGGGTTAAAGCTCCAATCAAAGTCCTCCAAAGTCTTCGTGTCGCTAAAGCCGGCGGCGCGGCTGCGGATCGCGATCCTTCGCTGCTGGCGCAGGTTCACCTCGTCCTGCAGGATGAGGGTCAGGAACTCGGCATGGGAGAGCCGGCTGGCGGCCGCCTCCTGCAGGCGCACCCCGAGGGTGGTGGCCAGGCCGGAGAGGCGCAGTTGTTTGAGCGTGAGGGCGAGTTGCGGGTCATTCATGGGGGAAAGGGATCCGGTAGGCCTCCATCTCGCGGATCAGCGGATGGGTTTCCAGGAAGTCGACCTGGACCACGTTGGCCGGCTCGGTCAGCGCCTGCTTGAGGTCGCCCAGTTTCCAGCCGGCCCGCTGCAGCGCCTTGGCGGCGGCCGCTTCAAGCGCCGCGACCGGCGTCTTTCTGGTGAGCGCGATCAGACCCTGGAGAACCCGGATGGCCTCGATGCCGCGGTGCCGGTGCATCGCCATCGCCCAGGCGCCCACGTTCGGTCCAAAGCTCTGGCAGCGTTCGAGCAGGTAGACGGTTCCCCGGTCCGCCAGTCGCCGTTTGAGCGGGTGGATGTGTGCGTCCTCGGTGCGGGACAACCCGGGCTCGGTGCGCACGTGGACCGTGATCAGCTCCATCTTCAGCGTATAGATGCGGATCACCCGGGATTCCCCGCGCACCCACACCTCGCGGCCCGTGTATTCCGGCGGCACCGAGTAGTACGCCCGGTCGAACTCGACGTGGCCATCGAGATGCACACCGCGTTTGCCCTCCGTGAAGCTCGGAAAGATGTTCGCCGGCAGCGGCTGCAACGCGGGTTTCTCCACCTCCAGGAAGTGCTGGCCGACATGCCGGCGGGTGGTGCCGTGGATGCGGGTGTCGGCAACGTTGCGCTCCCACTCGGCCAGGAAAGTGTTTTCTTCGGCCAGACTCGCAAACGTGCGGCCCCTCAGCGCCTCCTGGACAAAATCCACGCCCCGTTCCACGCGGCCTTTGTGTCGCGGCATCCTGGGCTTGGTCGGCAGAACCACCGTTCCGTAATGGGCCGCAAACGACGCCAGCTTGGGGTTGAGCTCCGGATCGTACCAGTCCGGATGCAGCACCGCCGCCTTCAGATTGTCCGGGGCCGTGCCGACGGGCACCCCGCCGAAGTGGCGGAACGCGTTTTCCAGACACCGCAGGAAGCTCTCCGTCTTCTGATCAAAAGTCGCCTCGCTGTAGCCCTTGCGCGAGCAACATAGCACGGCGCGAAAGACGTGCGAACGCCGACGCTTGCCCGATTCATCGATGATCCACGCGCCGGTCCCAAAATCCACCTGCAGCTGCTCGCCCGGGGCAAATTCCATCCGCCGGAACGGCACTGGCGCCTCCAGCTCCAAGCGGCGAACAAAGCGCTTTACCGACTGGTAACTGCCCGCGAAACCACGCTCGCGAACCAGGTCCTGGTGGATCCGTTTCGCCGACAGGCCCTGGTCCAGGCCGGCCTCGATTTCCTTCTTCCAGCCGGCACACAGACTCACGTTCGCCTGGGCGGCTGCCAACGCCTGCGCGAACAGCTCCGAACCGTCGCCGGGCGCGCCGGCGTCGCTCGGGTTCGGCGTTACGCTCTTCCCGAGGATCAGGGTGGCCGGTTCTGGCTCGACCCCGGCGGTGGACCCGGCGGTCAGGGTGGCGGGTTTTGACTCCAGCCCCGATGCTGTAGGCGTCGCGGGAGCCCCATTCTCCATCTCGGAGCCGGGGGTCGGGGTGGCGGGTTTTGAGGCTTCCAGCCCCACATATTTGCCGACCGTGTCTCGGTCGTAACCCATCTCGCGGGCGATCCTGCGCGCGGACCAGCCCCGCTTCCACAGCGTGACGATTGTTTCTTGTTGGCTCACCTTGAGTTGGTTCATTCGCATCCGTTGTGCGACCCGCGTCGCACAACCGGCGAACTAATCCCACTCAAAGTGGCGGGTTTTGAGGGTGACCCCAGCTGGCGGGATTACCCCGTCCCCTGACACCAGCACGGTAATCCCGTTCTCGGAGCCTTTCGTGCCGATGGACCGGCCATTGTCAAAGAGATGCCACATATCGGTCGGCTCTATGCCCTCAGATACAGGGTGCCGGACGCGATGCAGTCCAGAATGATGCCAACCTGGCGGGCCGCACCCTCCATGGAAGCCTGGCGGATAATCGCAGCCTCCTCCGCACAGTCATGCCCGTCAAGGAACAGGCAAAACTTCTCCCGGGTGTCTTCAGTCAGCACGACAGCCTTGAGCTGCGTCCACGCCAGCGAGTCGGTCCAACACTTTTCACAGCGGAACGTGGTCACGAAGTCCTGCAGATACTCGTTCCACGTCGGAAGAATGTGGATTTGCGACCGTGGGTGCTCGCTGAAACAGCCGGAGCAGATATAGAATTCAGCATGGTCGGGGTCGGGCATGAAAGGCACAGGATCAGCCGCTCAATGAATCTCGAAGGCGCCTTGGCGGCAGAAGGCGATGAACTGCTTTGTCGCGGGCTTGTTCTCGCCGCTGAGCGCTTCCAAGGGTGACAGGTTCGCCCCCACCGGTATGAGTGGCCCACCGGCCTCGCTTTCAACCGCCTTGTGCCAGGCGGCGTAGAAATCCGGTATGTCGTCCAGCCCCCGTTCCAAGGCATCGGCCAGCTGGGCGGCATCGTCCGCAGTGACAATCTGACCGCCGTTTAAGATATAGCTTCCGCTCCACTCCCGACCTTCCCCTTCTGTCGCCCAGTCCTTGGGTGCTTGGGTCCCTGCCGGTCGCCAGCGGTACATCCTGGCCAGGGCGAGCGTCTGATCCCAGACATACACGCTGAAGTGCGATGTTTTCCCCCGCTCGTTGACCAGATCCAGGCTCATAGTGCGTCAGGCCTTTGGTTTCATCACGCGGCCCATGAACCCCGATTCCGCAGTTGAGGCTTCAACTCCTGGTAGCCTCGAGCGTGAGCCCCTCGACGGGCTCGGGGCCCTGAGCTTGTCGAATGGGCGAGTGGATTCCGTCTCAACTGCGGGATCCAGGCTGAACAGAATGCTGCCTGTGTTCCTTTCCATGATGAGAAACAGAACGGAATGATAAGTCGCAAACAGTTGGATCAATGTGGCCAGCATGGTCGCTGGCATCATCTCAACCTGCATTGCTTCGGCTCGCCTCCTTACCGCTCGCGCTTGTAGATGTCCGTTTCAGCACCACCTTGAAATGTTATCGTGCTCCCGTCCTCAGTGATCACACCGATTAGATCGTTCCCACTCGGGCTATTAACCAGATGGAACGTTCGCCCGTCGATTCTGAACTTGAGGCCTTGCCGCCAGACACCAAGTTGTTTCCATGACGGCGAGCTTGTTACACAGTGTCCTTGAGTGATTATGTCACCTTGAACATCGAATGTAAAGTATCCCCTTTCTTTAGCTTCTTCGTCATGATAGCGGTAAACATACCGTGCACCATCGATCTTCCTTAGAAACTCCTCCTGCTCCCTAGCCTTGCTTGCCTCGGTAGCTTGTTCCTGCGCCCGTTGATCCTCTATCGCTTTCCTCGCTGCCAGCTCTTTATCCTTCGCCGCCTTCTCCTGTCTGGCTTCAATCTTGTAGATCTCATCCTGCGTCTTGCGTTGCAGCTCGCCTTGCGGGCTGGTGGTCATGAACAGCTTGAGCGCTGCGATGGCGTCATCGTACCGCTGGGCGGTCTCCAGGGCCAAGCCCATCTTCATGTAGACCTCGCCCCACCATGGCGCGATCAGCAAGGCTTGCCGGAATTCCTCGGCAGCATCGGCACTGTCCGACGGCTGCTTGGCATCATCCAGCAGCGTGGATGCCTTGACGTAATGCCGCCGTGCCTCTTCCGGGATGGCAGGCGGCGGATTCATCTCCTGCGCCAGCTTGATAATCTTCTCACGCAAGGCAGTGTCCGACGGGTTCCGCTGCAGGTCGGAGACGTATTGGTGGAGGGTGTCTCTGGGGTCCGTTGATTGAGCATTTGCCCAAAATGGAGCCGCCAACGCTCCGGCAAGATACAAACTGAATAGACAGCCGAGTTTGTGTTTCATGGTGCTGCTCCTTACCGTGTACGGGGGAGGACCCAGCCGTCATAAACTGGCGTCGGCTGGCCCGGCAAACCACTTACCGTTATGCTGCTGCCATCGTCGGCAATGGTCAAAACCCAGGTCGTCTGTATTTCTACATTCATAACGTAACCCTGCGAATCCTTTGCGTCGCATGTGAATCTCGCCTGACGATGGGTAATGGTTAATCTCCGACGTCCGTCGATTGTGCCCTGCCATCCCGACCACAACTCATTACCTCGAATCTGCCACATATCACCATGTCGCACGGAATAAATCGCACCATCCAATCTTTTGAGCCATTGTCTCTCCTCTTCTAATTGCTTTGCTGCGATCCCCTCGGGGCTCGACTCATACGCCTTTCGTCGTTCTTCCTCCGCTCGCGTGGCCGCCGCCAGCTCCTTGTCCTTCACCACCTTTTCCTGTTTGGCTTCAAATCCCCAAATCTTATCCTGGACGGCTTGCGCCTCAGCATCCGAGAGTTTGAACATCTGGTAATGCTGTAGGCTGGTGATGCCCTTCGCGTAGTCGCCCGCCGCTCCTTGCGCCAGAGCCAGATTGTAAAGCGCCTCCGGCCACCACGGAGCAATCCGGACGGCCTGGGAGAATTCCTCTGACACCTGGCTGAAATCATCCGGCGACTTGGCGTCCTTCGCCAATGTCGCGCCCCGCACGAAATGCTTACGCGCTTCAGTGGGAATCGGCGGTGGCTGGTCCAAGGCCACAGCCAGCTTGATGACCTTCTCAGCTGCGGCGTCAGAAGGTGACTGTTGATATGCTGCCACTGCCTGCTGGAAGTCGGAGGTGGTGGGTTGGGCCACCGCCATTGACGGCCACGCGAGCAGGAGCACAGCCACAATAGTCAGAGCTGAATGGATTCTCGTTTTGTTGTTCATGGGTGTTTCCCTATTTGTTCCAGAGGTAGATCTCGTCACTCGTAGCCCCGTTGCTCTGCAGGGTACGGAGAGTTATTCTATCGCCGTCTTCACTGAATGTGACGGTTTCCCCTACGGGATGAATACCATCTACAACGTCGAATCTGCTTATCCGATGCCTGCTCTCGCGCCCCTGGATCGGTTCGCGTTGGTTTTCGATATAACTGTGATTGCCGTTGCGGTTGTCGATTACTCCGAATACGAATTCAGCGCCCCTTACATCTATTATAGGATACACACCCGCAAAATCATAACACGTGTATCTCCTGCCATCAATCTTCCTGAGCAGTGTCTCAAATTTTCCTTCGGAACTCGATTCATACGCCAGTCGTTGCTGCTCGGCTTTGACACGCGCCTCTTCCGCGGCGGCGAGCTGCGCATCTTGTGCGGCCTTGGCGGCGAGCCGCTTCTTGGCTTCGATCTTGTAGAGCTCGTCCTGAGCTGCCCTCAGGCGTTCGTCGCCGGGATTGGTTGCCATGTAGAGCTTTACGTAGGCGATGGCGTCGTCGAACCGTTGAGCCGCCTCCAGCGCCAAGCCGAGGTCACGATTGGCTTCGGGCCACCAGGACGCAGCGAGCAGAGCCGCCTTGAACTCAGAGATGGAGTCACCGAAATCGTCGGGTTTCTTGGCGCCGTCGAAAAGCGTCTTCGCCATGACGTAATGCCGCCGCGCCTCCTCGGAGACAGCAGGAGGCGGATTCATCTCCTGCGCCAACTTGATGATATTCTCACGCAAGGCAGTGTCCGACGGGTTCCGTTGGAGGTCGGAGACGTACTGGTTGAGGGTGTCCTGCGGCGACGCCGTTTGGGCCTTCGCCATTGACGGCCACACCAGCATGAGCGCGGCCACGATGGTTTGAACTGGGAGGATTCTGCTTTTTTCCATAGCTATTCCCCCATCTCCGTCAGGGGTAGACAACGTTCCCCCTTTTCCGTTATGTATTCGCTTACAGACGATTCAGAACATCTGCCTCGAAGCACTTCGACCTGGAAGCTATTTGTCATCATCTTGAACGGAAAATACAATCGGGCTGTCCGCTGGCCCGTCTGATTATATTCTCACCGTCCTCGCTGATTTTGATAGTAACCTGTTCAGGGCCGAAGGTTTCTGTCGTATAGTTAACAATAGTCTCAAATCCTGTGATATGGAAACGGAGGTATTCATGATATCTCCCACTATAAGTGCTTCCCCAGACGACAAGGTCCCCTCTCACATTCATAGTTGCATTATCAAAAACGTACGTCCTCCCATCGATCTTCCTTAGCAGTGCTTCAAATCGCCGTTCTGGGCTCGCCTCAAATGCCAGTCGTTGCTGCTCTGCTTTGGCACGCGCCTCTTCAGCGGCGGCTTTCTGATCTGCCAGCTCTTTATCCTTCGCCGCCTTCTCCTGTCTGGCTTCAATCTTGTAGATCTCATCCTGCGTCTTGCGCTGCAGGTCGCCTTGCGGGTTGGTGACCATGAACAGCTTGAGCGCCGCAATGGCGTCGTCGTAACGCTGGGCCGTTTCCAGCGCCAAGCCCATCTTCATGTAGACTTCGCCCCACCATGGCGCGATTAGCAGGGCCTGCCGGAATTCCTCGGCGGCATCGGCGCTATCCGATGGCTGCTTGGCATCGTCCAGTAGCGTGGAGGCCTTGACGTAATGCCGCCGCGCCTCCTCAGGGATGGCAGGAGGCGGATTCAACTCCTGCGCCAGCTTGATGATCTTCTCACGCAAGGCAGTGTCCGACGGGTTCCGTTGCAGGTCGGCGACGTACTGGTTGAGGGTGTCTTGCGTTGTCGTCGCTGCCTGGGCCACCGACAGTGAGGGCCACCCGAGCAGGGTCGCGGCGACGATGGATAAGACTGGGAGGATTCTCGTTTTGGTGCCCATGGTTCTCCTACATTTGCTGGTTAAAGGTCGCCGCCACCTTCTGACGTCCGTCACCTATTTGACGTTTCATCGTTATAGTGTCTCCGTAATCACTGATTATGTAAGTATCGGTTATCATTTCATGGCCCACCGGGTCTTCCCATGTTACCGACGCTTCACGGCCATGTATTTCAAAAGAGTTTTCGTCTGTGACGGTTTCTCCTTGGGGTTTCCCCCGATCGCCCCGAGGAATGATCAGCCCTGTAACAAGAAACCTGCCCTTCACGGTTAGTGTCATGATCCTACCGCCAGCCGTCCTAAAAAAGTACTCCCTGCCGTTAATCTCCCTGAGCAGCGCCTCAAATCTCCCTTCCGCGCTCGACTCATACGCCAGTCGTTGCTGCTCCGCTTTCGCGCATGTCTCTTCCGCGACAGCTTTCGTAGCCGCTAGCTCCTTGTCCTTTATCGCCTTCTCCGCGGCATATCTCAATCCGCCTATGCGTTTCCGCACGTCGCTGCCATCTTGGGCATCTGGCGCAGCCACCAAGTATAGGCTGAAGTCCCGTGCCGCAGCTTCAAAGTTTTCAGCCTTCTCGTCGGCCACACCGCAGTTGAAATAGTCCGCCGCCAGCCAAGGGGCGACCAAGAGTGCCTTTTCATACTCCTTTGCCGCGTCGGCATAATCCCCAGTCGTCTTGGCATGCTTGAATGCATATTCCCCAGCGCCTTCGCGCGTTACCACTTCATCGGGCACCGCAGGCTTCGGGTTCATCGTCGAAACTAACTTGATGATCCTCTCACGCAACGCCGTGTCCGACGGGTTCCGTTGCAGGTCGGAGACAGATTGGTTCAGGGTGTCCTGCGGGCTGCCCGTTTGCCCTTGTGCGAAAGGTAACACGATGAGCGCGGCGGTAAACAAGATAAGGAGAATGATGGCTCTTATATTCAGGTTCATGGTGGACTTCTTATCGCACGCGATTGTAGACCTTCACAAAATTCCCATCGTGAATCGTTATGATGCTCCCGTCTTCACTAATGACGCCTGTCAAAGTCGGACAGGCGACTCCATGCAGAAAACCGCGGAGCCTTTTCCCATTGAGTTCGAATGTTACGGTTTCAGGATGATGCGTCCATTGTCCATAGGAATTCCCGAAATACATCTCCGTAAGGACTGTGCCATTCCGAATCTCGATTGTGCTATAGTTTGTGTTATTCCAATCAAAACGGTACTGTGCGCCGTCGACTTTTCTCAGAAACTGCTCCTGCTCCCGTGCGGCGACCGCTTCCGGACTTGATTCCCTCGCTTGGGCTTCCGCCATCTCCTTCTCCTGCTCCGCCATCTTCTGCTTGGCTTTGAGGGCGTAGATCTTGTCTTGAGCCGTCCGTGCCTCAGCATCCGGAAGTTTGAATAGCAGATACAGTCTTAGCGCAGCGATGCCGCCGGGATAATCACCCGCAGCCTCCAACGCCAAAGCCCGGTTGTAATGGGCCTCTGGCCACCATGGGGCAACGTGGACAGCTTCACCGAATTCCCTGCCTGCCATGGCAAAATCGTTGGGGCTCTTGGCGGACTTGAACATCGTCTGGCCCATCACGAAGGGCTCCCGGGCCTCCTCGGGGATTGGCGGAGCCTGGTCCATAGCCGCGGCCAGCTTGATCACCCTCTCAGCCGCAGCATCGGATGGTGATTGCTGATATGCCGCCACTGCTTGCTGGAAATCGGTGGTGGGCTGAGCGGCAGCGGGGAAAGCCGCGAGCAGCGGCAACACAGCGATGGCGATGATCTTGAGAACGGCGGTAAATGTGTTCATGGAATGGAATCTGTCGCGCGATGGTCTTACTGCGGCTCACTATTGCGCGGCGCGAGCAGGGAAGGATCTGCTTTGCCGGGTTGAATGTTGAGGGCCACAGGATTTTCCCCCTCCAATTCTTCCTCTGGCGGCAAGTAATCGATCTCGGAAGCCCGACTAAAGCCCAACCGCGGTCGGAGTAGCAACGTTATCGGTTTCGGCCGGTTCCAAGTGCCATGAAACGACAGCACAAGGGACCCACGCAGCAGCGGCCCATACTGTTCTAACACGGTGCGATGGATGTTCCATTCGACGACCGCGCATTTCCGTTTTTCGTCGAGGCATCGATAAATGAACCAATGCTTCGCGCCGCGCTCACCAGACCCAATGAAATTGGACATCAGGGCCGACGCGTTGAGGATATTCGCTGCCCGCGTGCTCATCGGCGAAGCCTTGTCCGCCGCCTCATGCAGGCTCTTGCCGACCATATCTGCGTTCCTTTCCAACCACGATGCAAGGTCTCTAGACGGTTGCAGGCCGAGCAAATTCGCCGAGAACTCGCTCACCGTGCAACCGCTGTCGCCGCCATCGATCAAGAGTTGTACGGCGAGTGCACGGTTCTCGCGGATTTCCGCCAGCCAATCCCACCACTTGCCACCTGCTTCCAGCGGTGCGACCCCCACAATCCAATCGAAACGGTAGGCTGGCGAGCGTTCATCAAAGGTGTATCCGGTCTGCAACGGGCTCAGCGCCGGTTCCGTCTCACCCAGCAGCGAAAAATGCAGGCGCAGGGCTTTGGTCCCCTCGGACAGAGGCTCATCGTTTCGCGAGTCCTTCTTGCGGATTCTGCCCGAGGCCTTCTTGCCGTCGCCAGTGACAACAATGTCAACGGTCTTCTGGGAAATAACAACACTCATCGAAATTCCCTTTCTGGGTTAATGAGGCCGCGAGCGACAGCGCGATGATTGGGAGAATTAATTGCTTGGTTTGCACGGGTTAGCTGCATCCACGAGGAGGGTTACTCATCCGCCGCTCCGGCTCTTTTCAAGAGACGAATGACTTCAGGCTTGTCGTGCTCAAATTGAGCCATCCGGTTCGCGTCCCAGAACCCGCCGCCAGCGTCACCGTCTTCAACCAAGCGTCTCAATGCTGTTTTGCCGTGACAATCCTTGGCATGTACATCCGCCCCGTTCTTGAGCAGAAGTCGCACAAGATCAAGATCGGCTATCTGGGCCGCCCACATCAGCGCTGTCTCTCTATCGTCTGCCCTTCTAGCATTCACATCTGCACCCTTGTCGATCAGAAGCTTCACTATGTCTGCCGCGTCGCGGGCGTAACAAACAGCCAATAGGATCAAATCATGTTCGTTCCTAACATCCGCACCGTTTTCAATTAGGATCCGCACAATATTTGCCTGCCCACAACATACCCCGGCCGTTAGAACCGTGAAACCGCACTCCTTGGCGTTCAGATCCGCACCCTTTTCTATTGCCGCTCGTACGGCATCCACACTCACGCAACCTCTGCGCAGTTCTACAGGCCCGGGCTTTTCAGTGATACCAAAGGCTTCAAACAGTTCTTTCGTGGCTACGGGTTTCGCTGCCACCTTCTCCTGGCGGTATTCGATCTTGCTTTGCCGATCCTCGGCCCATTCGACGTCCCGAGCCGATGGCTTCGTGAGTAGGTAAAGCTTGAGATTGACGAATGCTTCTTCATATAGCCCGGCCTTGTCCTGAACGATGGCGATATTGCGATATCCATCGGCCAGCCACGGAGCGGCATTCAGCGCCAGCTGGAATTCTGCGGCTGCATCCTTGAAACCATCTACGGTTTTGGCACCCTCGGCAGCGGCCGCGCCGCGCGACATATGTTTCCTGGCTTCGGCTGGGATTGCAGGAGGCGGATCCATCTGCGCCGCCAGCGCGATCACCTTTTCTGCAGCTGAGACGGAATGAGACTGTTGGTATTCCGCCACCGCCTGCTGGAAATCGGATGTGGTAGGCTGCGCACCTGCGGGCAACGCCGCGAGCAACAGAAATATCAGTGAAAGTATCAATTGCCTGGTTTTCATGAGTTATATTCCTTTCCGAGCATGCTCTTGACCGGAATTCTCAAGTCTGGCCATCGCCGGTTCCAACGGGACTGGCGGGGCAAAAACGCCATCCGCGGAAAACGTCACCATCTGCCCGGCGTTCAGCGGAAACGTGCGCTGGGTCTTCTTTTCCGTGATCTCGAGTTGACCGGAGAACAGCTTCACCGAGCCTGAGCTATCGGGCTCGACCATCGCCTCAAAATCCGTTCCGCGAATCCCGGTATCTCCCGCTGGCAATATCACTTTCATATTCGCGGGATTCTTCCGGGGTGCCTTACCTGTCACCCAACGAAGCAACCCCTTCTGCAACCGGGCCGTGATCTTGTCCCTGGAGTTGTTAGGGTCGTAGACGAATTCGTCGATGACCATATCGCCGTTTGGACCTATGGTGCAAACTGTCTCGTCAAGAAGCAGCAACTGAACGCGTCCGTCCGGACCTGTGACGACTCGCGTGCCGAGTCCGACTGGCGCCTTGGCAGCTTCATCTCCGGATAATTTACGGCCGTCCGCAGTGATGAAGTGGAACTCACCGCTGGAAGATCCGACTGCGCCCACCCGCGTGTGCGACTGCACGAGGGCGTTGAACGCCTTGGCGTCTCTCACGTAGTCCTTACGGGCTTGGTCCAGGTGCGCCTTCTTGGCCAAGCCTTCCGGCACCCGCGGATCATCCTCTGGCAGTTTGTGGTTACCGAACTCTGCGTTGTAGGCCTTCGCCTCTTCGCGAAGAGCACCCAGGCGGGTCAGCAAAGCCTCCCGTTTGATTTGCAGGTCGGCCTTGACGGCGGCAGGCAGAGCATCAGGCACCGGCAGCAAGGGCGGCACCTGGGCGCGGACTGTGGCGGCTGAAATCAACGTCGCGAGCAGGACCAAGAATGAAAGAGCGCAAAGTTGTTTCATGGGTTGGCGGCTCCCGGGGAGGGGGGCGGGACGACTATGCTGTCGATCTTCTTGGCCGGGGGGGCCGATGGGCTTTCATCGTCAAAATTCACGGACTCGAAAATGACCGCCCTTTTGATCTGGTCATTATCGTAGGCCCGCATTGTTTTCAGGCTCTCAACGGCGTTATCTTGCTTATAAGCTTCTGTCAGGAGGGTTGTGCTCTGGGCATAGGACGGATCGGCCTTGATCTTCTTCAGATTCGCCTCGGCGGCTGTAATCTGGTGGTTGAGCGCGTCACGTTCGATGACCAGACGTTGGAAATTCTTGTTCTGGGCCAGCGCAGCCACCTTAGCTGGGTCGAGCGAAGGTCGTTCTCCCTGTGTCGTTGCCGGGATGGAATAATAACCGCCCAACACGACCGTGCTGAACTCCCCGACGTTCTTGCCCTGCGAGCTGAATCTTCGGTCCGTTTCCGCCTTGGCCTGCTCCAGTGAGGTTTCCAGCAACGGATTGGAAGCAGCATTGCCCAGAATGCTCGCAGCCCGTTCGAGGGCGGTGCTTCCATGGGCGTGGACACTGAGTAAATCCCGGCTTGCCCCTTTTTGGGCAAAGAGCGTGTTGCTGCTCGAATCGGCAACGGCGTCCTTCAGGTCGGAGCGTGAATCATCCATGCCCTTCAGACCAAGATTGTCCGCCTGCGAACCGCCAACGCCCTTCAGGCCAAGGTCATCGCTGCCGCCAACCCCCTTGAGTCCCAAGCCGGCATCCGTGTGAAGGCCTTTCATGCTGGCAATGGCTTCCTGCTTGGCCTTGTCAAATTCGGCCTGTTTACGCCGCTGCTCCTCTTGGTCTTTTTTCTGCTGTTCCTCGATGGCTTGTTTTCGCTCAGATTCTGCCGCCTGTCTCGCCGCCTCGGTATCAGCAGTCTGGTTGTTCTCTTCGCCGGGTTGTGTGTCAGGGACTTCAATCCAACCCCTGCCCGGGGTACCTGGAGAGCCGCCACCGCCCGAGCCTCCGCATTCTGGACAGCCATAGACAGTTGGAGCCCCTCCAAGCACAGGACCAGGAATCACGCCGGAGCCATGGCAACGCGGGCACGTTTCTCGGTGGGCATAGGCCAGGGAGACAAACAGACCAATCGCGAATGAGATCAGGATCAGCCGGAGCCATTTCATGGGGAAATAATGCCATGCCTCAAATTTTGACTAACAGAGTTGCGATTCCATTGCACTTCGAAAAATAGCAGTTTCGAGCGCGCAAGAAATGTGCAGGCGGGCTCTCCGCCAGAAGGGGCCGGCCGCACCCGGGCATCATTCCGCGGCCTGCTCATGGATGCCTTGTTCCAACGGTCCGCGTGCCGGCACAATCTTCCAGAACACGTTGGCCTCCTCCGGGGTAACCAAGTTCAGGTAATGCTTCTTTATGATCGCCTCTGAATTGCCCGCCTGAAGGGCGGTGTCGCCCATGCTGCGGAACTTGGCGACGTGCATCGAAATAAAGACGTGGCGTAAAACATCGTGTCCGAGGGAAAACTTCCGCCGCACTTCTGCCAGAAGGTTGCTGGCGCTGGGAGGAATTATTGGGAACCGAGCGATCGGATACCGCGTCAGCCAGGCATGGAGGCATGGCTGGATCACGATCTGGCGTACATCCTTCGTTTTCGCCAGATCAGGGGTAATGCGAATGACCCCCGCCTGCAGATCGATGATCCGCTCGTGGTTCTTTAGTGTCGCGATGCGGGTGATCTCCCCTCCGTTGATCGCCGGCCGCAGGCCAGCAAAGGTCGCCAACGCGAAATACGGGACCAGGCATCCGGGTTCGAGTGGCTTGCGCGGGTTACCCCGGTAGGTTTCGAGATATGCGAACAGGTCCTTCACCTTTTCGGCCGAGAGAATCTCGGGAATGCCCTGAGCGATCTCGAATTTCTCCACGTCTTTCACCGGATTGCTGACAATCCACTTTCGAGGTGGCTTTTCGCACCACACGAAGAACGCATTCAGGTCGGCTCGGAGGTTATTCCACCACTTGCCGGTCGCCTTGTGGGACTTCAGAAACTCAATGACATCTCCCGTGCCGATCTCCGAGAGCTTCCTGCTTCCTACGACGTACGCAAA
>Ga0182027_10007490_pt1 | contig 16062 bp, 11 predicted proteins | sample 712E1DmetaG_FD_121300 | JGI IMG/M metagenome (GOLD analysis project Ga0182027, IMG submission 121300) | Permafrost microbial communities from Stordalen Mire, Sweden - 712E1D metaG (Illumina Assembly) | ecosystem: Environmental > Terrestrial > Soil > Wetlands > Permafrost | place: Sweden...
CCTTCTTGATCTCGGCGCGCCGCTGGCCGTCGGCCTGGGTCTCGGTGGCGGTGGCGAAGTCGATGGCGGCGACCTTCTCGTTCTCGGCCTTGACGACCTTGTTCATGGTCTCCTGGACGTCGTGCGGCGGGTCGATCTCCTTGAGCTCGGTGCGCAGGATCTCGATGCCCCAGCTCGCCGTCTCGACCAGCAGCGCCGTGCGCAGCTCTTCGTTGATCTTGCCGCGCTCCGAGTTGGCCGACTTCAGGGAGAGCGTGCCGATGATATTGCGCAGCGTCGTGCGCGCCAGGTTGACGACCTGGTTTTCGTAGTTGGTGACGTTGTACAGCGACGCCTTGACGCTCTCTTCGTCGGCCTTGACCTTGAGATAGACCTGGGCGTCGACCTTGGCGTTCAGGTTGTCGTTGGTGATGATCTCCTGGGGCTGAGCCTCGACCAGCACCTCGCGAATGTCGACCTGGTACATGCGTTCGAGAAGCGGGATGACCACATGGATGCCCGGCCCGGCGTAGCGATTGTACTTGCCCAGGCGCTCGACCAGCCCGCGGTGGGTAGGCCGGATCATGCGGACGCTGCTGCGTGCCACGACCAGAACCACGACCACGACCGCCACGATGACGATCAGCTCGGCGATGGTCGCACTGGAGATAGCTACCACGACCGCCGCCTTTCGATTGATCTCTGGACTGCTACCGTGCTCATGAGCTTCTCCTTCGCATCTGACGGTTGCCGCTTGCGGCTCGAGGCGCGGGCGCCACGCAGATCATCGGGAATCCAACGAGTCACAGCGACTCGAGGCTATCTGCAGTCAGGAGCTCCCATTCGCGCCTTGCGCTGCGATCATTCCCGTGGGGCTCGGGTTCGAGACACGCCGAAACGGTTCACGGCGGCGTTGGCCGGGATGCGGCGACTCTGTAGAGTTGAGCACATCGTGACGTCTTTCGGCACAAGCCCCGTCTCCACCGTCTCGCTTCGTGACGTGACGGTGTGTCCACGATCGTGAACGACGGCCGGATCGCCCTGCCGGGCGGCACCGGGCCGCAGCGCTGCCCGACGACGCGCGAATCGGCAGCCGAACATCCGCAGGCCGTCGACCCGGCGCCCTGCCGCGAGGGGCCGTGAACCTCTACGACCTCATCGTCGTCGCCCTCATCGCCCTGCTTGCCTACCGCGGCTTTCGCGCCGGTCTGGTGCGAGAGCTGCTGGCCTGGGCGGCCTTTGCGTTTGGCCTTGTGCTCGCCTTGCGCTTCGACGGCCGGGTCGGCGGCTGGCTTGCCCGCGTCCACGAATTCGGCCCCGGCACGCGGCGCATCCTGGCCTTCGTCGTCATCCTCGTCGCTGTTGAGGTCGCCGTCGGTCTTCTTGCCGGCCCGCTCAGCCGATCGCTGGCTCATGTGCCGCTGGTGGGCCGTCTCGACCGCCTCGGCGGTCTGCTCTTCGGCGCCCTGCTTGCCCTCATCCCCGTGTGGCTGGTGACGGGGGCCTTGCTGGCCGAACCGCACTCGCTGCTGCCGCTGGCCGGCGCCGCCAGCCACTCCGAGACCGCGCACCTGCTGCGGGCGCTGACGCCGCACTGGGAGCACAGCCTGCGGGCCTGCGTCGACCGCCTCACCGCCGGACACTCGAGCCCCCGCCTCACACGGGAGCTCCGCCGGTTGACCGGTGGGCAGGTTCGCGGGTCTGGCCTGCAGTAGCGTGTGCCCTGACAGCTCGCGGACATCCGCCGACGGCGGGTCCCGGCGGCGGCCACCCGCGACCGACTGCGCGACTGGCCTCAGATCACCATCGGCGGATGCTCTTCCAGCAGCAGCAGGGTCACCATGCCGGCTTGGCCGTGAAGGACACCGCACTGCTCATAGGTGTCCGCGTCGGCCTGGACGGGCTCTGTCGCGACATCGAAAGACGGATGAAGCCAGCACAGGCGCTCGTGGTGGGCCAGCCTCGTCTTCACCTGGACGTGCCAGACCCCTTGCTCGTCTTGCGCAAACAGGGTGTAGAAGTAGGGCCGTCCCTCGACGATCCGGTCGTCCCTCACAGAGGTCTGCGTGCCTTCCATCACGGTGGTCTGGTCGCTGCCCGCAAGCGCGCCGGCCGTGGCGGCGAAGTCGCCCGACGAGCGCAGGACGCGCCAGTTCAGCGCCGGTGCATTGCGTAGCTCCCAGCTGAGCTCGATGTAGGTGCCCTCGCGCCGCGCGTGGAACTGCGCGAGATACGGGGTGTGACTGTCTCCGAACAGGTGCATGGTCCCCCCTTTGATTGCCGCGCCGCTCACCATGGGCCGGTCGGGCCGGATCCGATCACCGCGTCGACCACGGCCGGCCTCCTTGCCACGTCATCTGCGCCCGGATGACGCCAGCACAGACTATGCCCTCGCGGCGTTCACCCGACGCGAGTGACGAGCGGCGGCCTGCCGCCGGGCCGGGCCTGGGGCGTCAGGCGGTCGGCGGTGGAGAGGTCGGCGGCGTGGCGTCGTCGGGCGGCTTGGCCTCGAGCTCCTTGGGCTTCTCTTCGTCGGCGCCGCTCAGGCCCGTCTTGAAGCCACGTATGCTCTGCCCGACAGACTTGCCCAGGCCGGGCAGCCGCGAGGCCCCGAACAGCAGCACGATGATGGCGAAGATGATGAGCAGTTCGGGAAGGCCGATCATGGCGACCATTGGTGCCATCTCATCTCCCTCGTCGACTTTACGACATGACTCTGCGCAGAGGCGCCGCCACAGGCCCCGCGTGCGCGCCGGCCCGCGCCACCTCCCACTGTAGGGTCTCCAGCGGGGCCAATCAACTCCGGAAGGTCGGCGCCGCGACCAACCTGTCAGTCCTCGTCTACGAAAAGATCGGCCCGCCGGCGCCCGCTGCCCCGGCGCTCGGCGCGACGCAGGCCCGGTGCCGGCGCGCGCCTCAGCCTGGACGCCGCCGGCTGGCGGCCTGGAACTCGAGCATCCATTGTGGATAGAGCTTGGCCGGCTGCGTCGCCGCCGAGAGCTTCTGCAGCTCGTCGGTGGTCAGTTCGAGCTCGGCGGCCGCCAGGTTGTCGTGCAGCTGTTCCACATTGCGGGCGCCGATGATGACCGACGTTACCCCCGGCTGCCGGCGCAGCCAGGCCAGGGCCACGCACGCCATGCTCGCCGCGCGCTGGCGGGCCACCTCTTCGAGCGGACCGAGCGCGTCGGACGCGTTGGCGGCGACCGGCGGAAAATCGAACTGGTTGCGACGCCCGACCTCGGGGCTGCCCTGACGGTACTTGCCCGACAGGTAGCCGCCCGAGAGCGGCGACCAGGGCAGCACGCCGAGTCCCTCTTCGCGACAGAGCGGCAGCAGCTCATGCTCGAGGTCCCGTCCGACCAGTGAGTAGTAGGCCTGCAGCGAGGCGAAGCTCGCCCAGCCGCGGGAGGCGGAGATGCCCAGGGCCTTGGCCAGGGTGCGGGCGGGCAGGTTCGAGCAGCCGATGTAGAGCACCTTGCCCTGGCGCACCAGGTCGTTCAGGGCCTCCAGGGTCTCCTCGAGCGGGCTCACGGGGTCGAAACCGTGGATCTGGTAGAGGTCGATGTAGTCCGTGCCCAGCCGCCGCAGGCTCGCGTTGCAGCCCTCGATGATGTGTTTGCGCGAGAGGCCGACGTTGTTCACATCGCCGGTGCCCTCGCCGGCCTCGGCGCTCATCGCGCCGCGCACCTTGGTGGCCACGACGACGCTCTCGCGGCGCACCCCGGCCGCCTTGAGCGCCCGGCCGAGGATCTCTTCCGACTGACCTTGCGAGTACACGTCGGCCGTGTCGAAAAAGTCGACGCCGGCAGCCAGGGCCACACGCACCATCTCATCGGCTTGCTCCTGCGCCACGACGCCGATGTTGTGAAAACCCTGTCCGAACGTCATCGCCCCCAGACAAAGCTGCGAGACCCGCAGGCCGCTGTTGCCCAATTGAGAATGGTGCATGCCGTCCTCCCTCGCGCCGATGGTCCGTGTGTCTGATACCCGCCGGACGTCCAGGGAAAGCGCACCGCCGGCCGGTGGATCGCCGGGAGTCGAACCGCTGACCTTCCGCCGCTAGGACCGCCCGGCCCGCTCCTCGCCGCCCGGGGCCGCGGCGCCGAGGTCGCCGGTGAGATAGCGCTGGACGCCCGGGCCGATGGCCTCCACCAGGTCGTCCTGGGAGGCGGAGGCAAGTGGCTCGCTGCCGGTCACGTAGCGCAGCATGGCGAGACCGATGAGCTGCGACCCCACAAGCGTGGCGCGCAGCTCGCCGTCGGGCAGGGCCAGCTCCCGCGTGACCGGCCCGAAGATCCGCCGGCCGAGATAGTCGCGCACACGCGCCAGCGCTACGTCGTTGGTCATCGCCGAACGCAGGAGCGCAACGAGGCGCCGACGGTTCTGCCCCTCCTCCCAGCCCTCGAGAAAGGACCGGACCACGGCCGCACCGATGCCGTCGATGCCCGCCGCCGCGGAGCGCCGCACCACTGCGGCGGGCTCCACCGGAAAGCTGATGGCGTCGCCGAAGAGCTGCGCCTTGCAACCGAAGTAGTGAAGCACAAGCGCGGGGTCGACGCCGGCGGCGGCGGCGATGCCGCGGATGGTGGCGCGATCGAAACCGTGCGCGGCAAACTCGTCGCACGCAGCCTCCAGGATGGCCCCGCGCGTGTCGCCCTCACCGGGGCGCCGGCCGGTATGCTGGCCGGCGCTCGCGACATCGCTCGGCCCGTCGAGCGCACCGCGACGCGGCTCGGCGCCGGTTCGGCCGCGCGGGCCGTCCGGGACCCTGCCGGGCGCGGCGCTCACGCCGTCTCGGCCACGCGCTCGGCACGCGACATCGCCTCGTGCCCCTCGTGCTCACCGATCCGGCGGCCCGTGAACAGAGCCGGGATGAGCGCCAGAAAGGCGACCAGTGCGGCCGCGTAGTACGACAGCCTGAACGACTTTGCGATGTCGTCACGGAAGATGCCGCCGATCACGGTCTTGAGCCGCGCCTGCTCCTGGGCCATGGGCGTGCCCGGCGCCGCCGTGGGCGTGCCGGCCAGGGCGTCGTTCGCACTGATGCTCGTGCCCCCACCCTGCCTGGCGGCCTCGGCGGTCTTCAGAAGAGACGCCTCGATCTGCCGCTGCGCCGCCGCCGGGAGCACGGTCTGCGTCTTGACGAAGCGCTGTGACTGCCGGGCGGCGTCGGTGACGTTCGTCACCACCTGGTGGGAGAAGATGGCCACCAGCACGGCGATGCCCAGTGAGAATCCTATCTGGCGCAGGGTGTTGAGGGCGCCCGAGCCCACCCCTGAGACCTCGGGCGGCAGAGAGCCCATGGCGGCAGAGGAGACAGAGGGGAAGACACAACCCATACCCACGCCCAAGAACATGACACGCCAGCCCACCGACAGCGCCGTGCTGTGCCCACCGAGCTGAGCGAGCAGGAGCATACCGACGCCGAAGAATGCCGTGCCGACGGCGGCCGGCAGGCGCGGCCCGATACCATCGGTGAGCCGGCCGACGATCGGCCCGAGGATGAGCGCCATGAGGGGCATCGGCGTGATGGCGATGGCTGCTTTGAGCTCGCTGTAGCCGAGCACCGAGATGAGGAAGATGGGCAGCAGGAACAGGGCGCCGCCCATCGTCGCCCCGACCAGCATCATGGTGGTGTTGGCGGCGGTGAACGAGCGGATGCGCAGCAGCCGAAAGTCGAACATCGGCGAGGGAACGCGCAGCTCCCACCAGGCAAACAAGGGAAATGAGGCGATGCCGATAGCGAACAGCGCCACGGTCTTGGTCGACGTCCAGCCCCAGGTGCTCGTCTGGATCAGCGCCAGGACAAAACAGAAGAGCCCGACGGCCGAGATCGACACGCCGACAAGGTCGATGCCGGAGCTCGTACGGTGGGCCTGGTCTCTGGGCACGACCCACCAGCAGAGCGCCAGGGCTCCGGCGCCGATGGGCACGTTGATGAAGAACACCCAGTGCCAACTGGCGTACTCGACGAGAAAGCCGCCGAGCGTCGGGCCCACTGCCGCCGCAACCCCACCGAGCGCTCCCCAGAGGCCCACCGCCATGCCCTGCTGCCGGCGCGGGAAGACCCTGAAGAGTATGGCCAGCGAAATGGGGGCCATGGCGGCGCCGCCGACACCCTGGACCACGCGAAAACCGATCAGCCAGTTGATGTTGGGGGCGAGGCCGCAGGCCAGCGAGGAGATGCTGAACACGGTCAGGCCGGCGAGGAACACCAGCTTCAGGCCGAACCTGTCGCCGAAGCGCCCCATGGAGAGGAAGAGCACGGCCAGCGCCAGACTGTAGGCGTTGACGACCCACGAGACGGCGGTGACGGTCGTGTTCAGGTCCTTGATGATCGCCGGAATGGCGATGTTGACGATGGTGACGTCGAGCAGCGTCATGAACATGCCGAGAGAGACGGCCGCCAGGATCAGCCACTTGTGGGGATGCCCCTGGTCGAGATCCGGCACGGCAGGGGCCGTCGACGGCGCCACGGTTACCTCATTCACAAACGTTCCTTTCGGGTGTCGGACGCCGCGCGGCGTCTCGGAGGCCGGTTAATTCAACGGCCGTTGAGTCGACCACATGCGACCTCGCCAGTCAAGCGATGGGGTCGGCCGATCAGACCCCATTGGCTGGTCGACATCCCGTGAGTGCGAGAGCCGAAAGCGCGAACGCCTGTCGGTGGCGGCACTCCACGCGTGACGAGAGGGGACCGGCCTGGCCGGTCCCCTCTCGTCACTGCACCACGTCGGCGAAGCTCCGCAAAAGCGAGCTGCGGCTCTACCTCAGCGTCTTGATCTGCGGGGTGATCGCCCTGAGTGTCGCGTCCATCGCCTTGAGACGGGAGTTGAGGTCGCGCACGTCGAGGTCGCGCATGGCCGTCAGCTGCTTGATCGTGGTGGCGTCCCACGTGCCGGCCGCGATGGCGTCGTATTGAGGGACGACGTCGAGATAGTGGACCAGATGGCCCTGACCGCCCCAGGTCACCCGGGAGTAGCTGGGATCGTGGTGTTTGAGCTCGATCACGTACTTGGAGTGATCGAGGACGAGCCCGACCGCCGTGAGGGCGACGTTGGCAAGCGCCGTCTGGGCGTCGCTTGCGTCGGGCGTCGCCTTCTGCAGGTCGGCGATCGCGGTGTTGAGGCTCTGAACGTCGGAGAGCACCTGCTGGTGCGGATAGATCGTCTGGTCCCAGACATCGAGCGCGGTGAACGACTTGTCGATCGTCTTTTCGATGCGCAGCAGGGAACGATTGACGGCCGCATAGTGAGCGGCCGCAATGGCGCCCCTGCGCACCTGGTAGGCGGCCGCCGCCGTCCGGAAAGCGCCGATATCGTTCTGCAGACGGGTGACCAGCGGCGCGTTGGCGCCGGCGCCGGTCAGGTCTGCGGGCACGACTTGCGAGGCCAGTTCAGCGGCGCGGGACTCGACGTTGTAGGGCAGCAGCCCACGTTGCGTGGCGTCGGCGAGCCGGAACATCACCTTGGCGATCTTGGCCACGTAGGGCCAGTCGACCTGCCGCGGGAGCATGTACTGCGTGTGATAGGTGCCGTCGTCGGCGTTGGCCGCCGACGCGCCGAAGGCGATGGTCGGCACACCCGCGGCCTGGAACGTCCAGCCGTCGGTCCAGGTGCCCTGAGCGGCGCTCACACTGGAACCGAACGGCAACAGGCCGGCGGAGTCGGCGATCACCCGGTCGGCGAGCGGCGCCAGATCGGCCGAGGTCGACAGCGCGAGCGGGGCCTTGTTGGCGAAGTAGTCGCTGTTCAGGAAGAGACGGATCTTGCCCGCCCAACCGGGATGGCGGTGAGTGATCGCATACCAGGCGCCGATGCACCAGTCGTAGTAGGCGTTGGTGTAGCCGAACTCCTCGCCGGTGTCGAACATGAAGCGCACGGTGTAGTTCGGCCGGTAGCTGCTTTGCACCATCGCCTTGGCGATGGCGAGGTTGTTGGCCACGCACGACGTATCGTCGGTGCCGGAGTGGAAGTAGGCGTCGTGATGGGCCGCCAGCAGCACGAACGTGCCGTCCTTGACCGTGCCCGGCAGATCGCCGAAGACGTTGTAGCCGGTGCCGCCCCTGGTGGCCATGCGCACCTTCTCGATCAGCTTCATGGTGGCCACGGGACCGGTGCCGTCGGCGTTCAGCCTGGCCTTGAGCCAGTCGCCGTCCTGCCTGGCGATGTACACGAGGGGGTCATAGCTGAGCTGCCAGCAGCCGTCGAACGTGCCGAGGGCGTCGGGAGCGAAGGAGTAATACGGGTAGCTGTCCGGGCCGTAGGTCATGATCACGCCGATAGCGCCGCGCGAGGTCGCTTCGGCGGAGGCGTAGTTGGCCCAGAAGGCATTGAGGTCGGCATCTACCAGGACGAGCTTGCCCTTCACGCTGACGCCGGCGGCCGTGAGGGTGTCGTAGTCGGCCGCCATGCCGTCGTGGACGTAGACGATGGCGGCCGTCAGGCCGTTCGCCGACGTGGGCGTCACGCCCGCAAAGGTCGAGGCGATCAGCGTGCGGCCGCCCACCCGGACGCTCGCCGACTTGAAGCTGAAGACATCGACGGGGACCGCCTCGAGTCGTACGTTGCGCAGCCCGATGTCACGCATCTGCTGAGCCAGGTACAGGGCCCTGGCGGTGTCGGCCGAGGTCCCCGCCAGACTGAAGCCGAGTTGCGCATTGGTGCCCGGCATGGCCGAAAGGTGGCGGTCGACTGCCTGTGGGTAGCCATGTGCGAAGACTTGCCCAAGGGACGTGTCGAACGAGGTCGTGGGCGTCGCCAGCGCGGCCGCGGGCAGCAGCAGCAAGACCAGCAGGCCCAGTAGCGTAGCAAAGCAAGCCAGACGTTTCATGCGGCCCTCCCCTGAGTCAGGCGAGCGGCCGCCGAGCGAAGCATCGGGCCGCTCCAAACAGAGGACAGGCTATCACCGATCGGGCTCTGCCGTCGTCAGATCACTCGGTCTTCGCCGGCTCGGTCGCCGGGAACACTCGCGCCAGCGCCTCGAGGCGCGCCCAGTCGCGCGCCACCTGGGCGCGCAGATCGTCAAGGCTCGGCGCCACGGTGCGAAAGCGCCCCTGGCGGTCGAGGTAGGCGTCGAGCGGCGTGCCGTCGGGGCGCGCGTTGACGCGGTAGCGCTCGCCGTCGAACACCTCGTAGAGCGCAAACAGGCCGCAGGCCACCGCCAGACGGACGAGCTCGACGCTCTCGGCGGGCTCCGACTTCCAGCCCGCCGGGCAGGGCGACAGCATGAGCAGAAAGCGGAAGCCCGGCAGGCCCAGAGCGCGCCGGACCTTGGCCAGAAAGTCGTCGCGGTGGGCGAGCGACAGCGTCGCCGCGTAGGGCACGCGATGCGCGGCCATGATCGCCATGATGTCCTTCTTGGCCTCGACCTTGCCGCGGGGGGTCGTGCTCGTTCTGGCGCCGCGCGGGGTGGCGCCGCTGCGCTGCCCGCCGGTGTTGCCGTAGATCTCGTTGTCGTAACAGATGTACAGGACATCCTCGTTGCGCTCGGCCGCGGCGGAGAGCGTCGCCAGGCCTATGTCGTAGGTGCCGCCGTCGCCGGCCCAGCAGATCGTCGGCTCGGCCTCCCCGTTCATCTGTCTCACGCGGGCGACGCCGGTCGCCACGGCGGCGGCGCTGGCGAAGGTCGTTTCGACGGCCGGTACGCCGTAGGCGCTGGCCGGGAAGGCCCCGGGCGTGACCGCGGCGCAGCAGGCCGGCACGACCAGCGTCGGCGTCGCCGCGCCGAGCGCCTCGTCGAGCCACTGCAGGCCGAGCGACATCCCGCAGCCGGGGCAGTTCGTGCTGTCCGGGCGCAGAAGGCGAGGCCGGGGCGCCGCGTCGGGCGCGGGCAGGGAGGTCGCCACGGTCAGGCGACCGGTCGCGGAAAGAAGATGGGCGCCTGCGGTCGCTCGCGGCCGGCAAAGTCGTCCAGCACGAGCTCGATGAGCGGCGGGTCGACTTCGCCGCCGCCGAGCCCGACGATATAACCCTGAAGCAGCACGTCGGGCCGCTCCCGCAAGCTGGTCGCGATCTCGGCCCACATGATGCCGCCCGACCCCGGCGAGTGGTCCCGATCGAGCACGGCCACGCGCCGCGCCGCGCCGATCGCCCGAGCGAGCTCGTCTCTGAGGAATGGGCGAAAGAGCTTGAGCTGCACGAGCCCGATCTTCTCGCCGGCGCGGCGGCGGGCCTCGACGACACGGCGCAGCGTGCTCACCGTGGTGCCCGCGGCGACGAGCACCGTGTCGGCGTCGGCGGTGTGCTCCGCCTCGAAGGCGCCGCGCGGCCGCCGGCCGAAGACGCGCGCGAACTCGGCGCCGGCCTCCTCGAGCACCTCGGGCGCCCGTGTCATCGCCGCCTCGATCTCCTCGCGGTGCCGCTGCGTCTCGCGGGGGCCCATCATCTGTCCATAGGTGCGCGGGCGGTCGCTCCGCGCCCGCAGAGTCAGGTCGAGCGGCGGCAGGTAGGCGTCTACGAGCTCCTGCGGCGGCAGGTCGACCACCATGCTGGTGTGCGAAAGCAGAAAGCCGTCCTGGGTCACCATCACGGGGAGCAGCACGCGCGGGTCCTCGGCGACGCGAAAGGCGAGCATGATGGTATCCACGAGGTCCTGGTGCGAGTCGCAATAGAGCTGCAGCCAGGGCGCGTCGCGCAGGGCGAGGCTGTCGCCGTGGTCGGCCCAGATGTTCCACGGAGGACCGATCGTGCGATTGGACACGACCATGACGATGGGCAGGCGCGCCAGTCCGGCGGCGAAGACGTTCTCCGTCATATAGAGGAGTCCGTTGGACGAGCTGGCGGTGAAGGAGCGCGCGCCGGCGAGTGAGGTGCCGATACAGACCGCCATGGCGCTGTGCTCCGATTCCACGGCGACGAAGCTCCCCCTGGTGAAGTGCGCGCCCATGATGTGCTCGATGATCTCGGTCTGGGGAGTGATGGGGTAGGCGCCGCCGCAGCAGCCGCGGGCGCCGCGGTTGGCTTCGCCGGCCGCGACGAGCGCGTGGCCGGCGGCCAGATTGCCGGTGACAACCGCTCTGGTCATGTGCCGGCCGTCCTCATGTCGGACGCATCGCAAGAGCGCTGCGCGGACACTGCGCCGCGCACAGTCCGCAGCCTTTGCAGTAGTCCTCGTCGACCGTGCAGTCGGTGCTGCCCACGTGGGTCAGGATGCCTTCGGGGCAGTAGACGACGCACTCCCCGCAGCCCGTACAGGCCCCGCAGCTGAAGCAACGCTGCGCTTCGTCGTATGCCGTCTCCTGACCCGGCTCGTCGCTTAAGCCCTGGCGCACCTCCGAAAAGGACGCCCTGCGCGAGCTGGGCGGCAAGAGCTTGCCCCTGGCCATGGCCAGGTGCGGGACATCGCGGAACCTGAGAAGGGAGGCATCGACCAGCGGTGCCGGGCGCGCGGGCTCATCCGCGCCGCCCAGGGCGGTGTGGAGGCGCCATGCCGCCCGGCGCCCGCTGCCGACGGCCGCCGCCACCGTGCCGTCTGCCACGACCAGATCACCCGCGGCGCAGGCCGGCGCTGCGTCGGTCGCCGGCAGCGGATCCTGCCCGTCGGGCATCGCGCCCGCCGGCAGGAGAGTGTCGTCCGGCGCCTGTCCGAGCGCGAGTAGCACGGTGTCGCAACGAAACGCTTCCAGACCGTTGTCGCCGCCGACCGGCACGGGACGCGCCCGGCCCGACTCGTCGGGCTCGCCGAGGGTCATGCGACGGCAGACCAGCGCCGCCCCGTCGCCGTCGCCCTCCAGCCGCACGGGCGCTTCGAGCTGTTCGATGCGGACGCCTTCGGCGAGCGCCTCCTCGACCTCCTCGGCGATGGCGGGCATCTCGGCGCGCGTCCGCCGGTAGACCACGAGCACGTCGCGGGCGCCGAGGCGCAGCGCCACGCGAGCCGCGTCGATGGCCGTGTTGCCGCCGCCGGCCACCACGACGCGCCGCTCGCGCAGGTCGGGCGGCCGGCGGCGGCTGGAATCGAGAAAGTCGAGCGCCTGCAGCACGTGCCGGTCGCCGTCGCCGAGATCGATGGCGCGCCGCTCTTGCAGACCCGTGGCCACGACCACGCCGTCGTACTCGCGACGCAGCTCGACGAGCCGCGAGCTCGTCACGCGCTGGCCGCTGCAGACCTGCACCCCGTGGGCGAGAATGAAGGCGATCTCGCCGTCGATGACCTCGCGCGGCAGCCTGTACGACGGAATCCCCGTGCGCAGCAGTCCGCCGGCCTCGTCGCCCGCCTCGAACACGGTCACGGGGTAGCCGAGCCTGGCAAGCTGATACGCGGCGCTGAGACCAGCGGGACCGGAGCCGATCACGGCCAGACGTTCGCGGCGAAACGGTCGCGTGGGTTCGGGCCAGGGCGCGTGGGCCGCGACGTCGCGCTCCAGCTCGCGCGTGTTCACGGCTTCGTCGTGCCCGCCGCGCGTGCACGCCCTCATGCACGGCGCCGGACACACGCGTCCACAGGTCCCCGGAAAGGGCGAGGTGACCAGAATGGTCCGCAGGGCGGCCTCGTAGTCTCGTTGCGCCAGCGCCTGGACGAAGCCCCGCACGTCGTTGCCGGCCGGGCAGGCGTCACTGCAGAGAGGGGTCAGCGGCAGGCCGGCGGGAAGACGGGTGGCCCACGAGCCGGTGTGCACCGCCGGCGGGCCGCCGACGTCTGAGTCGAAGATGCTCGCCGGGCGGACGGGCCGGCGCCTTGGCGCGGGCGCTGCGACAGCCCCCGGCAAGCGCGCTTGGCGGACACTGTCGTAGGCGGTACGCGCGGCCTTCAGGTTGGGCTCGCCGAGTCCGAGGTGCGCCAGCGCGGCCTCGGCATCGGCGAGCGACAGCCCCAGGATCTCGGCGGCGGCGCCGAGCAGTGCGGTGTTCACGATGGGCAGCGCCCGTGTCCCCAGCCCGCAGTCCACGGCGATCGCCGTCGCATCGAGGGTGGCCACGTTGCGCCCGGGAAAGACGTCGGCGAAGTCCTCCGGCGGCAGCGGCGAGTTGAGCACGATCCAGCCCTGCGAGCCCACCCCCCGGGCCGTCTCCGGGGCGATGAGCCCGGCGTCAAGCACGATCACGTGATCGGGCTCGCGAACCGGCCAGTGCTCCGTGATCTCTTCGTCGTCGATGCGCACGAACGCCTGGACCGGCGCGCCGGCGCGCTCCGCGCCGTAGACGCCGAAGGCCTGCACGTACTTGCCGCGCAGAAAGTAGGCGGCCGCGATCAGCTTGGCCAGAGTCACGCCGCCGCGGCCGCCGCGGCCGTAGATGGTGATCTCGATCATGGCGGGCCATCCGCCGCGGACAGGCCGGATGGCGGGCCGGACTGGGCCGCGACGAACTCCGCATACCAGGCCATGGCGGCAAGGGCGCGCACTGCGGCGACCGGTGAGTAAAGGATGACCGGGTCGTGGCGCGCGCCGCCGGGGAAGGTCGCCACCTCGAGCGTCCGCAGGGGGACATTGACGATCGGCTTTCCGGTGCTCTCCATGAGCGCCGTCACGCGCTCCAGAAAGGCGGTCTCGGCAGGGTTGAATCGGTCGCGGGCGGGTGCGCCCGGTGCGCCGACGGCAAGCGCGGCGTCGTCCGACGTCCAGCCGGTGGACGGGCTGCGCAGCACACCCAGCACCACGACGGCATCCACCGCCTCGCTCTCGGCGAGCAGCGTCAGCGTGCGCTCGGCGAGGTCTGGGCCGACCGATGCCACGAGGTCGATGGGGTTGCTGCGGCTCCAGTAACCGGGCAGGAGCTTGTCGAGCTCGGCCAGCACGCCGGGCTCCAGCACGGCCAGCTCGAGGTCGTTGCGAGCCAGTTCGTCGGCCGCCAGCACGCCCCAGCCTCCGCCGAGCGTCACGATCGCCACGCGGCGGCCCGGCGGCAGCGGAAGGGCGGTGAGGCAGAGCGCCAGGTCCAGGCTCTCGTCGGGGCCCGTGCGCACGAGGCAGCCGGTCTGGCGGGCCGCCGCCATGAAGACGTCGGTCGCCCCCGCCATGGCACCGGTGTGCGACGCGGCGGCGCGTTGACCGAACTTCGTCAGGCCGCCGCGCAGCACGACCACCGGCTTGTGTGGCGTGGTACGGCGCATGACCTCGACAAAACGGCGGCCGTCGTCGACTCCTTCGAGGTAGACGAGGGCGGCCGCGGTCTGCGGGTCGTCTCGCAGCGCGTCGAGCACGTCGAGGGCGCTCGTGCTCGCCTCGTTGCCGACCGTCACGTACTTGTCGATACCGATGCCGCGGCGCTCGGCGGCGGTGACGAGCTGCACGCCGATGTTGCCGGACTGAGAGACGATGCTCAGAGCGCCGGCCTGGGGCCGCAACTCCGTAAAGCCGACGGCGCGGAGCCGGCAGTGCGTCGCGATCAGGCCCATGCAGTTGGGGCCGATGAGCGTGACGCCCGCGGTCCGCGCGGTGCGGACCAGCTCGGCCTCGGCGGCGGCCCCCGCCTCTCCCGCCTCCGAGAAGTCGGCGGCCACCACAAGCGCCGTGGGGATCCCGCGCTGGCCGCACTGCTCGACCACAGCGTTCACCTGGGTGGCCCCCACCGCCACCAGCGCCAGATCCGGAGCCTCGGGCAGCTCCGCGACGCTGCGAAAGGCGGGCAGACCGCACACGGCGCCGCCACGCCGGTTCACGGGATAGATGGCGCCGGCGAAGCCGCCGGCGATGAGGTTGAGAAGCAGGGAGCCGCCCCATTTGAGAGGATCGTCCGAGGCGCCAATGACGGTGACGGCGCGCGGCGCGAAGAGCGCGCTCAGATCGGGCGGCGCGGCGGCCGCAGACGTGGACGCGGCGGCCGAAGAGCCGGACGCGCCGCCCTGCCCCGTCGCATCGAGGATCACCAGAGCGTCGGCGGCGTATGGCGTCGCGCCCTCGACGATGAGGGGGTTCACGTCGATCTCGCTCACGGCGGGATGGTCGGCAGCGATGCGCTCGAGAGCGCGGATGGCGTGCGCAAGCGCCCCGCGATCGACGGGCGGCATACCGCGAAAGTCGTCGAGCAGCGCGCTCGCCCTGATCCCCGCCAGCATGCCGTCGATGTCACGGTCGTGCAGCGGCGTCACGCCGAGCGTGATGTCCCTGTGAGCCTCGGTGAAGATCCCCCCGACGCCAAAAACGACGACCGGACCAAAGAGAGGATCACGCTTCATGCCGATCATCAGCTCGCGCGCTCCCCGGACCATGCGCTCGACCAGCAGCACGGCATCCTGGCCTGCGGTGAGCTCCGTAAGCAAGCGCGCCGCGGCCCGGACGGCATCGTCCCCGTGGAGGTTCAAGGCGACCAGACCGCGCTCGGTCTTGTGGGTGATGTCCGGACCGACGGCCTTGACGGCCACCGGTCCGTCGAGTCGCCGGGCGATGGCCACCGCTTCGTCTTCGCTGCGCGCCACGCCGCCCTCGGGGACGGCGATCCCGTAGTCGGCCAACAGCGCCTTCGCCTGGCGCTCGTCCAGCGCGCCGCGCTCGTGGGCCACGGCGTCGGCCACGACCGCGGCCGCCCGACGCAGGGCGGCCGACGATGGCATGATCACGCCGCCTTTGCCTTGCACCTGCGAACCCATGGACGCTCCTCCCTGCACAGTCGCACCGCACGGTAGATTCCCGAATACTCGAGGCGCTGACCCGATGCTCCCCATTTCTGCGGGCCTTCTTTCATAGTATGAAGAGTAGGTCTCTGCCTCGAAAGGGCAACAGCCGTTGTTCGCGGCGTGGCAGCAGCCGTTGTTCGCGGCGTGGGAGCAGCCGTTGTTCGCGGCGCGGGAGCAGCCGTTGCTCGCGGCGCGAGGCACAAGGCGGCCGGCTACATCGCCACCAGCAGAGGCGCGCGCGGCGGAACGAGCGTCGGCGGCGCCGAGACGCAGGCTGTCATCGCGCTCACCATGGCCGACGCGGGGCAGGTCTGGCGTCGTCTGCCATGAGCACACCGGCGACAGGCCCACGGCCAAGGACGCGGCCGCGCAGATCCCGTGGCTCAAAGAAAGCGCAAAGCACCCTCACTCGTAGCGCAGCGCCATTGTCGGCTCCACCGAAGCGGCCTGCACCGCCGGGCCGATGCCGGCCAGAATGCCCACGGCGGCAGCCACCGCCAGGGCAAGGCTCACCGTCGTGGCCGAGAA
>Ga0182027_10007491_pt1 | contig 16061 bp, 9 predicted proteins | sample 712E1DmetaG_FD_121300 | JGI IMG/M metagenome (GOLD analysis project Ga0182027, IMG submission 121300) | Permafrost microbial communities from Stordalen Mire, Sweden - 712E1D metaG (Illumina Assembly) | ecosystem: Environmental > Terrestrial > Soil > Wetlands > Permafrost | place: Sweden...
CGCAATAATACTTTTTGTTAACGTGAACAAATTCCATAAAGGCCTCCTTCTTAGGAATGTGGTTTGTGGGACGAAGCAACAACTATAAGCTACGTTCCGCGGGGGCCTTTATCTATAATATCACGTCGCTGAATCATGACCGTCCGCATTCGCAAAAACCCTCGGCTCGCGGGCGGTTGGTTCTTCAAGAAACATTGGTGGTTTGCCGAAAGGAGCCTTCGCATGAAAACTGACTGGAACAGAAACCTCTTTCTTTTGCTCCTAGTCTGCCAGGTGTCTTTGTGGGCCACGGTACGATCAGGCACGGGCGATGCCCCGGATCCTCCCTACCAGCCCGACACCGCGATATGCATCGACTTCTCCCTGATGGACGACTCCTGCAGCTCAAAGATCATTCACCAGTGTCCCAGCACCGAGAACGACCTGTGGATCAGGGGCGATTCCATACGGTCGGCGCATGGAATAGAAGCCGATTCCGTGCTTGGCGCATTGGCGATACAACGGGCGATACCGGTTTCGAATCCTTCGGCGGTCGGCCCGGTGTTCGATTCCCTGTTCGATTCCCTGTGCGTCGTCGCACCGGTGAAGGGCTGGACAAAGTCCGTGCACCTCCAGCCAGGCGCTTTCTACATAAAGACCTCGGAGGGCGGTTACGGCTTGCTGGTGATCTTCGGCCAGTACATCGGCGGGATAGACAGGTATTATTACTACTGGGCGTACCAGGAAGACGGGATGCGCTGGTTGTACAAGAGCATAGGTCCGGTGTCCGACAGAGACTCGGTTTTCGTGGAGCCGTTCTGTTTTTCCGGCCGGCACGACCCGATCTTCGTGCTCAAGGACAGCGCGGACTTGACGCTGTTGCACCGCACGATCGATTCGCTCACGAACCTTGCCGCCGCGATCGGGATCGCGAAGCCTGGCTACCCTTCGTGGGGAGGCATTGGAGTGTCGTACAACATGCCAGCGTTATATCCTCCGGTGGAGGGAATGCACGACTCGGTCGCGGTCCTTCTTTCTCAGGGGAATGCTCGCTCCTTTCCCGATCCGGGCGGAACGTTCGAGGCTCTGCTCGTTACCCTGCTCAGGAAGGAAGACCCGGTCTCGATAATCGGCAACGACACTGTTGAGGCCGTGCCGCTTCTGCGGATGCTCGGGCAGATCCCGGACGCCGCCTTGCCGCACTCCGTTGGAAACACGGTGATAAACGGCATGCAAGGGGCTATTCGTTATCTCCGGGTGCAAAGGGCCGTCGAGCTTCGCCTTGACCGGCCGCGACACGTTTCCATTATGGTGTTTGACTGCCTGGGAAAAAGGCTGGCCGTGGTGTTTGACGGCGTTATCGCGGCGGGTACGCGGTGTTTTTCTTTGTCGGGCTACTCAGGAGGGGTCAGCCTGGTGCGCCTTCAGGTTGAAAATGCAGAATGCGTGCTTGTAGACCTTCCAATGCGCTAAAGCTCGGAATTCTGGGCAAAATCAAATCAGGTCAACATGATCGTGGGGGAAGCATAAAACATGACCTTCCCCATTGCAAACAGCTTTGATTCGCGGGCGGTTCTTTATTTTTAGCGAATAAATAGCAATCCAAGATAAAACGTAATATTATGATGATGGAATTTAAGCTATTTCTCAAGGAGGTATTCCATGATAGCGACATTGAAAGAGGCCCCGAAAAGCACGAAATCCCCTTCCCAGCTCATCGATGACAGAATCGCAGAACTTGGTGACTGGAGAGGCGAGGTGCTCGCCCGTATCCGCAAGCTTATCAGGGACGCAGACCCCGAAGTGTCTGAGGAGTGGAAGTGGCGGGGAGTTCCTGTCTGGTCGGATAACGGGATGATCTGCACCGGCGAGACCTACAAGGATCATGTGAAGATTACTTTTGCCAAGGGAGCTTCACTGAAGGACCCTGACGGCCTGTTCACCCAGGATGGAACAGTAAGGCGTGCTATTGACTTCTGCGAAGGCGACAAGCTGAATGAGAAGTCCCTAAAGGCCCTTATTCAGGCAGCCGTTACTCTAAATAAGGCCGGCCGCAAGACTTCGCATGAGAGGTGATCTGCTCCACAAACGGAGGATGAGACGAATTCTATTATCAATTACATGGTCAAATGTCGGGTGCACAGGTCATCTGTAAAAGCTGCTCAAAACATCTGTGAACCACGATAATCTCCGACCGTGCCCCCGTTGCAGAGCCGGGAACAAGTATTGGAAATCTTCCCCTATCATGTATTTTGCAGGAGTGGGATCCAAAACCCGGGAAGAAACTTTGCAACGACAACACTTCCGGCTATGCCCACGATTGAAATCTAAGGTCGAGGGTTCTTGACTTGTGGCAAAGCCGGGAACTGGGAACGCTGATGGTCAATCCGGGGGGAGTGTGGACATGGGAACCTGTGAATACAAAATGTGCGGGGCTAAGTTTTTTCGAATTGGATGCCTTTTGAGGAATCTTGCCGCTGGTGTAGGGCTCCTGCTCTTGTCTTCGCATACGGCAAGTGCTCAATGGATACTGGGACAGGGGATGGCGGGTGTCACCATTTCCGCACTTGCCGCGAACGGCAGCGACATCTTTGCTGTTGCCGGCGGCGAGGTCTTTCTATCCGCCAACAACGGCGCTACCTGGACCGCGGCCGGCCTCTCGAATACTGAAGCCGCCTGTCTTGCCGTGGCCGGAAGCAATGTTTTTGCCGGAGCTTTTAACGGCGTCTACTTGTCCGCCAACAACGGGTCAAGCTGGAATACAGTCGGCGTCCTCCCCGCGAATACATCCGTCTCCTGTCTTGCCGCGAGCGGCAGTACTATTTTTGCCGGGACTTCCCGTGGCGCGGTCTTTCTATCCACCAACGGCACAGGCTGGGCCGAGGTCGATTCCGGCCTCCCCGAGAATACTACTATCTCCTGTCTTGCCGTGAGCGGCAGCACTATCTTTGCCGGGACTCAGGGGTTCGGTGTTTTCCTATCCGCCAACAACGGCTTAAGCTGGGATGCGGCCAATTCCGGCATCCCGTCGACACAGTTCGGCTCTCTTACTTCTGTTGGGTGTTTTGCAGTGAGCGGCAGCACTATCTTTGCCGGGACAGGCGCCGGGGTTTTCCTATCCGCCAACAAAGGCTCAAGCTGGACCGCGGTCAATTCCGGCCTTCCCTCAAATACCAATGTCCGCTCCCTCGCCGTGAGCGGCGGCACTATCTTTGCCGGAACCAGCGCCGGGGTTTTCCTGTCCACCAGTAAAGGCGCGAGCTGGACTGCGGTCAATTCCGGCCTTGCGAGTACCAATATCATGTCTCTTGCCGTGACCGGCAGTACTATTCTTGCCGGGACCTACGGTAGCGGTGCATGGCGCAGGCCACTTTCGGAAATGCTGGGCGTAATCAATCCTAACCCACAACAGGGATTGGCAAAGCCGTATGCCCGTGGATTCAAAATAATTATCAGGAAGGGCGGCATTGCCGTATTGTTGCCGGGAACCTTGAATAACGGCGCATTAAACGTTGAATTGGTCAATAGTGCCGGAAGGAGAATCTATTCAGCCACACATCAGGCCGATAATGGGACTCTCACTGCTCCGGTAACCGGATTGTCAACAGGCACATATCTAATGTCAATTACAGGCAACAAGACTACGCTGTCGTCATCGTTTGTTGTTGCGAAATGACCAAAGTGCACGATCAAAGGATGATCGTGGCACCCGTTGTCATTCTTGGTCACACAGCGTGCCCGTGCGATGCGAGTGATTCCTGTCACCGGCCGGGGACTACAACTTCGGACAGGCCTCCCATCCGTGACGACGAAGTGGCAGGTCGCAGGACTATCAAACCGAAGGTGCCATGCGTCAGCCGCAACTTCTGGGTGCTGATGAGACGGCCGCGAAGATCGAAGGCACAAGACCCGGACATACCTAGTCCCGCATGTTGTTTGGCACAGGACAACGACGGCCGCACGCTTGACGAACCATAGAGCCACGCACCCGCGTCCGCAGGCTGGTCCAAAGGGCGCGCTACCCCGGCAATGTCGTCAAACACCGGCACAATGGCTCCTGCGCCGCGAGCGGGGCTGGTAGCCCTAAGCTTGAGGAAGTCCGGAGTAGACGCGTCCGTTGAAACGAACTGCGGGTCGGCCACCTTCCCGTGCACATCGAACCCCTGCCCTTGCCAACCGCTGAATCCCCCTGTCCCGAAGGAAAACGGTCGGGTGAGTCGCGGCCCCCAATAGATATTGTTGTCAACCTGGTAATTCGTGAGAGCGCCGGAAAGGGAAATGCCGGACGCATAATTGATCGTCGTGTCGGTGTAGAAAAGGTTGTTCTTGACCACAGTGTTGGTCGCGCCGCCGCTCACCAGATCGGCGTCCGATTCGGAATAGCAGGAGTTGTCGAAAATCGTCACGTCCTCACTCATCCCCACCGTCGGATAGGTCAACAGGCTGATACTGCCGTTGTGAAAAAGGTTGTTGCGGACGGACACGTGTTTCGCGGCCACGCCTATGCCCCCGCTGCGGAACAGGTTCCCGTCGGCAACGCAGTAGCTTTGGTACTCGATGGCGCCGCTGTACTGCGGGTGAAACCCCATGTTCAAATCAAACTGGTTTCCAAGTACGTACGCCTGGCTGGTGCTGCCACGGCATGTGATGTTGTCGTAGTTGGCGTTGCTCTCGTCGATGTCATTGTAGGCGATGAACGCTTTCGACCCGCCCTGGCTGCGGAAGAAATGCTGGTTCCCCTTTAGTCTGCGCGAAACAATGCCGACCATAGCGAGATGGTTGAGCGAATCAACGAAGCAGCCATACCATCCGTAGTCGTGATATAAACAATCGAAAAGGAATGTGTAAAGGCCGCCGCCATCGATTGCGTCTCGTCCAACGCTGTCTATCTCAACCCGCAGAAAGAGAGTATTCATCGCATTCGCGTTGACAACCGCTGCTCGCTGGTTGGGCGAGGCGTTTCCGTTGCCTATCGAGTCGAACGAGGAACGGATGTGGATGTCCATGAAACGGCAGTCGCTTGCCCCGGAAACGTTGACAATCCCCCATCCGTCGGTGGTGCAATAGAGCATCGGCAGAACAGACGACGGTCTATTCGGGTCGCTGTAGGACCCGACGATCATCGGTCCGGTATTGGATACGGTAATGGGCGGGACCGTGAACCGATCGCCATTGCGCAGCAGGATGCGTGTGTTGGGGCCACCCTTGTTCGAGATTGCGTAGTCCGGGGTGGCCAGCGGCGAGGTCGTCGACGTGCCCGCAGCTGTGTTGCTGCCGTCCGTCGCGACGTAGTAGGTGGTGCCGGAGAATGGCGTTACTTCGACTTGCGTTGTCGAAATGGCGGGATAGCCGAGACGATCGTGGACTGTCAACTGGATCGTGTACGTACCCGGGTTCTCGTACACATGAGCGGCCACGAACCCGCGCGCAACCGTGTGTCTGCCCGCGGGGTCGGTGCCGTCACGGTCGAAGTTCCAGTCGAAGTTCGCGTTGACGTAGTCGCCTCCGTCAAGTCCTGACGTCGTGGTCGCGTCGACGAAGACTGCAAGCGGAGCAACGCCTGTCGTGCGGCTTGCGCCGATTTGCGGAGTGATGGCGGCCCACAAGCTCGACCCGGCAGCCACGGCACAGCACAGAACCACGCTTCCCGCCAGGCAGTTCATCCTCCGTCTCCTCATCTTCGGGCAGTCAAGGGATAGGGCTTTCGGCCGCATCGACGTGTTGCGGAGTTGCCGCCAAAGACTCTTCCCCCTAATCCCACACTCGCCGATGGACCCTATAGTCGCACGGAGCGCCCGGGCGCCATAAGCCTCCCCCGCCGGGGAGGCTTTCTAGCGGCCAATCTTCCTTTTTTCTCTGTGGCTGTGGTGAATCTTTTCTTCTTTGCGTCCTTGGCGCCTTTGCGGTGAATCTTCTTTCCTTCTCTGTGTCCTCTGTGTCTCTGTGGTGAATCCTCTCTTCGCTATCGCACAACGAAGAACGGCCTCACGGCATCTTCTTTATTGTCAACTGTCAGGCGAACAAAGTACACGCCCGCTCCCATTTCCGAGCTGCCGGGAATGCGGGAAACGGTCCAGCCGGTCCCTCGCGCAGCCTGTTTCTGTTTGTAAATAACCCTGCCGGATGCGGACAATACGAGAAACGACACCGCGGCCGGTTTCGACAAGTAATACTTCATCGTCGTTCCGGCGATTTCGAACCCGTGCAATGCGGCGCTGCGCTGTTCGCTGACTCCTCCCGGAATCGCAATGGAAGAAGTCCCGGCCGACACCGGCACAACGGTGTATGAGGCCGTGCCGCTCTTGAGCCCGCTGGATGCGGCCGTTACCGTAACGGTTCCGGCGGTAAAGGTCGACCGCACCGCGATGTGACACATCCCGCCTTCCGCGGAAAGCTCCGGATCGAGCGGCGAATGATATCCTACCGGCTGGCCGTCCGTCACGAATGCGTCGGTGCCGCCGCGGTATTGGCAGGGGCCCGACACCGAGAACGTCACCGCATTGGTGGCGGTCGGGCACAGGTTGCCGCCTGCGTCAACGACTTTTGCAAGCAACGTCGCGCAATCCGTGCCGTTGGCAGTGATATTGAACACCGATCCGTCCGGTTTGGCAAGGTTGGGGTCAACGGTCAGGTCGATATGATCGGGGTTGCCTGCGGTGACCTTCTGGTCCGTGCACACCACTTTGCCGGTCGAATCGAGTCCTTCCGCAAGCAGCGTTCCCGCCGCCCAGGCCACGTTGTCCCACCAGCACTCGCAGGGGAGCGTGGTGGACGTCTGGCTCCTGTCGTCTCCGGAAGTTCCGGAAGGCCCGTTGGGAACCTTGTCTCCGAGGCTGGTCCCGTTGAGCAGCAGGCGTACCGTGGGACAATTGCTGAATGCGTTTACCCGCACGGTGCCGCTCCGGTTCCAGTGATGCGCCAGAACCACGCCCGGCCTTTGCGAAAAGGGAACCCATGCGACGCCATAGATTTTGTAAAGCAATTTGGGAAGACGGTTCGCGTCCATGATCGACGACCCGAACGATCGCGCCGTGCGGGCGTCTCCGAGGAACGGACCCACCTCGCCCGGCGCTTCGCACAGATACCAGTGCGCAAGGCCGAAAGCCTTCGCCGCCACGGCATTTTTCCAATTTATCAGATAGGAGCCCGCGAACTGGAGTTCGTAGTCCCAGGCAAACCTTGACGCGCGGGCGGGACCGGCGTCCCACGCCTCGGCGCCGAAAGCCGGGAAATTCGTACACGCAGGATTCAGTTTCTCCCCGGCTTCGCAGCCGGCAGAAGAGCACTCGATGACGTCGGAGATGCCGGCCTTGCAGCCGTCAAGATACGACCGGTCGGCCTGCGGCCGTTGCATAATAGGGTCCCATTGCAGGGCAAGCGCCTTGAGGTTCCGCGACAGGCTGTCGACAATGCCTGCGTTGGTGACTTCCCACATGAGAATACTGGGGTGGTTGCGGTCGCGAACGATCATGTCGCGATGCAACTCCATCTTGAGGGTAATGACGTTCTGGTTGATGTTGCCTGACTGGAACGCGCCCTCGCCGTCGCCGCTGGGCTGGTCGACCATCACGCCAAACGCGTCGCATGCCTGGACAAACTCCAGCGCGCAGGTGGAATGCCCCGGCCGCCATTCCCTGCCGCCACAATCGGCCGTGAGCTTGACGTCCTTCCACAGAAGTTCGTCCGGGACCGCGGAGGCCAGCGCCGGATAATTGTACCTGCCCGACGCGCCCCACATGTAATGCATCCTGCCGTTCACATAGGGATAGTTCTTGTCCCAGGTGATCTTGTAGATTCCCAGCGGCGAGGTGAATACGTCGACGGTAGTTCCGTTGACCTTGACAATGTGGTATACCTTGTGCATATAAGGGGTGCCGTACGGGCTGTTTGCAGGATACCACAGCTTTGGATTGGTGACGGTCCCGGTCTGGTCGAAGACCGTCGCCGAATTCGGAGCCACGGTCTGCGGCGTACTCACAAGCGACAATACGACATTATCCTGGGCATCGCAGACCTTGGTGGTGACAGTGACGGTCTGGGCCGCTGCATTGTCGTTCTGCACGTTGGTCATCAGCCGCACGGTGGCGGCGGCGTCCGAAACCGCTGTCGCGCCAACGCAGGTCCCCCAGTTCTTGACAACAGAATACACGTTCGCGGGCACGAAGGTTTTGTCGGTGATGTGCATCCATACCGGGCGGACGATGCCGCCGTCGGCCTGGCCAAAGCGGAACGCGCCGGAAATGGCCTCGACATACATGCCGGAGCCGTTGTTGCTCACCTTGACAGCAAGGACATTGTCCGCCCCGCCGAACTGGACGTTGGGCGTAAGGTCCACAACGAACGGGATGAAGCCGTTCACGTGCGTGCAGAGAGGATTGATGGCGCTGTTGCCCGGAATGAACGTGCCGTTGATATACACCGCGCACCCCGTGTTGACACCGCCGAACTCGACCACGACCTTGCGGTTTGCGTATGCCGCATCGAGCGTGAAGTGCTTGCGGTACCAGACAATGCCGCCATATTGGTTGCCTCCGCCGCTAATCATGTTGGTGTAGGCTTCGTCCTCGTTAAAACAATGCGGAACGCCGACATCCTTCCACGACGCGTCGCTGGTCGCCGGAGCGCTGGCATTGAGCGCATCACCTTTGATGAATTTCCAGGGCGTTACTCCCATGTTGATCGTCACGCGGTTCGACGGTTCGGGTGTGTACACTTCGGCCCGGGCCGCAAACAGGACAAAAACTAAAGCCATGCCAGTCGCCGCAAACTTTGCTTTGTTCAACATACAATTACCTCTCCCCCCTTTTAGTGAATCGATTAACCGCAAAAAAAACATTCCGTTTCTTTCCAGATTTCTCAGCCTTGCAAGGCGCGGCCCGGCAATCTAGATCAATTTCCGGTATGGCTCCCGGCTTTGGCCACCCCATTCCTGAGTCAAGGCTTACTCCCTAATATATAGTTTCCTGATGCTTTTTTCAACAGTTGCATGTTTTGAGGCATCGGCCCGAAGTTGAGGACGGTTGGATCTCCTGCCAGCGGGATGCAGCAATTCAGATTTTATCTGGGGATGATGGGCGTGGGGTGGGCATCCGGGGACGCATTTTTTCGCGGTTTCGACGCGAGGTTATCCGTAGCATGACCAGCCGGCTTTGCAAACTGGTTTGGTGTGCGGGCGCACTCCCCGCTGCCGTCACTGCGCTCCGCTACGTAAGGAATCCGAACACTGCGGTTCAATTCATTATGTCGTTTGCGTGGTTTTCGAGTACCATCCGTACTACATCACCAGATGTCACCCTTTGTTGCGTGGTTCCGGAGTTCCCTGTTGTCAGTTCGACAAAATACGCTCCCGAGGCATGATGGATTTGCGAGAACGGTATGAACGCGGAACCGGCACGAGAAGTCCTCAACAGGGAGGTGAGGTTTTCCACCATTCTGCCGTCCAAAGTGAATATCTTGAGCGACGATCGTGCAGGATCGGCACAATCGACCGATATGCCGGTCCTCGACAACCGGATGGGCCCCGCGTTCGTCTTTGCTGCTGGGGCACCCTTGTTTTTCGCGGCCACGGTTTCGTTGAACGGATACATCTTTACCGCCGTGTTGAATCCTCCGGCCCACCCTGTGTAGTCGCCATACATCCAGATAACGTCGAGCTTGCCGTTGGCCTTGTGCCCGATCGGAACGATTGGGCGGGTGTTTTTCTTCGCTGAGCCGCGCGTAATGGCCATGGAATCCCACGTGGTCCCGCCGTCTGAAGTTGTCCATTTGTCTATTTCATGCATCCCGTTTATCTGCCGCGACATATAGACATTGTTCGTGTTTTCGTGGTCGAGAGTAACGCCGCCGGCAAACCCGTCTTCGCCACCCATGTCGGCGCCGCTGTTCACGAGCTGCTTCTTGAACCACGCGGTCCCTGTCCAGCGAAAGTAGTAATACAGATGGTTATTGGCGTCCTTGAATTGGTCGTAGACTACGACGGGATTTCCCGTCTTGTCGAGCGCGATGTCCCATGACGAGCCGTGGCTGTTGGCAAGCAGGGGATCCTGCATCGTGTCGATCTTTGTGTTCAGGATTGGCAGACTATCCACCGTTGCTATCAGTGCGCCGCTCGCCTGGTAAAACGCGCCCTTCTTGTATTTCATGTAATAACAAGGGCAGTACCCGGCGCGATGGCCCTTTTCGATTGCCATGTGGATCTCGTCTATTCCGTTTGAGCAGCAATTTACATATACCTTATCCAAATCCGGGTCGTCCGAGTTCGCATAGTATTGTTTTGTAGGCCGCCAGGTCTTTCCCCAATCGTCGCTGTAAGTAAAACACGGGTTTGTGTGCAAACTCCGGTAAAAAACATATAACCTTCCGCTATCGCCCTCCGCGCTCAACCACATGGGGTTTGGATAGCAATAGACAATACCGTTGCCGTCCGTGATACCGGTTTCCTGGGTAAATTGGGAAATGTCTTCGGGATTAGTGGAAACATAAAGGCTGATTGTGCCGCCGTCGTGGCCGGTAAAGAACACCATGAGTCTGCCGTCGGGCCGCATGAGAATGCTCGGATGGCAGTGGTCGTCCACCTGGTATCCAGTGCGTATGACTTTGGTGGCGGTATCGCCGGTTTCGTGGTTGTATGATCCCACCGAAATAGTGCCGTTATTGGATATCCACCCCATATAGGTTTTCTTGTATTTACCCTCATAATGAACCGCGACCGGGTTTCCATACCAGGTCCAGGCACCGTTCGAAGTGATCGAGGTGAAGTTAGCGCCTGCCTTGGGAATGGATTGGGCATTGGCCAGGAATGCAAACCCGGTTGTGGCAACAAGAAATACCGTGGTTCTTAAAATTGCTTTGGATGGCATCATTGATTTCCTTCTGGAATACCGGCAGGACGCACGTCGTCCCATGCGTTGGAGCACCTTCGGCCTCAGCGAAAGAATTCCTATTACCACCGTCATCGGCATTATCGCCCGCGAATAATATAAGCGCGCCTCACGCGCGTAAACGGAATATGATGCCAATACAATCATTATCCGTTACATACGTATGTAACGAACAAGTTGCTTTTGCACACAAATTTCAGGCGCGGCATATCCGCTGACGGCAGGAATGTGCTACGACAACATCCGGACCCGCGCGCATTCCAAAGCTTATCTAGATGGCAAGAGATGGAGTCGTTTTGAACCGCCGAAACGGGTCTGCAGGAAAAGATAGCAGGACGAGATAATGAGGATGTTCATGAAAATACCAGATAAGCATTTCGATGTATCGGAAGATACCGGACCTTAATTCTTCGTTACCGTATACACGACCAGCGCACTCCCTCCGATGCAATTCCCGGCGCTTGTTGCAACAATGGTTCCCGTCATCGTGAAAGACGTTCCGTTCCACGGCGTGCAGGTGATTGATAATCCGCTGCAGGTGCATTCTTCCTGCTGGCAGGCTGCCAGCCATGGGCTCGTGACCGCGTTCATGCTGGTCACCAGAGCCTGGGCGAACGCGGACGTGTCGGCGTTTGTCAATGCAATAGACTGACCGCTGCTTGAGGATCCGTCCAATGTTATCACGACGCTCACCGTGTAGGCGCCGGTCGGCGCATTTGTGGGAAAACCCGTCGGCAGCGTGGTGGTACTCCCCTTTCTTCCAGTTTGGGTAATATCGAAACTCTTGCCGGCGATAAAGATTGACCCGGATCTCTGGCTGGTTGACGTATTCTCCTGAACCGAGAATCCCACGACGGCCGTTCCGCTGCCAGCGCCGTTCGTAACGCTTATCCAGTCGACATTATCAACTTCCGCGGTCCATGCGCACCCGCTTTCCGTGCTCACCGTCACGGCGCCGCTGCCGCCGATTGAATCAAAAGCCTGGCCTGAGGAAGACAATGCGTAGGTGCAGGCGCTTGCGGCCGGTTCGGCGTTGTCGAAAGCCTCCTTGACCGATTGCAGTCCGTCATAAATATCCTTCAGGCTGCCGGCGGTTTCGGAAAAAACGTTGGAGACAACAGCGCTCTTGATCGGATCAAGAACCACGTCCTCCGCCAGAGAAATCCCATTGTGCAGCGCTATGCAGGAAGCGGGGTCATTCACATTTTTCAATTGGGCCCCGATGGCAATCTGGATGCCTGCGGTCATTTCCTTGACATAGAGCAATGCCGCTCCGGGCAGGGCCATGGCCATTTCCGGGACTCCACCCAGGGCCATGAGTCCCAATGCGGCGCTTCCGATGCCGGCAACAATGTTAAACGCGTCGGGTATGGCAAGAACCGAAGCGCTTGTCACGCAATTCGTGTAATTGTAGTAACGCGGGTCGGAGCTTCCGTTTTCCACCGCCGAACTCAGCAGGTAATCCGTGTAGTCATTCGCTTCCTGTTGACACATGGCCGCCTGCGCCTTGGCGCCGCCGGAAGTCTGCCCAGTGCCGGCATTACGCAGCGCCATGAACGTGCCCAGAATCATCCGGTCGGTTTGCAAGAGATCCTTTGATCCTATCGCAAGATTGATTCCATTGATGCTGCCAAGCGAGAAGTCCGTGGAGCCAGCCACCACTCCCTGCACCTGCAACGCAAGGGATTTGAGATTTGTCTGATTTGCCAAGATGGCTGTCTTCAATCCCTTGCCGGCCGTTGATGTGTCGGTAACCTTTGTCAGGAGCGTGTCGTAACAATCAATAAGGTTGTTGAGGAGATTAAGGGTTACGGAACCGGGTGATGCGACCGGCTGAGGCAGGTCCAGAATCTGAAAGCCCGCGATGCTGTTCGATTTTGATTCGTTTGATCCGGGGTTCCGAATCAATTGAAGGCTGACCGTACCCGGTCCGAATTTCTCGGTTCCTGCAATGACATAAGGAGGAACGGAAACGATCGCCGAATCCGGGCCGGATTTGAGTGCCTGAACATCGATCTGATACCCGGTACTGTCGAAAAACCGGACCTGTACCGTGCCCGATGACCCGAATCCTGTTCCGGTAACCGTGATGAGCGATGCCGGCAAAGCGCCTTGGACACTGATCGAGGTGATCTTCGGTCCGGCGCCGGATGTACCGGGCGTGGTTGAATGGGAACAGGTGAAAAGCACGGCGGCGGCAGCGAGGACGACTATTACCTGTAAATTTTTCATTACTCTTCACTCCCTGGTTGACGCGGCCGGAATACGGTACTTTCGCAGGATCCAATCAAATACCGGTGAGTTCCGAACCTCGCCCCTCACCTCACCACCACTATCTTCCCCTTTGTTTCAAAATTCCCGGCCCTGAACACCATGCAATACACACCGCCGGGCCACGAAGCCGCGGGAACCGGCACCGCATATGAACCGGGGCCCGCCCATCTGTTGACATACGAATAGACGAGCCTGCCTCTCATGTCCAGCCACTCCGCGCTCACCCTGCACGCCACGGGCACAGAATACTTCAAGACCGGGAAAAGCGCTTCGCACGCAAACCGTCCGGGCGCCGCGCGCTCTCTGAGCACGCCTGCGGAGGGTGCGAACACCAGGCTGTCGCGAATTTTCATAAGGCCCATGTATTTGAAATACGACGGGTCGGCCGTGTCGGTTAAATCGTTCATCAGCACAACGTGCGAGCCGGCGGGAATGCCCACGTTCCCGGTAATGCGCAGCGAATCCGGGTTAAGCCTGAACACGCCGGAAAAATCGGTCTGGCCCTTGATAACCGCGTTATTTGCAACCGGCGCAAATACCGTGTCCCATTGACAGCTTACCGTGGGATTCACGGGGGCCAGGATAGTCTGCGAGGCAACGAGGGTGTCCAGTCTCGCGCTATCGGGCATCTTGATCGTCGAAGAAACGTCGAACACAAACCGGCCGGAACCGGCGGTCCACGAGGAAGGCACTGGTATTGTGACGGAATCACCCGGCATCGCCAGAGCATCCATGACCGTGCCGGACATGTCATTGAACTTAAACGAGTGGGTCTTAATGACAAACGAAATCGAATCGCTCGCTGCCAGCGTAATGCGCCTGCCGAAAACTCCCATATTCACGACATAATCAATCTTGGTTACCGACTGCGAGTCGCTTTGGTCCCACTCGGGAAACAGACGGGTCCCCGAGATGTTGAATTTGTTAAAGGCGTTGGTTGATTGCGCGAAAAGCTGCACGCGCGCGGCAATATCGCCGTCAAAAGCATTTACCGAATCGATGAAAGAGAGCCCCGTAAGATCGCTGGCACTCCTGACCTGCGGGTTTCTCGCCCGGCAGAAATCACTGAGCCACAGATTGCGGTGAACAACCGAAAGGACAAGCTCAATGCCCGTGTGGTTGGTGATCCAATATTCAAAAAACCCATTTCTGATGTCCAGGTAATCGAGGTTCAAGGCGTTGGCGATGTTGTACTCGTTGGTAAAGATGCGCTGATAGCCGGCAAACATGGAATCGAGCACCACAACTTTATTGGCGACCAGGCCGTTCAACGAAAAGGCTGCGGCGAGCTTATCGGCGGCGCCGAACGTGCCGGACGCAGACGGGGTGCATGACGCGGTGATGCTCACCATACTGTCGAGCGTCTTTCCGTGCGCATCACATTGAGCGGTACCGACCGAGTTATGCGGAAGGTTGTTGATTGTGGCAGTGCCCACCGAGCCAACCGCGATTTGCACTATCGAAAAGTCGGCGGCCGAATTATTCTCTATTGATATTGCGAGATACTGGCTGGCGTTACTCAATTCAACATGATATAGCCACCTAAGAGTGAGAGGCATTGTCGGCATGGACAAGGGACTGTTGGCCGCAAAATTTCCGGCAAGAGGGATGTTTACGGTGCAGCCGGGCGCTCCAGAAAGCGGGATCGGTCCGAACTCGTCGGCATAGTATTTATCCGCCATTGTATCTTGATGTATCTCATAGGCAAAGACCCCGCCGTTTGGCGTGGAAGAAGCCGTTGTTTTCCCCTCGGTGCCGGCGAATGCAAACAGGAGTACGGCTGCGGCTATTTGCATGGCAGCAAAGAATCCGGACGATTTCACGGGGGCCCCCAATGCTTATTGACTGAATTACGTTCACCCGTTACTATACCCTTGCGGGGGACGTTTTTCAATGACGGCATGTCGGAGCGGCCGGTGAGGTCATACCGGCATTCGAACTTCTTTGTCCCGCCCATTACTTCTGGAAGCCTCACGAGACTTGCCCGGCTCCATGTTGATTAATAGGATGAAACATTTGCTCTTGGGGCAAGTCAGGGAGTATGTTAATCTCAGCAAGATTTCGGACTGGAACAAAGACAGTCAGTATCACCATTGTAAATTTGCGGTGAGGGCCTCGTTGGCAAAGCAAACAAATTCGACTGCGATGGTCATGGCATCGTGCCTTTTCTCCCTTCTCTCCTGCACCACCATGAACATGCCTCTCCACAGTTACCATTTTGACCGCGATATCAACACCCAATGGACGCAAACCGTAAGCTTCGGAGACGCCGGAATTCAGTTTGACACGGCGCAAAGGCTTGCAGGGTTTAATTCGCAAAGTCTCGACTTCAGCTATATGAATTACGTGCTCCCCATGCTCGGCGTGGGAGCGCGGGTTTCGGCGTACGCGCCCTACTCGACCCTTATGCCCTCTCGCATGACCGGTGCCGATGCATGGTGGAGCTACTATACCTATGTCGTGCCCATTTCGTTCATTCTCTCGGCGAGGCTGCTCCATACCAAGTTCTTCACGTTCGGGTTCAATGTGTATCCTGTTTCGTGGCCCTTTATCATAGGTTCGGTTTCGATGATAGGCACATTCCACTTATTCTGGAACCTGGATCTCAGCGCCAACCTTCACTGCAATCCGACGCTCGCGTACGTGCTTGATTGGAAATCCGATTATGCGTATTTTAACGAATACGATGTGGCCTTGACCCATTCGATCAGGCTCGGCACTACCCCCAACAAATTGTTCTACTCTCTTGCATTTGAATCGTACCGGGGTGTCTACGTGCAGAACGCCGACTTCTACGGCAAGACTCCGGATTGGCGCATAGGAATCAATGTGGGATACCTGTTCGGTTCCGCGACCCGGCGGTTCGGACAAGTGCACGGCGACAAAGATTGGTTTTACACCTGGCCACAATCGGGCCATAAAGACTAG
>Ga0182027_10007492_pt1 | contig 16059 bp, 15 predicted proteins | sample 712E1DmetaG_FD_121300 | JGI IMG/M metagenome (GOLD analysis project Ga0182027, IMG submission 121300) | Permafrost microbial communities from Stordalen Mire, Sweden - 712E1D metaG (Illumina Assembly) | ecosystem: Environmental > Terrestrial > Soil > Wetlands > Permafrost | place: Sweden...
GCACAAACGCGAATATCCCACCCTGTTTGCCCAGCCGGAATATCGGCACTTGAAAGTATTTCATTTCGAAACACCGGGCCAAACCGATGCCTGGCTGAATAAAAATTTTGGGTGGTAGACGGGCGGAAAATCAAAATCGAATTAAAATAAAAAGAGCCACATCTCTGCGGCTCTCTCGGCAGTACCTTCCGAGGATTCTTATCCTGCGCTGGCCGGCTTCGGCCAAACCGCATACCGAAATCGGTTTCCCTTTTGCACCGAAATTTGCCGTTGGGGACGCTTTTCCGACTTATCCTTTTTAAAACCGAATTCTTTCTAAAACTTAGAATGCATTTGTCTTGCCGAACACACGGCCATTCAATCGGACGGCCGGCAGCTGGGAGGCATACTTGGTCCATGTGGCAGCGACAAAATCCAAAGTTGCACCATTGGGAATGGACGTGGTCTTCATCTGCAATACATTGACCTGCATCACACCTGAGATCGCAGCTTTGCAAAGTCCGAAAGTATTTGTCGCATGCCTGTTTTGAATGACCAACCAATAAAGACCAGGAGGAAGAAAAACAGGAGCGGAATTAGCCACAATCGTTCGAAGGCTCAAGACTGTGGCCGTCCATGTTTCATCGACAGTTGATCTTGCAATACGGGTTAAAGTATTCTCGCCGGCATTGCCATTATTTAGATACTGCTCGTATAAATCCCAGCCCCAAGTGTGATCTAACGTCGCGTTGCCATTTCCACAAGAAACACTATCCAAGAGCATTGGCGCGGTTAAGATAATAGGGATGGCTAAAGAATCTCCGGAAGCCATATTTAGCAGGGTTGTATAAGCCGCATCGGCAACATAAAAAAGCGGGTAAGCAAACGGCAGCCAGCCGACCGGAGTGATGCCCCGCTCTCGTTGGGTATCATAAAGAACGATTAATTTGCGAGTGCTATCCCATCGCAAATATCCTTCCGTATGAGCTAAAGCAGTCGTATTGGCAACGATGCGGTTGATAGCGGCCCCGGCAGCCTGATAAACACCGTCAAGGCTGGTTCTTAAGATCGTGATGGCCTGAGCAAATGTCTTTTTGAGCCATGTCCCGGCAACCGAACCCACCAGGAAGTCATTATCTGCCGTTGGAGCAGGCAGCGAATTGCCGCCATGTGTGTGATCATCAAGCATGTCCATGGCAGACTGAACGTTATTGGCCTGGGCATTTAAAACACCATTGAAAGAACCGGTGCTCAAAGGCATATAGCTTGAAAGTTTTATTAAATCCGCCGGCAACGAGCCGCCTTCCGTATTCGCAAAATACTGCAATTGTTTTATCTCCACGCACCAACCCGGCGATTTCCGGGGGTCGAAGATCTCCGTCACCTGGGCGGGATAAAGACCATAAGCATTCCCGTTCACGCCAAAGAAATCACCGTCCTGATAATTAAGATTGATCGGTAGGGTGAAATCCAGCGGTTGAGCTTGAGAATATAGGGTTGGCATGGACTCTGTTGATTTAATAAATCCCAGGTTAAATAAGGGATCTCCCACCGTGCCGGCGAAACGGACAGCGTTGTTTTCATCGGTTGCGAAGAAGCGCCGGCGTCCGAAATAACCGGTGCCTACATTCATAATGACAGGATCGATCGATCCATCGTGAACGGCAGGAATATCCAATGCACAATAGAACAGGATCTGCTCATTCCCATTGTCACAACAAAAGATCAATCTCTTTTGCATGAGAAGTGGCAGGAATAATTGGGCATTGTTCAGCGTTAACATTGCATCGTTGGGATGGAACTGATAACCCCAAAAAGTGGCGCCGGTGTTCTTGAACACGGCGGTCTTGCCGATGGCAGTGCAAAAATCGTTGATCACCATCCGGTAGGTGTGCCCTCCGCTGGTGATCGTTATATTTTTGGGCGGGATCAACTCCGCTTCCACTTTCGAATTCACCATGAGGGATTTGGGTACGACTTCTTCGATCCATCCGGAGATAGGAGTGAACTTCGAGCTGTCCAATACACACGTGGAACCATTGGAAACAATGCCGCGCTCAAGAACGATCTTCACGCTCTCCGGGGCATTGCTGACCGCGATCACCCCCCGCACGGTGACGGATAAATGGATGCCGGTGAGTTTGTACTTAAGCACGTCGCAGGTGGTGAGGTACGCGCCATTTCGATAAACCTTCAACTTGAAATAAGGCACGAAATGAAGTGTGGCAAGCGCCGCTTTAAGTGTGGCGTCAATCGTCCTCATGTTCCACCAAATTAATTAATTTCTCTAGTGATATGCGAAAAAGTCTTACTATGTGAATATTTATTATTGAAAAATCCCAGAGCAACTCTATGAGCTCGCCAGTGATTATGTTGACACACTCCCAAAAGAAAAGTGAAATAGCATTCATGGGTCACCTTAACCAGTTGTGATACTCATCGTTCCAGGCGGCTTCACTGGGCGCGCCAACGGCAGGCCGCTGGCGGGAATATCTCAGCAAACCGGCAGCAAAAGCCTGGACGTAAGCTGACTCGGCACGCTTGTACTGCTCGATCACATTGGGTGAAAGGTTATAGCCTTCAACCAATGAAGCCAGACGGGTATTGATCGCTTCCACGCAAGCACCATCAATTAATACTTGTTCCTGGTCGGCGGTGAGAATTCCATCCACTGCGTTATCCAAACCTGAAACGGTGTGCGGTTTGGTATAACGGACGATCAAATGCCCGTTGGCCAGCGCCGACCGCAAGCGGATCGCTGGCTGATTATTCTCGAAATAAAAATCATGGGTAAGAATTGTGTCATTCTCACCATGGCCGATGGGGTCTTGGAGCCAAACGCTTTCGATGTCAAGAATGGTCCCGAACGTTGCATCGTTGAGCATATATTCGAACTGCGAGGGAACAACGTCGATGATCGTGCCGGCATGGATGGGCGCGACCATATTCCACTTGCGAAGCGCCTCCCTGAAAGCGACGGTGCACGTCGCTGCATTGAACAACGTTCCGTTATCAAGTAGCTGCGCTTGAAGCTTTGCTGTAAGTGCTGTGAGAATTGAACTCATGATCTAATGTCCTTTCTGGGTGGGTACTGCATAATGACCGGTGGCGTAAGGCCAATCAGCGGGCGGGAGTGCATCATTGAAAAAATGAATAACCCTGACCGCTCTGCGCGTCACCGAACTTGTAATGGATCGCCCGTGGGCAAGGGCGATTGAAAATATTAAACTTGGGTGGATAGGCTTTTATCCAACCAAAAGTTGGATTAAGAACCATCTTGGCTCTTGCAATTGGATTGGAAGTGTCACGGAAAGATGGTCTTTGGAAATTGCCTCCGGAGTCGTTGACCTGGCACGATGCCCATTTGATTCCGGATGTTGCTGCTTTTTTAAGCGCAGCTGACCGGTTGGCAATCACCCTGAATTTGCTGCCGGCTGTGATCTCGGAGATATACACAACGCGAGTATTGGCCATTAGAAATTACCATCCATTTCTTGGAGGGGATCTTTGCCCTGCACAATCTTCGTTTCCGTGGAAACGATCCATTCCAACCCATCCACTTCGGAGATCAACGCATCCGCGACAATGATGTCGTCATGAATTAACTCACCCGAACTATTACGCTGGCCTTCCGGCACACTCCACCGGAGTGTTTTCAAGGGACCGACCAGGACCTCGCTCACGCAAGCGGCATACTGCTCATCCACTTCTGCAGTTGGGCAACAATCGCGAAATCGGCCGGTCTCGATGATGCCGATGAAGTGATATCCGATATCGCTTTTCTTTTGGCTGGTGAACTTCACCGGCAGAACTTTCTCATGATAGCGATGCTCGAGCATGGCCCAAAGTCCCTCGCCGACTCCGGTCGCATCGATCACGATATACAGCGGATTCCAGCTGCCGGCCAGCGCCATCAGCTTGCCGAACACGGCAACATGATTGATGCCTGTCCACTGTTCACGATGAACGGCACGATAGATCGGCGCCTGCAGAGTCTGCAACTGGGAGAGATCGACCTGGCTAATGGTCAATGTCACTGCATCACGCCCGGGGTTCTTGAGATATTGGCTCTCCGGATCGTTGAATGCGACTTCATCCTGACCGGCCACATCGATGCTGAAGACATAGACCTGCCCCGGCGCCGGTGTGCCTTGCGCGGCTTGCTCGCCTTTCATGAGGGCGCGCCGGCCGGCAGGGAACATGCCGGTCTGTGCATCGATCTCTTCACAAAAATACTGCGTCCTGACAAGAGGATGTTGACGACCGAGTTTGTCGATCTCTCCATCGACATAATCGCCATAGGCCGGCAGGACCTTTCGAACATCATCCGCAGTGAACAGGAACACGCGACGGGCTCCGTCGTCTTGTTCAGCCTGGCGGGCGGTTCGCAGCTCTCTTGCCAGCAGTGTTTGACTTGTCCACGATGTACCCATGAACACGCGTGTCGCGTTCGTGCTGGCCACCATCGGCGCGAAATTCTTGTCGTAGATCGCCGGTTCGATGTCCTGCGCCTCGTTTACGATCAGCAAGAGCGAAGCGACTGCACCGACTACATTCGCCTGTGCATCGCCGGATAAAAAGCTGACTGAACATTTGCCAAAAAAGCGCATGAAATCCGAACGTTTGCGCCAATGGAGTTTAGTAATCAGATTGCTGCATAAACGACGCTCTAAACGCGTGATGGCGTTGATCGTTTGCGGTTTATAAGTTGGATTGACTTCGACGATCCCGGACTCGATGAATTCAAAGCGGGCCAATAAAAAGGATTTGAGATTGGCGGCTAATTCATCCTTGCCGGCCTGCCGGCTGATGATCACCACATACGAATTACCCAGTCCATGCCGAATGCTCTTGATGATCGCCTGGGCTGCTTCCAACTGATACGAGCGCATCGTGATCCCTCCACTGCGCGAAGTGAAGTCTTTGAATTTGCGGGACTCTCTCTTGATCGTTTGCTTGAGTGTGCTCATACTATCCTGCGGATATTACCCTGCGGGTGGAGTTAAAGGAGTCGCCAATATCGTAAAAGGTGAAATTGGCTCGTCTAAAACTTCATCCCAAAACCTGACATGGTTCTGACACTATTTTGTGCTATTGCTTCGGCTTCTCTTGAAGCCGAAGTAGTCGATGCCGGCTGCTATCATGCGCTTTAAAGCAAGTCCATCGAGTGAAGCATCGAAGGCATCCAGCTGAGGGGTAAGGATGCCCCAATCTTCGCCTTCGTCCGTCACTAAAACGCTGCCTGGCTTCGGCGGGTTGGCGTTCAGTTCTTCTGCTCGCCTGTCCTTTTCGCCTTTTGCGATTGTGCCTTTCAAGCGCAGGATGTACATGATGGAATTACGGAAGTGGTTGAGCCTGGCTCGATCTTCGAGCCACGTGCTAAAGCGCCCGATCCATGGCAGCATGGGAGCCATATCCGGCTCTCCCCATGAAGTACCCACCGGCCGGTTATCGGCGAAATGGACCATGAACTGCTCCTGCTCTGCGTTCGGGTCATAAGCCGGCCATGGGCTTTCGTTTATCAACGTGCGCGTGTAGTACGTTTCCTGCATCACGTCATTGTCGGCGGTCTGAATTTCTTTGATCAGGTCAGCCGGCACCGCGCGCACGAAGCTCATGCCGGTGATCTTGTCCACACTGAACAGGAAGAACAGATTGCCTGTCCTTGTCCCTTCATCCTTCCAGCTTTTTAGCTGCGAAGGGAGGCGGTTGAGTGGATGGTTGAACCACTCATCGATGAATTTTTGCGTGGTCTTGTGATCGCATTCCATCGAAACGCCACTTCCCACTACAAACTGAGAGATGAGATTTACTATCCTGCGTGCGATTGGGTTTATTCTCCAGGCTCGCAGGCATTCCTCCTGTATCTTCGTTCGGTCATAGTCATAGCGCGAGCGGTAGTTGTCGCTCATACCGGAGGGGAAGAAATTATTGTCGGTGACGGCCGAAGGAGCCTTCAATTCACTTACAAATGCCTGACCGAAACGAGTACGCAGTGGCGCCTGTAGTAAGCGCGCCACAATACGCCGTACTAAAGGCGTAGATCCGGCGAGAGTTCGATTACGAGTAGTGGAACTATTCAAGGTCTTCATAAGGGTTCATCTCCCTGAGTGCTTCGAGAATGGTTTGGCCCATCTCTCCCCCATGCCCGCGGGCGAGAAGTCGGGTCCGTTCGAGCGTGTTGATCGTGATGCCGGTTGCAATGAGCCGGTCATAGATTTTGAGTTCCTCTTCGTCAGGATGTTTAAGAGGGGTAAGGTTGGCGAGAGCAAGAGCCTTATAGCGATACATCGCGATCTCATCGTCAATGAGACTGCCGGCAAGTTCCTTGCCGGTCCGGATCGTCCACAAGTTGGAATAGAAGCCGTGCCGGAGACCGTTTTTGTTGCCGGGTTGCCCTCCTTTTCTGCGGCCTGTGGTGCTTTTCGAGGCCTTGCCATGAGCATCCGGCATTTCACATCTTGCCCATCAGGAAAGTGATCACATTGATCAGACTGAGGGCGCCCCCGCCGAAGGCCAGCCATGCCAGCGTTTCGAATCGGACGCGGCTCATTTCCACAACGCGCAAGCGCTCTTCCATATCGCTGTTGTCCTTTTGCAAGGTGGTGATTTTGGTCTCTATCAATTCAAGCTTGACCGTCAAAAGCTCGGCTTCTTTTGTCCTGAGTTGATCGCGCAGAGCATTGATTTCTTCCACGGCATGGCTCCTTTCATGGGGCGATAAGCTTAAGCGATGGGTGATTGCCTGATCGCCCGCCTTCAACTTTCATCCTGATACTCCTTGCTTTTCTTGAATGACCGTTCATGGATGTACCGTTCCAGGTCTTCAGGACGCACACGTATCATTCTCCCGATCCGCACCGTTGGGATGTCCCCACATTTCAACAGCAAATATACAAGTGAGCGGCTGACATGCAGTATCTCTGCCACTTCCCTGATATTCAACAAACGGACTTCCATTTTTGTTTCTCCATGAGGAGCAAATTAACCTGTCTTCATTATATAGAACAGATGTTCTAGAGTCAAGCAAGGCACCGTCCAGCGTGTATCAGGGCTTACAGACTTTCCTTAAATCGCCTTATTTGGTGTCTGAAAATGGAATCCCTGCGGGCCGGTAGCTTCTTTCCCCTCTGCAACTTGCTGGGTCTTACCGCCAATTACATTCTGGCAATTCCCAAGCTACCTATCTACCGGTTATGATAAACTGACAGATACCCATGATGAACTCCAGGGAGGTTCCACCATGCAGTCAGTGTTAGTCACCGGCGGAGCAGGCTTTATAGGTTCGAACTTTGTCCGTTATCTACTCAATGCAGAAACGGATGTAAAGGTCGTTAACCTGGACGCGCTCACCTATGCCGGTTCATTGGAAAACCTGACCGACCTGCAGCCAAAAGGTGCGTCCGAACGCCATACCTTTATCAAGGGCGACATCCGTGATGAGAACCTGATGGTCGACCTGCTGCGGGAACACCAGATCGATACCATCGTTCATTTTGCCGCCGAGACTCACGTGGACCGTTCCATACTCGACCCCGGTGCTTTTTTCCAAACCAACGTGACCGGCACTCTGGCCCTGCTCGAGGCCGTCCGTAAGGTCTGGCTGACCGGGAACCTTCTGGCGCGCGATCGGATCCGCTTTCACCATGTCTCCACCGATGAAGTCTATGGCTCGCTGGCTCCCGACGAACCTGCCTGGACGGAGACATCCGCCTACGCGCCGAACTCCCCCTATGCCGCCTCCAAAGCCGCAAGCGACCACCTGGTGCACGCCTATGGACATACCTACGGGCTGCCCTATACACTTTCGAACTGTTCCAATAACTATGGACCGCGTCAATTCCCCGAGAAACTGATTCCGCTCATGATCCTGAATGCCCTGTCCGGCAAGCCTTTGCCGGTCTATGGAGACGGGCAGCAAATCCGCGACTGGCTATTCGTGGACGACCATTGTGAAGCCATCCATGCGATCCTTGTCAAAGGCAGGCCGGGCGAAACCTACCATATCGGCGGCGGCAACCAGCCTGCCAACCTGACCATCGTCAAAACCATATGCGACATTTTGGATGAAGTGCGGCCGGGTCTTGCTCATCACGACCTGATCACCTTCGTCCCCGACCGCCCCGGCCATGACCGCCGCTATGCCCTGGACATCACCCGCACCCGGAATGACCTGGGCTGGCAGCCGCGTCACTCGCTCAGCGAGGGCCTACTCGAAACCGTTCACTGGTATCTTGATCATCCGGGCTGGATCCAAACCGTTCAGCAGCAGCCCGATTACGAAACCTGGCTCGATAAAAATTACACCCACAGGGAGGGACGAATATGAAAGGGATCATCCTGGCCGGGGGGCGCGGCACCCGTCTTCAGCCGTTGACGCTGCCGATCAGCAAACAACTCCTGCCCGTCTACGACAAACCGATGATCTACTATCCCTTGGCCATGCTGATGCTGGCAGGCCTGCGTGAGATCCTGATCATCAGCACCCCCGAAGACCTGCCGCTCTTCCGCCGCCTGCTGAAGGATGGCAGTCAATGGGGACTGAGCTTTGCCTTCGCCGAGCAAACCCAGCCGCGCGGTCTGGCGGACGCTTTCCGGGTCGGCGCGGAATTCATCGCCGGTGGGCCGTCCTGCCTGATATTGGGCGATAACATTTTCTTTGGACAGGGCCTGCCTGTTACACTGCGCCGGGCCGCCGCGCTCACCGAGGGTGCGCTTATCTTCGCCTATGTGGTGCGCGACCCCGAAAGGTATGGCGTGGTGGAAATTGACGAAGACAACCGTGTGTTGAGCCTCGAAGAAAAACCCGCCCAACCAAAATCGCACTTCGCGGTACCCGGCATGTATTTCTACGATGCGCGCGTCGTTGATTTCGCGGCACACCTGAAGCCTTCGGCGCGCGGCGAGCTGGAGATCACCGACCTGAATCGTCTCTACCTCGAGCGCGGACAGTTACAGGTGGAACCCTTGAGCCGCGGTACCGCCTGGCTGGATGCCGGCACTCACGAATCCCTCTTGCAATCGGCGGGGTTTGTACAGGCCGTGCAGGAACGCCAGGGCCTGATGATCTCCTGCCCGGAGGAGATCGCCTATCGCATGGGCTATATTAATGAAGGACAGCTGCAAGCCATGGCGGATCAAATGCCCGATAACAGCTACGCTTTCTACCTGAAACACCTGTTGGACTGATTTTATTGCAGATCACATGATCCGACAGCCGAACAGTGTTATCAAAGCGGGTCATTTTTCACCTTACAAAAATACAATGAACACAATACGGGGGTGTTTGCCAGATATGTTATACTTTTTAAATGGTTCTGCTCGTCTGCTGACCATTCCCAAACATTTCAGGAAAACAGGCTGATGCCCAATTACCGGTTAATAGGTTTCGTTTAGGCCAACGATTCGATCATGCCGTTATCATGGGACCTGTTTCAAGGTCTCCTGACAAGAGAAGAAGGTCTGCTTGCACGCTTTAGCGATCCCTTGTGTGGGAATGGCTTCAATCGATTTCTCTGTGGGGGTTTATTATCTATTTTTCTATCTTAAAAGACCACAGATCAAGGAACATCTTCCCTTCGCCCTTTTATGTTTAAGCGTCGGGTTTTATGCGGTATTCTCCGCCGGTCTCTACAATTCAAATTCGCTGCCCGAAGGGATCTTCTGGCAAAGGCTCCAGCTAAATATTACTGTCCCGATCTCCATATTCTTGATCTGGTTCGCAGGCATTTTTACAGGGCAAAAAGATAACCGACTTATCCAAATATTTATCGGATGGTTCCTGATCATTTTCATTGCCACCCTTTTCGTAAGTCCGGAATTCACACTTTCCACCATCCATCCGGCCATTAAGAATATAAACGTGCTTGGCATCCAGGCCACCTATTATGAAGGCAGACTCGGATTTGTGTATCAGGCAGAGCTCCTCTCAGCCATAATTGTGTATATATATTTTTTCTATCTTTTTATCCGTTATTACAAGAAAACCCGATATAAACCCCTGCTCCTGATCTTCGCCGGCCTGATCATATATTTTATCGGAGTTGTGAACGATTCGCTGGTAGCCGCCCGGGTTTATCAATCCATTTATATCGGTGAATATGCCTTTTCCTTCATCGTTATTGCCATGGCCTATACCCTGTTGGACAAATTCGTAAACCTGCAGACCGCCTACGAAGAATTTAATGTCGACCTGGAGCAGAAGGTGCGCGAGAGAACTTCCGAGATCGACAGGCTGAACAGATCTTTAAAAGACCTGGCGGAGCGCGATGGTCTGACGGGTGTGTATAACAGGAGGTTCTTCAACGAGTATTTTGATATAGAAGTGAAGCGTGCAAAGAACTACCTGGAGCATAAAGCCCGGCTGGTTCCGAAGGAAGAAAATGAGATGAATTTCGGGCTGGCCTTTATTGACATCGATCAATTAAAATTCATAAACGATACCTACGGCCACCAGGCGGGCGATGCTGTCTTGAAACAGGTCACGAACATAATCGAAAGACACATTTTTACGCGCGACGTGCTCTGCCGGTACGGCGGCGATGAATTTGTGCTGCTTTTGACCAAAACTTCGAGAGCTGGGGTCCTTCAGGCAGCGGAAAAAATACGAAAAGAAATCGACGAGCACGAGTTCGTCATCGATAAAATCCTTACGAGGCAACATGTCACCGTGAGTGTCGGGCTGATTAATTTCGACGAGGTCCCCGGGCAGGGTAACGAAGAGATCTTGAAGCTGGCCGACGACAGGCTGCTCAGGGCAAAAAACTGTGGTAAGAACAGGATCGTTTACAACAACGAGGCATGAAAATCGATCTTGACGATGAAGCCTGCCGGTCCAACCGCTGTTGGCGAGAAGGCCGCGAAAAGCATGGGGATAAAGAATCGGAGACAGGCAATGTACACCATAAAGAAGTACTGCTCCTGTTGTCATCCTAATTGAATAGTCTATAATTGGTATCCATGCAGACCAAACCCAGAAGTCATCCTTTCCGGATCTGCCTTGACAGGCTTGGCGCGCGGCTCCACTTCAATCAATTAAAATTAAATATCCTGCTCTTTTGTCTCATCCTGTTATTAGGGTTGTTTGCAAGGGTCTGGGAGTTCCGCTCCCTGCCACCCGGACTAAATCAGGATGAAGCCTCCAGCGGCGTGGACGCATTCGACCTGCTTCATTTTGGTGTTGACCGGAACGGGGTCTCATTCCCCGTCCTGTTCACATCCTGGGGCAGCGGCCAGAACGCCCTGTATGCGTATATGCTGATCCCGGCCATAGCCCTGGGAGGCCTCAGCCCCTTTACGGTGAGACTGCCCATGTTAATTTCCGGCCTGCTGACCCTGCCCCTGGTATATTTCATCGGCAGGAGCACGGCCGGCGAAAAATTCGGACTGATCTCCATGTTCCTGCTTGCGATCAGTCCCTGGCATATCATGCTCTCGCGCTGGGGCCTCGAATCCAATATCCTGCCCTTTGTGTTTACAGCAGGCTATTTTCTTTTATTGAGATCGACAGCGGATACCAGGTGGTTTATTCCGGCCATGATACTCATGGGCCTGTGCCTGTATGCCTATGGTACGGCGTATGGCGCCATCCCGCTCTTTCTGCTATGCGCTCTTCCGATCTTGATCTGGGTCAAAAAGATCGGTTTTAAAAAGCTGGTCCCCGGCCTGATCGTGCTGGCCGCTGTCAGCATGCCGATCGGCCTGTTTTTACTCGTCAATGCCCGTCATTGGGAATCCCTCCATCTCGGCCTGGTCACCATTCCGCAGCTGCCCGCCAGACCTCGTTATGAAGCGGTCAGTGTGCTCTTCCAGGGCAATCTCCTTGGGAATTTGGTTCGGAAATCGGGAGACCTGATCAACCTTTTATGGAATCAAATGGACGGCCACGTTTCCAATGCATTCGATCCGTATGGCTATTTTTATAAATACACCCTGCCATTCGCGATCCTTGGAGCTGTTTTATTGATCCCCTTCCGTAAAACCGAAAACGCTCCCGAAAGGATGCTTTTACTGGCGTGGCTGGCCGTGGGTCTCATCCTGGGGATATTACAACCGGTCAATATCAATCGCATCAATCTGGTCTTCATCCCTCTGATTTTTTGTGTCGCCTATGTTATGGCATGGGTGGGTGAACGTTCCACTCTCGGGCTGATGATCGCCGCATCCCTCTTCCTGGTTGGTTTTGGTTTTTTTACATCCGCATATCACGGTCAGCAATACCGTTCTTTGGCTGAGCAGACTTACTTTCCAGGCCTGCTTCCGGCCATCGACTTTGCCTCGCAACAGGGCGGTCAGGATATCTGCATCACAGACGCGGTCAATGAGCCGTATATTTACGTCTTGTTTTCACAGCACATGAATCCTGCGGATTATCTGAAGAGCATCCTCTATACCAATCCCCATGCGAACTCCGGACAGGTGCAGCAGTTGAACCGCTATACCTTTGGATTAAATAACTGCCCGCCGGCTCCCGGTGATATTTATATCTTATCGGGTGAAACACCGCCGCCGGCCGCGCTTCCCTACCGGCTCTATACCTTCGACAGTTTTAAAGTTTATATTCCGCCTAGCGCTCCGAAATAAGGTCGTCGCGGCGGCACTCCGCTCACAGGGCGTGCTCATAATAATGGTCGATCACGTCCGCCCTTAACCACCGCTGCACGTCTTTGCGATTGAAAATATCTTCGGGGAGATTGATCGCCAGTTCCATTAAACTCTGGCGCGTGGATTCAAATTTCTTCCATATTTCAGCTTCGTCCAGTTTGCCAAATACCCGCACCGCCTCGGCATTATACGCGTCCGTATCCTTTTCCGGGTGCTGATAAGTCAGGTCCTTTGTAATTGAATCGATCGCTGCAAGCCCATCCTCCCACCAGACGATGACATGTGCCACAACATCGCGGAAGCGGGCAAAGCCCTGCTTTTCGATAAATGCTTTTTGCTTTCCCTCCGGCAAGGCCCGAAAGCGTTCGAGCGAATCTCCCCATTCCCGTTGGAGGGTATCCAGCACTAAAAAGCGCGGGGCACTCACGGCGTGTTCCTTGAGGTGGCCCAGCAGCACAGCATTGAGCCAGCCGTATACCCGGCGGATCTTCAGCTGTTCGTCACTCAATGACGAAACCAGCGCGATCATCTTCTGCCGCTGCGTCTCATACCAGGCGAGGATATCATCCCCAGGGGTGTCCTTGAAGCGCGCCAGCGCCGCGGCGTTAAACTTGTCAAAGTCGTATTTTTGCGAGGACCGCTCACGCTTCTCGAGCGCATCCCGTATGATGCCCTCAGCCTCCTCCCACCACGCACCGACGTGTGCCAGCAGTTCGTACAAGGAGGCATAACCTTGTCCTTCAAGAAAGTCCGCCTGCTCCTGCGGGGAAAGGCTTTTGAATTGTCCGGCATACCTGCCCCATTCTTCGAGACTTTGCAGGAAGAGTATTTCAGTGAATTCGGGAATCATAGGGACCTCTGGTAGAGATATACTATACTGAATTGCAATCCAATTTTACCTGTTTCGGTTTTACAAAGTACTGTGCACTTTCAGTATCCAAACTGCGGCTATATTTTTCACCCTATAATCGATGAAATCAAGTTCACCGCGTACTGCGTATTTTCAGTACATCGTGCTGCGAAGCGGTAAGCAGAGCAGTAAAGATTTATCCGGGAATCAGTAACAGGAGGAATTCGCCATGCAACAACGGAAGAAAGTTTGGACGAAAAAACACCCTATCGCCGTGACGATCGTCGCCTGGGGCATTGTCCTGTTGTTCCTGATCCGGTTGTATCAGGTGATCGAGCCCCTGCTCCGCATGCACGTTATCGAAAACGGCCTCAGCGCTCCACTCATTTTGGGGACAAGCCTGACGCCGCTCGGTCTGGTTGTTCTTACCAGCGGGTCTTACCTGGTCCTCTCCCTGGTCGGCATCGTCGTTCTGTACGGCTTCCTGCGCCTGCATCGCTGGGCCTGGGTGATGCTCATGGCCTGGACCGGGATATCGCTGACCATCACCTTGATCAATTATTTCTACAGCCGACCGAACTATCTGGTGATGGCCTCTAATATCATCATCGCCGTTGCGCTCAGTCAGGCCGATGTGCAGCGCATCTTTCGCATAAGGCTGGATCAGGGTGAACACAATGACTGATCTTCCGACTCAAACACCTCAAAACGGTCCGGCTGCCGATGCAACGGACCTCGAACTTTTGCGTCGTTACGAACCTGTTGTCCGTTACACCCAGGGCGAACAATTTTATCCGACCGACGTGGACCGCTATGTGAAGGAATGCAGCCTGTGGGCCCATTATCCGGACGGGCGCGACATGCTGCTCGTCAAGCAGGATGACATGACCCTCGAGAAACTCGTGGAACCGCGTCCATCGGTCTTTGGGACGGTGCATTACTTGAGGTTCATCGAATCACTCAGCCTTACCGAATCAGCCGAAGTGCTGGCGAACCAGTTGCGTTTGCGCGCCCTCTTGAAGAATAACTTCCATGCCGGCATCGGCCGCCTGGCGCGCGGCGGGTTGCTGCCGCGCGTGGCCGATGCGCTCTTCACCATTTCCTTCCTGCTGCGCGGGCGCGTCCCCGCCGCCACCGCCGCGGCCGCCGAGCTGGATTATTTCCACATGCGCGCCAAACAGGATAAAAATGTTTATTACGGCCGGGTGGTCCGCAACAATCAGAACAACTGGGTCGTGCTGCAATACTGGTTCTTTTATTGCTTCAACAGCTGGCGTTCCGGGTTCGGCGGCGTAAACGATCACGAGTCCGATTGGGAAATGATCACGATCTACCTGTACGAGGACGGCGGGCAGCTCGTCCCTGAATGGGCGGCCTATGCCTCGCACGACTTCCACGGCGACGACCTGCGGCGCCGCTGGGACGATAAAGACCAGCTCGATCTGGTGGATGGTCATCCGGTGGTATATGCCGGAGCGGGATCGCACGCCTCTTATTTCCGGCAGGGTGAATACCAAGCCGAAGCCAACCTTGACCTGCCATCCTGGGTCCATAGCATACACCGGGCCTGGAATAAATTCTGGACACAGTTGCTCGATCAGGAGCCCGGTGATCCTTTCCGCATTCCATTTGTGGATTACGCCCGCGGCGACGGTCTAAGCATCGGCCCTGGACAATCCCACACCTGGGCTCCGGTGGTCATCGATGAGACCATCCCCTGGGTCGGCCAATACCGCGGGCTGTGGGGCCTGTTTGCCCGCGACCCGATCTCGGGCGAGAATGCACCGGCCGGGCCGATGTACAACCGCGATGGTTCGCCGCGCAGCTCCTGGTACGACCCGCTTGGCTTTGCCGGGCTGGATAAGGTTCCTCCGCCGCCCGATGCCCTGCGCCTGCTTGAAAAGAACTCCAAGGATATCAGCGCCCGTCAAACCGCGTTGAGTACCCTGATCCCGGATAAGGCCGGCGAACTGCAATCCATGGGCGCCAGGCTGAAAAGCATGGAAGACAACCCTCATCTTGCCAGACAATATGCCGCCCTGGAGAAGAAAATTGCCGCCTCGGTATTGGAAGTAAGTGGGCTGCGCCGTGAGTATTCCGAGAACGCGGCATTGCTGGAAGGCATCACGGATCGGTTGGCACGCCAAAAGAAAGGCATCCCGGACGACCCACACGCTCACATCCGCCATCTCGCCATGCCCGTCAAAACGACCCGCATGCGTTTTGACCGCTTTGCAGAGACCTGGGCGGCCATCAGCTTGAGCCTGCTGCTGTTCGGGATCGTCGCGCTGGTATTTTTTGCACCGCACTATCTGGCAGCCGGCCTGGCGGTCGTCACCCTCCTGTTCATTGTGACCGAATCTGTTTTGCGCGGTGCGTTCATCCAAACCGTGAGCCAGTTGACTTCCCTGTTGGCCGTCATCGGATCGGTGATCCTGTTCTTCCATTTCTGGTTCTGGATCCTGATGGGCTCCTTGTTGGCGATCGCGACCTTCCTCATGTTCCAGCGTCTGCGCGAACTGACCTGATAATATTTAAAGATTGAAAAGGATTCAAAAATGCAAGCCAAATACGTGCATACCAACTTGATCGCTGTAGACTGGCAGAGATTGGCCAAATTCTATACC
>Ga0182027_10007493_pt1 | contig 16058 bp, 18 predicted proteins | sample 712E1DmetaG_FD_121300 | JGI IMG/M metagenome (GOLD analysis project Ga0182027, IMG submission 121300) | Permafrost microbial communities from Stordalen Mire, Sweden - 712E1D metaG (Illumina Assembly) | ecosystem: Environmental > Terrestrial > Soil > Wetlands > Permafrost | place: Sweden...
CAATCATGGCCGCGTGGTGCAATTAATCGGCCTGGTCATCGAGTCCGAAGGCCCGGTCGTCTCGGTGGGCGAGATCTGCCGGATTGAATCCGCCCGGCACGACGGCACGACGCTGGCCGAAGTCGTGGGCTTTCGCAACCACCACGTCCTCCTCATGCCCCTTGGCGAAATTCAAGGAATTCATCCGGGCAGCGAAGTCATCGCCCTGGGCACCACCTTGCGCGTGCCCGTGGGCGAGCACCTGAAGGGCCGCGTGATTGATGGACTGGGGCATCCCCTAGATGAGCGCGGTCCGATCCTGGCGACCGACCATGTCAGTTTGAACCTTCAGCCTCCGCACCCCCTGAAGCGCCAGCGCATCCGCCAGCCCTTTCAGACGGGCATCAAAGCCTTGGACACTTTCACTCCCTGCGGACGCGGCCAGCGGCTGGGCATCTTTGCCGGCAGCGGCGTGGGCAAATCCACTTTGCTGGGGATGATCGCCAGCCGGGCCGAGGCGGATGTCAACGTGATCGCGCTCATCGGCGAACGCGGCCGCGAAGTGCGCGAATTCATCGAAAAAGACCTGGATGAAGCCGGCCGCCGCAAATCCGTCGTGGTGGTGGCGACCTCGAACCAGCCGGCCCTGGCGCGCCTGAAAGGGGCGTTCGTGGCCATGGCCATCTCCGAGTATTTTCGCGACCAGGGGAGGAATGTTTTGCTCATGATGGATTCGATCACCCGCTTTGCCATGGCCCAGAGGGAAATCGGCCTGGCCGTGGGCGAACCTCCGACCACGCGCGGCTACACCCCTTCCGTCTTTTCGCTGCTGCCCCAGTTATTGGAGCGGGCCGGCGCGGGCGAGCGCGGCTCCATCACAGGGCTGTTCACCGTCCTGGTGGAAGCCGACGACATGAACGATCCCATCGCCGACGCGGTGCGCTCGATCCTGGACGGACACCTGGTGCTCACGCGGGAACTGGCGACCGCCAACCATTATCCGGCCATTGACGTGCTGGAAAGCGTCAGCCGGCTGACGCGGGATTTGACCACGCCCGAACAGCAAAGAATTTCCGCCCAGGCCCGGGACACCCTGGCGACGCACCGCAAGAACCAGGATTTGATCAACATCGGCGCGTATCCGGCGGGCACCAATGCCGCCATAGATTTCAGCATCCAGCTCCATGAGCCGTTGAAAGGCTTTTTGCAGCAGCCCGTCGGGCAGGGCTTTACCACCTCGCAGAGTTGGTCGCTCCTAAGCCAGGTGATGGCCTCCCCGCCGGCCCCCAGGCCCGCCCCCGCCAACCTTAGGAAAGGACCTTAACCGAACATGAAAGCATTCCGATTCTCACTCGAGGCGGTGCATACCTTGCGCCAAAGGCAGGAGCAACAGGCCATGGAACAATATGTCCAAGCACTGCTGGCCCGCCAGCAAGCCGTGGATCACCTGGAAACCATCCGGGAACAGATCAACTGCAACCAGTTGGAAATGAACCGGCTCCTCTCCGGCGGATGCACGGCGGCGCAGGCGGAGCAGGTCAGCCTTTATCAGCGTTCGCTGGACCAGCAGCAAGACGATCGCGTGGCCGCGCTCGCCCTGGCCGAACGGCGGGTCAACCTCACCTTCCAGGCCATGCTGGCGGCGCGCCAGCAGCGCAAGATCGTGGAGACTTACCGCCATAAACAACAATCGCGCCATCAACGCGAGGAGTTGCGCCAGGAGCAAAAGCTTCTGGATGACCTGGCCTCCCGCCGCGCCCGCTCCATCTTTTCGTTGAACCCAATCTCAACCCCGCCATGATGAAATTATTCACAACCCCGTGGATGACCGTGCCGGTCGGCGCCATTGTTTATCTGGCCTCCACCCTTTTGTTCTGGAAAACTCCCCCGCCGCCGCCCCCCGCGGCGGAACCGGCCCGGAGCGCGCAAACCGCCGCCTCCTGGGAATTCAGCAACCCGGAAGCCGACCAATTGATCGCCGAACTGAAAGAGGAAAAAAAATTCCTCGCCCTCCGCCAGCAGCAATTGGACGACATGGCCTCGCGCCTCCAGGCCGAGCAGGCGGAATTGGGCCAGGTGACGCAGACCGTGCAGCAGTTGCAGGTGGAATTTGACAAGTCGGTCGTCCGCGTCCGCGAGGAAGAAACGCCCAATTTGAAAAAACTGGCCAAGGTCTATGCCGACATGACCCCCGACACCGCCGCCACCGTCATGAGCGAGATGGAGGACCCGGTCATCGTCAAGATCATGCTTTTCATGAAGGAAAGCGAAACGGCCGCCATCCTCGAAACGCTGGCCAAGAAGGGCCAGCCCGAAGCCAAACGCGCGGCGGCGATCTCCGAGCACGTGCGTCTTTCCACCTCTCACAAAGATCCGGCCCAATGATGACCGCGCCTTCGCTGCTTCCGTCCGAAGGCAACAGTGCGGGCGGCCCACCGGCTTCGCATGTCCTCACTCATTCCGCCACGCCAGCGCCGGACGCCGGCGATTTTCTAAAGTTCATGGGGCTGGCGCAGGCGGGGAAAACAAGTGAGGCTGGAGGCTGGAGACTGGAGGTTGGAGGACGGGCAAAAACATTGTCGGTCGCCAGCAATGCGCCATCCGCCGCCAGCGCGGAAACGCCGGCCAAGCCATCATCCGGGAGTCCCGCGACGACCGGAAATAAAATCATGCCGCCTGGCGACGAGGCCGAACCCAAAGCGGCGGACGCGGTGATTTCAGGCATGCTTGTGGCCTTGCTGACCCAGCCGCCCGCAACGCCACCGGTCTGGCTTAAGCTGGCCGGAGCCAGCCAGGCGAAACCCGAACCTGATTTGCAGCCGGTCAGCATGGAATCGGAAAGCGGAAAGCAGAATGCAGAAATCGGCAACCCAAAACCGGCCATCCCCAATCTTCTAGCCGCAATCCGCAGTAGCACCGCGAGCGGTGCAGCGGCCAACAATACTGACTCGCAATACGCAATCCGCAATCCGCAATCCGCAATCCCTTCTCTCCAATCCGCGCCGGACAAGGCGGCAATTCCGGCCCAAAGCAAAGACCCGCCGCCGGAGCCGGTTTCACCCCCTAATCTCAATCCTAATCCTAATCTTAATCTCAAGGCAGTTGATCCCCCCCTTTCGCCCCCCGTTCCGCCAGGTGGCACGAGCGTTGCTCCTAACGAACCGCGCATGAGAACTGTCGCAAAAAAGAACGAAATTGCCGGGTCCGCCGTGCAAAAATTGCCGCCGGTTCAACCGGCTTTGCCCTCCACAGGCGCGGTGGACGGCTTGAGCCAGGAGGGAAAGACCCGCCTGCCGATAGATTTCTCCTCGCACAAGGACGCCGCCACGGAGTGGATGCTCGTGGACACGTCGGCCAAAGGAGCCGCCAACCCGGCCACCACCGTCAATGCCGGGAGCGCCGGCGCGTCGCCGGCCGTCCGCGTTGAGCAAGTCGAGCGCATGATCAGCCGGGAAGTGGTGATGGTGCGGCAGTCCGGCGTCCAGGCGCTGGCGGTGACGGTGAAGGTGGACTCGCACACCAGTTTATTTTTGCAGTTGACTAACCACAACGGCCAGATCGAGGCCTCGGTCCGTTGCGAAAAGGGCGACATCAGCGGATTGGACAGAAATTGGGGACAATTGCAGGAATCGCTCGCGCGCCAAAACGTGCAATTGCTGCCCTTGGAAGACAAGCTGCCCGCCCCCAACCCCACCGCGGATGCGGCGCGGGAAACCGGAAATCATCTCAATGACCGCCGGCCCTCGGACAATCAACAGCAGCCGCCCCGTCCCCCGAAGGCGGACCTCCCGTCAGACGACGCCATGAAAGCGGCGATTGGCCTGACCAAATCCAAACACAAACCCCACCCGCGTTACGGCTGGGAAAAATGGGCCTGAAACTATGACTACACCCATCACTGCAACCACCTCCTCCGGGCAGACTTTGAACCAGGCGGATTTTCTGCAACTGCTCGTCACGCAGATGTCATCGCAGGACCCGCTGGATCCGCAGAGCGACACCGCGTTTGCCGCGCAACTGGCGCAATTCAGCGCCTTGCAGCAATCCCAAAACATGTCCCAGAACATGGCCGCCCTCCAGGCCAATTCCCTGATGGGAGAAACCGTCACCGTCGCCCCATCGGACGGAAGCGCCCTCATCACCGGCACTGTCAGCTCGGTGGCGATCCAATCCGGCACGCCGGTGCTCATGGTCAACGGCCAGCCTTACAATTTGAACCAGGTGACCACCATTTCGCTGCCGCCGGCAACCACGGTGGCAACCCAGACCACTCCCACAAGCACAACTCAAACCTCAAACTAAAAAGGCAAATCAGACTATGTTAACTTCTCTCTCATCCGCTGTCAGCGGGCTGGACAGTTTCCAGCAGGACATGGACGTGATCGGCAACAACATTGCCAACATCAACACCACCGGCTTCAAGGCCGGCCGCGTCCAATTCGCCGATTCTTTCAGCGACACCCTCGAGGCCGCCACAGCCAACTCCGTCCAAGTCGGCACCGGCGTCTTTGACCAGGCCATCGGGACCAATTGGACCGCGGGAGCCGCGTCGGCCACCGGCATCAACACCGATTTGGCCATCACCGGCAACGGCTTCTTTGTCGTGGCCGATCCGACCACCAGCGCCCAGTACGTGACCCAGGACGGCAGCTTTTCCGCGGACCCCAACGGGTATCTGGTCACCGCCGGCGGCCAGCGGGTGCAAGGTTACTCGGACGCGGGTCTGTCCACGCTTGGCTCGATCAAGATTGACACCACCGGAGCACCCGCTGCCTCCATCGCCGCCGGCGCCACCGTCTCCTCCTTCACCATTGACACCAAGGGCAAGATCAATGTGACCCTTTCCGACGGCACGACTTTTACGCGCGGCCAGGTGCTTCTGCAAAACTTTCAGGATCCGCAGGCCCTGGTCAGCCAGAGCGGCAATCTTTACTCCAACCAGGCCGCGGCCGGCCCGTTGACGGCCATGAGTGCGCCCGGCAGCAGCGGGCTTGGCTCCATTCAGTCCGGCGCCTTGGAACTTTCCAACGTGGACCTCTCCAGCGAAATGGCCAACTTGATCACCGCCCAGCGCGGTTTTGAGGCCAATTCCAAAATTGTCACCACCAGCGACGAAGTTCTCCAAACCCTGGTGAACATGAAACGGTAAAGGATTGCAGCTATGCCCGATCGTACCATAACCCCCACCGCACGCGAGGCGGAGCCGGACGTACATCCCGACGACGCACCCGATGCCGCCGCCCAAAAACCGGCGGCTTCCGGGAGCTTCAAAGCCTGGCTCCCCTTGCTGGCGACGGTGGTGGCTATGCCCGCGCTGGCCTATGCGACCACCCAGTTGGTTCTTCTCCCCAAAATCAAGCACGCCATGGCCCAATATGCCTCCGCCACTCCGGCCGCAACCCCTGCCGAATCCGGCAAAGACGGCCGCGCCGGCGCCAAGCCGGGCAAGCTCAAGGTGATGGTGCCGCTGCCCAAAATCCTGGTCAACGTGGCGGGCACCATGATGACTCGCTACCTGATGACCAGCATGACCCTGGTGGGCAACACCCCGGATTTCAAAGAAAAAATCGAAGCCAACAGGGACCAGCTCATTGACGTGGCCAACGGGGCTTTGAGCACCAAAACCATCGCCGACCTGGAGAAGCCGGGCGCGCGCAACGTCATCCGCTCCGAATTGTTGACAGTCTTTAACAACGCCTTGGGCGGCCCGCTCATCCAGGACATTTACATCACCGAGCAAGCCATCCAATAAAAGAACATTCCACCGATATGTCCCATCCGTCCCATCTGTCCGATTCCCCGGCCAAGGCGTCCGGGGAGATTCGTTTCCCGGCGAAAAAGCCGTTCAAGGACCTCGCGCCGGCGGTGGATGCCCGGGCATCGCTGCTCTCGCCGCGCCAGATGTGCAAAGTGCAATTGCACCAGGAGGAATTCGCCGCCGGCCTCGCGGCGGGGCTTTCCCTCTTCCTGCGCGCCGAATTCTCCGTCTCCCTGGCCGCCGTCAAAACGATACCGTATCAGCAGATGACCCAAAGTTGGCCGGAGCCGGCGCACCTGACCTTGTTCAAGACCGAGCCGTTGCGGGGCGTGTCCATTCTGGAGATTCCCACGCGAATGGGCCTGTGCATCGTGGACAGGCTGATGGGCGGTCCCGGCCGGGCCGGTGATGCGGCCCGCGAGATGAGCGCCATCGAGAACGCGCTGCTCGAGCAGGTCGCGCAGATTTTTGCCGTGGAATGGTGCGGTCATTGCGCGCACCTCAAGGAACTTAAGCCCGTGGTGCTGGGCTGCGAAAGCAGCGCCCGTTTTCTTCAGGCCGCCCCCCCGCAAACCACCATGCTGGTGGTGGTGCTGGACACCGCCCTGGGCAACTGCCGCGAGCAAATCCAGATGGCATTTCCGTTTGCGGCCCTGGAGCCGTTGATCCGCCAGCTCGCCCAAAACACCGAAATCGAAACCGCCTCCGATCCCGCCCCCGCCCCCGCCGCGCCCCGCGGTTGGAACACGGGCCTCGACGACGTTTGCATCGCCGTGACGGCGGAATGGCAGGGGTCGGAAGTGGCCGCGCGAGAGGTGCTCAATCTGAGGGTGGGTGACGTGTTGAAGATTGATCCGCCCTCGGCGGAACGGGTGAGGGTGCGCCTGGGCGAAAAGGCGAAATTTCGCGGCCGCCTCGGCGCGGTCGCCGGGAACTGGGCGGTCGAGTTGACCGAACCTGTCAAGCATTGAACAAAACTTTTATGGACGAAAAAACAGCCTCTCCCCCCAATCTGGAACTGCTCCTCGATGTGCGGGTGCAGTTGAGCATCGAACTGGGCTCCTGCCAGATGCGCATGCGCGACGTGCTCCAACTCAGCCCGGGCGCCATCGTGAAACTGGACCAGCCGGCCCAGGCCCCGGTGGATCTTTTTGCCAACCACAAGCGCATCGCCCGCGGCGAGGTGGTCGTGGCGGACGATTGTTACGGCATCAAAATCACCGAATTGTTCGGAGCCGGCGCGTGAACTCTCCCGTTCCCATTTCCACCGCGCCGGATATGGCGGCTTCCGTCTTGCGCATGGGCGGCGCGCTGGCGCTGGTCGTCGGGCTGTTTCTGGGCGGCGTCTGGCTGTTCAAGAACTGGCAGCGCCTGGGCATCCGCAAAGGTGCGGCCCCCAAGTTGAACGTGCTGGAGGTCAAATCTCTCGGCCAGCGCCACGCGATTTACGTGATTGGTTATCAGCAGCAGCGGATGCTCCTGGCCTCCTCGCCCGCGGGCATCGCGCTTTTGAGCCATTTGCCGGAGGCGGAAGAGGAAAAGACGGCCCCGGCCGCCCGGCTGAGTTTTGCCGAGGCCTTCCACCAAGTCCTGGCCCGAAAGCAATCATGAGCGGCGCGCATTTCCATGCGGAACCAGTGCGGGCGCGCTCCTTTCTCCGGGCCAACGCCTGGCGCTTCGTTCTCCTTCTTCTTTTGGTTTGCGGCGCGACGCAAGTTCAGGCGCAATCCACCAACCCCGCCGCCATCAATTTGAACATCGGCATGAATGGATTGAACCAGCCGGTGGACGTGGACGGCGCCATCAAGATCGTGGCGGTGATGACCTTGCTGACGCTGGCGCCTTCCATCATTTTGCTGATGACTTGTTTCACGCGCATCATCATTGTGCTCTCGTTCGTGCGCTCGGCCCTCTCGCTGCAAGGCGCGCCCTCCAACCAGATCATCATCGGCCTGTCGCTTTTCCTGACCTTTTTCATCATGTCCCCGGTTTGGGAGAGAATTGATCAGGAGGCGCTGGAGCCATACCGGGCCAAACAAATCACCAGCCAGGAAGCGCTCAACCGGGCGGCGGGACCGATCCGGTCGTTCATGCTCAAACAAACCCGGCCCAAGGACGTGGAATTGTTCGCCGTCCTGGCCAAGCTCGGCCCGGCCTCGGCGGACCAGTTGCCGCTGAAGGTGGTGGTGCCGGGGTTCATCATCAGCGAGTTGCGCACCGCCTTTCAGATGGGCTTTTTGCTTTTTCTGCCGTTTATTCTGATTGACCTGGTTGTGGCCACCGTCCTGATGAGCATGGGGATGATGATGATGCCGCCGATGACCATTTCCCTCCCCTTGAAAATCCTTTTGTTCGTGCTGGTGGACGGCTGGCATTTGGTCGTCAGCTCCATCATCCAAAGTTTTGCCACCTGATTATGAATGCCCAATTTGCCGCCGAACTTCTCAAAGCGCTGATGCTGGAGGCCGTCGCCGTCGCCACCCCCATCCTCGTCACCGCCATGGTCATCGGCCTGGCTGTGAGCCTCTTTCAGTCCGTCACTTCCATCCAGGAGCAGACGCTCACCTTCGTGCCCAAGGCCCTGGCCATCGTCGGGCTGCTCATCGTGCTCATGCCCTGGATGCTGCGCACCTTGATCGAGTTCTCCACCGCCATGATCGAGAAAATGCCGCAAATGGTGAGGTGAGCGGTGATCCCCCAACTCACCAACTGGCTGATGGTTTTCTTGCGCGTCAGCGCCATGCTCGCCGTCTTCCCCGTCTTTTCGGCCAGAAATTTCCCGGTCCAGTTGCGCCTGGCCCTGGGGGTGCTGATGGCGATGCTGGTGAGCGCGACGCTCCCCGCCGCCGCCCCGGCCCAGGATTTGTGGGGATTGACCGGCCAAATGGCGATGGAGGTCTGCATCGGCCTGATCCTCGGTTTTGCCAGCCGGATGATCTTTTTCAGCCTGGAAATCGCCGGCGCCATCGCGGGCATTGAGATCGGCCTTTCCATGCCCGCCAGCATCAATCCCTTGAGCGAAACTTCCATGACGCCGCCGGGAACGATTTTGTATTATTTGGCCATCATGCTCTGGCTGACGTTGGACATGCACCACTGGATGCTGGCCGGTTTCCAAAGAAGCTACGCTTTCCTGCCCGTCGGGGGCGCCCATTTGTCGCATGTTTTTATGACTGACATAGTGGCGCGCACCAGCGGCATATTTGCCGTCGCGCTGCAACTGGCCGCGCCGCTCATGGCCGTTTCCTTCCTCATCTCCCTGGTCTTTTCCGTGCTGGGCCGGGCGGTGCCGCAGATGAACGTCTTTGCCGAAAGCTTTGCCGTTCGTCCGCTGGTCGGATTGAGCGTCTTCGGCCTGACCATCGAACTGATGTCCGAGCATATCATCAACTATTTGCGGCATCTGCCGGAGGACCTGCTGCGGGTGGCGCAACTTTTGGGGGCCTCTTAGCCCCCCCTGTTCCGCATGAGCGAACAAGTAGGAGAGAAGACAGAGCAGCCCACACCCAGGCACTTGGAAGAGGCCCTGAACAAGGGCCAGATCGCGCGCAGCCCGGAGGTGCAAACGGTCTTTGTCTTATTGGCGGCATTCCTGGCCTTGAAATTCGCGGGCGCGGAAACGTGGCGGCTCATGGGCGGCGCCCTGGTTTCCTCGCTCAGCCATTTGCACGATACGCCCCTGAGCCTGAATACCATGCAAAGATACGCCGTCAGCGGCGCGCTCCTGCTCGGGCAATGCGTCTGGCCGGTGCTGGCCGCGACGATGCTCGGCGGACTTCTGGCCGGCGGCATCCAAACCCGCTTTCGCACCACTCCGGAAGCCGTGCAGGTCAATTGGGAGAAATTAAGCCCGGTGGAAGGTTTCAAACGCGTTTTCTCCAAGAACGCCGCCGTCAGCACGGGGCTTGGGATTGTCAAACTTTCCGTCGTGATCACCCTTTGCTATAGCGTGGTGCAAAAGGTGCTCGCCGACCCCATTTTTCACTCGTCGGTCAACTTGGCAAGGATTGCCGGGTTCATGGCAGATTCTGCCTTCAAAATCGTCCTGCAAGTCTCTATGGCCCTGGTGGTTTTGGCCGCTGTGGATTACGGCTACAAATTCTGGCGCAACAGCCAGGACCTCCTGATGACCCGCCAGGAACTCAAGGACGAATCCAAAACCACCGAGGGCAACCCCCAGGTCAAAGCCCAACAGCGCCGCCGCCGCCTCGCCGTTTCCAAGCGCAAAATGCTTGCGGAAGTGCCTAAGGCTGATGTGGTTGTGACGAACCCCACCCATATCGCCGTGGCGTTGCGTTACGACAAAAAGACCATGAAAGCGCCCGTGATTGTGGCCAAAGGCTCCCGCCTCAACGCCCTCCGCATCCGGGAAATCGCCCAGTTGCACCAGGTGCCGATCATCGAAAACAAGCCCCTGGCGCGCCTGATGTTTAAATATGGGCGGGTGGGTGGCGAGATTCCTGCTCAGTTCTATGCCGTTGTAGCCGAAGTGCTGGCGTGGGTTTACCGCGTCAACGCCTACCGCTACTACCGGGAACAAGGTCAAAATTAATGAGTGATCCAAGCCATGGCGCCTACTAAAGCCAAATCGAATATGAGCCTGCTCTTCAAGAGCGGCGACATCATCCTGGTCATGGGATTGTTCGGGACTGTCATGTTGATGGTCCTGCCAATCCGTCCCTTCTTCCTGGACGCCTTTCTGGCCGTCAGCATCGGCCTCTCCCTGCTCATCCTCCTGTCCATCCTTTACGTCAAGGAACCCGCCGAATTCACCGGGTTCCCCACCCTGCTCCTCTTTATCACCCTCTACCGGCTCTCGCTCAACATCGCCTCCACCCGGTTGATTTTGCTCAACGGCTACGCCGGACACATCATTGAGACGTTCGGCAATTTTGTCGTGCGCGGCAATTATGTCGTCGGCCTGGTCATCTTTTTGATCCTGGCTCTGATCAATTTCATCGTCATCACCAAGGGCGCCGGCCGCATCGCCGAAGTGGCCGCCCGTTTCACTTTGGACGCCATGCCCGGCAAGCAAATGGCCATTGACGCCGAACTCAACGCCGGCATCATCAACGAGGCCGACGCCCGCACCCGCCGCCGCAAGGTCGAGCAGGAAGCCGATTTCTATGGTGCGATGGACGGCGCCAGCAAGTTTGTCCGCGGCGACGCCATCGCCGCCATTTTGATCACCCTGATCAACATCCTGGGCGGTTTCGCCATCGGCATCGCCCAAAAGGGGATGACCGTCAACGAGTCCTTGCAGCGGTTTACCCTCCTGTCCATCGGCGACGGATTGGTTTCGCAGATTCCGGCGCTCATCACCTCCACCGCCGCCGGCATTCTCGTCACTCGCGCCGCCTCCAAGGAGGAGCTGGGCAAGGAGTTGACCCGCCAATTGCTCGCCTTTCCCAAAGTGCTGGCCCTCCTCAGCGCCATGATGGTCATCTTCGCCATTGTGCCGGGGCTGCCGATGTTCCCGTTCCTTTGTCTTGCGACGATTGCGGGCGTTCTGGCTTATGAACTCAAAAACCACGAACAATTCCTCAAGACGACAGAAGGGGGCGTGGAAATGATCGGGGCCGGGGCGGCCAAGACTCACGCCGCCGCCGCCGCCGCCGACAAACTGGAAAATCTCCTCGCGGTGGATGCCCTGCAAATCGAACTGGGCTACGGCCTGGTCAGCCTGGCCGACACTCGCAAGGGCGGCGATTTGCTGGAACGCGTCACCGGCGTTCGCAAAACCTTCGCCTCGGAAATGGGCGTGATTATTCCGCCCATCCGGCTGCGGGACAATTTGCAGTTGGAACCCAATCAATACCGCTTCTTGTTGAAGGGCAATCCCATTGTCCAGGGCGAATTGATGCCGGGCCACTGGCTGGCCATGAACGCTTCCAACAGCAAGACCATCCTCAAAGGCCTGCCCACCGTCGAGCCGGTCTTCAAACTCCCGGCCACCTGGATCACCGACGCCGAGCGCAAAAACGCCGAAATCAGCGGCTACACCGTCGTGGACGCCGCCTCCGTGCTCGTCACCCATCTTTCCGAGGTTGTCAAGCGCAACTGCCACGAGATTCTCAGCCGCCAGGACGTCCAAACGCTCCTCGACAATCTGAAGCAAACCCATTCCACCGTCGTGACCGAATTGATTCCCGCGCAATTGAACGTCGGCCAGGTCCAGCGCATTCTGCAAAACCTCCTGGCCGAGGGCGTCTCCATCCGCAATCTGGCCGGCATCCTGGAGAAAGTCAGCGATTACGCGGCCGTGACCAAGAACCCCGATGAACTCTCCGAGCACGCCCGCCGGGCGTTGGGGTCGCAAATCATCAAGCCATTTCAAGGCGAGAAAGGCGGCCTGCAAGCCATCACCTTGGATCCCAAGCTCGAGCAGCAAATCGCGCAAGGCGTGCGCCAAACCGCCACCGAAATCAGCCTGATGCTCGAACCCAAGCTGGCCCGGCACGTGGTGGATTCCCTGTCGCAGCGCATCCAGCAATTGTTGACAGCCGGGATGCCGCCCGTGATCATGTGCGCGCCGCAGATTCGTCTGGGGTTCCGGCGCTTTTTCGAGACCGCCTTTGCCGAGCTGACCGTGCTTTCGTATTCCGAAATCCCGCCCAGGGTGGAAATCCAAAACGCCGGCATCATCGCCTGCCCGGAGTGATCCGTGCGTTAGAATCCTAATCATAATCCTAATCGCTTCCTCGACGTTTTCAGTGGATCCATAGGGTCCGAAAACGGCTGCATGCGCCATCCAACATCATTAAAAGCCTGTGTTTCCGGGCCGACAGTCCCAAACCCTTGCTCTTCAAGGCCTTCCAGTGGTGCTATCATTCCACTGAAAACGTCGAGGAACCTCCTAATCTTAATCTCTTCCCCCCTCAGAGCCGCGGACGGCAGAACCCGGGAAGTTACCATAACCTTCCATAACCTTCCGTAACTTACCATAACCTACCATAACCGGCATCCTGTCGGTTCGATTGCGGTACTGGACAGGTCGGTTTTTTGGGGCGTGACGGATGGATGGCGGATGTGGGAAGGCGGGCGGACGATTTTGGCATTTGGAGTCATGGAATTTGATTTTTTTACTTTGATTAGCCTTGATTAGCCTTGATTGAGCTTGATCCATTTGGGGAGGTCCTGAACTTGGGTTCGTTTGGCAAAAACACCATTTTTCGCTCAGAGGGTGCTTGACAAATCCAAGGGGTCCCGCAGCGGGACTTTTGCCCGCAGCAGAACCGCTGGTCTTTTTGAAAGACGCACTTGCAGCTTCATTTGATGCTAATTGAGCATTCATGGAACCATTACAGCATGGATTCCGAATTTGTCATTCCCACCGTGGGTACGATTTGCAGGTGAAAAAAGGACCCCCCCAACCGCCACGAAAACCCTGTAAAAAAGGGGTGAAGTCGCGGTGGTGGTGGGAAGAGTCAGAAAGCGATTACAAAAATAGTTTGGGGAAACCCCTTGAAAAGCTGCCAAACGGGCTGAAAAAAAGGCTAAAAGCCGAAGGCTAAAGGCTAGAAGGCTTTGGCTCCAAAAACTGGGGGCAAAATTTAAACCGCGAAATACCCCAAACTACGCGAACTTTTTGGGAATGACTGGCGTCCGAGGGAGGGCTCCCGCCGCCGCTGAAGCTTCCTCCTTCGCCAAGGCTTCCACCGCCGCTGAAGCTTTGGCGGACGAGTCGGCGGACAGGCTGGCGCGGCAAGGGCAGTTGTTTTGGCAACGCGACAGAGAGCCGGAAGACACGCAGCGCAAATGTCTTGGTGCGGTCGCATAAATCATTTTCTTCCTTCTGCATTCTTACCTCACTCACGCCGACAAGACCTCCCAAAACTTACGCGGCGGGAGGATCTTTATGCCGTGGTAGCGCGTGAGCGCAAGCAGGTCGTCATCGCCGGTCACAAGGTAATCGGCGCGGCCTGAGAGCGCGGTCGCCAGCACGACATCGTCGTCCGGGTCGCGGCAAACCGGAGCAGAAAGCGCGGCAGGAACGACGACCTCGCACAATTGCGCGTAAGCGGCAAGAGCCGCCAAGGCACCCGGTCCGAGTTTGTTTTTGCGCTTGAGCGAATCTGCCAGTTCCTGGCGCAGCGGCACGGACCACACCAGGACGCACGCGCCCGCCGCCTCATCCACCACATCCTCGCAAAAGCCTTTGGCGGTGAAGGCGGCGAAGAGCACATTGGTGTCGAAGAGCACTCTCACGAAATGATTTTGAAAACATCCTCATCGGTGTAGAGGCCCTGGGCGCGGGCCTGGGGAACCAGTTCCCGGCGCGCGGCCCGGAGGGCGCGGCGAAAGATGTCGGCCTTGAGCGCCCGGCGGACATATTCGCTGCCGGTGACCCCTTCGGCTTGGGCCATTTTGTCGAGGTTCCGGCGCAAGTCTTTGGGAAGGCTGATGGTCAGTGTTGCTCTCATGGTGTGAGACAATATAAGACAATTGAGCCAACGTCAATTCATGGGTTCAGCTTTGCTTTGATTTCACAAACTGAGGGCGGAATTCAAACCGCGAAATACCCGAACTGCGCGAACGGTTTGGGAATGACTGGCATCCGAGGGAGGGCAGATGATCTGCGAGAAGGCGCAAAACGCACAGGGCGACCAGCCGCAACCGAATCCGGAATTGCCCGCAGATCAAACGTCCTCCTTCGCTCCGCAAGGCGGAACTATGGCGGATACGGAAAAAAAAGGAAGGGTCAGGAGCAAACGGAGGACGCAGCGCAACCCTTCGCTAAAGTCACGGACAATACGATGGTTGACGCGTATGATGCCCACGATGAATTTTGGCTGGATTTCGGCAGAAAATTGACTTTAAAATGCCCGAAATGCCAGCTAAACATGTCATCTTCCTCGGTGCGGGCGCTTCAAAAGGCTCTGGATATCCGATTGCCAATAAGTTGAGACTTTTAATCTCCTCACGTAAGAATTGGGAAAACGCCTTGCTTGAGTATGAAAAAACACACAATCTTGTTGACACTCCAATTAGGGATATTGGCTTACCCTATTGGGACAAACATGTTGAGGCCCTCGGCCTCTTCAGGAACGGCGGATTTGCCACCCTAGATGAGTTTTGCAAGCTTGCGGGAACTGCATTCCAAACCGAAATCCACGGCTTGCGTTGTGTCGTGCGCGCAGCTTTAGGGCTTTTCAATCCGGAGGAACATTTTGAAGACTCCGAATATTATGGCTTCGTCCAGGCCCTCTTTAAAGCTGATCTGGAAAGTTTGCGCGAGGACATAACAATTCTGACGTACAATTATGATCCTTACCTTGAATTCTTATTGTATCGCGCATTAGACCATCGCTGGACAATAGCCCGGAAAGGGGGCCCATCCTTCCTTGTCGGCACAAAGGTTGACAAAATTACGCATCACGAGAATCAGCTAAACGCGGTAACGAGCGGCTTTTACAGTCCCGATTCACGAGCCTGGTTAGATTGCGACAAAACTAAACCAGCGTTTTGTCTCCTTCAACTACATGGGTCAATTTGCTACGAAGTGCTGGGGTCAACCGGTTTTGAAGCCCTCTTTGTTGACGAGCCGCTTACCCGTGCCAAGAAATTCTTCGAGAAACCTGCTGATAATATAATTCCTCCGGTATTGTTCCCTTGGGAAATAATGACGGATCATCGCTTGGTAGAAATGAAGTCTTTTCCATTTTCCAATTCTCATGCTTTGTATAATCTCTTCGATGGTATCTGGGAAAAGGCAAGGCGCGAGGTTCAGGCTGCCGAGAAGATTTCATTTATTGGTCTTTGCATGCACGATTTTTTAGTTGGTGGCTTGGAATTTCTTTTTAAAGACAGGAAAACCCCCGTCGAGGTCGTTGTTGCAAATCCTGATAATGCAGACCTTGGTTCTGGCGAACTGCAGCAGAATTGGGGCAATTTGCCGCACACTCCTGCTTATGCGGTGAACGAGGTTTTACGTAAGGTTGCACCCGACATGCAACGGTTTGGAATCGATCAGCAATATGGAAAGAATCCAGGTGGGATTACCCTCGTCCGAGATTTCGCCGAGTTTATTAAGACACAAATGAAGCCTGTCGGTTAGAAAACTGCGAAGTTTTAAGTCCGGCGTAATATCGTTCGCCTTTGCGGGCTTGTCCGGTTTTCCCTTCGAGCATTTGCCAATCGCTGGCATGTCGGCTGTGGGGCGATGGGTGTTTGGGGCGCGACAAGACTGCGACGGTCGTAGACCTTGTCATTACCCACATCTTTTGGCTGCTTGCTTGAGCGTTTCTAATCTGTAAATATCTGTCAGCACGGTTTGGCAAACTGGTCGGCGATTCCTCAGGCCGACCAGTTTATGAGCACG
>Ga0182027_10007494_pt1 | contig 16056 bp, 10 predicted proteins | sample 712E1DmetaG_FD_121300 | JGI IMG/M metagenome (GOLD analysis project Ga0182027, IMG submission 121300) | Permafrost microbial communities from Stordalen Mire, Sweden - 712E1D metaG (Illumina Assembly) | ecosystem: Environmental > Terrestrial > Soil > Wetlands > Permafrost | place: Sweden...
CCAGATGGAAAAATACTCGCTTCGGGCAGACCCGCCACCTTGTGGACAATTGATCCGACTGCTTGGATTGCCCGTGCTTGCCAGATCGCGAATCGAAATCTGACTCAAGACGAATGGAAAACCTACTTCGGCGATCAGCCCTATCACCAGACTTGTACAAATTTACCGTAGAACATGCATCTGAGGGGGCATTGTAGCAGCCGGCTTTCTTTTTGCACAGGGCTTTCTCGGTAAAACTGGGGACATACTTGGCTCGTGCCTGGATGATCGCTTTCGGTGCCATGTGTTTGGAGGCTGCTTCTAGTACTTAGTTAATTACTCCGGCAGCCTTTACATAGCGTGGGTAAGCCTGGTGGTAGGCTTCAATTTATTGGAGCGTCCATCTCGTATCTACTTTTGGTGTGTCATTGAAGGACTCTTTCAAATGAAAAAATCATATCTATGAATTCTAGAAAAAATCTAATATTATCCTAAAGAAATTGGAAAAGTTCCCCCATTTTTCTGGTTGGATAATTAAAACGAATGTAGATTTATTTATTTGGATTGTTTTTGGATCAGGTGGTCTGGATCCTAATGAGCTATACGGTCTGACTTGATTGTATTCTTATCTACAGTTATCAATCAATATTTTTGCTTCCTCCAATATTTAAAATATCTCACGATGTTGAATACTTTTTGACCATGCTTCCTTTCAATTCGTCGCTACCAAATAGATGAGATCTTACTGTTGAGTTAGCAGGCTTTGCAATACTTGTTCATTGAATGGATTCTTACCACTTTTCAGGTCCGCGATCCACTGCTCTCGTTGGCTGCCATCGGTATCATAGCACCCGTTTTGCTTGCACCAATCGACCAGAGCTTGAAAATCCGGGATGGCTTCATCCGTCTTGCCCGTCAGCGCCAAGGCCAGGCCGCGGCTATCGCGCATGCCTGCCAATCGGCTTTCCGGCGCGAGTGCAACCGCCCGCTCGCAGGCCGGCATCACCTCGGCGGCAAAACCCTCCAGGCTGCCGAACCAGCACAAACTATTGTTTGTGGTATCGTCATTTAAAGGCAGTATCCATTCCAGCGCGGTCTGTAGGATGGATATGGCTTCATCGCTCTTGCCATCATTAACTCGTGCGTGCGCGAGCGCAGAGATTTGTGCAATTCCGCTTACTGAAGCGGGTTCATCTGGACAGGTCAAGTGATAGGGCTCATCTGGAAAGAACTGTTGCCATTCCGGGCCTGAGAGGTTACGTCGCACAAGTCGGCAGGCAAGCGTCTGCCAATCCTGGATGGAAATATCCCAAATGATCACCCTGGAATCCACCGTCGTGCTGGCAATCGAATTTCCATCTGGGCTTATAGATAGGCTTGAGCTCCCCGGGGAATTTCCTGGGAATGGCAGCCCTACTGGCTGCGATGTGACCGTATCCCACAGGCGGATGGTATTATCCTGGCCCTTGGATGCCAGCAACTTGCCATCCGGCGTAAAAGCAAGCCCGGTCACCCGGTCTGTATGGCCGTACATAGGCAGCCCGACCATTTGCAGGGATGCACTATCATACAGACGGATATCCATAGCATTGGCCAACGCTATGGTTTTACCATTCGGGCTCATTTTTGCCAAAATATCATTGGTCGAAGATCCCTGCGTCCACTTCAACGATCGGGATAAGTCATTGACAGCTTCAAAATCAGCCATATTAATCAAATAGGTGTACCCTCCGCCCATGCTTAAATAGAAAGTCGCAGAATCGGGTGAGAAACCAACACTTTGGATGAATTTACTTAGATCCAAACTATACGGATCGTTTGATATGGGTAGGCTGATTTGGCCATGCTGGTAAAGACTGTGGTCGGCCATTTTCCATATTGTCCACAGGTTGTCCGCACCTCCAGCGGCCAGCCATTTTCCATCCGGGCTGAAAGCCAGGCAATCAATGACATCCCCCTGACCGTTCAGGGGAGTATCCGTTGGCGTTCCCTGGGAAATATTCCACAGATGAACCAGCTTGTCCGCACCTCCAGCCGCCAACTCTATGCTGTCCGGGCTGAAGGCCAACGCATACACTTCTCCCTGGCTGCCTGTGAGAGGCAGCCCCAAACCTTGCCAGCTGTTTGTATTCCATAAACTGATCTGGGCTTTACTTCCAAATGCCGAGGCCAAAACCTTTCCATTGGGGCTGAATGCTACCTCCGTAGCCTGGGCCGGCAAAATCCGGCTAAGCGGTTGGTTCTCCAAACCCCATACTAGCACACTTGCATCCCAGCCTCCTGATATCAGTGTCTGCCCATCGGGGCTGAAGGCTACACTGCGGACGGCGCCGCCCTGTCCGAACAATGGCTGTTCGATGAGTTTCCCGGTTGCAGGGTCAAGCAGGACAACTGTGTTGTCATCCATTCCCAAGGCCAGGAGGCTGCCATCCGGGCGGTACGCGATCGATTCGATTCGATAATTGGTATGGATGGGGATTGCCTCGCGCAAGGGCTCGTAGGTGCTGGTGTCCAACACCAGCAAATAATCCGCTTCTCCGATGGTTAGCTGCTTTCCATCTGGACTGTACGCCAGACTGGTGACTTCCCCATTTTGACCTAATCCAGAGAGCTTTGCCAGCTGGCCCGTGTCAAGTGTTTTCCCCTGTTGCTGGCATGTGTCTGGATTCCAGAAGCTAAGTTTCCCGTCATCTTGATTATCATTTCCTATTGCCAGAATTTTTCCATCTGGGCTGAAGGCTAATACAGTGAATTCCTCAGAACCCGATTGGCCGTTGAGGGACGGGCAGGCGATGTTCTGATCGAGCATGTTCCAGATGACGACCGATTTATCAGTAAAGGAGGCAGCCAGATATTTCCCGTCCGGGCTGAAAGCCAGCTTGTATACCCAACTGTTGCTCTTAGAGAAAAGGGTTTTACTTGAGTATCCCTGGTTAATGTTCCACAGTATGATCTGCCCGTCCATTCCACCGGAAACCAGGCTGCGGCCATCCGGACTATAAGCCACAGCCATAACTCCTTGCGTGTGGCCCATCAGGGCAGCATGCACGGGGTTCCCGCTCGTTAAATCCCACAAGCCAATACTGGTATCTTCGCTGGCAGACGCGATGGTCTTGCCATCCGGGCTGATTGCCACGCTCCAAATCCTTCCAGTATGGCCGTAGATAAAATAACGTAGTTGCGGCTCGGTTAGGATAAGGTGTAATAGGCTGCTGCGTGCGTCCATGGTATCGGCGTGCTGGTATGCTTCCATGCTCAGCAGCAACCCCAGGCCGATATTCTTATCCTGAATCTGGTTGATGGCCTGGGCAGCCAGTTGCCGGGAGAGCGCAATGGCACTTTGCTCCACAGCCACCTTGCGCTGTGCTTCTGCCATGGTCTGGGCAGTTGCGCTAGTATGTGCCGCGTCGATTGCATTGTATTCCGCCGTGGCGCGTGCATTAGCTTCACTCTGGGTAGCTTGCTGGGCGCGGAATACCAGTATCCCCAGCACGATCATGACCACCAGTGCTACCAGGCTGGCTGTCAGTGTGATTGTTTGCCGCTGTCCCTCCGCTCTGCGGCTGGCCAGAACAAACTGCCGCTGTAAAACGGTGGGTTGCGGATCTTTCGAGGTTCCTATCTGAGCCAGCCATTGTTCCGCCTCATGCAGTTCCTTACCCCGCAACAGGCGACTGGCATCTTTGGATTTCTCCCATTCCAGTGCGCGCAGCTGTAATTTCGTGTGGAACTTGACCCATTCCCAATCCGTATGAATGGCTTTATTCAGTTTCTCCAGCGCTTCACCAAAATGCGGCGGGGCCGGCAACGCCACCTGGCGATCTTCCAGCTTCTCGGATCGGTTAGCGGGATTTTCTTCTATATGGAAGATGTGATCACGTTCGAAGATGATCCAGTTGAATTGCGGCAGTTCCGGGGCAAACTCCTTGATCACCTCCGGTTTCAGGTCATCCACTATGATCGGGATGATGCGCTTGTTGTTCTTTAATGCTTGGTTGATTTCATCTTTGCAAACACTCGAACCAATCGAATTGTTGCTGATGATGAACATGAACACATTTGCGTTTTCAATGGCTTCACAGATCTCTTTCCACCACTTCTCCCCTACAGGGATGCGTTCCCAGTCGATCCAGGTGTCAACCTGGCTTTGCTTGAGCGACTCCTGCAGCAGTCTGGCGAAGGCAATATCCTTGCGGGAATAAGAAATGAATACATCTGACATAGACTCGCTCCAGGTAAATGAATTGACTACTTAGTTGTTCGCCTTTACAATCGCATATCCAGCCCTGGCCAGAATTTGTGGGATACCGCGTACAAGATCGCGATCTTTCTCTTTTTCACTATCAGGTAGCTTGTCCCAGGTGACCAGACATTGATTTTGTTTCTTCACAGGATCAGTTTTGGGCGCATATGTCCAGCCAGCCTCAAGTTTGGCTCGCATCCAACGAATATGTTCTCTTTCAGCTAAATTTTCAAGTGGCGCACCCGGGAAGTTAAAAGGAGGTTCATTACTACGCGCTGGGACCATGATGTAATCGATCATAGCCAGTTTGGATGGGATGTCACGAACGTTCTGACGGTTTTGTTCCTTGAGATCCTCAGATAATTCCGAATAAGGTATGAGAGAGATGTTGGTTTTCAGTTTCTCGTCATTTTTTGGCCCTAGATGGAAGCCGCGATTTCGTAACCCCTCGCAATATAAATCATGAGCAGCTTCGGCTAGTTTTTCAAGTAGATCTCCTGAAAGTTCTAACTGCTGCACAAGGGCCAGAAAGCGCTTCCCATCCACATGCAGATCAAGCTGCGATTCAGGCGGCAGGCAGGAACGTTCGAAGGCGGTCTTGCCTGCCAATTGACTCATGGCGAAGAGGGACTCGATCGAGCGTGCTCCATGTTTATATTTTTCAATTTGTAATAAAGCGTGCAATACACCACGGTCGATATTGAGCAGCTCTTTTTTATCGCGTTTTTCAAATAGTTGTGGAACCCCACGTTTCAGGCTGGAGCGCAGTAGAATGGCGCGGCGGATGATGAAGTACGGGTCGGCATTGTCTCCCTTAACCGGGTTGGGGCCAAGGACGTTGATAAATCCCTTGAGGCGACTGACAAAGTCAGGACCTTTGGCTGCTTTGAAGGCTGTATCCGATCCTTTATCGAATTCAGCCATGCTCGAGCTGGTTCCACCGGCAAAGACAAAAATAGCACGTCCGATGGGGTGACTGATCTGCCCCTCCTGGAATTTACCATCCTGCATGGGAGCAAGGAAATAGCGCAGCCAGCCAAGTGGGGTTTCCTGCAGGGAGGTATCAAACTCATCCCAGAATACCAGCGGGATCTTGCCGCTCAGGCCGATATCGCGTACCTGATGGAGTGCTGCGATGAGCTCATCTGCCGAATCGAACTGAGAAAGGTTGAAGGTAATGGGCTCAATCTGGCCGGGAAGAAGTGATTTGGCCATTTCGGTAACGCCGAAGGATTTGCCTGAACCGGGTGTGCCAAAGACCGCAATCGAAAGCGGGCGTGAAACCGACTTCTGTCCGGCATATTCCGCGACCAGGTTGCGGATACTACGGTAACTTTCGATCTCCTGGCGGTCGACGGTTAAGAGAGCGCCAAACTGACCCCAGGGCACATCTTTCAAAGCAATTTCCGGCCCTTCCAATACCACTTGCGTGGCCACCTGATCCAGACCGGTCTTAAATCTATCTTGCAAGATGGTCCAGAATCCCTCCCTCAAGGGCTTCGTGGTCTGTTCCTCTTTTTCACTGATGAAACGAACCGGGTCCTGGACTGAAACTACGGCAAATTGTTTCGTGGGTTGTGTCAATACCGTTGTGATCCGATCGATTGGAAAAGCAAGTTTGGCTTGAGTGGCAGCTACGCCTCTTTCACCATAGCCTTCTAGATGAAGGTTGCGCATAGCTGATAGACCACTCTGGATTCCAGCTGCGATGTCAGGTTGATTGGGCGATAACATCAACTGACGCGCCAATCCAGCGGAGAGACAGGTGGTATAGCCGATCATCCCGCCGGGATAATCTTTCTCCCACATCTTTTCGATGCCTTTTGGGTCAAAGAACAGGGAACATTGGAAGGAAGGTTGATCCTCCTCCTCTCGCCGGGTGAGGAGGATCGCGCCTGCGGGGCCGAAAGAGATGATTACATGGGCACAATGAGAGACTGAATTGATACATGGGTTATGAACCAGCTCCCAGAAAACGTCCTGTGCAGTTCGCTCCCAGGAGAGCGTCTGGCTGATTTGCACTTCACTCAAACGGAGGTCGTCCACCGTGGCAACCACGATCAACCTGTCCGAGAAGTTTTTATGTAGGTGGTCCCAAAGCGGACCTTGCGCCAGAGGACATGCCATCTTAAGCAGGATCCAGGGGTGGTTTTTGCTTTTTTCCTGAAGGGCAGCTGGCCAGAGTTCCGAGTGATCGCGAAAACCCAGATCGGCATCATCCAGAATGATCAAATCCACATCCTTTGTATCATCAACCACTTTCTGCCAGTCTTGAACCATTTCATTATTGGAGCGATCCAGACCCAGAAATTCTTCAACCCGCCAGACGGGTTTTTCTTTGTCCAGCGGCGATTTCTCACCATACTTGAAAGGTGACCACATGGCATAGGAATGGTGATACTGGTCGCTATCCGGTTGAACTTTATTTGACTTGTGTGGTGCTCCGGTCTGGCGGATGGAGAATTCACCGGGGCCCATATTTTTAGCGAGGGTCTCAATCAGATCCGCGATCAGCGCACTACCACCGCGTTGCCAGGTGGTACTGGCGGTATCATCCGCGCTCCAAAAAGACACTCCGTCCTTGGAGCGGCGCGTGCGCGCCAAGTTCCAGTCCATGGTGACGTCGCCGGTAACTACAATTTTTGAAACCCTGGGTTCTGTCATAAAATCCTCTCCTAGTGGATGTTATTTACTTAAAAAAATCAATTGATTAAGCATAGCATATCTGGAAAAATCATCCTATGATTGCGATGGATCAATTTGTACCTTCTTGATGACCCTCAACGTTGATCACGCTGCTGTCATTGTCGATGGTGAAAGTACCACGAAGTGGCATGGAGGTTAGCTTGCTTTTACAAAGTAGCCTTTTGATCAACGATAACGGATAAATCTACCTTACATAAAGTGCAAGCTATCAAAATTGAACAGATTGCCCAACCATATATTTGTCTAAATTTAATTCGAAGTATAAATAAATTATAGAGATCAGTTTGTTATCTTCTTTGACTTATTTGTCTACAAAAACAGATAAGTTTGCTGTTCCCCCATTTTAAAATTTGGCAAAAATGGCAAATTCTCTTCAATAAGAGCTATTATTTTGCTGTATTGGTTTTACATTATAAAAGAATATTTTTTTGAACCAGGCCTTGATTGATCTTAGGATGCGAATAGCGGATTAGGAGAAGTCGAGATTATTAGTTTATTTTGATCATGCAATTTTTCGAGGATATTGATTGTGTTGTCGATAGTATAGAACGTTTCTGAAGATTCAAGGGAATGAAATTTTCTGGTTGGCATGGCGGGTTTATGAAGATTTTGATATTCCTTTGGCGTGCAGCCGTAATTTCTTAAAAAAGCCTTATCCAGATAGCGATAATCTGAAAACCCACATTCCATACAAATATCAATAAACCTCATTCGTTTTTCAGCGATCAGCTCCCTCGCATGACTGAAGCGTATATTATTAAGGTATTCCTGAAAGGTCTGGTTTAAATTATCTTTGATAAAATGGGATAAATAAGTCATCGAAAGATTTTCTCTCTTGGCAATTTCGGAAAGTAGTACTTTATCAGAATAATTTTCGTCGATATAGTTCAATATTCTTCTCAGACGTTCGGTTTTATGTTGTCTTGCCGTTCGTTCATCTTCGGAAAGATTGTGATTGGGAATCCAGTTTAAGAACATCCATAACATTTGATTCAGTAGGCTGACGCAAAAGAACTCATATCCAGATTTCTTGGCGTAATATTGATATGCGGTTTCGATCATGAGAGCTTTTACGTATTCCAGATGGTCGTTTGGAAGGTGCTGGTCGATACTGTGTGAATCAAAGTGAAGGTGGGAAATAGCAGGGTAGTAATATGAGCAAAACTTGGGGGATATCTGAAGGCAAAGAATAAGGGCACCCTCTCGGGTAGAGTGAAATTCATGTAATTGGTTGCTGTTAAAGAGAACGGAGGAATTGGGACTTAAATTATATTCTTCATATTGGGTCCTGATAGTAACTTGGCCATCCAGTACTAAGATGACTTCGATATCGTCATGCAAGTGTGGAGTTCGATAATCCAGATTGACCAAGAATGCATTGATGTTGTTAATATAAGGATGGTCAATGACTTCATATTCGTTCTTCATTTTTTTTCCTCATGAACTTGTTTATTTCGAAGAGAAGATACAAGGTTTGAATTATCCTAATTTACCACTTTCTGCATCAGTATAGCAAAATAGTATTGAGATTTGCAAGAAATTAGGCATTCTTTCAAAAAAATGTACAGAAGATAGCAAACTAATCTGTTTTTAAGAACGAATTTGTCAAAGTAATTCCACGAACCGATCAATATAATACTCTTAACTCGATAATCGATAAATTAGTCTTTTACCTCAAATTTCATAAATAATTCTAAATTCGGAGGAAGAAATGTCCCAGTTCAAGTTTTCAGTTGGTCCGTGGAATGTACATTCAGGCGCAGATTCATACGGTCCCGCCACTCGAAATGAAATAGAGTTTGAAGAAAAGATCAAACAATTCGCCAAGTTAGGTTTTAGTGCTATACAGTTTCATGATGATGATGCAGTTCCTAACATGAATGATTTGAACGATGAACAAATCAAATCTGAGGCTCGAAAGGTAAAAGCTTTGCTGGATCAATATGGTTTGAAAGCAGAGTTTGTCGCCCCTCGTTTATGGATGGATCCCCATACTATCGATGGCGGATACACGTCTTGCTCATTGAAGGATAGAGAATATGCATTATGGAGATCATACCGCTCGATCGATATCGCCAATGAATTGGGTACGGATATGATTGTCCTTTGGCTGGCGCGCGAAGGTACATTGTGTGCGGAAAGCAAAAACCCCGTTGAGGCAACCAAGCAGTTGATTGATGCGATTAATAAGATGCTGGTTTACGATTCGAAAATCCGCATTGTGATTGAACCCAAACCCAATGAACCTATTGACCGGAGCATTTGCGGAACGATGGGACATGCGATGGCAATTTCTGCCGCCACAATTGATCCTTCTCGGGTGGGGGGAAATGTGGAAAGTGCACACGCTATCCTCGCCGGGCTTGATCCTTCTCATGAAATGGGATTTGCTTTAGCAATGGGCAAGTTGTGGACAGTACATTTGAACGATCAGAACGGCATCAAATTTGACCAGGACAAAAGTTTTGGAGTTGAGAATCTGCGTCAAGCGTTCAACCAGATAAGATTATTAGCGGAAAACCACTATGGCTCGCACGGTGAGTATATAGGACTGGATGTCAAAGCAATGCGTACCACTACCGACTCCGCTAGCTACAAGCACATTGAAAATAGCTTGAATATTGTAAAAGCGCTTGAAGCGAAAGTCGCAAAATTCGATTACGCTTTCCAACAGAAATGCATCGAGACACGTGATTATGAAAGCCTTGAAATGTACATATTGAATCTATTAATGGGGATCGACAACTAAAGAACGATATAAAATGTAAGCCTGAGTTTATCGTTTATGTGATTTTCTCGTGTAAACGATAAACTCAAGCAAAAAAAAAAGGAAGTTCGTGATGATGCACGGAAACTCCTCTAAAAAAGTCGTTGTGGCAGGTCATATCTGCCTGGATATCACACCGGTTTTCCCAGAAAATTGCCGTGGAGAAATCTCTCAATTATTTGTGCCCGGGAAACTGATCAATGTCGAAAACGCTCAGGTGCATATAGGAGGGGCGGTCGCAAATACTGGGCTGGCGCTGTCCTTCTTTGGGATGGATGTCCAGCTGATGGGCAAAGTAGGACTGGATGAGTTTGGAGAAAATGTTGTCCGCATCGTGAAGTCTACCGGCGTCACCGAAGGGATGATCGTATCCCAAACAAGTCATACCTCCTACTCGATTATCTTGGCCATCCCAGGTCGCGACCGTATCTTTTTGCATTATCCCGGTGCCAATGATACTTTTGAATATGATGACCTGGACATGGAAGCCATCCGGCACGCTGCATTATTCCACCTCGGTTATCCACCTTTAATGAAGCGCCTCTATATCAATAATGGTGAGGAATTGACCAAGATTTTCCGTACGGTTTCCGATGCGGGGGTGATGACATCGCTGGACCTGGCAGCGGTGGATCCCAATTCGCCGGCCGGGCAGGTAGATTGGAAAACCATTCTCAGGAATACGTTGCCGTTTGTCGATATTTTTATGCCCAGCGTCGAAGAATTTTTATTTATGCTGGACCGGGAAAAATATGATCGGCTCGTTGCGGCTGCTAATGGCAGGGACCTGACCACGATCATTGATGTGCAGCGCGACGTCAAGCCACTGGCCGAAAAAGCGTTCCAAATGGGCGCAAAGATCGTCATGATTAAATGCGGTGAGCCTGGGGTGTACTTCAAAACCACGGACAGCGACAAAATTGCGATATTGGAAAACAAACTTGGATTTTCATTACCAGGATGGGCCAACCGAGAAGGTTTTGAAGCGAGTTACGTACCAGAGTGTGTGGTTTCAGCAACGGGTGCAGGGGATGTAACCATTGCGGCTTTTCTGGCATCGCTTTTATCGGAATATGCTTTGGAAACCTGTTTGAAATTTGCAACAGCATCGGGCGCTTGCTGTGTAGAAGCGTACGATTCTTTGAGTGGTTTGAAATCCCTTGAAGCAATTCAGAATAAAATAGATTTGGGGTGGAAAAAAAGGGCATGACGTCCCTTTAGGTGTTTTGACAGAACTTATTGGAGGAGAAATGGCTTTAGTAACACTCAAAACAATACTTGAAAAAGCATATCGTAAGGGGTATGCCGTTGGTGCTTTTAATGTCATCAATTTAACCTTTCTGGAAGCCATTATTAATGCAGCTCGTCAGACTTCGTCCCCGGTAATTCTGAATGTTGCAGAAGTCCATTTTCCATTTGTTTGCATTGAAAATATCGTACCGGTGGTCTTGGAAATTGCTAAACGTGAACAGTTTGACATGGTTCTAAATCTGGATCATGGATTAACCATAGAAGCGATTGAAAGAGCTTTAAATAACAAATTCACCTCAATCATGTTTGATGGATCGCATTTAGACTTTGAAGAAAATAGTAGACAGACTCGTGAAGTCTCTCGCATGTGCCATGCCCGGAATATCTCCGTCGAGGCTGAATTAGGCGCGGTTGGCGGTGCAGAGGGTGGGGGATTGGTGGGGGAAGCTGATCCAGCTAAATATACTGATATTAAACAAGCCAGACAGTTTTTAAAGGAAACCGAAGTTGATGCCTTGGCCGTCGCCATTGGAAATTCGCATGGTAAATATAAAGGACCTCCTAAATTAGACTTCGAACGGTTGCGTGCTATTCGTGATGCTGTTGATATCCCGCTTGTGTTACATGGCGGCTCAGGAATTTCGCCTGCGGATTTCAAAAAAGCCATCTCTCTGGGGATAGCCAAAATCAATTTTTACACAGGTATGTCTGATGCAGCGATCGAGGCGACAAAAAATTATCTGAACGATGTAGGCGAACGGTATAACGACTACCCTATGATGATGAATATGGTAAAAGAAAGTGTGACAAGGGTTGTTGTTGAACAAATGGAGATTTTTGGCAGTTCTGGCCAAGCTGAAAATAAAGAAAATTAGAGTAATTTCTGTGTTTAGGCACTTTCGAAACTGAGAGTTATTAGTTCCGATTGAATATTAGGAGGTTGAGCATAATGAAACAAACCAATTCGTTTAAGTGGCTAGGAATCGCTCTAGGATTGTGTCTGATCGGTGCATTAGGCTATGGATAGCTGTAGGTCTATACATTTCACGATGATGTCGCCTTTGACACCTTAGCTACGCTAATTGACCTTCAAATTGCCGTATCACTAACTGTAAGTGTTATCGGCCTTAATAATTCCTGGATTGCCGAACTCAGTTATCCATCAATCACATCCATAGGCAATGAAACATCAGAGTTATTTGAGCGATTGATCGCCAGCTCAATCTCAGTTTGTTAGGGGAACTGGTTCTAGAAATAATAAATCCAGAAACATAAGTCATTATGTGTGCATTGGTTTAGAAAAACTAAATGTTCTTAAGCTCAAAAGTAATTAATAACCACCATTTCTGGTAGTTTATAGTAGCGGCGGGGTTGGATTCGAACCAACGGCCTCCGGGTTATGAGCAAAGATCCTGAATCCGTGCCATTTGTGCGGCGAGTCCTGCAAATCAGCCAAACCGACGAACGCTGGTTCACATTTACCCGGAACGCTACAGTAGTTGATCAATATACGTATAGCCGTTTCTTTACATGGGTTCGTCAAGCCATAGATTACAGATTGTTTTTATCGACCTATACACTTTCATGGTCGGTTTTAGTGTTTGAACCTTACAAAATCGCTCAGGACGACATTTCTTCTTTTTATCCCACCTGCTGCGCCCATTCGCGAATCGCATCCCAGTTTCGATAATCTCCTTCAGCAGCTTTAATTATATTCTTCATCACGAACACCTCGATGAAGTTCATCTTACTATAATCCACTTTACCTGCAAAGAAAGCCTCTTTGCCTGGTTTGACCAGTTCTCGTAATGGGTTTAAGTACGACTTGGCAATCTTCCGATTCTCTTCGGTATCATCTTTCATTGCCAGGCAGGTGACAAAGAAAGCTGTTTTTTTCTGGTTAAGGGCAACTTTATGGCGTTTGGCAAATTTCAACATTTCCGCATTACAACGCCCCATATGAACCGAACTTCCCAGTACCACCAGTTTGTATGCGCTAATATCAGAAACCTCTTTGGCGCACAACGTATCAACCACCTCGCCTCGGCTGGTCAATACTTTGGCAATCTCTTGTGCCACTTCGATAGTAGAACCATACCAAGTGGCATATGCCACCAAAACCTTATTCTCCATGTTTTTCCTTTTTAATTACTTAAGTGTCGCTAAACTGAGTTCCGTTTCATTATTAATTTATCTCAATATTTAAAATGCAAAAAATATAAGGAAAATATCCAATCTGAATACGGCGCACTTATTGCTTAAAGAACCGAATATTTCAGACACGCGACTTTCAAACTTAATCCCCAGTAACAGGAATGACTCATCAGCACGAATAGAGCGACCGTACCTGGAGTCAATGTTGAAAAAACGTCAATAGCTCATTGCTTCTTCAGGATAACCAACTGTTTGACCAAAGAGTGCAAGTTGCGTTGGTCTTAGTTTGAGTTTCTTCGAAAGGGGAAGTCGGTTGCAGTTATGGAACCAAGCTGCCAAACCTTGTGAAGCTGAAAACAAATAAACATTTTCCGCAATGAGTCCGGTATCGACATAGTAATAAGATTTCTGTATTTCCGGATCATAGAGACCCGGTTCCTGAAATCCGGCTGTCTTGAACTTCTCGAGGTCCACAACATAGATCAGACGAACAGGTGCTTTTGCTCCACCCTCCTGTTGACCAGCCCCAATGGCCAGCTGCCGCCAATCTCCTTCTACGACCGGAATTAATTGATGAACAACCGCATCGTAGAGGTAAATGCCTTCTTCCAGGGTGACATAGATGTCAATTTCCTGTGAGTTGCTGGCAGAGCCTGTAGTCCTTCCAAGGCTGCCAAAGGGACCCTGTTTCCTGTTCACTCCACAAGCGGACCAGAGCAGATTGGACAGGGTGCGTAGGGACAGTTTCCTGCCGCTGATCGTGCGGTCGGTCCTCCTACGCTTCAAGTCTGCATGGAGGGTCGTAATTCGTTCGAATCTGGGTTTGGGAAGTTTGATCGCTTGCATAGGATGGCTTCTTTCTTTGGGGTGAGGTTGGCTGCCGTAAATGGGGGAGCGAGAGCTTGGTAGTGCCGGCTGCGGTGGGCGAAATAATATTTAACTTTATTATTATATCTTTTTTGTCATCACTTTCGATTTGTCCGGAAATATCGTTATTGGTAAGCGTGGTTGGCTTTGGTTGGTTTTAGTAAACAATTTCGTCTTTGGCTTGCAGAATCAATAAAATCTACAGATAAAATGATCTCGCGATTCGAGTCATTTATGCAATGGGATCTGCTAATGCTTGCACATGTATGGTGTTCCACATAACTCGCTCTATGTCCATTTGAACCAATATCCTTGACACAGTGGTTTACTGCATTATATAATCCTTATATGAACATGTTCATATAAGGATTATATGCCAAAGATCATTGACGGTCTCCAAAAGCAAATTTTGAAAGAAGCTAAGTATCAAATCTTTAAGAATGGATTTAGTAAAATGACGATCCGCTCCGTTGCAAAGGCGTGTGACATTGCTGTCGGTACGATTTACAATTACTATCCATCGAAAGAATTTTTGACGGCTTCTTTTATCCTGCTAGACTGGATTCCGGTCGAAGAAGAAATTCAAAGACAATGTGAAATCGCAACAGAACCAATGGAAGTCCTTCAAGGTGTCTATAGCACTCTTGAACGGTTTATTTCCGATTACCGGTCCTTATTTGAAGATAAAAGTGCTTTGCAAAGTGCAAGTGCCATGTTCCGGACAAGGCATCAGGAGCTTCGGCATCGCCTGGCTCGATTGATACAGGACGTTTGCATGGAAAAGGCTAAAGTAGCATCGGAATTCTTACCCGAATTCATTGCAGAAGCGTTCTTAGCCTGGTCAATCGAGGTGCACAGTTTTACAGACCTGCGTAGTATTCTCGATCCGTTATTTAATTGAGAACAAGGAGAAAATCAAGGATGAGCAATTTTAAAGAACTTCGAATCGTAGACAACTTTTATCAGACGTCGGCATTTTTTCCCATGCCAACAGTTTTGGTTAGCACTCTTTGTGAAGATGGTAGCACATCCCTCGGACCGTATTCTCTTGTTCAGCCATATTATATTGCTGGCAAAGGCTATTACGCCATGCTTCTGCAATGCCGCAACTCCTCCAATACTGCACAGCATCTTCTGCGAACCGGTACATGCGCACTGAATTTCATACTGGATGATAAAAAATATTTTAAGGAATGCGTCAAACTAGGCTGGCCGGGAGATAAGCCCGAAAACAAAATGCCGCAATGCAATTTTCACCTTGAGAAGGGACTGGCTGGCATGTCGGAGCCGGAGACTGCGCGCCCCCAAATCGTCACCGAGGCGTTTCAAGTGATGGAATGCACTTGGATGCGTCAATTGGACGGCGCTCATGACGATGCCCCAGGTTGCATTGATGGATATGAGCCGCCTTACCATGATTTCAATGGCATCACAAGCAAATATGGTGCTCATTTTATCTTGCGCGTGGATAAAATATTGATGAAAGAAAAATACCGAAAAGCGATCATTAACGGCGTTCGTTCAGGAGACTTCCCACGTATTCCGGTGGACTATGGCTACCGTGACAGCAAGAATTTTTGGTATTCTCGCCACAGCAGGGTCATTCCGGAGCTTCTGCCAATGCGCAAATCCAGCATGGAATCGGTTCGTTATGCCGCAGATCGTATTGACGATAAAATCAAGTTCAGCGATGCTGCATGCGAACGATTGCTGAATGTGCCACGAATATTTCTGCCAACTGCACTTCGGGGTTGCGTTGATTGGGCTCGGGAAAACGGTGTAGAGCTGATTACAGAAGAGCATATGGATATCATCAACGACAAGCGGACGAAAGAAAAAAAGAAATAATTGAAAGAAATCGATAATCATACATTCTGAAGAAATGCCAGCCGCTTTAAGCAGGGTTTGCGACTGCGTCCACTTGGTTAACGAAAAACCAGAGCCCTACAGGACTCTGGTTTGCTTTTAGTAGCGGGGAGTGGATTCGCCTGCACAGGCCACCAGGCCAGGGAACCACTGACCTCCGGGTTATGAGCAAAGATCCTGAATCCGTGCCATTTGTGCGGCGGGTTCTGCAAATCAGCTAAAC
>Ga0182027_10007496_pt1 | contig 16052 bp, 15 predicted proteins | sample 712E1DmetaG_FD_121300 | JGI IMG/M metagenome (GOLD analysis project Ga0182027, IMG submission 121300) | Permafrost microbial communities from Stordalen Mire, Sweden - 712E1D metaG (Illumina Assembly) | ecosystem: Environmental > Terrestrial > Soil > Wetlands > Permafrost | place: Sweden...
AAATATGCGTAAAATTCTTCTTATATAGAAGTTTTTGTAATAATGCGGGGAGTCGCGAGAATCAAGGAGGATTCTGGTTATTAAAAATCCTGACAAAACAAAAAACAAATCTACTCCTGACCAGCTAAGCTTACCTAAATATGTCAATACACGATCTGCAAAATGACTGGAGCGTATATGACTAAATAAATACGTGTGATAAAAAAGAACGAGAAGAATAGCTATGCCTCTTACTCCATCTAAAGACTTAATTCGAATATTTTCGGTCATAATATGTATTAATAGAAAATGTAACTATACAAATTATCAAATTCTATTAAACTAATACCATGCGATACAAAAATTATATCTACCATACAGAGTAATGTACATTAAACCTCTTAATACCTGTTCTTATGATGTATTATTGTACCATATAATTATAGTTTTTAACTAACTCCGATAAAACTTTATAATCAATTTAAGGAGAATCGATGCAGAAATACTGAGAATCCACTCAAAAGAATGTATTCGCGAACTCTTGTCTCTATTGGGTAGGCAACTTAACGCATCAAATCGGATATCTAAAGGTTGAGAATGGAATATTGCGTAAGCGTTCCGGGAAAGCAACAGTGGTAAAAATAACGCCCTAACTCTTTGACACCTCGACACATAAAAAATACCCTGACTAGTGTTAGTAATCAGGGTTATTTTTATCTCTCCATCTAGAATTTGAGAGATTTATGTGGTTGCGCGTGTTGCTATAGGTAATAACTATATCTCTTAATACTGATAAGCTAATTCTATAGGAAATAGGACGAATATCAAGGAATTATAGACGATTAGAGATAGATTTTATGTCGCTTTTGTCGCTCTTTTGGAGGGTCTGTTTTCTATAACCTTTTGCCAGATAAAGAGATAACCATTGTCGCAGCATAGGGGGTACGACATCTGTCAAAAAGAGCATCTGTTATGAGAGATACATCTTCTTTTGCTCTATTTAGCTACTATGTTGTCGAGGGCGAGGTTTAATTTTAAAACATTGACGCGTGCCTGTCCTAGAAAACCCCATTGTGGAGGTTCAACGAACTCTTCCACGAGGGCTTTGATTTGACTCTCGCTGAGACCGCGCGCTGCGGCCACACGGCTGATCTGAAATCTCGCAGCTTCCGGACTGATGTGCGGGTCGAGGCCGCTGGCAGAAGTAAATACAAGATCTGCAGGCACTGGCGCGTCTGCCGGTAATTTATGCGCTTTACGCAAAGCGTCGGCATAACCGTTTACAGCATCCTGTAGTTTCTTGCTGGTTGGGCCATAGTTGCTCGCACCGGAAGGCACCGTCGCATAAGAACCGGCGGAAGGCCTGGACCAAAAATACTTCTCACCTGTAAATTGCTGAGCCAAAAGTTCTGAACCGACTATTTTTCCGCCGCGTTCGATCAGACTGCCGTTGGCTTGACGAGGAAATGCAATTTGCGCAACGCCCGTAATCGCCAGTGGATAAAGAATACCCGTTAGGATAGTCCAAAAAATCATTTGTTTAATTGATTGAATAAAAAGTTTCATGTCTCCTCTCCTTTATTTATGGGGCCAAGTGTGCCGCTACCAAAAATATGTCAATCAGTTTTATAAAAATGAACGGCACGATGATGCCACCGACACCGTAAATCAACATGTTCTTACGTAAAATAATGTTCGCTCCAAGCGGCTCATATTTAACACCGCGAAGTGCAAGCGGGATCAATGCCACGATAATGAGCGCGTTGAAAATCACAGCACTCAAAATGGCGCTTTGGGGCGAGTGTAAATGCATGATGTTTAATTTATCCAACGGCCCTCGGCCTCCCGCAGTGGTCGCATAGAGCGCCCAAAACATCGCTGGAATGATCGCAAAATACTTCGAGACATCGTTGGCAATGCTAAAAGTTGTAAGAGCACCTCTTGTCATGAGCAACTGTTTACCAATCTCCACAACTTCAATGAGCTTTGTGGGGTTAGAATCAAGATCCACCATGTTACCGGCTTCACGGGCAGCTTGCGTTCCTGTATGCATCGCAACTCCTACGTCTGCCTGGGCTAATGCTGGGGCATCATTGGTACCATCTCCAATCATCGCGATGAGTTTACCGCCTGATTGTTCTTTGTGTATACGAGCAAGTTTATCTTCTGGCTTGGCTTGGGCGATAAAATCATCAACACCTGCTTCCGAGGCAATAGCAGCGGCCGTCAGCTGGTTATCACCGGTGATCATGACTGTTTTTACACCCATTCTTCTCAGCTGGGCAAAACGTTCCCTAATACCGCCTTTTACAATATCTTTCAGCTGGATAACACCCAACACACGAGCGCCGTCGACAACTACAAGCGGTGTACCACCAGCCCGTGAAATTTGTTCAACTGACATAGCAACCTCGTTCGGATATATACCACCCTTTTCTTTAACATATGCTTGAATTGCTTCTGCGGCGCCTTTCCGGACGCTGCGCACTATATCACCGTTTCCATTGCCAAAATCCATACCACTCATGCGCGTCTGAGCACTAAACGGAACAAATGTTGCATGCGGATGAGCGACTTCATGTACTCGAAAACCATACTTCTCTTTCGCAAGTACAGCGATGGATCGGCCTTCAGGTGTTTCATCGGCCAATGAGGCAATTTGTGCCACGTCAGCAAGTTCCTCAACTGTAATACCCGGAGCAGGAATAAATGCAGTCGCCATGCGGTTACCAAGTGTGATTGTCCCCGTCTTATCTAAAAGCAATACATCCACGTCTCCGGCAGCTTCTACGGCGCGACCACTTGTGGCAAGCACATTATGGCGCATAAGACGGTCGATACCGGCGATACCAATAGCGCTCAAGAGTCCACCGATAGTTGTCGGAATTAGGCAAACAATTAGAGACAGAAGCACAGGGATTGACGTCAACACCACGCCTTTCTGGCCGGCGGCTATTTCGTTGTATTTTGCGTAGGGCGGTAGTGTAAAAACGACTATGATAAATAATGCTGTGAGCGCTACCAACACAATATTGAGCGCGATTTCATTAGGTGTTCTCTGACGCCGGGCGCCTTCAATCATAGATATCATTCGATCAAGAAAAGAGTTGCCCTGTTCGACGGTGACTCGAACAACAATCCGATCACTAATCACCTTTGTACCACCAGTTACTGCACTACGATCCCCTCCTGCTTCACGAATCACCGGAGCAGATTCACCAGTGATCGCCGATTCATCAACCGTTGCTATGCCTTCCACGATCTCGCCATCCGCCGGGATCATATCCCCTGCCGAACAAACAAATCGATCACCGATTTTTAGTACCGCACTGTGCACAGAGATTTCTTTTCCATTAACAAGCTTACGGGCCATTGTCGCAACACGCATCTTGCGTAATTCATCGGCATGCGCCTTGCCGCGGCCTTCGGCCATTGCTTCGGCAAAATTGGCAAAGAGACAGGTAAACCACAGCCACAGGCATATCTGAATATTAAAGAGGTTGAATTGACCTGGTAAAAACATAAAGAAAGTGGTCCAAACAGAACCGACCCATACGACAAACATCACCAGATTCTTGATCTCATCGCGCGGATTAAGCTTCTTAAATGCGTCAATCACTGCTTGACGCACCAACTGCGAATATTGGATTTCAATTTTTGTGCTCATATGTTATCTCCTTATAGAATTAAAAAACCCTTCCTGCTGTCATAAGTCCGTGCTCGATGATCGGACCTAGACAAAGCGCGGGAAAGAAAGTCAGCGCAGCGATGACCACAATGACACCTGTTAAGGTAAGGCCGAAAGTCCATCCATGAGTCGGTAAAGTCCCCAATGTAGGCTCAACAGTCTTCTTGGATGCAAGACTGCCTGCGATTGCCAAGGCTGCCACGATCGGTATAAAGCGTCCAATGATGATCCCGGCTGCTACAGTCGTGTTGTAAAAAACCGTGTTGGCATTCAAGCCCGCAAAGGCACTACCGTTGTTGTTCGCGGCCTGAGCGTAGGTATAAAGGATTTCGCTTAAGCCGTGCGGACCGCCGTTACCTAAACTCGATAGTCCAGCCGGCAAGGTACAAGCAAAGGCTGCCGGAATGAGGCAGGCTGCATTGGGAACCAAAACACCAATCAAGGCCCAAGTGGCTTCTCGCGCTCCAAGTTTTTTACCCAAATATTCGGGCGTGCGGCCTATCATGAGACCCGCAAGAAAAACGGTAATCAGAACGTGAAACAACATACAGTACATACCGCAGCCGATACCTCCAAAAAGGATCTCCCCGATCATGATATTCCACATGGGCATGAGCCCGGCAAGCGGCATCCAACTGTCATGCATGGAATTAACTGAACCGTTGTCAATGGCGGTGCAAGAAACACCCCATAAAACGCTGTTCATTACACCGATCCGCTGCTCTTTTCCTTCCATTAAAGGTTGAATATTGTGTAGAACAGGATTAGGCTGTGATTCTGCCCATAAGGCAACACCAAATGTGAGTAAATAAAGTGAGAGCATCACAAAAAATATGCACCAAGCATGGCGCTTGTTGCCAATGAGTGAACCGAATAAATATACCAACGCCATCGGGACCATAATGATCGCTAGCATTTCGAGAAAATTAGACAAAGGCGTAGGGTTTTCATAAGGATGCGCGCTATTGACGCCATACCAACCACCGCCGTTGGTGAAAAGCTGTTTGACGGATTCAAGAGACGCCACAGGACCAATTGGTAAACTTTGCGTTTCCACTTTTTGGTCCACCATTATAGGCTTGCCATCAGTCCCATTAATAGCCTGGCCCTTAGCGTCAGTCTTTTGGACCTGCGTTGTGTAAGGCTCAACTAAATTTGCGGTATGATAAGGTTTCCAAGTCTGAGGCACACCCTGCCAGACGAGAGGAATTGCTAAAATAATCGATAAAGGAAGAACGATGTAGACAAGTCCGCGCGTCAGATCCACCCAAAAACTGCCGATTGTTTTCGCACTGTGGCGTTTCAAGGCACGGGCGACGGCTACCATTATGGCCATACCGGTAGCGCCACTTATAAACTGATGCACCATTATACCGATTACCTGCGAAAAATAACTCATGGTGGATTCACCCGAATAGGATTGCCAGTCGGCATTGCAGACAAAACTCCAGGCCTGCATGAAGGCCAAGTCCCAGGAGCAATTGGGAAACTTTTGAGTATTAAGCGGCAACCATTGCTGTACCATGAATATTGCCATGAGCGAGATAAAACCGACCAGACCAAAAACAATTACAGCCCAGAAATATCTAAGCCATGACATTTCCTCATTAGAATCAATGCCGGTCAGCCGATAGGTAAAATTTTCAATGGGTTGTAAAACCGGATGCAAAAAAGTTTTTTCTCCCTTAAATACTCTGGCCATAAAACCGCCCAGCAAGGGCGTCAAGGCAATGCCAATCCCGAAAAAAAGCACAATTTGAATGATTTCGTTTATTTGCATAGCTTATCCTTTCTCTTATTTACCGATACTCTCTTTACCTATATATAGATTAAAAAACCCTTCCGATGCATCTAAATGCACGAGAAGAGCTTCCTTGCTCCTTTTATATTATTGCCTCGTCACTGAGGACTAACTTACCTTGGTAACCTAATCTTAATCTATGCTGAAGATTTTCTTAACCAATCTGGCATAAACCTTATTAATGTGATTGGTCTTGAGCCATCTTTCTATAGTAGTTACTTGAAGGTCAAGTCTTTTGGATAAATCGAAAAGAGTATACTTCTGCGCTTCTTTAATCTGTAAAAGTTTATTAATTAATTCTATATCCAACATATATGGCTCCCAATCATCGTAGCTCCTCAAAAAACAAAAAACCAGAGAACGTAATCTCTGGTGCGTTCTCTCTAAAATGGGCTTACGAGGTTAGCTGTCGGGCTCGGGATGAGTGTCCCTAATCCTAAGTTTCGGATATTCGCCCCAAGATCTTTCGATCTATTCTTGGGTTCCCCGCTTTTTCCCAATCCTCCTTATAGGAGTTTTGGGAAAGACTAAGCATGTTATGAAACTGTTACATATACAAGTAAAAGATAATTTATTTTGGTAACCATGATAATTATCGATTTTTGCTTACCGTCGATAAATAATAGCATTTTGTTCTTTTTACAGAAACCTTGCACATATGAGTAATCATCTGTAGGAACAGTTTTCAATCACTCACTGGTGCTCTTGCAAAATAAATCTAATAGGCACCTTCACTTTTGATTCAACAGGTAAATCGCCTACCCTACCCGACTGAAACTTCCAGTGGCTGACAGCTTTTAAAGCGGATTGACCAAATCATGAATATGCTTATACTCTCTCCGAAAATCCAGGAAGAGATAATTTGCTCAGATAACAAAACAATTTCTCTGATCCCCGGATACAAACTGCGCCCAATTATCAATGAAGCCAACTGGCAGAAACAGGACCAGATGTGGAAAAAACTTCTCAATAATCCAGCCTAACCACAAACATTTATCTCCAACCTATCTATCTCAACCCTCTCTCAATATTAGCCAAATCCTAGTTAATGCCCAAATTTGCGCTCCAATTACACAGAATATCGACGATAATACCCTTAACTAGGAACCATTAACTAAACCGCGATTCGGAGATAAAGAGATAGGCTGGGGAGATTTAATCGGCTGTTTTTAGCGAACCCGTGGCAAGTTCAAAATTCAAAACTATCAATAACAAAACATTAGAATTAATAATGTCCTAACTCTTTGACACATGGGGACATAAAAAATACCCTGACTAGTGTTAATAGTCAGGGTTTAAGTTATCTCTCATTCTAGATTTTGAGAGATTTAATTGGTTGCGCGCATTGGTATAGGTAATAACTGTATCTCTTAATACTAATGGACTAATTATATAGGAAATAGAGCAAATACCAAGAAATTATAGGCTACGAGAGATAGATTTTATGTCCCTTTTTGATCTTCCCCAATTCAGTGGACATTTTGTTACGTTAGTAAAATTTCATTTCGTATCTTTTGTGTTTGTTTTTTTAGCCACAACCCACCATCGCCTCACTGCGATAATCGACCAAACAGCCTCAACGAGTCCAAATGGCCAAGCCCCTTGAAGGAATCCATAAATTGATCCCAACACACATGCCAAGGCAAATGCTAAAATGAACCAGTGACTCCTGTGTTCTAATGCATAAAATATCAACATTGCTGTAACTGAAAATAGACCAAAGATTGTTAATGAATTCATACTCTCTTCCTTATAAGATAAAAATAGAAATAATCGCCCCCGCTAGAAGTTAAGGATTGGTTGCGCGCAGTGCTATAGGTAATAACAGTACCTCTTAATACTGACAGGCTAATTATATAGGAAATTGTTCGAATATCAAGAAATTAGCCTAATTAGAGATAGATTTAATGTCCCTTTTGTCACCTTTTATACGAGACATATCTCTCTAACTTATTGATAGGCAGAGAATTATCCAATGTCACATTCCTAGGGGGTGACATCCCTAAAAATGCGCCAACACCTACTCAAAATAAAGATAAAGGAAACAACTTTCTTTTTTTCTTAGCCTCTGCGTCTTGTATAAAAAATAGACCAGCGAGTTTCTTCTTCCCATTTTCATCGGTGAAATATTCCTGGCGTGCATAGAATGTGCCTGTAACTTCCACAAGAGGAGTAAATGGAGGTTTTAATTTTTCCCCTTTTTTCATAGTAACAGACACTACGTTAAATACCGTAGGAGGCGGACTAGAACCCCAATCACAACATGGACATCCATAAGGATTTTTACCTAAGCCAAAATCATCCAATGAATTACCCGAAAGATACGCATCGTATGGTATCAAAAGATAGCCTGTTAATTTCACTTTCTTACCATATAAACGAAGAATATCTATGGGGAAGCCTTTTATATCCTCTCCGTCTTTAGTAACCTGACCTTGAACTTTCTCAAGGTCACTTATACTCAAATTATATACCTGTTTATCTTCTTTATCTTCTGGCTGACTAGCAAGGGCATCATCCGTAAATCTTACTGAATGAAATAACTGCGCTTGATTCGGCTTTTTCATTGTAAACAATAATATTACTATTAAAACAAATGTATATTTTAAGATGGTAGCAAGTTTTTTCATTGTTTTAGTAATCTCCCGGACTTTGTTTTACCTAACATCATATTATCATCAGGATAATATTTGTGTAGTTCTTCTAAAGCACCGCCCCTCTTATTAAATTCTTTTAAAGTTGCATAACAACTCACCAGTAATTTTAATGACGACTTATAATAAGAAATGATATCTATTTCCAGCCCTTTCTCCTGTGGGCCAAATGCTCTGATTTGTTCAAGATAAGGTATTGCCTCTTCATATTTCTTTTCGGATGCCAAAATTACTCCCAGACTGAAATTAGCATTTTTATCTTTAGGATCGACTTTTAAAGCCTCTTGATAAGCGTATATAGACTTTTCCAAGTTACCATTACTTTTATAGCCATATCCCAGCATATCCCAGGCCATAACATTTTTTTTATCAATAAATACTGCCTTTTTATAACTTCTTATCGCATCACTAAATAGCTCGCATGTCATATAAGAAGATGCCCGGGATACTAACTGCTTCACGATAAACGGCCGCATTATAATAAAGCTCAAGACTATAAAAGTAAGGCTAAGCGTCCATCTCAAGGCCATACCAGGCCCCCTATCATGATCATCTAAAAAACTACAGCTACAATTATCGTGTTTTCCCATAGAAAAATCCCCTATGCTAAGATAAAGAAAAATAATGCAATTACAATAAGAATACTACCTGCCACAAATTGAGTATATTTTTCTAAACTTTGAACCTTGGAAGTTAAATGTTTCATTAAGCTCGTAGATGAACCAATCAATAATATCGGCATACTTTGACCGATTGCAAAACTTAAGAATATAATAAAAGGATAGAACCATGAGCCCCAGAAACCTACAATGCTTGCAATAACAAAAAGTATAGAAGCGCAGCAAGGGCAAGCCGGCATCTCCAAGAAAGCAAACATAACACCAAATAAAAATGAGCCAATTAGACTTCTTTTTTTCAACCTGGTATTTGTTTCACAGTGTGCATGATGCGGCTTACCCATCTTAATCAAACCTGTATAAAAAATCCCAAAGACAAATAAAACAACCCCTAAGAATATATATAAATACCTGCTTATAAACACTAAACTAAATGCTAAATTCTTAAGCAGGATTAAGGCTATTCCCAAGAATGTGTAACTAGTGATTAACCCCAAGGTTAAACAAAGAGCTGATAAAAAAGATTTTCTTTTGGTGTCGTGTGATGCTCCTGAAACGTAACCAAAAACAATAGGAATCCTGATTATTGTGCAAGAACTTAAGGATGCAATAAATCCTGCCCAAAACACAATGAATATCGCTATAATAGGCGACTTAGTTATAATTGTTTGAAGTGTATTTATCATTTTATGAAACGTCTACCTAATAATGCTGATATACTATAACAAACTGCGGAAAAAATAACTATTGTCGCACCACTAGCTGTCCCCCAATAATATGATGCAATTAATCCGGCGATACCAGAAAAAACGCTTATAATTACTGCCCATACCGTATATGTGTGAAAGTTACGTGCAATATTGCGAGATGCTGCTGCCGGTAAAATTAAAAGTGAATTTATGATTAAAATTCCCACCAACCGTATTGAAACAATCACCACCAGCGCAAGAAGTATCGTAAAACTTGTCTCTATGAGAAAGGTATTAACTCTACGACTACGCGCCAAAGACGTATTAACACTCGTAAGTATCATAGCATTGGCTGCTGTAAACCAATAAACTAAAACAACTACAGCTATTATAAAAAACCAAGCTATCTGTTGCGGACTAACTACAAGAATATCGCCGATTAAATAACTTGTATATTTAACAAATCCACCCTGCCTGCTTAAAATAACAATACCTAGGGCAACAATAAAAGCAAATAAAACCCCCAAAACAGTATCAATGGAAGCACGGGTAGTGTCCTTTAATAGATTTATAGAAACTGCTAAAATAACCGCTATGACAATCATAGGAAAGGTTGGATCATGAAAACCTAAAAGCACTCCTATAGCAATTCCTGTAAGAGCAGAATGGCCTAGCACATCGGTAAAGAAAGCCATGCGGTTGTTTACTACCATTGTACCCAAAAGCGCAAAACACGGCGTAACAAGTAATACCGCCAGAAGCGCGTTCTTCATGAAAGCATAATGTGTCCAAACAAATGGCAACATATCCACTAGTCTATACCATAGGTCAATGATGGCCATTTTTGTTTCCTTCCGAGGATTTTAAATTCGGTAAAAGAGAAATATTCCACAGGCTCGGCCCAAAGGCCTTTATTAATTTTTCGTCTGAAAGCACTTCTTTCGGTTCTCCTTCTGCAATCACAGAGCGGTTAAGAAGTATAAGTCGATCAACATAAGAAGACACTCCGGCTAAATCATGAGTCACAAGTATCACTGCAATATCATGTTTTTTTCTTAAATCATCTACGATTTGGTAAAAAAGAGACAGGCCTTTAACATCTACCCCTCTGGCTGGCTCATCTAAAAGCAAGAGTTCAGGTTCAGGGGTCATGGCAATCGCAAGTAAGACACGCTGCAATTCTCCTCCAGATAATTCTCCGATCCTTCTTTTTAGCAAATGTTCGGCTGAAAACAAAGATAAAACACTTTCTACTTTTTTAGATAAGTCTTTATTCACTCCAACCCAAATAGGGTGATGACTTATTGCCGAAGCCACTAGATCTATCACGCTTATGGGAGAATAAAGATCAAACTGCAATTTTTGTGGGACATAACCTATCTTGGGTTTCTTAGAGGCGTTACCTTCGATTTGAAATGCTATTTTGCCTTGATAAGGGATTTCACCAAGAATTGTGCGCAACAGAGTAGTTTTTCCAGCGCCGTTCGGGCCAACAACACCAATGACCTCTCCACAATTAACATGCAGATTAACTTTATCAAGTATCATACTGCTCCCGAATTTTACGCTTAAATTATCAATCTTCGTACAGCAATGTTCACAAGTTTTCATTAAAGAATCCCTTCTCTCAAAAAGTATACACACAAGTTAAAACTATCGAATCATTGGCAGCTATATTCTTCCCTAAAACAACTCTTTGGTATGCTAGTTCTGTCTGGATCTTATCGTTTGCCCAGCCTATACCAGGACAAATGGTTAAAGACCTTACACCTGTAGATAACTGTCTTGCACCATCCTGATACCTATCTCCTTGCCAAAAGGTATTCGCTTCTAACATAAGGCTAAAACCTTTAATTAAGAAATACTCTACACTGAAATCAGAATTAATAAAATTGGCGTAATCGGTATTAACCCCATCAATACTCACTTCCTGTGGAAAACTATAGATATAATCAAAATGGAATATAAATGGTTTTAATTTTTTAGTCATATCTATCCCGATTCCTGGAGCCCAAGCACCAGGCCCAGAAGTAGCACCATTTAAATCCACGCCAAGTTTATTCGGATCAAGGTGTTGGTATTTACCCGTTGGGATCTTAAGTTGAAACATGCCATCAATATCCGGAAGCCACCCTTTTTCCTCTATGGCACAGTAACGAACAAGCAAATAACTATCTCCGAAACCAGCATCGTATGCACTTAAACCTCTTTGCTTAATATAATTCTCCTGGTTGGTAATTTGACCGGCGATCTCTAATTTATCTGTAACGCCGTATTTTAAAAGCAATACTTCCTGATATTGATATTGTTTATCACCGCTGGGTAAAATTTTGTAATCACCCTTAGAATCGAATGAACCTCTTGCTATATTGTAAAAAAAGAAAGGCTGCACCGAAAACTTACCTTTACCACAAAGAGGCGCGGTCCAGGTTGTAATTGGACCAGCAGAAGACGGATTCCATTCTTCTTGGGCTAAAGAAACCTCTTCCGCATTAGCATTAATTTTAATAAAACTAAAACTGAAACATATAATAAATAAACAAAAAAATCTACGCATCTTTTTTTACTTTATTATTTCTGGAACGCAAGTTTTAATGTTGCCAGATTATTCTCCATGATATTTAAATAAGCATCATAATCATCGGGCCCGGTTACCGCAGGATCAAGCACGTATACTTTAGCGCCTGTTTCCTTAGCTATAGTTTCTACTGCAGAGTCTGGATACTGTGGCTCACTAAACAATGTTGAAATACCATTCTCTCTAACAAGCTCAATGGTATCGGCAAGTTCTTTTGCACTGGGCTCGCTCCCTGGTTCTCTCTCGACCACAGCGGCAATATTAAAACCGAATTCCTGAGCAAAATAAGGGAATGCTTCATGAAACGTTATAATTGCCCTACCTTTATAAGAAGCTAACTCAGAATGCATCTTCTGCCGTAACGTTTCAAGTTTTGCCATATAATTAGCCGTATTCTTCGCATAGAATTCTTTATGGCTAGGATCAAACTCTCCCATTGCCTTGCCTAAATTTTTTACCTGAATTATCGCATTAGAAATACTCACCCATAGGTGTGGATTATCCCCTTCGTTACCCTCTCCTTTAATAAGAGGTATGCCTTCTGATAACTGCATTATTTTAACATTGGGATGCTGGGCTATAATTTTATCTAAGAAAGATTCCATGCCTGCGCCATTAGCTACAAAGACCTGCGCATCAGCAAGCTTCTTCATATCATTGGTTGTAACCGTATAATCATGTAAACAACCGGTTAAAGGAGGCGTAAGATTTTGCACTAACACGCCAGGAACGTCTCTTGCGACATTCTTCGCCATGATATACATTGGATAGAATGAAGCGACTATCTTGATATCTTTAATTTCGCTGGCAGCACTACCAACAGAAACAAAAGAACAAACCATAAATAAAATTGATAAAATAAATATAAGAATACGACACCTAAACATGTTCTCTCCCTCTTAAGCTATAGAATTATCTTATAATACTTTGAAAACTAAAAAGGAGGTGCACGGGAAGATTGAGTAGAAAAATAGGAACAAATTAGCGGAGTAAATAAAAGTAGACGGCAAAAAAAGAGGAACATAAAAAAGATTGATAATGATACGATAGGAGCAACAAAAACAGTATTATTGTGTACCCAAAGGCAAATCGGGCAATCATGCCCATCATCTCCATCATGATGCAATCCGTGAGAAAGCGGATGGAATATCACTATCCCAAGAAAAATAGTGAAAACAACCAAAGATAAAATAGATGCTTTCTTTCTCATTTGCACCTTGAACACAACCCTTCTATTTGCAATTGATGTGATTCTGCCTTTGCATTAAGCTTATTTTTGATAAACTGCGAAATACCTTTAAAATTACAGAAATCTACTTCCTCCACCTTTTTGCATTTACGGCAAGTAAAATGGTGGTGATGTTCGTGCGGATGGGTGCAAAGCATATAACGCAATTGGCGATCTTCCGAAAAAGACCGAATTAAAATGCCTGCCTTAGAAAATTCATCTAATATTCGATAGACTGTAGGCAATCCCAAGGTTGGGAGTTTGTTTTTTAATTTCTTATAAACGTCGTATGGCCCCATGCACACACCGCTATCCTTAAATAAACTGATGGCGGCTTTGCGCCTCGGAGTTATTTTTAGTTTATTATCCTTTAATGTTTGTAAATGAGTTTCCATAACTTACTCCATAAAGAGAAATCATTTCTATTTATATCATAAACTAAGTTTTTGTCAAGTGCTCCCAAAGAATATCTCGCCTAGATTTTTTTATCTCTCCACAGAAATCCCTAATTCCTAGTAAATGCCCAGACGGAAACTAATTATTGCGCAGAATTCCGCCAATTAGCCATTTACTACGAAGCCTTTACTAAACTGCGATTCAGAGATAAAGAGATACCCAGGTGAGATTTAATTGGCTGTTTCTAGCGAACCTTAGACGGGATTAAAATTGAAAATCAACAACAACAAAACAATATAAAAAATAACGCCCTAACTCTTTGACACATCGACACATAAAAAATACCCTGACTAGTGTAATTAATCAGGGTAAGCTTTATCTCTCAATCTAAAATTTGAGAGATTTATGTGGTTGCGCGCGTTGGTATAAGTAATAACTCTATCTTCCAATGTTAACAAGCTAATTATATCGGAAACTAGGCAAATATCAAAACCGCACTCATTACAGCTCCGGCAGCTAATGAAATAGTAAAATTATCATCTACAGGTAGGGGCAAAAGCTCTATGATCGTCGCGGAGAATGCACCCAAAATAAATACTACAGGAGCAAGGTGTATTTTTGTTAAAACAAGTGCGAAACCAATTGCTAAACATGTAACCAAAAAAGCCAAACTCCCCTCAATGCTCTTATCGAATATTCTAATTTTTCCGTGTACCCCTACGATCGCAGAAGCCGCATCTCCAAATATCGAAAATAGCATCGCGGTTATCGCAATATCTTTCCGGAATAATAATACGGTTATTAAAAATGAGGCTAAAAAAGTTGTTGTGGTAAACAATCTTTTCTTCTCGGTTTCCTTAAACAAATACCCAAAAACAATAATCAATCTTTTATTTAAAACGGGGATCGTAAAGCGTAAGAATTCAATAAGCAGAAAAAGGCCTAAAAACAGCGATACTACAATTAATGCTATTGTTTTGTTTCCAAAATAATACGCGAGAGGAAAAATTATTCCGCATAGTCGCCAAGTTTTACGCAAAAATAATCTCGACATCGATGGAGTCTTTCTCTATCTATAATAAACTTTAGAATATTATATAAATACTTAAAAATGGAATCAATTATACCTGAGTATAACCACCGCACTAAACCTGGGAAACTACGGACCGATATTGAGATGAGGAGGTGGACTAATGAGATTTATATATTTGCCCCGCATGGATTCGAACCATGACAACAAGATCCAGAATCTTGTGTCCTACCATTAGACGACAGGGCAGTTAATTTTTGAGTATAAAAAGTATAACTTGGATAAAAAACTAAATCAAGAGAATTACTTTTGATTTTCAATGTACACCAGACGCAACAGATCCCCGGTCTTCACGCATTCGACTATCACCTGTAATTTGTTCGTAGGTAACTTCAGAAATGCCACAATATCAGCGTTACTTATTTTATCAAATTTCATAAGCTTGCCATTAGAAAAGATTGCATAACCGCTTGCTATAGACTGCGGCTGAAGGGAGTATTCCTTAGTATATGTCTTTAGAAATTCTTCCAACTTCTCAGGCTTTTGAGAACCTGCGCTTAAATTATCGATAATAACGCCCTTAACTTGCACATCGCCGGCGGGTTGTTGAGCAAAAAGCAACGAGGCAGAAAAACAAAACATCATTACTAACATAATTATTCTTTTCATCTTCTTCCCTTCTTTTTTGATTATAACACTTTTCAATTATAAATGTTAACGTAATTAAAGCAGTAGGGACAAAATCTGCGCTGCCTATCTTAAAATAACGGCTGCAGGAAACAAAAGGGGCGCCTGAATATCATACATTTTCTGGCATCTGTTTTTCAGGCCACCCTTAAGAGGCATCCATCTGCCGTTATTAAGCTTTATATACTTAACTTCCCCTGTCAGGCGGTTTGCCAGAACAGTCATGTGATTAGCGGTTAAAACAACTTCCTTATATATTAATTGATCGAAAACATTGACCGCATAAGAAGGCGCGCTGATTGTCAAAATCAGCGCTAAAACAATGGCCAGTTTTTTCATCATTCATATCCTGACGCGTTAATTTAAACAAAGCGCCGCAAGCGTTTATTTCAACCTTACAGCTAAGTCTAACAGGGTATTAACTAAAAAAGATTTGAGAAACATAATCGCCAAAAAAGCAATGATCGGAGATATATCAATACCAAGTTTAAGCCCGAGCGGCAATATTCTTCTTATAGGTTCAAGTATAGGTTCAGTATACTTTTCCAGAAACTGCACTATCGGGTTAAAAGGATCCGGGTTTACCCAGCTCATTACCGCGCGGATAAGTACCAGCCAGTAAAATATACCCAATAATACATTCAAAACATGCGCTAAAGCAACTAGAAAATTAGATAATACAAAAATCTTTGTTCTCCTGGTTAT
>Ga0182027_10007499_pt1 | contig 16044 bp, 6 predicted proteins | sample 712E1DmetaG_FD_121300 | JGI IMG/M metagenome (GOLD analysis project Ga0182027, IMG submission 121300) | Permafrost microbial communities from Stordalen Mire, Sweden - 712E1D metaG (Illumina Assembly) | ecosystem: Environmental > Terrestrial > Soil > Wetlands > Permafrost | place: Sweden...
ATTGCGTCGGGTGTGCCCGCATAAGAGTGCCAGGCCACACCATCCACGTACTTGGCGACTTGTGGATTGCTCAGTTCGTCGGCCACCCGCCCCCACAGATTGTAGTTATGGTCATTAATCCAAATCTTTGTGTTCAGCCCAGCCTTTTCCAGAGCGGGGCCCAGGAAAGACGCGACGAAGACCATTTCATGTTGCTGGGCCCAGAGCGTGGCAGGGAAATGCCCGTCCTGGTCTGTATCCACCTCATTATTTACCGTGACGGCTTTGACCTTGACTCCAGCATCCGCATAAGCCTGAAGAAACTTGACGAAATATTGAGCATGGGGTCCGAAATAGCGTTCCTTCATGCAGCCACCGAGCATGGAGCCTCCAGTCTTCATCCATCCGGGAGGACTCCATACGCACGAGAACAAGTAGAGATCGGGATTAATCTCCTGGGCTTCGCGCAATGCAGGCAATATCCAGGCCCGGTCCTGGTCGATGCTGAAATGTTTCAACTCCGGATCGGGTTCCGGAGTGTCATCGTAACTGTACATCTTGGTTGAGAAGTCACTTGTTCCGATGCAGGTTCGTCCCACCGAAAGGCGCAGCCCGGATGGTCCATAGAGATCCGCCAAAAGCGCGCGGCGGGCATCCGGCTCCATCAGGTGCAGAAGATAGGACGAGGCGTCGGTGAAAGCACCGCCAAACCCGAGTACTTCTTGATATGTCGTGGCGGGTTCGAGATAGATCGCCATCGGCGACAATTCCTCACCCGTTTGCCATTGCGGCGGTGACTGGACCGGCTGGAACTTTTCTTGCGCGCTCGTTCTCCAGGCTCGCACGGGGCCCGGAGCAATTTGAGATTCGGCATGCAAAGGTTTTGTCTCATTTAAAATCACTGCGCCGCTAACTGACGCAGCAAACTTGAGAAAGTCCCTACGATTTTGGTTTAACATGATTCCCTCAGTTTCTCGGATTTCCGATTTTGGAGCTGTTGAAGAGCAATCAAAGTCAGACGGCGGCTTCCGATCCGATTCAGACACATCATCTGTACAAATCCAGCAGTCGCCGTCTCACCCTCGGCTCACGATTGGTTACGCCATTTTCCGATCAGATTCTTCAGACGATGGTAGCTTTCCCTGGGCGTGCCATCCTCCTGGACGAAGCCGTCGCGTCCTTTGCCATTGAAGTCCCAGTACGTAATGGCTTCAACCCACGGTTTACTGTAGGCAAGGGTGTAGACGGATTCGACCCAATCGGCCTGAACCGATTCTGTGAACTCGTTGTGCCAGGTCATTGCCTCTCCCCCATCTCCGCCACCCCAAAATGCATATTTTCCTTGTCCGGGAGAAGGGGCAAGCGAGGACGGAAAGCCCATTTCGGTAACATGAATTGGCTTGCCAAAATGATTGAAGCTTTCGAGATCGCGTTCCCACTCCAGCATGTCGCGTCCGGAGTGATAGTATTGCAAACCGATTGCTTCATATTGGGCGTCCGCGTCCCGCATCATCGATAGATAATCGTATGGACTCTGCTGCCAGGGAGCGGGGCGTCGCTGCCAGTTCCCCTCTGGGTGCTCACCCATGTAGTAGTCGGCCCACGTACCCGTCAAGTTGACCACGCGAAAGCACGTCGGATCCGCTTCGTGCGCTACCCGCAAAGCCGAAACCGTCAGGTCTACATTCTCCTCGCGCGTGAAACCGTTCATACCCCGATTGACTTCCGGTTGTACGTGCGCTTCATTGATTACGTCCCAGACGTGAACACGGTGACGGTACCGGCTTATGGCCTGCCTCACGTGTTCAAGACAGTGTTGTTTTGTCTCGTCGTAGCTGAGATTTTGCAACCATTTAGGCGTGTTCTCCGGCTCGAGCCATATTCCCGGATGCCCTTTCGGAGTAATCGTCGTTCCGACAAGCGTATTAAGCGCCGCTTCGAACAAGGAATAATCGGGATGTCCCTTTTCGCGCTCGACCCAACCTTCGTAAATTGGGATGGTCGTGTAATTGAACACAGCCTCGAATTGCTTCAGTGAATCAGGATAGCCGGCAGCCAAGCCGAAGCCGTTGCATCCAAAGAGGAACCCCGTCCGAGACGGCCGGTGTTCAATCGCGGCCTTGGCTCGCGCTAGGACTAACATTTCGCCAGCCCAAAGCGAATCTCGCAGCGACTCCATCGATGCCCGAACCTGCGCCGTTCGGTCCGCTCCCGCAGCTTCTGCACGCGTGAGACTTGACTGCGCTGCATCGATGCGCTGTTGTGTCTCCGGAGAAATCACGACGCCCGATTGCTTACATTCTGCTTCCACCTTGCGCACGGTCGCCATGCGGTCGCGGGCGAAGGCATAATTCAACACAATCGGGTTCGCGGTACGCAGGGAGCGCTCGTTGTACCCCGCACCACCGTCGTCAGCGTAAACAAAGACCTGGCCGAAACCCGGCACTGTCAAGGGCAACGAAATCCGAAAAGATTTGTCTGCCGGTGGCACAAACCGTACTTCGCCCGAACCGCTCTCGAATGGAACGGTGAGCGGCCTCATCAGGGAGTCGCAAAGGTGAAAGCGCTCGAAGGCAGTCTGCGGCAAGGGCTGTCCTTCAGCGTCGTACGCCAGGCATCGGATTTCGCCTGAGACTTCCGCAAATATGGATGAAATCGCCGGCGCAGAAACCGCCACGCCGACTAGAGAAATAAATTGTCGACGGTTGAAGTCCATCTTAAGCATGTTGTCCTCCTTTACTGCAGATGACGAATCCCCGGCATTCTTTCGCGTTCGGATTCCGAGGACTCGATTTAGGGCCACTCTGATTGAGGTTGGCTGCCATGTAGTTCCCACGGCATGGGTACTCATGCGTTTGCCGACAACCCCGCGTCAACTTTGCATGTACCATTTCTTCAGAACTTTTACTCGGCTAAAACTTATATCAGGACAATCGATTGTTTGCAAGGATTGTTTTGATATATCCGAGCCTCCCGTCCAGGGAACGTGGATTTGCGAGAATATTCGCGGGCCTTCGATCGGAATCCAGGAATCCCACCCATCTGAAAGGCCGAGGTATTGTCTGTGCTTGTCTGCTGAATTGACCGCAACTGGAGCGGATGGGACGAGCATTTCCCTACGAAGAAACAAAAATGGGAGTTCATCGAAACAGAGGGTCGTCATGGAGTTCTACGGACTCCCACCCATCGGACAAAAAACAAGAACGTCCGATGGATGGGGCACGGTTTCATTCCCCGTGGGCCGGCGAAGCCGGTGGGGACTGATAAGAAACTGAGTTGCAACTGGGCGGTGCATTGGACAATCCAAGTGAGACGGATGGAACAAAGGCAGCAAGTCAGCGGGTGAAACGTACTGGTAGCGTTGATGCGGAATGGCTCCATGAAGGGTGGCGACGCCGCGAGGGGAAATCACAGTCACCAACGGCCGGAATCAGTTCAGCAAGGTCTATCACGTGCGCGGGAAGTAGAGCCGGCGTTGCGGTCCGGGCCCGATGCGGTCGCGTTTCCAGGAGGATTGTCCCGCAATGTATGATGTGGGTGCCATGTGGGCAAGACTCCTATTGTTTGTGTCGCTCGCCTTTCCGGTGCTCGCCGCGTCCGCTGGGCAGGCTCCCGCGGGAACGGTCGCGCAAAGCGCGGAAGATCATCTCAACCAGGCGAAACGCTATGTGTCGGAGCAGAAGACCGACCTGGCGATCGCGGAGCTGAAGCAGGTGGTCGCGCTCGACCCCGGCAACATCGAGGCGCGCGGCAACCTGGGAGTGCTGCTCTATTTCCACGGCGACTATGCGGGGGCGGTCCCGGAGTTGCGCGCGACCGTGCAGGCCCAGCCCGATCTTTGGAAGATCCGGGCGCTGCTCGGAATGGCGGAAGACCGCACCGGAGACCCGCAGACGGCGCGCGACGACCTAGAGGCGGCATTTCCGCACCTTGCGGACGAGAAAGTGCGGGGCGACGCGGGCGAGACCCTGGTGGACCTCTACTCGAACGCCGGCGATCTTGAAAGGGCCGCGAGCATCGTCTCGACACTGCTGGCATCCCGGCCAACCGACCCGTCGCTCCTTTATCTCTCCTACCGCATCCACTCCGACCTGGCGAACCGCGCGATCTTGACGATGGCCATAGCCGATCCGGGAAGTGCCGAGATCCACCAGGCGATGGCCAGAGAACTGGCCAAGCAGGGGAACACCGCGCAGGCGATCATCGACTACCGCGAAGCCATCCGGATCAATCCGCAGCTTCCCGGAGTGCACACGGATCTCGGCGATCTGCTCTTCCACTCGCTGGATGAAAAGCTGCAGGCCTCCGCCGCCTCTGAGTTTCAGGCGGCCCTGGACGCGAATCCGAGGGATGAGAAGGCTGAGCTTGCGCTGGGAGTGCTCGCGGCGCGACGCGGCGATCTGAAGGCCGCCTACACCGCCGATGCGCACGCCCTCCAATTGGACCCGAACGACAGCGACGCCTGCACGGAGCTGGCCAAAGTCCTGATCCAGATGGACAAGAACGACGAGGCGCGGAAGCTGCTGGACCGCGCCATCCAAATCGATCCCGCCAACTACGTGGCCCACTTCCGCCTCAGCACGCTCTACCGGCACCAGGGCAAGACTGACGAGGCGAAGCAACAGGTGGAGCTCTATCTCCGCTACAAACAGATGCGCGAGAAGCTCGAGAAGGTCATCCACGACATGCGCGTCGCGTCCGAGCAGGACACGGAAGATCGCGACGCCACCGGAAAACCTTGAGCCGGCGGTGAATCGGGTTTCGCGGCAGAATTCTTCCGAGTCCGGATACGGCGAATGGGCCGATTGACCTTGACAGAGCTTCTGAGTTCTTGACATAATCGGGGCCTCAGAAGGACAGAGCGAATAGCGAATATTGAGGTAGTTTGAGGCCGCAGAAAACTCCTAATGCAAACGATTGACCCAATTGACGCTCGGGAAGCTAATATTGTCAAGATTGCCGAATCTAAAGCAGACACCGCTGCACTTCAACAACACCTTACGGAAATCACTGAAGGGACGGTATTTAAGGGGAGCCATCGCAGCTGCCAGTTTTTGAGATATATAGTGGATCAGGCAATCGCCGGCCACTTCGATTCGTTGAAAGAGCGCGTGATCGGCGTGGAGTTGTTTGACCGGTCCGCCTCATACGATACAAGCGACGACGCTATCGTTCGAGTGACAGCCAGCGACGTAAGAAAGCGCCTGCTACAACATTACGGCAAATACGGCGCCACTTCCGAATACCGTATAAGTCTCCCATCCGGATCCTATATTCCTGAAATCACGCGCGTGTCTCATGGCCAGCCGAGCCAAGTCGATTTGGCGGCTGCGGACCGGAATGGGGCCACATTGCAGGATTCCCGATTGCAGAATCAGGAACCTGAGCCGGTGCAGGCGCATCTAGTGTCTGGTGCTTCCAGTCTTCCCCAAGCCGAGACAGTGCGACCTTGGCACCTCAAGATAGGTCGATGGCTTCTACTCTCCATTCTGATTTTGACGGTGAATGCCGCAGCGTGGAGCATCTATATATATTGGAACCGCGCTTCCCACGCTCCGGCGCCGACACCTTCCGATCTCCTCTGGTCGGCGGTTCTTAATCCTTCTCATACAACGCATTTAATAACCAGCGACCCGAACATGGTGGTTGTTCAAGAGATTACGGGCACCGTACTTTCAGTCTCCGACTATGCAAATCACCAGTACCTTCCTGAATCGAAGAAGCTGACTCCCGAGCAAATCCGCTATTCCCATATGATCTTGTGGGGCGACAATTCCTCAGCCGCGATTGACCCACCGATCACCGCAAGTATCGCGGCACTCGCTCAGAAGTACTCAAGGAAGATGGACGTTCATGCTGCCCGTAGCATTCGGCTTACGGATTTGAAGAACGAGGATAACTCTATTTTTCTGGGGAGCCCGCGCTCGAACCCATGGTCTGCACTCTTCAGCGACGAGCTGGATTTCAGGTTTGCTTTCGATAATCTGACGGGGCAGGAGATTATCAGGAATGTTCATCCCCGACCAAGGGAACTGTCGTGCTACGTCCCGACAGCTCTGGGTTGGGCCACCGGTCAGTCGTATGCAATTATGGCTTTCATACAAAACCTTGATCAAAATGGACAGGTTCTTATTTTGGCGGGGGCCAATGGCGAGGGAACCGAGGCTGCGGGAAAACTTGCCACTGATCTGCCTCGGTTATCGGCAACACTGCAAGAATGCGGGATTGTGTCCTCCGGTCCCATTCGTCACTTTGAGTTACTGTTGCGGGTAAGCACGATGGCAGGCTCCCCGAATACGACCGATGTTGTGGCGTGCCACATTCTTCCAGGGGTGACCGGTCAGAAGCCCTGACTTCGGCACAATTCTCGTCTGTTCCGGCCGAGTCTCGACTCCGCGGAGCACCCAATCATGAGTCAGATGCAGGGTCGCCGATACCTGGTGATCGCCTCGGCTTGAGAACTGTGACTCCCCCCCGGGGTGCAGTCACTCTGGTCTCGTTCAATTCGCACACCCTGCTTCGCGAACTTGCCTCGCGGCGGTTCTTGACGCCGGTCGATGGCGCTCGAATTGGTTTGGCACCGAACTCAAGTTACTTGAGAATCGCGGTCATTGACGGAGGAGCATCTTCCGGCGCACTTCCCCACTGCATATTCGGGATGGGCCCCATCTCCAGAGTCAGCGTTCCTCCGTTCTCGATATCCAATTGACTAAACCAAGGCCTGTCCAGCCGTTTGCCGTTTAATTGAGCTGACTGGATGTATTTGTTTTGCGCCGAGACATGATGAGCCGTTATTGAGAATTCCTTGTCATTCGGCAGATGAATCACGCTCTTTTCGAAGATCGGACTGCCGATTTCGAACACCGGAATTCCGGGACACACGGGATAGATTCCAATGGCGCTAAGAACGTACCAAGACGATGTCGCGCCGCCATCATCATCTCCCGGAATGCCCAAGGGACCGTCTCCGTACCAAACATCCATCAATTGCCGCACGCGCCGTTGCGTCTTCCATGGCTGCCCTGAAAAGTCGTAAAGATAAGGGATGTGAAAGCTTGGTTCGTTGCCCTGAGCATACTGGCCGATCAGGCCTGTCGCATCCGGAAACTGGCCCAGAAAGAAGAATTTCGAGGTTCCATACTGCTCCACGAAGAGGCGGTCCAGCTTCGCATTGAAGGCGTCGCGACCCCCAAATAGATGAATCAGACCTGCGATGTCGTGTTGGACGCTGAAGGAATAGAGCCACGAATTGACTTCGGTAAAGTAGGCCCGGCCTCCCTGCCCGCCGCCTAATTTCGGGTCAAACGGTTCGACCCATTGCCCGTCAGCACTTTTTGGAGCCATGAAGCCGATCGCGGGATTAAAAACGTTTTCATAGTTATGGGCGAGCTTTGTGAAATACTCCGCATCGGCTTCCTTGCCGAGAGCCCGGGCAAGTTGCGCAACGCACCAATCGTCGTAGCTGTTTTCCAGAGTTACAGACACGGCCTGACGGCGCTCGTCAGTCACCTGAGGCACAGTCTCCTTTTCGCCATTGGCCAAAGCCGGGAAGAAGCCCTTCTCGAAGTAGACACGATCGAGGCTCGTCAGCGGCCCCTTGCTCCAGGGGAGCATGGTTGCCTGCGTGGCGCTCTTCCGAATGGCCTGATAGGCCTCTTCAACATCAAAATTACGAAAGCCCTTTTCATAGGTATCCAGGAAAAAGGCCGCAGAATGATGGCCGATCATCACCGCCTGCTCCCCGGCAGCGGAAGGGAAGGATGGCAGCCATCCGCTCTGCTCATACATGCGAAGGTACGAACGGATCATGTCCTCCTGCTGTTGCGGATTGAGCAACAATTGCAAGGGATGCAGCGAGCGATAGGTGTCCCATAGTCCGTCGTCTATATAAAAATCGTGCCCTCCTGAATCGTGGACCCGATAATCAAAACCACTGAAGTACCTGCCGTCCTCGGTGATGTCGGTCATGCGGCCCAGTGACCGGTACAAGGCGGTATAGAAGATGGTTCTCTGCTGCTCGGTTCCTCCCGCTGTACCAATTTCACCCAGGGCATTATTCCAAAGGCCTTTTGTATTCGATTTCACTCTTTCGAAGTTCCATTCGGGAATCTCTCGTTGAAGATTTCGTCGCGCCTGATCCGTGCTGATATAGGAGAGCCCCACCCTGACCTCAATCGACTCTCCCGCGAACGATAGTGAGTCGGTTACGAACCCGATGCGATCACCTGACTGTTTTGCAGTACGGGTCAGGGTGTCATTGTTCCAGGTCTGATAGGAATCAAAAGGGCGAGAAAACTCCAGGTAGAAGTATTGTCTTGCCGCCCGGCCTGACTCTGCGGTTTTAGCAATCGGTCCGTCGAATCGCTCGCTTCCTTCTACCGTGCTATTTCCGACCACCGTGAGTTCTGCGTCATTTTTCATGCTGAGGACAAGATGTGCGTGGGCGCTGGCTGGGAAAATAAACCGATAGTATGCGGCTTGATAGGTTGCTGTAAGTTCCGCTCGGATTCCCCACGTTTGCAGATCTGCCTCGTAGTAATAGGGCGTAGCGGTCTCAAAATCGTGATCGAACTCCGAAGCGTAAGCTTCCTCAGCCGTCTTTACTTCGCCGACTGAGGCCATCAGGGTAGCGGGACCGGCAGGAAAGCCGTATATCTTATCAGCGAGATAGCGGTCAGTGATTCCAGGAGTTGTTATAGGAGCGAGTCTAGCCATTCCATGGGGGCATTGCACGTATGGAACCGTTGCGGTGAGCAACTGTCCAATGCCACCGATGTTTGGAGAAACATAGTCAACGAGTTCTTTCTGATGCTGCCCGAAGGCAAATAAGAAACTGCCTCCCAGGATAGTGAACCAAACCAATTTCACTGCGGTCTTCATTGTCATCTCATCCTGAATACGCTCTTTCGCCGGATCTCTTCAGCTAAGAGTGGCGTTTGTCGCGGGCCGAGCCTGATCCTACGCGCTTCAAAGGTCCCCGGAAATCTGCGCAATTACCAAGGGTTCGCGGCCTCACTTCATTAAAGCTATGTCCTTGCGCTAAGGGACAACGGGTTGTCGAGCATACAGATGGAATCACTAGCAAAAAGTCATCTCGCACCTAATTGACACTTCTCCAGAGCGGCCGACAGAGAACGTTAGCTGAAGATCATAGAAAAAGGCAACGTTAGCGCAGTTTGTAAACTGAAACTGCGTCTATGAAACTAAACGAGTTACACTGACCGCTTATAGCTAACGGTAGTTACCTCCAGAAAACACCGCCAATCTTCCTTCACGCGACTGAAGTTGCCATGCCTTGCCCTTGTGCCGCGCACTTTTTACGTCATCATCGAATGAACCCCGTCGCGACCGATCCCCGTTTCCCAGGCGGAGCTAGCCGAAGAACTAGTGCGTCTGCGGCGGATACCCGACATTGACAGTTACGATTTCGTACGGATGAGCTGGAACAGTGATGGTATCTCCACCCTGGATGGGCAGGGGGGGACCCTCAGGCGCCTCCAGCAGGTTGGAAAGTCTCGCACTTGTCGCACCTTTCGGAACCCGGATTCGAACGCTACCGTCCTCCCCGGCCCACTCATAGAATCGAAGGATGAGAGCATTCGTGTCCTCGGCTTTTTTGACCGCTGTCAAAACTACATTTTGCTGGTCGAGAGCGATGAATGAATACCTTGGAGGCAGCTCTCCGGGATGTGCATCGACCTGAGCGCAGCGCAATTTGTAGTTGTACTCATAGCCGCGCTGAACCGTCCGCGCCATCTTCCAGTTCCCTGCGTGCGGATAGAGAGAGTAGCTGAAGTGATGGTGTCCGCGGTCGGCATTGGGATCAGGGTCTGTCGGCGAGCGCAATAAAGAGATGCGCAGTGTGTGGCCTACCGCGTCATAGCCGTATTTGGATTCATTGATCAGGCTGAACCCGTGCTGACCGTCTCCGAGGTCGGCCCAGCGAATCGAGGGAACTTCGAACTTCGCATTCTCCCAACTATTGTTCCGCGTAGTTGGCCGCTGAATGGTTCCGTAGGGAATTTCATAGGTCGCAAAAGGTCCCGAGGCGGAGAGATCGAAAGCTGCCTTCAGCAGAACGTGAGTCTCGTGCCAATCGATATCATTGACGATATTGACTTCATCCATGGCGTTGAAGAGGACAACATCCTGGACAAATTTCGAATCCTGCCAGGTTCGCTTGATGCGAATAACCGCTCGCAGCGGCCCGGATTCCACGAGCTTCACGGAGTCGACCATATCCAACTTCGTGAAGGACTTGTCAAAGTCCGCATCGATATTCCATGCGTCAAACATTTTTGGCTTGTCCTTAAAAGCAACCAACTCGTTGCCGCAGCTATTCCGCGTCAAGGTTTCAAACTGCGATTTTTTGTCATAAAGACTGGTGATGCATCCGGTTTCAGGATCCACGATCACTCTCAAGAAAGAGTTCTCAAGGGTGGTGCCACTCGCCTTAAGGTCGCTTGCGAAGGGGCGCGCACCCGGCGCCACCCGAGCGATTTCATATCCAAGCGATGGAACATTCTTTGCCTGAATCAAGAGATGATAAGTGTTCGCCGCACGATCGCTGGACAGGATTTGGTAAGGAAGTACATGACCCTGCGAATCGAGAACAGATATCTCCGAGGCCGTGGCAGGCATTTGAATGTCAGCCTCGACCATTCCGGAACGCTCCCATCCCAGCGGATTCACGATCATCAAAGGAACGGAACCGGATGCTGCCCCAGCACGCGTATCCACGCGCTCCTCCACCGTGTGCAGGGAATTCGAAGAAACTTCCTGCGTGGCCCAATGCACCTGATCGTAATCCTGTTGCGCATCTTTATAAATGACTCCGATTCCGGATCCAGCCGCCAGATCGTGAAAGTCATTGAAGAGGACTTTCTTCCAGGCATCGGTCAGCTCTGTTGCTGGATAGGGTTGGCCGTCGAGCCACGCCAGCGACGCATACTTCTCGGCATTCAGAACCTGTTCTTCGCTTTCGCGCATATTACGTTTGTGCTCGCTCTGCGTAGTGAAAACTCCACGGTGAAACTCGAGATACAACTCATCTTTCCAGGTCGGAATACTAATCTGGCCTTCCGGGGGTGCGGGCAACTGCGCGTTTCCTTCGGCTACTGTTTGATAATTCCACACGGGCGAGTTACTCGAAATTCGGCCCTGCACGTCGTTGAAATAGGACTGCGTGGTCCCGAACTTCATGGTCGGAGTAATGTTGCCCGGTTCCATCCACCGCATCCCTTCGTCAAGAAGGGCACGAGTAGGACCGCCGCCGTGATCACCCACTCCATAAAGGTCCATCAAGTTATTCAGACCCGGGGCGTCCTTTCTGGCGTGAGTTAAATCGTTGGCAAGCCGGACCGGGCTGAAATTGTCGTTTCCGTAGCCATCAGGGAAATAGCTGAGCACCTTGCTGCCGTCTGGAGATTCCCACCAGAATAATTTGAGCGGAAGCTGATTGGTTTCATTCCATGACATTTTCTGCGTAACGAAATAATCGATACCCGCCTTCTTGTAAATTTGCGGTAACTGCCAGTTATAGCCAAATGAGTCTGGGTTCCATCCAATCCGGACATCGATACCATAGAGCTTTTTGTAGGTTCGTTTCCCGATGAGCAATTCCCTTGCCTGAGACTCGCCGTCAGGCATGTTGAGATCCGGTTCGACCCACATTCCGCCAACGATTTCCCAGCGGCCTTCTTTAATCCTCTGCTTGATTCTCTCGTTGAGGCTCGGATATTTATCCGCAACCCAGTCGTTGTATTGGGCCGCCGATTGCGTAAAGGTGTAAGTGGGGTACTCGTCCATCAGTTGGGCTGCGGTGTCGAAGGTGCGCTTGACTACGTCGACGGTCTCAGTCCAGGGCCAGAGCCACGCGGCGTCGATGTGAGAGTTCCCCGTGAGGTGAAATGTTGCCCCACGCATGATCGTTCCGATCGGTTCAAGATCGGATTTAGCCTTGCGCAGCGAGGTGTCGAAGGTTTCCTGGTCTCCGGCATCGAGAGCCTTGAGATCGACGGCAACGATAGATTGCTCGAGGGCCGGCAGGCTCCGCGGCGCAAGCGATGGAATGAGAACGGCAGCCGACACGAACTCTGCGTAGAGGACCCGCGGGTCGGGGCGCCGCGGGGCGAAGTCGATATGCAGTTCCATGCCGCGGAGGCGCTTGGGCGCAGCGGTTTTATCGAGCCGAATTGCTAGCAGCAGTTTGTCCCCTGGCTTGGCGGATCTGAACAAAACGATCGGTTCCATATCTTCGCCGCGGGCAACTCGCTGACCGTTGGCGTAGACGGTCAAGCCGCCACGATTAGGCTCCTGTAGCCAGATTGACGCATCGGTAGGATCGTAGCCGCCAATTGTTTTTGGAACTTCAATCCACTTTCGTAGCCAGATGGAATCAGCCGAAGCGGCGTAGGGCATCTGAATCGTCTGCCACGAAGAGTCATCGAGATCGACAGCCGCGCCATTGGGAAGATCGCCGACGTGGTAGCGGACGTCGCCCACAGGTAAGGCGCCGAGGCGGGATAGACGCTCGATCACCGTTTGAGCTGCGGGTGTAAGCCTTTTCATTGCCGCGTCAGTTTGGTCGGATGCGGAGTAAGTGACGCCAATTCGCTGTGCACGGCTGGCTGCGGAGGAAATAATTACCCCAATCGTGAGCACCAGGAAGAAAAGATGACATCTACTTGCGAATTGATTCTGACCGGATTGCATGTGTATGACTACCTCGGGTGGATGGCCTTCATTCGGCATCGATCATCAAAAGCTCGGTGAAACGCAGAGTACGCCTGCTGTGAGACAACTTTCCTCCGGCCACGAAGACGGCCGGCGATTAAGCACGATCGTTCTTCCAAATATCGCGAATCGCTTCTTCATCGTCGAGCCCGTCCGGAACCGCGGGGCTTGGCGCGTTGGCAAAATACCAACGGCGGTGATTGAGAGGAGATGTCTCCGTCCGGCTTCCAGGCATTTCGAGATAGCCGTCTGGATCAGTCTTCCTTACCCAGTTCCATGCATAATGGAGCCACTCACCGCGGTATTGTTTGCTCTGGTTTGCAAACCAGCTGATTTCGTCGTAACCCCAAACCCAATCGCCCCCCTGTGCAGCCTCCCCAGGATGCTTGCTGGCGCCCCAATTATCGAGTTCCGCCAGATAGGGAAGATGCTCGCATTGCCAGCCGCTATAAGTTCGTCCACCCTTGCTGCGCAAGAAGAGACTGTCGAGGTACCCGACCTGGAGAATGGCTTCCTGCGGACGGTCGGGGACCTCTTTCACTCTCAGAGGGAACGCATGAAAGTCGAGGATCAGCTGGCCATCACGGACCAGGCCGCCACTGGGGACATGGGCATTGCAGAGCACCATGCCGCGGCGCGCACGTTTTTTGGCATAGGCGCGGACCAGCGCAAAGACGCGGGCATAGTGGTCGAGATGAGGGTCATTGTGATTCATGATCTCCATCTGACCCCAATGAATGCCCTCGAAGCCGAGATCGATATAAGAAGCAGCCAGAAAATAGAACCAGATCTGGGTTTCTGTCTGGCTGACATCGGGAACGCCGCCGCCCGTTCCCCATGAGCGCTTGCGTTGCGCCAGGGGATAGAGCATGGCGTCATAGTGGAAGTTTCTTTTTTCGACGGGCAGACCCAGGGCAGTAAATGCCCAGTCGGGCACGGGAACCTGCTCCATCTCCGGGGTAACAATCTCAAAGATACAAGCTTCGAGAATCATCTCCGGATCGATGGCGTGGAGCTGGGGGAGCTGCCGTTTTGCTCGTTCGAAATTCTGTAGCAGGTTGGCCTCGCCACCCCACAAGCAGATGCTGCGCCCAATGTACTTTGCACCGGTAGAGCCGAGCATTCGGATGTTATCGTCTAAATCGCCCCTGCCATTGAGCAGGCCTTCCATTGAAATAGACCGCGCCAGATAGTTGCACAGTACCTGACGAGAGATAGTCTTGCTGAATTTGTAGCTGCGCCCATGGTGCGACGATAAAGCCGCGGCGAAGACACCATTTGTCAGCGTAAGAGCGGACACTGCAAGAGACGAAGTCAGGAACCGCCGTCTATCCACAAAGCCTCCCTGGAAGAATCCTCAGACCGATCTGCCCCGGCAATGGTCGCATCCGTTGTGGCGCCAGCCTCGCGAACCGCACCGTTGTTTGGCGGTGGCTCGCTCTTCAGCGTTCTGCGATGCGACACCCTGTGTCCGAAATGGACAAATGGGCAAACCTCGAACTTTGAACTCTTTCTCCTCGATGAAGTTATCCCCAATACAAGATGCACGAACCTGAATTCAGAAACCTGGCAATCGTGGAGCAAGGTACTTCATCCTCAGCAGAAGCTGCATTTGAAACAAATTCATTCAGGTTGTATTGAGATGCTCTCGCCGGCAACAGTGTGAAATGTGACCTGGTCGCCAGCCAGCCTTTCAGCCTTGCGGCCGTTGCGAGACAGCCTGAGTTCTTTGCGTTGCCACGGATTCTTGAGAACACAGTCTCTCCCCTTTTCGCTCAGGATAGTTAGTTGTCCCACACGGCCATTCTTGAAGTCGCTGCTTACCAGGAAAGCGCCGTAAGCGCGAAGATCTCCGAACGAAGCGCTCTTATCTCGCGGCCAATCGGGGAAAAGATACAAGACCCCCGAGAAACTCTGCATGAGCATCTCGTTAATTGTGGCCGGAATGACCTCGGGTCCCTCGACTCCGCCGCCGCCAAAGAATAAGTATCCATTCGGGTAACATGCGCTAACGCAATTGCTGTGCAGAGCCGCAAGAAGTTTCGCCGGGTCGAATCCCACACGCGCCATGGCCGGAGGGGTGAGGGGGCCCATCTGCATGAAGTCCGGAGGCGCGGTGCTCGGGGTGTCTGGATGCGCTGGAGCGGTTGGGTCGTTGACCAATGGTGGGGGCGCGGGTGCATCCGATGGCGGCCTGGGCGGCTCCTCGAAGTTGTTTCGCGCGATAGCAGTTAGCCGCGGGTCTTTTCCGAGTCCAATCTGACCTGCCGGCCAAATCGCCCAACTGGCGTTCCCCCAGTCGGGCATATTTGAGGCGTTGCCATCGGCTACGAGGAAGAAGGTGCGGCCGGATCGTTGCGTGGTTGGGTAGGGGCTTAGATGATCGAGAATATCCTGCCACGCGCTTCGATGCGAAGCGTCAACGTTCAGTTCCTTGCTGATGTCAATAAGGCCTTGAAACGTTGCGCGTACAAAGCCAAGAGTAGACATCGGATTGTGGTCTTCGGAACAAGTCGCCCAGTCTTTACTACGAAGCCACGGGCCAACTTCATCCGCGCAATCCCCGGTGATACTGTAGGTGTGGTGACTCCTGTCCAGGTTGTCTTCCCAGAAATTGCCTACTTCCCGGAGAAACGGATAGATTTTTGCGGCATATGCGTCGTCGTAGGTGCTGTAGAACCGCATCAGCATGGGCATGGCGGTAAAGGCCGCATTACTCTTCATTCCCATCATTGGTTCGAATTCGAATTGCCGCTCCAGTCCCCATGGAGCCATGTTTCCCGGATAGAGAACGCCGCGGGCGTTGAGCAAAGTCCTCGCGTATAGCTGTCCGCGCCCGATGAAATCGAGGACCGGTTGGTCATAGGAGCCGGCCGTGGCAATGTGATTTGAGGAGTACATGGCCAGAGGCGCGGTCTGGTAGTTGTAATCCATGGTGTAATTGCTGTTCCAGGAGGGGTGATCGGTCGTGACCCACGGGCCGTAAAGTCCGGGAGCAACCTTACCGTCCCTGCTCGCAGAGGCTGTAATGTACTCCGAGGAATAGTAATACTTCTCGAGGAGTGGTTCGTCTATCTCGACAAACGACTGGGACCAGAACTGCTTCCACCAATCACGATGAGCAACGCGAACCTTGAGGATGTCGGGAACCTTCAGCGCCTGGGCGCGCGCCAACGCGGCCGCGTGGTGATCAGCATCGTCCAAATCGCTGAGTATGGGTGTAACCAGGTACACGGACTGCCGGGCTGGGAGGATGAAGTCAATCTCTCCGTTGCGAATTGTTCCTTGCGCCCCAACCAGGCGTGCGGCAAACGACACCTCTCGTCCGCG
>Ga0182027_10007501_pt1 | contig 16044 bp, 13 predicted proteins | sample 712E1DmetaG_FD_121300 | JGI IMG/M metagenome (GOLD analysis project Ga0182027, IMG submission 121300) | Permafrost microbial communities from Stordalen Mire, Sweden - 712E1D metaG (Illumina Assembly) | ecosystem: Environmental > Terrestrial > Soil > Wetlands > Permafrost | place: Sweden...
GCTCTTCCGCCATCAACTAACTATCAGACCGTTCAAATAGATAATATTGTACCCAGACCTGAAAATGTTACAGAGGACGCAGACGGCAACTGGCTTGCTCAGTATGTTTTGTCTGCGGGTAAAGAAATTGATATTGCTGCCACCGGAAAAGCAAAAATAATGTTAAATCCCGACAAACAACAGCTGTCAGACTTTGAACTTAGCCAGTATCTTAAAGAGCAACCATACTGGCAAACCAGCAATAAGAAGATAAAAGATATGGCCTTAAAATTAAAAACACCTCTGGCTATTTATGATTATGTTATGAACAATCTTTCATATGATTTTAATCGGGCACAAAACAACCAATCAAGAATCGGCGCACTGGGGGTATTGGAGAATCCAAAATCCGCCGTTTGTTTAGAGTTTACTGATTTGTTTATCGCCTTGGCCCGAGCAGCGGGAATTCCCGCTAGGGAAATAAACGGCTTTGCTTATACTCAGAACTCTAAGGAAAGACCTTTGTCTTTAGTTAAGGATGTTTTACATGCCTGGCCGGAATATTATGACACCAATCTTCAAACTTGGATTATGGTAGATCCGACTTGGGGTAATACCACGGGCGGAGTTGACTATTTCTACAAATTAGATTTTGATCATTTTGCTTTCGTCGTAAAAGGTCTTAATAGTAGCTATCCAGTTCCCGCAGGAGGATATAAAGTTTCAGATAACGATAATTCCAAAGATATTAATGTCGAACTGGGTAACAGTTTTCCTCCTCAAAACGAAGTTCTGACATTGACATCAAATTTTGCTGATAAGTATTTCTCCGGATTAAAACCGCAAGGTGAAATCATCGTGCGCAACACAGGCCACGTAATTTCTTCTCCGCGAGAAGTGTTTATAACTACCGAATTTTTAAATCCCAGATTCCAGAAGCTTGCAGTCCCTTCAATTCCTCCTTTTGGATTCGTAGAAATACCTATCACATTTAATAAGCCACCATTTTTGACAAATAAAATTGATAGGCTTAAAATAACAGTCCAAGGAAGTGTTATTTACGCAGATGTTAAAATATCTCCGTTTATTATAAACATATGGACAATTTTAGGAGGAACTATACTTGTTGATATTATCATCACAATATCGTACTTTATCTACAAGGCCAGGCATTTATCTTTTTCTAAATCAAAAGAATGAGATTCTGTACGTAGGTAAGGCTAAAAACCTCAAAAGAAGAGTTTCCTCCTATTTTATAAATAGAGCTGATTTGGGCACGAAAACTTCCATTTTGGTTTCACAAATTGTAAAGATCAAGACAATTACCGTCAATTCGGAAATTGAAGCCTTCCTCTTAGAGAGCGAATACATAAAAAAATTCAAACCTAAATACAATATAAAATTAATGGATGATAAGGCCTACCTGATGATCAAGATTACCATTAAGGACAAATATCCGTTAGTTTTGACCGTCAGACGTTCAGATGATAAAAATTCAATTTATTTCGGGCCATTTCCAAATGCAGCCGGAGCACTAAGAAGTGTGCTAAAAACTATCAGAAAGATATTTCCATATCAATCTTCCTTAAATCATGATAAAAAAATTTGTCTCTATAATCACCTTGGGCTTTGTCCTTGTCCTCCCGTTTTTGACAGTCCGGAATTTCAAAAAGAATACAGGAAGAATATCGAACATATCATCGACTTTTTGAACGGAAATACAAGAAAAATACTTAAAGAACTCAATAAAGAAAGAGATCAATTAAGCGAGAATGAACAGTTTGAAAAAGCTAATTTGATACAAAGTAAAATTATGGCGATCCAATTGATTACTGGGTCGTTTTATAAAAATCAAGTTGAGCTTGATACTAATCCGAACCTTATGGATGACTTACTACAAAAAGAAATAGACGATTTACTCAGCGTTCTTAATTCAAACAATGTTCAGGTTAAGGATTTAAGTCGAATTGAATGTTTTGATATTTCAAATATTTCAGGCACAAATCCGGTTGCCTCTATGGTTACATTTACTAAAGGACAAAAAGATTCAAGTTCATATAGAAAGTTTAAAATAAGAGGCCTGGATACTCCAAATGATTTTGCCATGATGGAGGAAGCGCTTACAAGGCGGCTAAATCATCCCGAATGGTCAATGCCTGATTTATTAGTTGTTGATGGGGGAAAGGGTCAAGTTTCAACAGCCGTAAAAGTACTTAAAAATCTGGGCTCAAAGATTACCGTCATAGGACTGGCAAAAAGGGAGGAAACTATTGTTACGTCTGATCTTCGGGAAATAAGTGTATCTAAAAATTCTCCCGGATTAAAGCTTTTAATGAGAATCCGTGACGAAGCACATAGATTTGCAATTACATTTCATCGAAAACTGCGTTCAAAATCTTTTATATCAAAATAGCCTATTTTTTTGAAACGTCATAATAGTAGGGGAAAAAGAGGAATGAAGCCGGGGGATCAGAGAGTAAATACTTCTGAAAATCCGTATATATGGAGATCCTTTTCTGAATGTCCAATTCTTTTCTTCCGTCTTCCAGCAACTTGTCAATTCTCACATTATTGTATTGGGTTATATTATTTATTTGGGATGAATGCCAAAGGGTATATTGATCCGGATCGGTCGACAGATTAAATTCTCCTAAGAAGATCTGAAAACTTATTGGGACTTGATTTGTTATTTGTATTTTGGTCTCAATATTTAATTTATCCCAGGTTGCAGCAATAATTTTCGCTACATCTTCATATTGGGGTAAAGTATCGATTGTCAGGACTATCTTGCCGCTGCCGGTAGCGGTGGGAGTCTTATCTATCAATAATTTTGCGTGGTCTAGGTCTTGCTGGTAAATATTGTCAAACCCATTTTCGTTTACAAATGAAAATGTCGCAAGGGGACTTGGGTTTCTTTCTCCCTGACTAAAAACGTCAGGCATCGTATACGACAATCCCTCTCTTAATGTTTTCTGTGACAAAACTTTGTCCTGAGTATTGTAAAAAAGCGTAACAAGTTTTCCGTAATTTACCATTTTTTCAATATTTAAATTTTTATAAGTCTTAAATGTCGTATTTTTAAATGTTAAATCAGGCAAACCCGTAATTTCCGAAACTTCTCCCAAAGAAAGAGCTATTTTTAAAGCAGAAACTGTCGGATAAGACAGCTGATACACCAAATCCTTACGGTATTTTTCCGAGTATAGCTCTACTGACTCGACGAAATTATTCTGCAGTTGTATATTCTTAATTCTATAATCTCCTACACCGACAAAACCTTTTTTAAAAACGGGTCTGGTGACAGTAGTCAAGAAGGGAGAATAATTGTCTTTCAAATTAAAAACAATGGTATATTTATCTGGTCTTGTGACCGATACATCCGCAAAACCATAGTTAATGTCTTGAGAGGTCAAATTCGTACCATCGGAAAAATAAATATTTTTTTTAAGATAGAAGGCATACGCTTTTCCGTTTGGAGCGATTTTCCATTTTTCAACCAGGTCGGGGACAATTGTCCCGTCTTTTTGAGCTTTCGTTAATCCTCTTGAAATTTTACTAATAATCTCCTGGGGTAACGAGTCAATTGTATACGGACCAACCATTCCGATTGTTTCTTTCTGAACGAATGGCATGCGCGTCATGGTATAGGACAGAAGATTATTGAGAAGAAAAAAAACAATCAGACCTACCCCAAAATAAATAAGAATACTTTTTCCCCACTTTTTAAAGTATGCCTTTACCAGCCAGAACATGAGCCTTTTTCTTACGACAATCATAAGCTTTTTATCTGTGAGGCATAAGAAGGATTATCGACAAAACTCCGAACAAAACTGTCAAAATCACCGTTACCCAGACTAGTAATTTGTCTATGCTTTGTTTACTTCTGTAAAATTCTCCGCCGCCTCCGAAAGAACTCGATAAACCTGTTCCCTGCATCTGCAGCATTATTACAATGATCAGGGCTATCGCAACTATTATAGTGAATATATTCAAAAACATACTCTCAATTATATATTTTCCATTAATGTCTTTGCAAGTCGGTTATTTCTCCATTAACCACTTCAGGAGTCCCACAATAAAGGAGATAAAAACCGATGTTAGGATAAATGCGAAGAAATCATTAACCGGAAATTGCGGCACTACAAATCCGAAAAATGAGTAACCCTGAAATCTGAAAGCAGAAATTGAAATACTAGTTACCAATATCGTCAGTAAATAAAGAATTATTGCATTGGTGATAAAGGAAAAGAACCCAAGGGTGATTATATTTAAAGGCAAAGTAATTATACTTAAAATTGGCTTAACCAAAATGAACAGAATAGACAAGATTATCCCCCCGAATATATAGGTAGCCAGCCCTCCGCTTACCCTAACACCTGCAAAAACTTGAGCGGTAATAAAAAGCGCTGAAGTATAAAATATTATTTTTCGAAGAATTGACTTCACTCTTGAATGCTATCAAACAATAGGGTATGTGTCAACGAATTTTTTACCCTTGCAAGACTTATTTAATATCTGTATTATTGCGATATGAACACCATTGTCTGCCCTAACTGCGGAAAAGAATTAACTGAGGCGTTTAAATTCCAAATAGAAAAGGAGGTTGTTGAAAAAGAACAGGAAAAACACAAACTAGAACTTGAAAATGCCAAAAAAGAAGGCTTAGAAAAAGCAAAGATAAAAATCAAAGAACAATTTGATTTGCAATTAAAGCAGGCGGCCGAAGATTCTATTGCTAAAGATGAGCAGAACAAAAAACTCCTCGAACAATTAACCCAGTTGACCATTCAACTGAGAGAGTCAAAAAAAGAAAAAGACCAGGCCCAATTCGAGATGCAGAAAAAATTACTTGAAGAGGAAGAAAAAATAAAGATCCTTGAGCGCAAAAAAGTTGAAGAAGAAAGTAGATCAAAAGTTTCTGAACTACAGAAACAACTGCTGGATGTTTCCAAAGCCAACGATGAGTTACGGAGAAAAATTAATCAAGGCTCACAGCAGACTCAGGGCGAAACATTTGAGCTGGAATTTGAAAAAACTTTAAGACAGGAATTCCCCAATGACCAGGTAAAAGAGGTAGCCAAAGGTACAAAAGGCGGCGACATCGTTCAAGAAGTAGTTGACCGAAACGGAAATGTTTGCGGAAAAATATTATGGGAGATGAAAAACACAAAGACCTGGAGTGAAGCCTGGATTGATAAGCTAAAGGGTGATCAGCGGATTGCGATTGCGGATTATGCCGTCTTGGTCTCGGAAGCGGTTCCTGAAAATATTGATTCAGCCAGGTTTTACAAAAATATCTGGGTTTCTAAAAGGAGTTTTGCAGTAGGCTTAGCCTGCGCTTTAAGATTAAACCTTATCCAGATAACAATGGCAAAACGGGCAATTGAAGGAAAAAAAGACAAAAAAGACATTCTCTACAGCTACATGTCCGGTACTGAATTCAGATTGAGAATTGAGGCAATAATTGATTCTTTCACGAATATGCAAGTAGAGATTGAAAAGGAGAAAAGATATTTCTCCAATAAATGGGCAAAAGATGAGAAAAATATCCGCCAGGTAATTGACAATACTTATGGTATGCATGGAGACTTAAAAGGAATTGTCGGAAATTCTCTTCCTCAAATTAAAGGAATAGATTCAGACCCGACCGGCTTATCTGACGGAAATAATAAGTAGAAATGCCTTGACAAGGCAAGGGAATATCATTAACATAAAATGATGACTAAAAAGCTGCTCAGTCTCATGATTCCCCTTTTGTTTTTAACCCGCATTTCAGTTGTTCGGGCCGAAACTATAGCTACGACGAATCTGCAGCCTTCTACCATCAGCGCTCAGAATTCAGCTTACGCCACGGCAGGAGCCGACGTTAAACTGAAACAACAAATACAGCTTTTGCTGTCACAAAAAGCATCCGCATCCGGTCAAATTAAAGACTACATGAAAGCAATAATTCAGGCAGAAAGAAATAAATTTAAGTCTGATCTGTCCTTAATCAAAGACCAAAATAAAAAAACTTTGGTTGAACGGATTGATACCAGAATTTCAGATGTCAATACCGACCTGACCGCCAGATATGATAAATCACTTGGTCAACTCCAAACATTTTTGGACAGAATAAATCAATCAGCCACTCCCACAGCTAAGTTGGCTGATGTTACCAATGCACAAAATATGATAAATATTGCCAAATCGGCAGTAACGACCCAAGCAGCCAAGGTTTACATTATGACAATTACTGATGATTCGACGCTAAAATTGAATGCGGGCATCATCTTAACTCAATTCAGGCAAGACATTGGCTCAGTCCACGAATTAGTTCTTGAGGCAAAGCAAGCAGTTGAGAATTTAAGCCCAATCAAACCAACGATAATAAATGAAGCCACCAGTTCAGCAAAATTATAAATATGGAACCTAATAATAACCAGCCATTTCAACCGATGAATACAAATCCGCTGGGTCAGCCTGTCGCTCCGCAACCAGTTGCACCCCCTCCAAGCCCTATCCCGCCCGAACAACAACCGACTCCAGGTTCCATTATTCCAGATAACCCTGGTCAAGGAAATAATAAGGGCATTCTGCTTTTGATAATCTTAATAATTTTAATTGCCGGCATGGGTTATTATGCAATGTTTGCCAAAAACCAAATAAATACGGATCAAAAGGTTGCCACGGAAAATAAAACCACGGTTATTCCGGCAGCTACTCCAACGCCCGAGGTGACTCCAGCAACCGTAGAAGAGGTAAATATTGCCAGTCCGGATGCTGATCTAAACGGAATTCAAACTGACGTACAGGGGTTATAGATACACTTCCTCAATTGACAGCTTCAATTACCCGTTTTTGTAAGTAAAATTAAAGACGATAAGGCTTATTTTTATTGTTTGCAACGCTTGAATTGCCATATCTTTTTTCAACAGAAATCGGCTCCGAGGCTAATTGTTTTTATGGACATTTTTTGCCCACGATTGTTCTTATCGGACGGGAATTTGAAAATTGAGAAAACACGAAAACGAGAAGTGCGGCTATGAAATTAATGAGAGAATGTAGGATATGCCACTCCAAGAGTGTGCTGTCAAGTCAGAGTACGGAATGTTATAATGTGCCTATGGATAAACAAACGTCTTGGGGAAAAGTAGCCAATTGGTACAACGCTCTGCTTGAAACAGACGAAGATTCATATCAAAAAAAATTAATTTTACCTAATCTTTTGAGGCTACTTGAGATAAAAAAAGGTGAGGTCATCTTGGACTTGGCCTGCGGACAGGGTTTTTTTGCCAGAGAATTTGCCAAGTCAGGGGCAAAAGTCATCGGTTCGGATATTTCCCCCGAATTAATCGAAATTGCCAAACAGGACAAAACAGTGCAATACCATGTCTCCGAGGCTAATAAGCTTGGTTATATATCCAACCAAACCATAGACAAGGTTACGGTCGTACTTTCTTTACAAAACATTCAGAATGCCTCAGAAGTCATCCACGAAATTGAAAGAGTATTAAAACCAGAGGGTAAACTGCTCATGGTGCTAAACCACCCAGCTTTCCGCATTCCCAAGCAAAGCACGTGGGCCTGGGACGGAAAAACACAATATAGAAGACTGGATGCCTATCTGAGCGAATCTATGGAAAAGATACAAATGCACCCCGGAGACAAACCTTGGGAGAAGACGATATCCTTTCACAGACCGCTGCAATTCTACTTTAAGGCCCTAAACAAAAACGGATTCTCGGTTTCAAGACTAGAGGAATGGGTATCGCACAAAGTAAGCGAATCTGGACCAAAAAAAGCGGCCGAAGACAAAGCCAGACATGAGTTTCCTCTTTTCCTGTTTTTGGAAGCCATAAAAACATGCTAATCTTTTTTACCAAAGAAAAGTTTAAAGAAATAAAAGAGGAATACGAAAAGCTACTAATTGAGCGGAAAGAAACCGTATCTCATCTCACAAAAGCCAGAGACATGGGAGACTTAAGCGAAAACGGTTACTATAGATCATCCAAGACTAAGTTATCTTCAATTGACTTCAGTCTACGCAAGCTTTCCGGTTTCATGAAGTACGGATCAATAATAACATTCGTGAATAACGGAATAGTTGAAATTGGCTGCACTGTCACACTGAATGATGACGAAAACACTCAAACTAAATATCAAATTGTAGGCAGAGAGGAAGCAGATCCGAAAATTGGCAAAATCTCAAATGAATCTCCGCTTGGAAAATTGCTCTTAGGGAAACGGGTGGGAGAAAATATAAAACTCCTTACTCCCTCAAGAGAAATAAACTATAAAATTTCAAAACTTGAATAAAAGACCTAACTGTGAGCCGCCCGGGACTCGAACCCGGAACCTATTCCTTAAGAGGGAATTGCTCTACCAATTGAGCTAGCGACCCTAATATTTCTAATTAGTATACTATACGTGGCATTGCGGAGCAAATAATTCCGCAATAAATTAATATCGAATTTTTTAGCTTAATTTTACTTAATATCCCTCTGGAAATACAATAATAACCAATCTGAAACAAAAACACATCGGCCAAATGAAGAAGCCGACAACTTAATTGACTGAACTTTGACTTACTTATAATAGGATTTTATTTGATATAGGAAATAGTATCCTATCAAGGCTCCTATTATTGAGCTAATCACACTTGACAAGTTAAGAGTAATTATTGAACTCAAAACACCCAGCAACAAGCTGTAAAATAATAAATTCCAACCCTTAGCTTGTCTTCCTTTTAAAGGAGAAAAAGCCATTAACTCAATTATTCCCTGAATTAACAATATTGCCGTTGAAAGAATTCCGACAAAAACATATCCTCGCTCGCCCGGATAAAATGCAAAAGACGACAGAAAAGAAAATCCTCCAAAAAAACTAATTCCTGATATCACTGCTACTACTCCGAATATCAAAGATAGCCAAGGACTCACATTGACAATAAAATCCTTTATATCTTTGGGGAAAGCCGGAAGCTTAACGTAGTATTTATCAAGACTCTTTGATAAATCATTTAAATAATTCATGTTTCACCTCCTTTCGCCTAAATTAATAGTATCTGGAAGTTAATAAATAATCAAGACTCCAAAGGATACAACTACTTGACAAAAAAATTGCAATTAATATCACAGATTTGTAAACACCCATATTTATCAAACAAAAGTTCTAAATATTTTAGAACTTATACGTCCAAAAATCAGGAATTATTTTTCTTCGTCAAACCAATAAGGAAATACTTTTGTAACTTTTGATATGGTGATACAATTATCAAATGAATGAAATTATTCTTGCATCAACTTCTCCACGCAGAAAATATCTGCTTAAAAAAGCAGGGATTAAGTTTAAAGCAGTTGATAGCAAAGTAAAAGAATATTTTGATCCAAAATTAAAACCTCATAAGCTTGTTGAAAAATTATCGCTTGAAAAAGCCCAAGCTGTTCAGAAAAAATTTAAGCAAGCAATAGTTATTGCAGCCGATACTCTGGTTGCTTACGGTGAAAAGATCATGGGAAAACCAAAAGATAGGGAAGATGCCAAAATGATGCTTAAAATTTTAAGCGGAAAGACTCACTCAATAGTAACTGGGCTTACGATTATAAACGGAATTACCGGTAAAATAATTACCAGGTCCGAGGAAACAAAGATAACTATGAAAATAATTTCTGAAGAAGAAATCGAAAGCTATGTCCTAACTCCTGAGTCAGTTGATAAGGCGGGAGCATATGCGGTTCAAGGAAAGGCCGCCAAATTTATAAAAAAAATCGAAGGTGATCTTTCAAACGCAATCGGACTTCCTATTAATTCTCTACTTCAAGATTTAAAGTCTATTATTTAATCCCCTAATCAGCAATTCTCAAGCATCTTCTGATATAATTTAATCATTGCACCCGTAGCTCAGCGGATTAGAGCATCTCGCTTCGGACGAGAGGGTCGGGGGTCCAATTCCCTCCGGGTGCACTATCTTATGGGAAAATTCCTTAAGAAATACAAACATGAAGTTATCCTTGCAATCTTGATTTGTATTTATATCGCTTATTTCATAACTGCCAGCTTCTTAAAGTACGATAATTTCTATGCCGGCCGCTATGATTTGGGCAATATGGATCAAACGGTCTGGAATACCCTCAAAGGTAGAATTTTTCAAACTTCGGATGATAATGGAGTTACGATCTCCAGATTATCGGCTCACGCCGATTTTGTATTGGTTTTATTATCTCCGTTTTATCTTCTGTGGAACAACCCTAAAACCTTACTTTTGATACAAACCATCGCTCTCAGTCTTGGAGCCGTTTTTGTTTATCTGATAAGTAAGGAGATTATTAAAAATAAAAATATTGCCTTATTATTTGGATTTATGTTTTTAATGAATCCATTAGTGCAATACACAAATTTATACGATTTTCATGCGGTTACACTGGCAACCACTTTTCTTTTGGCTGCCTTTTATTTTTTAATTAAACGTAAATATCCCGTCATGAGCCTTTTCCTAATCTTATCGGGAATTTGTAAAGAGCAAATTTGGATTATTGTTGCTTTTTTTGGCTTTCCTTTGTTATTGCAAAAATCTAAAAAAGTTAAGCTTTTAGGAATCGGAATAATTATTATTTCCATTTTAGCTTTTTACTATCTTGTTTCATATTTTATCCCGCAAGCCCTAGGTAGACAGCATTTTGCCCTGGCATATTACTCAGACTTCGGCAGCTCACCGATCCAAATTATAAAAAACATTGTTTTGTCTCCACGAAAAACTTTCATACTCATCTTGGAAAAGAGTCGCCTAAAATATTTAGCCGAATTATTTTTGCCTGTTGGATTTATTTCAATCTTATCTCCGCTGACTCTTATTTTCACGGTTCCCGACCTTATAATTAATTTATTAAGTAATAATTCAGGCCTGAGACAAATTTACTATCAGTATACCGCCACCATCACACCTTTTATTTTTATTTCTTCAATTTATGCCGTGGGTCAAGCAATAAAGTGGTTTCCCAAAATATCAAAAAAAAGTATTTTTGCTTATCTTTTAATATTTACTTTAATCCCTGCATATTTCTTCGGACCTTTGCCTGGGGCAAAAAATCCTAGCCTTGAAATGTTTATTCATTCACAAAAAAACAAAACCCTAATTGACTCATATTTATCCAAAATCCCTGAGAGTTATTCTGTTGCCGCAACCAATAATCTTGGCGCCCATCTTTCACACAGACAAGTTATTTACACTATTCCTATCGGAATAGGGAAGGCAGACGTCATAGTATTTTTACTAAACGACAAATTTGCCCAACCATCCTTGAAAGAGCAGAAAAAATTAGCTAATAACTTAAAACAAAACAAAAATTATGTTGAAGTTTTTGAAAAAGATGATTTTATAATTTTTAAAAAACGGGGGATTTTGTTATAGTTAAAATATGCCCAATGTTCTAAAAGCCTCAGGAATAATTGAACCGTTTAGTGAAGAAAAATTACGTTCATCTATCAAAAGAGTCGGAATCCCCGTCAGCCTCCAAAATGAAGTCATCGCAATGATAAGAAAACGTCTGTACGACAATATCCCTACCGCCGAAATATACAAGTATATTATTTCCTACCTGCAGACTTCAGTTTACCCAACTAGCCACACAAAATACAGTCTGAAGCAATCAATTATGGATTTGGGGCCAACTGGCTACCCTTTTGAAGATTATATTTCCGAAATATTAAAAATGGAAGGATATAAAACTCAAGTCAGGCAAATTCTTCAGGGCAAATGCATCAGTCACGAAATTGATATCATTGCCGAAAAAGACGGGAAAAAATCAATGATTGAATGTAAATTTCACAACGCTCCGGGAATACGGTCTCAGGTTCATGTGCCTCTTTACACTAAAGCCAGATTTGATGATATAAAAGACAGAAACAAGATTGATGAGGTTTGGCTTGTCAGCAATACCAAAGTAACCCCCGATACTTTAAATTATGCTTTATGCTCTAGCATGAAATTGATTAGCTGGGACTATCCCGATAAAGGGAGCTTTAGGGATTTAATTGATAAATACAGACTTTATCCGATTACCACGCTTGTCGGCTTGACTCAAAATCAAAAGCAGGCACTGGCTGAGCAGCATATTGTTCTCGCTAAGGACGTTTGCAAAAACCCTTCAGTTCTGGACTCTTTCGGGCTTCCTAAAAATAAAATAGAATCAATTCTTTCGGGGTGTCACTTATACACGGACAAAATTTAGATATCGTCCACTGCCAGCTTAGTTCTTTCATATTTATCTGCCATATAGCCATTAGGGACCGTTGTCAGCTTGTCCGAATACAACAGAAATCCGTTACGGATAGTGTGGTCTCCAAAGCGATCATTAATATTGTCTATTGCAGACATTAAAATATTTTTTTTAGGAGAATCAAAGAGAGATAGGGGGATATTTTGGCTGTCTTCCAAGTTTATAGCCGTAATTCCTATTTGTCTGACATATTTAAATTTATTGACATCTATTAACTTATTTAAGTGATCAAACATTTCTTTCCCGGTATTAAAATACGCTCCAAATGTCTTTCTTCCGTGCAGGGAAATATTTCCGCCCAAATAAAATCCGACAGTCCTGGCTTTCTTATTAAGCCTCCTTAACTTTATACAGACTTCCTCACAGAGTTCAAAGATGTTTTGCAAAACCACATTTTTATTTTCCTCATTCTTGGGCAGACAATAATTTCTTCCGACAGATTTAACGCTCGGGGCATTGGTAAAGGAGTTGAGCGAATCAGAGTCTTGGCCTAAGCCGATATTTTTCAGAAAGTTAGCTTCACAATTCCCAAATTCAGAAATTAACAAAGAGATACTTGCATCTCTTAATTGCCAAAGGGTATAGATACCTATCTTATTAAGCCTTAATTTTATTCTTTCTCCGATACCGCAAACATCCGTTAACTCCGATTTAAAATAGGCCGCTTCCAGATTATCCTTCGTAATTTCGAAAAAACCGTTTGGCTTATTCATGCCTGAGGCCAGCTTGGCCAGTAACCGGTTATGAGACATACCGACAGAAACGGTAATAAATTCTCCTATTTTTTCTTTTATTTCTTTTTTTATTTTTTCAATCATCTCGTATGGTCCGCCAAATAAATGATTTGTCAAGGTAATGTCCATAAAAACTTCGTCAATTGAAAAAAGCTCAACCGAAGGGGAGAAATTCCGGCAAATTTTTAAAAACTTCTTTGAGATTTCAAAATATTTGACAAAGTCGGCCGGAACCAACTTAATGCCCGGACAGATCTCAAAAGCCTCATAAGATCTGGTACCTGTTTTTATTCCTAATCTTTTGGCCTCACGGCTGGAAGCGATAATGCAGGTTCTGCCGTTGGCAGCTGTCACTCCCACTGGCTTACCTCGAAAAAGAGGATTGCATTGTTGCTCAACGCTGGCAAAAAATGAATCAAAATCGATATGTAAAATAATCTTCTGCACATCTTAATCGTATGGGAAAAATATACGAAAAACAATAGAACAAAATACGACTATTAATATCAAAGATAACTATTAAAAACCGTAGTAAGAGAGGTCAGAATTGCCTATACGGATGCGATGCAAAGCCATAATGAAAGAATCACATTGCCAATGCCCGGTAATTTCCGAAAATGCCCCCTTAACACCCTGGGATTGTAAAGCCAAAATTGCCGAAGAGTTAAAGGATCCAAAAGGATAGACAAACGTATCAACAGCCTGACCCGTATGGTCAATTAATTGTTGTTTTGCAGTTGCGATTTCATAATTAATTTTGTCTAAAGTGCCATGATTTATAGCATAATGCGACCAAGTATGATTTAGCATTGTCACTAGTCCACTGTGGGCCATTTCTTCAACTTGCCCCCAGGTAACATAATCGGATCCTCCTACCAGGCCGGTAATAACCGCCAAATTAGCTAAGATATGGTATTTTTGTAGGATAGGATAGGCGTAAGTATAAAAATCGCTGTAGCCGTCATCTGACATCACAACAATACTCTTATTTGGAACCCCAGTATGGCTCACCAGGGCGTCTACGAGCTGCTCAGCTGAGAGAAATGAATAACCTGAGGAAACCAGATAGCCCATTTGCAAGTCAAATCGACCATTATCTACCGACAATGAGCTTTGTCCAAGATCATGAGCCTGGGTATTTGGCTGGATATGATGGTACATAAGGACGGGGACATTTAGGCAATATCCGACCAGAGGCATAGGTGTAGGCGATGGCGTCGGACTAGGACTAGGAACCGGAGTAGGGGGAGGACTGACCTTAATATTGCCTAAAACTTTTGCAGGAATAATTTTTTCCGAAAAACTTTTCGAAAAACGAAAAAAAGTACAGGCAAAGATTCCTAAGATTAAAACTGAAAACATCAGAAATAAAGCCGTAAAGAAGATATTTTTTGAAGATTTTTTCTTATTCCGCTTAACTTTTAATTTACTTTTCAGTCGCATAAAATAAAACAAAAAATTTCCCAATTAAGGGAGCGGGTTTAGTTTATCAAAGAGAGGAAAGAATGTAAACGAAAATGACTCCCTAAAATTATAAGCTTTCAAGCTAAATCTGTGATATAATAACAATATAAGATAGTTTTTATCTAACTGCTTGCCCTTCCGGAGCTTATCCCGCGAAGTCTTGCGAAACGGGAAGCAAAGGGAGGTTTTTTTATGAAATCAGAACATATCAGAAATATAGCCGTTATAGCCCACGTTGATCATGGGAAGACTACGCTTGTAGACTTCATGCTCAAACAATTTGATGCTTTTAGGGCCAATGAGGCCGAAATGACTCAAACTACGATTCTCGATTCAAATCCCCTAGAAAGAGAAAGGGGTATCACTATTTTGGCTAAAAATACCGCAATTAACTACAAGGATTATAAAATTAATATTATCGATACCCCCGGACATGCCGATTTTTCAGGCGAAGTGGAAAGAACGCTCAATATGGCCGACGGAGCTCTTTTAATTATTGACGCTTTGGAAGGACCGATGCCTCAGACTAAGTTCGTGCTTAAAAAAGCTCTGGGGATGGGCTTGAAGGTAATCGTGATTATTAACAAAATCGACAAGAAATTAGCCGATATTGAAGATTCTTTCGAAAAAACCAATGACTTATTCTTGGAATTAGCCACAGAATCCGATCAGTTAAACTTTCCGGTCTTGTACGCCATCGGTCGTGAGGGAAAAGCCGCCGAAAAATTAGAAGACGTTTTATCCAGTACGAGCTTAGATCCAATTATGCAGACAATTGTTAAATATATTCCTGCTCCGACAATCGAAGATGGCCCTTTCAGAATGATTGCCACCTCTTTGGATTTTGATACCCACAAGGGCAAACATGTCATCGGAAAAATAAGAAGCGGAAGTTTGGAAAAAGGTCAGTCTGTTGTTTTGATTAACGCCAAAAATGAAAAAATTCCGGCCAAAATTGAAAATATTTTTATTAACCGCGGGCTCAAAAAAGATGAAGTTCAAAAAGTCGAAGCGGGAGAAATAGTCGATATTACCGGAATTGACAATGTTACTATCGGAGACACAATTACTGATCCAAGCAATCCGGTTGCCCTACCCAGAATTTCCATTGAAGAACCGACAATCAAAATCGCTCTTTTTGCCAATACCAGTCCTTTTGCCGGAAAAGAGGGCAAATATTCCAACTCAAGACAGGTCTACGAAAGACTGGTTAAGGAACTGGAAACCAATATCAGCATGCGGCTTGAGGTTTTGGAGGACAAATTTGTCGTTTCAGGCCGAGGAGAACTGCACTTATCGGTTCTGATTGAGACGATGAGACGGGAAGGCTATGAATTTCAAGTTGAAAAACCGGAAGTCATTACGAAAGTCATCGACGGAGTAATCATGGAGCCCGTTGAAGATGTGATTATTGATGTTCCGGATGAATTTCAGGGAGTTGTCTCCAGAGAATTGGGCGGAAGAAAAGGAGCAATGACAAACATGAATGCCAACGGAAAAGGCGAAACTAGATTTGAATATAAAATCCCGTCTAAGAATATTTTGGGACTTAGAAATATTTTGCTGACCAACACTAAGGGAACTGCCATCATCAATACAATGTTTGATAA
>Ga0182027_10007502_pt1 | contig 16043 bp, 10 predicted proteins | sample 712E1DmetaG_FD_121300 | JGI IMG/M metagenome (GOLD analysis project Ga0182027, IMG submission 121300) | Permafrost microbial communities from Stordalen Mire, Sweden - 712E1D metaG (Illumina Assembly) | ecosystem: Environmental > Terrestrial > Soil > Wetlands > Permafrost | place: Sweden...
ATCGCGCCGTTCCAGCGGCGGCTTGACGAGCTCACCGCCCAGATGGCGGCGCCCGGGTTTTACGCCAGTTCGCGCCGGGCCGCCGAGGTAATGCGGGAACAGCAGAAACTCACCCAGCTGATCGGCGACTACCGCGCCTGGGCCAGACTCGACCGCGAGATTGCTGAGACGCAGGCGATGGCCCGCGAGGCGACTTCCGATGCCGCGATGCGGGAGCTCGCGGCGCAGGAACTGGCCACATTGGAGCGGCGGCACACCGAACTGCGGCAGGCTGTTTTGCTCGCCATGCTCCCGCCGGACCCGACGGATTCGCGCAACACGGTGATGGAAATCCGGGCCGGCACGGGCGGAGAGGAGGCTGCGCTCTTCGCGGCGGAACTCGCCCGCGTTTACCAGAAGTACGCCGAGGCCCGCGGCTGGAAGGTCGAATCGATGGGCACCAGCGTCAGCGAGCGCGGCGGGTTCAAGGACGCCAGCTTCCTCGTCACCGGCCAGAACGTCTACCGCCAACTCAAATTCGAGAGCGGCGTTCATCGGGTGCAACGGGTGCCGGTCACCGAGGCGAGCGGGCGCATCCACACTTCCACGGTCACCGTCGCGGTCCTGCCCGAGGCGGAGGAGGTGGACGTGCAGATCGACCCGCAGGATCTCGAAATCACGGTGCAGCGCGCAAGCGGGCCGGGCGGGCAGGGGGTGAACACCACGGATTCGGCGGTGCGCATCATCCACAAGCCGACCGGCATGATTGTGTTCTGCGCCGACGGCCGCTCGCAGCAGAAGAACAAGGCGAGCGCGATGGCCGTCCTGCGTTCGCGGCTGCTCCAGCTCCGCGAGGACGAGGAGCGTGCCAAGTACGCCGCGCAGCGCCGCAGCCAGATCGGCACGGGCGACCGCTCCGAGCGGATCCGCACCTACAATTTTCCGCAGAACCGGGTGACCGATCACCGCATCGGCCTCACCCTCTACAACCTGCCCCACGTGATGGAAGGGAGCATCGACGAGATCATCACCGCGCTGCAGCAGGCCGATTTCGGGGAGAAACTCGCGGCGCTCACCGGCCAGCCCTACGAGGGGATTCACGGCGGCGCTGGCGATGATTGATCCCCCTGGGTGCTCCTTGGAGACAGCACCCGCGTTGCAGCCGGCCCCGCTGAGGCCGGTCCCGCCTCCATGGAATATCCGACGCAATAGGGCCGACATCGTGTGGCCGGGAAGGCCCTTTACCGCCATGTCCAGCCGGTTAGTGTGAATCCGACCGGCGGTCCAATGCCCCATGCTCACCCTCCTCGAAATCATCAAACGGACGACCGATTTTCTGGAGACGAAGGGTGTGGAAAGCCCCCGGCTCAACGCCGAGCTTCTGATCGGCCACGTCCTCGGGCTGGGTCGGATGCAGCTGTACCTGCAGTTCGAGCGGCTGCTGAAGGAGACTGAGCTGGAGAAGATCCGCCCGCTGGTGAAGCGCCGGAGCCAGCGCGAGCCGCTGCAATACGTGCTGGGCGAAACAGAGTTTTTCCACCAGAAGTTCAAAACCGACCGCCGGGCGTTGATTCCGCGACCGGAGACGGAGCAGCTCTGCGAACTCGTGACCCAGCGCCTGCCCGCGCCGCCGGCGGCGATCCTCGACCTTGGCACCGGCGGCGGCGCCATTGCGCTCGCCCTGGCGGCGCACTATCGCGAGGCGACCGTGACGGCGGTCGACCTCAGCCAAGAGGCGCTTTCGTTGGCCGACGAAAACGCCGCGGCGCTCGACCTGTCGGGTCGGATCCGGTGGCTGCAATCGGACTGGTTCGCAGGCCTCGCGCCGGAGGCACGGTTCGATCTCATCATTGCCAATCCGCCCTACCTGACGGAGGCGGAAGCGGCCGCCGCCATGCCGGAGGTGCGCGATCATGAACCGTGGCGGGCGCTGGCGGCTGGTCCGGCGGGAACCGAGGCGCTCGCGCACATCATCGCGAACGCGTCGCCTTTTCTGGCGGAGGGGGCGATGCTCGCGTTGGAAACCGGAATCGACCAGCACACGTCCCTGCGCGAGCTAGCCGCGGCCGCCGGATTCACGCGCGTTGAATCGGTGCGCGACCTGAACGACCGCGACCGCTTTCTGCTCGCCTGGCGCTGCTGAGGCAAGGCCAAGGATGGCATGGGCAGGGCGGACTATCCGTAATCCGCCGCAATGGGGGAACGGCGGGTTAGGGATAACGCGCCCGACCCGGGGAAACGATCGCGGCGCCAGAGTTTACCCAGGTGATTCCTGAGGTGGTTGAACCACAACCAAAGGAACGTTCGATGAACCACGAGGCACCAAGGCGCAAAGCAGCCGCATCGACCGGCAGTTCTTCTTCGTGTCTTGGTGGGGCAAAACCTGCTCAGCCATTCTTGGACACCTTGATCGTGAGCGGGGCCGTGCCCTCCGCCCAGTACTGTGGATTCTTGCCCAACACGAGCGCGTCGGACAACACCCGCAGGCTTTCGCGCAAGGGGATGTCCACCTTGGCGATGCCCGGGTCTTCGTCGGTGCTCAGGGTGTCTTCATCCTCGCTGTCGGGGTCCTTCGCCGCCGGTGCCACCTTTTCGGGCTTGGGCGCGGGCGGAACGAGGGTGATCTCCTTGTAGGGAAAATCGTTTTTCGCCAGCTGGTTCTTCTCGTCCTTCATCTCCTTTTTGAAGGCGTCGTCGGCGGTCTTCTGCAGGGTGCGCCCATCGAGGTTCAGCGAGATTTCCTTCACATCCTTCCTGGTTTTAAACCAGTCGATGTTCTTCTGCAGGTAGGCGAACTCCTCCAGGTGTTCGAGGCGCGACCGGCTGGCCTCGCGCAGGGACGCGACGACCTTCGGATCGAGCGGATGACCGTTGAACGACGTGCCCGGAATCTCATCCCACACCAGCGCGTGCGGCAGATCCGACTCGCCGATCGGCATGTATTCGTCGATCGAGGGGAGCACGATGTCAGGGATGACCCCTTTCTTCTGCGTCGAACTGCCGTTTGGCAGGTAGAACTTCTGGATGGTGAGCTTGACGGCCCCCGTCTTGGTCGGCTGGCGGGCGAGCATCCGGTTGGCGTTCTTCATCTCCACGATCGTTTGCACCGTGCCTTTGCCGTGCGTCGACTGATCACCAATGATGATGGCCCGGCCGTAGTTTTGGAGCGCGCCTGCGACGATTTCCGAGGCGGAGGCGCTGAACCGCGAAACGAGCACCGCCAGCGGGCCCGAGTAACCGATCTTCGTATCCTCGTCCTTGTCGACCTGGACGTCTCCGTCGTAGGCCTTGACCTGGACGACCGGTCCGTGGTCGACGAACAAGCCGGTGAGATTGATGGCCTCGGAAAGGAGGCCGCCGCCGTTGTTGCGCAGGTCGAGCACCAGGGCCTTCACTCCGGCGGCGTCGAGGCGCTTGATGAGCTCCGCCACATCCTGGGTCGCACTGGTCACCGATTTTTCATCGGTGTTCTCGTCATCCGACATGCCGTAGAACGAGGGCAGGGTGATGACTCCGATCGGCAGGATGGCCCCGCCGGCATCGGGCACCTCGTAAATCGCCGCCCGGGCGCGGGCCGAGTTGAGCTTCACGAGATCCCGCACGATCGTGATGTCGCGATGCACCGACCCGTCGGTGACTCCGGCGGGGATGACGGTGAGCTTCACTTTCGTGCCCTTCTGGCCCCGGATCAGGTCGACGATCTTGCGTAACTTCATCCCGATGATATCGATGGGTTCGCCCTCGCCGGCCGCCACGGCGACGATCTTGTCGTTGGGATGGAGCAGCCGGCTCAAATCGGCGGGACCGCCGGGGATGATCTCCTTGACCACGCATTGGTCGTCCTCGACGCCGAGCAGCGCGCCGATGCCTACCAGCGACAGGCGCATCTGGATACTGAAGTCCTCGAAGGTTTCCGGGGAGAAGTAGCAGGAATGCGGATCGTACAGGCTGGCGAGTGAGGTAAGGAAAATCTCAGCCACATCGTTGGTCTCGATGTCGGCCAAGTTCTTGAGCATACGCTCGTAGCGGCGGTGGACGTTCTTCTTGGCCTCCTCGATGGTCTTTTTCTCCAGCAGGTCCTGCAGCAGCTCGAACTTGAGGCGGCGGCGCCACAGGTCGTCGGCCTCAGCGGTGGTGGCGGGCCAGGCGGCCTTGGTGCGGTCGAGGGGGAAGGTATCGTGGGCCGAGAAATCGATGTCCTTGTTCAGCTCGGCGAAGATCCAGTTCACCCGCGATTCGGCCCGCTTTTCGTACAGGATGTAGATGTCGAATGCCGAGTCCAACAGCCCGAGGGTGCGCAGATTGTAATAGAGCCCGTTGGCGTAGCGCCGTGTGAACGCCTCTTCGTCCGTGGCGAGAAAAAACAGCCGCTGGCTGTCGAGATCGGCCATGTAGTCGCGGATCAGGTCGCGGCCGAGTTCCGGTTTGGGCCGGCGGTTAACGGTTTCGTGATCAAAATGGACCTGCTCGAGCAGCTCGACCGTCGTGGTGACCTCCGCTGCGAGCGAGCGCGAAGTCTGGAAATTGCGCTCCGGCAGGGCGCGGCCCGTGGCGAGGACGGCGAGAAAAACGACGGCCACCGCCGCGGTGCGGCGGAGCCAGGGTCGGAAGGACAAGGAGGACATCATCATTTAGGTGAGAAAGGCCGGCGGACAAAAGGTTGCATCAAGCGCAGGTCCAAAAGGCCCGCATAACAAAGCACAAAGCGCCGCCTCTTCAAGGATGTTGCGTTGGTAGTAGCAGGGGCGCGATTTGGGCGTCGACCAGCTGGCGGGTCTCGGCCAGCCGCCGGCAGTGTTCCGCCCAGAACGACGGCTCGTCGGCAAAGCCGAGCCAGCGGGCCAGCGGGGCGCGGTCCTCGGGTGTCGCGGCCAAGACGCTCACCGCCTTGTTGGCGTCGCGGCGCAGCAGGACCTCGATGCGTTTGAGGAAGTTGTAGTTCTCCAGCAGCCGGGTTGCCGTTTCGGCCGGCAGCATCCCGGCCCCGGCCAAGGCGCGCAGTCCGCGCCGTGTTCCCGGCTGGCGGAGCTCGGGATGACAGTGACCATGACGCAGTTGGAGCAGCTGGACCAGGAATTCGAAGTCGACCAGGCCGCCCGCGCCGGTCTTGAAAGCGCGCTCCGGCGGCGACACGGCGTCGCGCTCGCGCTCGATCCGGCCGCGCATGGCCCACATCGAGACAGCCTCGGTGGCGGGAAGAGGAGCGCGATAAAGCAGGTTATCCACCAGGTTTCGAAACTCCGCGGCGAGTTCGGGCGGTCCCGCGATGATGCGGGCCCGTGTGAGCAACTGGCGTTCCCAGGGCTGGGCCGAGCCGCCTTCATGGTAGGCCCGCAGGACTGCCGGCGTGGTGACCGCGGGTCCGGCGTCGCCATGCGGCCGCAGGCGCAGGTCGATCTCGAACGTTGCACCGAGTGGCCCCCCGTGTCCGAGCAGACTCCGCAGAGCCCGTACCGCCGGCTCCGCCGCCATCGCGTCCGCCTCGCTGGCGACGAGGAGAACGTCGAGATCGGAGCCGAAGGTCAGCTCGGTGCCGCCGTATTTGCCGAGCGCCACCAGCAGGAGGTCCCGCGCGGGGGCCACCCGCCGCAGCCCGTGCACGAGCACGGCGTCGGCCAGCTGCGACAAGTTCTCCTCGACCTCCTCGATGGTCAGGAACCCCAGGAGTTCGCCAATGGCGTAGCGCACCTGCTCGGCCTTGACGTACAGCCACAACCAGGCGGCGTGTCCGTCGCCGGCGGGGCCCGCGGCGAGGTCGGCGGCGAGGGCCGCGGCGTCCTTGCGCTTCCGGAGGACCTCCGGACGCAGGACCTCCTCCAGGATCTCGGGATGGGCGCCCAGCAGGTCGACGGTGAAGGTGCTGCAGTCAAACAGCAGGGCCAGCACGCGGAAGAAATTAGGATTGGCGGCGCAGCCATTGAAGAATTGCTGGCGCGTGCCGTAGCGCTCGGCGAAACGGGCGATCCGGTGGAGGGTGGGCACGGGCTGCGCGAGTTTCGGCATGACCTCGTCGAAAGCGTCGATCAGGTGCTGGAACCGCACCACCAGTTCGCGGTTCACCTGGTGTCCGTGGTCGCCGCAGACGAAGCGGCGGAGCTCGTCGGCCGCTCCCGCCGCCGGCCCGAGCCAGCGCCGCAGGCGCTCCTCCACTGCAGGTGGGGTGCGGGCGGCGGTGAAGAACTCCCACCACTCCTGAAAGGCGCTGTCCGCCGCCTCACCGCGGAAAAGATTGTTATAGATGCGCCGCACGCGCGTGCGGATGGCCTCGAGCTGGTGCTGGAAGGTCGCGGCCGAGCCGAACCCGAGCGTGTGCGCAATCGCGGCCAGCTCGGCGGCGCAGGCCGGCAGCACATGAGTCTGATGCTCCTCGCGCATCTGGATCGCATGCTCGACGCGGCGCAGGAACCAATACGACCCTTCGAGCAGGCGGGCCTCGGCCTCCGGGATCAGGCCGTAGCGCGCCAGCTGCTCGAGCGCCGCGGTGGTCGAATGCGTCTGCAGAAAGGGATAACGCCCGGCGTGGAGGAGCTGGAACGCCTGGACGATGAATTCGACCTCGCGGATGCCGCCGGGGCCCGACTTGACGTCACGTGTGAGCGCGCGCGTTCCGACCACTTCCTGTTCGGTCCGCACTTTCATCGCCGCGACCTCCGCCAGCAGGGACGGCGGGGGGTGGCGCGGATAGCGGAACGAATGCAGGCTTTCGAGCAGCTCGGCACCGAGCGCGAGATCGCCGGCGACCGGCCGGGCCTTGATGAACGCCATGCGCTCCCAGCTTTGGCCGGCGGCGGCATAGTAATGCTCCAACCCGGCCAGCGACCGCACCAGCGGACCGAAGGCTCCCTCCGGGCGCAGGCGGACGTCCACGCGGAAAAGGAAACCGTCGGCGGTTTGGGCCTGGAGGAGGCTGGTGGTAGTCTCGGCGACCTTGGTAAAGAACTCGAGATTGGTGAAGGCGCCCGGCTGGCCGTCCTTCCGGCAGTGTCCTTCGCCTTCGTACAGGTAGATCAGGTCGATATCCGACGAAAAATTGAGTTCCTCTCCTCCCAGCTTGCCGAGTCCCAAGACGCAAAAGCGCGCTGGCCGGTCGAGATCCTCGTCCCACGGCTCGCCGTACCGCCGGGCCCATTGCTGGGAGGCGTGGGAGCAGCACTCGCGCAGGCAGAATTCACCCAAGCGGGTGACCTCGGCGATGGTGACCGGCGTCGGAGCGAGGCCGTTGACATCGCGGTAGGCGATGCGGAGGGTCATCTTGCGCCGCCAGCGGCGCAGGCGGCTTGGGTCGACCTCGTCCCCGGCCGCCGCACCGCCCTCAGCCGCGGGAAAGGATTCCCATTCGTCGAGCAGAGCCTGGTAGCGGAAATCGGCGTCGCGATTCTGCGGCTGCTCGAGCCACAGACAGTAATCGGGATGCTGACGGAGCAGGCGGGCGTAGAGGGGGCTGGCCGTCGCCAGGCGTTCGAGGCGCAGCCACGCGTCGGGCGGCAGGGCGCGGGCATTCCACGCCGGGTGTTCCTGGCACAGTAACTGGCGGAAACTGGCGGTTGGGGCCGGGCTGGGTCGGGCGCTCACGGTGGGGTGATCAGCGTCGGCTCAGGAGGTCGCGCGCCTCGTCCAGCCTCCGCTTTTCGTCCTCGGTCAGCGCGCCGAACCCTTCGCTGTTGATCTTGTCGAGGATCCGGTCCACTTCCGCGCGCAGGTGGTCCCGGTTAGTGATATTCACCTGGAAGTGCGGCGTGGTGGTCTTAGGCCGGCGGCGCAACCAGCGCGGCAGCCCGAATCCAGCGAACGACAAGCTGGACGAGCGATCTTCCCGGCTGGCGATGCGGTAGTAACCATAGGCGGTCAACATGACGGTGAGGTTGGCGATATGGCCAACCCAGAGCGGCGAGGGCCGGCCCATCATCTCATAAAACAGAAACCCGACGAGATCCAGCGCCACCCAGCACCAGCAGAAATACTTCGGTTTGACCGTCACCGGAATAATGAAGAAGGCGAGGAAAGTCATGTCCTCGTTGGCGTGGTAGCAGCAGTAGAGGGCGAACAGGCCGGCCAGCGAAACGGAAGGGCCATAAAGCATCCAGTCGACCCGCAGCGCATACGCGGCGCACCACGCCAGGGCACCAACGGCGACAAAGCCGAAATAGAGCGCGGTGAAGCGTCGCGGAGAGACCAGGCTCCGCACCGCGCCACCGAAGAAGTAGAGGCCCAAAAGGTTGAAAATCAACGCGAACACCCCTCCGGTGTAGCCGGCGGTGTCCTGCAGGAAGTTGTACGTGACCAGGGTCCACCATCTGCGGCCGTGCACCACCGCGCCCGCCGACAGGCCGAACCAGTCGTAATGGCTCGACACCCCAAACCATTTCTCCACCACGTGTTGCAGGAGGAACAGCGCGGCGAAAATGCCCATTAACCATGGCACCGGTTCGAACCCGAAACCGGTCCGGACATCGCGCATGTACTTTCGGTCGGAGAGCATTCGTCACACAGTTAGCCGCTCGTTTTCGCAAACTCAAGCCCCCGACGCGGAAGACCGGCGCCGGGCTCAAACCGCGGCCGTGGCCTGGCGACGGGGATACCCTTGACAGCCTCCCTCAATCGTTGTTCGTTCGCCCCTCATCATGGCCAACAAAGCTGACAAATGGGAATCCAACGTAACTGGTAAATTCTACGTCGACCAGCAGTGCATCGACTGCGACCTCTGTCGCGAGACGGCGCCGGCGTTCTTCACCCGTTCGGAAGAGGGTGGCTACTCTTTTGTGAGCAAGCAGCCGGTGACCGAGGATGAAGTCGCAGCCTGCAAGGAGGCGATGGAAGGCTGCCCGGTTGAGGCCATCGGGGACGACGGCGAATAGTCCGGTCGGTTGGTCGGAGGGCGGGACGAGTCCCGCTTACGTGGTAGTTTCCTCCGGTGGGATTCTGGCGCTGCAGGAGTAGCCGGCCGGGGTTTCTCCCGGCGCGGCGAGCCGCCGTTTCGACCAGCTCAAGGCCCTTGGCCGAGTCGTAGGGCATCCAAAGTGGCACGGGTCTCCTGACCCATGGTCTCCAGCTCACGGGTCGGGAGACCCGTGCCACCTCAAGAATCGTCGCGCGCTGCGACGATTAAACGGATAAGGACATGGAGACGCGACGCCCTGGTCGCGCACCATTCCTCGAAAACGCGACGAAGGCGTCGCCTCTCCAGAACACCTCCTGCACCACTGGGCCGTTCCCCGTTTGGAATGTAGGTGACCTATCCGGGGTTTTTCACACTTCCAGATCCGCACCGACACACCCCGCCCTGTCGGGCACCCCTCTCCAGAGGGGATTTCGCCTGCGGCGCTCCGAGTCCCCTCTAGCGAGAGGGGTGGCGCGAAGCGACGGGGTGTGTGAATCGACCATGCGCGGGTGCGAAATATGCGGGCTATAGGGGAGCCGGTGCGGTGCGAGTTGTTAACTAAAACATCGCGACTGGTTAACTTATGCTTGCGCCACTGACTCGGACCCTGTACCGAGGGCGGCTCCTGGCTGATGAAAAGATTCACCGGCGCTTGTCTTCTGCTGCTGACCGCCGGCGGGGCCGCGGCGCAAGAGGCCGTTGATGCTCCCGTCGGGCTGCCGGCTGTTCGCGTGTCTTCCCCCCGGGTGGCCTTGCAGGACCCGGCCACCGCCTTTGCCATGCCGGTCACGGCGTTGCGTTTCGAGCCGGCGGTGGACGTCCAGGCGCGCAACCAGGCGGAGAACCAGGCCGACGTCGCCATCCGCGGCGGCATTTTCGAAAACACCGGCTTCCGCCTCGGCAGCGCGTCCCTGGCCGATCCCCAGACGGGTCATTATTTTGGGGAGATCCCGGTGGCGCCGGCCATGATCTCCGCGCCGCGGGTGCTCACGGGGACGGACAACGCCTTGGGCGGTTTCAACGCGGGCGTGGGGACCGTGGACTACGACTGGCGGCGGATCCGGACGGGCGGCGAGTTTTCGATCGCAGCCGGCGAATATGATTCCAGGCGCGTGAGCCTGTACGCCGGCGCGGTGGGCGCCTCTTCCTGGGCCGGCGCAACCCCGGCTGTCGATGTCGAGTGGTCGCGGTCAACGTCCGCTGGATCCGTTCCGTTTGGCGACCATCGCCTGCAGCGGGCGGATGCGCGGCTGCAACTCGCCGGCCCGGGCTCGCAGACCGACCTCTTCTACGGCTATCAGGCGAAATTCTTCGGCTGGCCCAACCTGTACACCCCATTCGGCTTCGACGAGACGGAGAACCTGGAGACGGCGCTGGTGGCGTTCAATCACCGCCGCTGGCGGGGGGCCGGCGATTGGATGGAGATCGGCGCATTCTGGCGGCGCAACAAGGACGACTATGCCTTCAATCGCTTTGCTCCGGTGGGCCCGGTGCATCCGTTCCAGCACACGACTTGGATGAGCGGAGCGGCGGCGTCCGGCCGAGTGGAATGGGCCGGGTTGACGGTGAACTACGATGCGCGGGTGTCGGCCGACGACCTCAAATCCACGGCCCTCATCTATGGACGCTTCCACTCGCGCTCGTATGCGAAGGCCTGCGTCGTCCCAGAACAATCCTGGCGGATCGATGAGCGACGGGTCCTCACGCTCAAGGCCGGAGCCACGTATGACGACACGAACCGGGATGGCTTCGCCCTCTCGCCGCTGGTCGAATTGGATTACCTGGAGACGCAGCGCGACGACAGCACACGGCGTTTATATTTGAGCTACGCTGAATCGACGCAGGTTCCGACCTACACGGCGCTCAATTCAAACCCCTCCGCCGGCCTATTCCGGGGCAACCCGAATCTCGGCCGCGCCGTGAGCCGCAACCTGGAGGCCGGCGCCGAAGAGCGCTCCGGAGGATGGCAGGCGCAGGTGGCCGTGTTCCATCGCCAGGACGACCATCTCGTGGACTGGACGTTTCGGCGCGGTGTCACGGCACGGACGGCCAACCCGGTCGACATCGGCACGACAGGGGCGGAAGCGGTGGTGCGGTGGTCGGCGCCGCGCACGGAGCTGACCTTGGGCTACAGCGTTCTGGGTAAACGCGCCGACTATGGTGGCGCCGCGGTCGATGCCAGTTTCTACGCGCTCAACTACCCGCGGCAGCGGCTGACGGCAGCCATGGTGATCCGGGCCGGAAGCGGGGTCGAACTGCAGATGGACAACGAGTTACGTCGCCAGGAAGACAATCCTCTCCGGACCGCTGGCGGCAGCGATGCGGTAATCTCCTCATTCGGCGTCTTCTACCGGCCACCCAAGGTGCCTAATCTGACCGTATCGCTGCAGGTGGACAATCTTTGGAACACGTCCTTTCAGGAGATTCCGGCAGTCCCTGCCGCGCGGCGCGAAGTTTCCACGGGTATGGCGGTCCGTTGGTAGGAGGCAGGGATCGGCTGGCCGGTCGCCGTACGAACCTGTCCCTTTCTGGTTCGTGCTCCCCCACAATACAATCTGGCGGATTCGTCCCCGCCTAAATCTCCAAGTGGTGCTGACGGAGCAGCGTCCTCCAGCAAGTGGAGTGGCAGGGTTTTCAGATGGGCTCTACTCGCTACTCGCCACACGATGCTCGCTACTTTGGCTGCGGTTTCGCTGCGCTGTGCTAACCTGTCTCTTTCCAGCAACTGGACCGTGCCATGATTGCCAACGGTCGAGAACGTGTGGGGCACGGTCCATACTGGGAAATGTCATGAAGTGATTGGTGGATAACCTATTAGCTAGATATGATAAACCGTGCCACTTGACGTGCAACTTGGGATGGGATCTGCTGGTCATCGTCTGTACCTGAATTCGCCATGATCACCTCTCTCGCGTTTGTGTTCATTCCACAGCCGGTCTTCTGGCTGCTCTTCATTCTGGTCTTCATCTTCGCGTTTTACGCGCAGATGCGGGTGTCGAGCACCTACAGTCGCAACCTGGAAATCCTTTCGCGTGGTGGCATTACCGGGCGCGAGGCCGCTGAGGCCGTGATGGGCCAGGCCGGCATCCACGATGTCGAGATCGTCGAAATACCGGGGCATCTGACCGACCATTATGACCCGGTCAACCGGCGCCTTTGCCTCTCTTCGGAGAACTACCGCGGCACGAGCCTCGCCGCGGTCGGCGTGGCGGCCCACGAATCGGGTCATGCCCTCCAGCACCGGGCCGGTTACAAAGCCCTCCAGGCAAGGATGGCCCTCGTGCCGGCGACCCAGTTTGCCTCCAGCATTCTGCCGTTCATCATGTTCGGCGGGTTCTTTTTCGGCTTGGGCGGCATTCTGCTGGACATCGGCATCATCGTTTACGCGGTCTTGAGCCTCTTCCAACTCATCACCCTGCCCGTGGAATTCGATGCGAGCCGGCGCGCCAAGGTGCAGCTGGTCAACCTCGGCATTCTGGACCGCGACGAGATGCCGGGCGTCAACGAAACCCTGAATGCCGCGGCGCTCACCTACGTGGCCGCATTCATCACGGCGCTGCTGCATCTGGTTTATCTGCTTTCGATGCGTCGCAACGACTGAGCGCCCCGCTGTGCGGGGCGCCCAATGTCGGGGGAACACCACTTGGGAGGAGGTGGCGATCGCCGGGTTCGAGGTGCGCCGCCAGAATAGCGTGATCAGCTTCGAGATACGGGGGCGAAGCGATCCCCGAGGCCAATCAAGTCGATGAAGCCGCGCTCCACGTCGGTGCTCACGAGCTGAACGCGCAGGCGGTTGCCGACTTGGAGTCCGGCTGGACCATTGTCCAATTTCCCCTCGACGGGTGGTTGCGAAAGTCGAACCCACGTCCCTCGGTCGGTCACCCCGGTGACGGTGGCGTCGAACTGCTGGCCGATGCTGGAACCGAGCAGCATCGCGGCGGCGGACTTCTCGACCTGCCGTTCCACTTTCTTGGCGGCATCCTCCTGTTCCGTGCAATGTTTCGCCAATGCGGCCAGCTCGTCGTTGGCATACGGCGGAGGACGGCCTGCCATCGCGGCTTTGAGCAACCGCTGGGTGATCACGTCCGGGAAACGCCGGTTCGGCGCCGTCGAGTGGGAGTAGTCCCTCACGGCAAGACCGAAGTGTCCGGCTACCGGGGCGCCGGGAAGCTCAAGGTCGTATTCGCCGGCGCCCAGCAGCTTGATGACACTGAGCGACAGTTCGGGGAACCCGGCCGGATTCGCAACCTTCGCCGCCACCAGGAATAGTTCGAGCGCCTTCGATTCCGGCTCCTTCGGCAGGATCGATCCATGTTCGGCCGCCAGTTCGACGATCCGGTTCCAGGATTTGGGGACGCGAACGACCCGCCGGATCGACGGGAATTGCTTGGCGGCCAGATAACGCGCCGTCACGCCATTGGATGCGATCATCAAGTCCTCAATGAGGCGTTTGGCTGAATTGGGCGCATCCACTTCCAAACCCGTGAGGATGGCTCCGTCGAACACCGGGCGGGTCTGAAGGGTTTCGAGCGAAAGTGCGCCCTGCTGATGGCGCAACTCGGCAAGTTGGCCGGCGACGCGATGCTGAAGTTGGATGTTGTCGGCGAGACCAGGGACCACGCCGATGGCCGTCGGCATCGGCGCGGTTCCATCGAGCCATGCGGCCACGCTGTTGTAGGCGAGCTTCGCGCGATTGCGCACGGTCGCCGGAAAGATCTCCGAGGAGGCAAGCAAGCCGTCCGCGGAGAAGGTCATGGCAACGACGATCGCGAGGCGGTCGGCGTCCAGATTGAGCGAGGTAAGGTTGGTGGAGAGCTTCTCCGGCAACATCGGAAAGGTCTGGGCGGCGGTGTAGACGGAGGTGGTGTTTTGCCGCGCATCAGTATCGATGGCCGAACCCTGCCTCACGACGGAGGTGACATCGGCGATGGCCACAAGAAGTTCAGTTGCGCCATCCGGCAGGGTCTCCGCCACGGATATCTGGTCGAGATCGCGCGAGTCGTCGTTGTCGATCGAGCACCAGAGCAGGGGCCGCAGATCGCGCGTCGTCGCGTCCGTCGCCACGGCAGGAGCGCGAATGGCGTCGAGTTCGACGATGGCCGCAGGCGTGAATTCGGGGAGGAACCCGCGCGCGATCATGGCGTGCCGGGCAATGCCTTGCAGAAGGGCGCGCGACTGATGGTCATTGGGTGTCGTCATGGAATGAACGGTGGCTGCCTCAGGGTGAACCAAGATGATCCCCCGCATCGTCGCCGGAATTCGAGGTTACCCCACCGGAAATGGATTGGGGCGCAGGCCCGAGTGTGTCGCTGCATTGCCTTCATTCGCCGCGCCGGAACCGGAGTTCGATTTGCAGCCGTTCGACCTCGCGCCACAGGTCACAGATGAGCCGGAGTGTTTTTCGGCTCACCCGATTGTGCCGGCGGTAGTGTTCGAAACGACGCAACTCGTAGAGAGCGTCATCGTCGAAAATCAGTTCGGTCTCCGACCGCGCCCGCTCGTCGCCGAAAAGGCCGAGCTGGCAATAGTACCGAAGCATCTCCGGGTGCACGCCCGCCAGGCGGGCGGCGGTTTCAAGGGAATAAGTGGGCGGCCCGGGATCCGCCACGTGAACCACCATCAGGGAATAGGTCTCAGAGAATCGGGAATCACTCATGATTCGCTCCTTGGGTTGAACTTGGAGAGTCGGGCCAATTGCTCCCACAGGACTCGTTCTTCCGGCGACGCCGCAAGGGGCGTTCTGATCTTTACGGTGGCGTAGAAATCACCGCGGGTGCCGTCTTTTCGAGGGAGACCGAGTCCCTGCAAACGAAGCCGGCTGCCGGCCGCAGTGCCGGACGGCACGCGAATCGAAGTGACGCCATCGAGGGTGGGGATCTTCGCCTGCACTCCGAGGACCGCTTCCCATGGCGCGAGGTCGAGATCGCAATAAAGATCGGCCGCCTGCACACTGAAATCGGGGTGACGCGCGAGACGCACTCGCAGATAGAGATCGCCCGCCGAGCCGCCCCCCAGACCGGATCCGCCCTTGCCGGAGAGGCGGATCCGTTGGCCTTCGCGCACTCCAGGCGGGATGCGGACCTGATAGGTGTCGGTGTGGTCCGCCTGACCGTGGTTGCCGGGGCGCCGCAAAGTCACTTTGCGCAGTGATCCCCGCAGGGCCTCTTCCAAGCTGACGAGAAGATCGGCTTCCACGTCCTGGCCTTGGTGCGCGAACGCACCGGTCCGGCCATCCGGGCGGCCAGCCGACTGGCGGTGAGAGCCGAAACCGTCACGGCCGCCACCAAAAAACGATTCGAAAAAGTCGCTGAAGCCGGTGCCGTCGAATTCAAAGGCGGCGTCACCGTGGTCGGAGCGGGCGTGGGCGCGACTCCCGTGCCCGGAAGCCGATGGGCCGTTACCATGGTCCTGCCAATGGGCGCCGAGTTCGTCGTAGCGCCGGCGCTTCTCCGGATCGCTCAGAACTTCGTAGGCTTCGTTGATCTGTTTGAATTTTGCTTCACCCGCCACCTTGTTTTTGGCCACGTCGGGGTGATAAAGGCGCGCGAGCTTGCGGAACGCTTGCTTGATTTCCTCCGCCGAGGCGCCGCGCCCCACGCCCAGCGATTCGTAATAGTCCTGAAATGTGACGGCCATGACGGACAGCTTTCTTGACCACGCTGCCGCTAAATCACGCGGAGGACGATTTTGCCGCGGGTATGACCGCGCTCACTGAGTTCCTGCCCGCGGGTCGCGTCGGAGAGGGGCAGGACCGTTTCCACGATCGCTTTGAGCTTTTCGGCAGCGACCAGTTTCGCGATCTCGGCCAGCTGCGCAGCGTTGGGTTGGGTGAACACCAACGCCTGCCGCACGCCATTGGCCACTGCGCTTTCCGCTGAAGGCGGACTAACGATTGAAACCAGGATGCCGCCGCGCTTGAGGACCTTCCAGGAACGCGCCTGTACCTCCCCTCCCATCGTGTCGAAGACCACATCCACCGGCTGCACCGCCTCTTCGAAACGCACGGTCTCATAGTCGACCGGCTGGTCAACCCCGAGCTGGCGCAGAAAGTCATGATTGCGCTCGGACGCCGTGCCAATGACCCACGCCCCCTTCCATTTCGCCAGTTGCACGGCCAGACTTCCGACGCCTCCGGCGGCCGCGTGAATCAGCACCCGCTGGCCGGCCGCCAGCCCGCCCGCGTCGA
>Ga0182027_10007503_pt1 | contig 16043 bp, 8 predicted proteins | sample 712E1DmetaG_FD_121300 | JGI IMG/M metagenome (GOLD analysis project Ga0182027, IMG submission 121300) | Permafrost microbial communities from Stordalen Mire, Sweden - 712E1D metaG (Illumina Assembly) | ecosystem: Environmental > Terrestrial > Soil > Wetlands > Permafrost | place: Sweden...
AGCCAATTAGTTGAAGGTCTACCCATAGGTACCAATCTTGCCCTGTTACAATTCATGTGGATGCTGGTAAGCGGAGCGCTCTTACCCAACCGGGGTGCCATGTTCCCGGCGTTGAAATCTATTGGCTTATCGGATGCAGAGACGCGCCGGGCCTGGGTCGCATTTCGGAGAGGTGTCTGGCAGATCGCAATCCTGCTGCGCATCTGGCAGGAATATGTGATGGGATTGGAAGGCTGGCAGCTGCGCAGTTACGAAGGCTTTCATCCGGTCACGGTCGATGTCACGGCCTTTTGGCGACCGGCATTGCAAAACTGTCCGAGCAAACATTATCATCCAGCCGCCAGGCGGGCCTTGCCAGCAGTGATCTTTGGGATCGTTGGCCAGGTGGGTGAGCTGAACGGGCAGCGGATCGCCTTGCCACGTGCCTTCGAGCGGGTGCATCCCAAGGATCCGAGCGAAAAGCATTTGTGGGAGGATCTGCTCAAAAAGGTCAAGAAATGGCTGGCCATCGATGAAATTGTGGTGCTGGATGCCGGAGTGAAGGTGAGTCAACTGCAAATAGCTGAGATAGACCGCTATGTGTTGCGTCTGGCAACCAACTTCACGGCCCGGCACAATGTTCTGCCCGAGTATGCCGGGAAAGGACGCAGGCCTCTCTATGGTGCCCTGGTGCGTCCGTTGGCACGCACGCATAAGGGCAAAACGCTTCCGGCCAGCTTACCCGATGAGACGTTCACCTGGCAGGAAAAAGAGAAAAACATACAGGCCGAGATTTGGCGCAGTCTGGTCTTAAACAAGATGGTTCCAAGCCAGAGCAACAAGATCTTCGACGTTTACCTCATCCACGACCCCGCCTTCGAGACACCCTGGCTGTTGGCTACCCCGGTCAAGCTGCAAGCTGCCAGTGTGCGTGCGATCTATCGGGATCGCTGGCCCGTCGAACAGATCCCTCTCAGCGCCAAGCAGATGGTGGGCGCTCATCGCCAGTTCGTTCACGCCAAGGAAAGCGTTCAGCGCCTGCCAGAATTGGCGTTGCTGGCTGGCTCGATCTTGAGCTTCCTGTCTGCCACCGTTCCCGCTACACCGACCGGTTTCTGGGATCGCCAGCCCAAAAGAACACCGGGACGCTTCCGCCGCACCTTGATGGGCAAGCCATTTCCGAAAGATGCCCCTCTTTCGGTTCAACTTCGAAAAAAGGCCTCGTTCACAGCGCATTTACCCAAGGGAATCCTGGCTCACCGGCGCCAAAAAGCTGTTTCGGCACCCCTACCCGCAGTTTAAAGCGGGTAAACAGCTCGATTTGTAAGGTTCGGGGTTCCCGGAGGTCCATTCCGGTAGTTTCGGCTGGGCCGCAGCATCAGCCGAGCATAAAACATACTCTTATATTAGCGGAAAGGAAAGCTATACACAAGTTGGCGATTCTGTCAAATATGACTTAGCGGAAACTAAAGTTTAAAGTCACACTTGTTAGTTAAACAGACTTACTAATGGTTGATTGATTCTTTAGTTTTAGCTACCTACTCAAAGAGTCTTGTATTCTCAGACCTTTTTGGAGAGAAATACAGGAATTTGGCAATTCTTTATGACTGGATGCTCGAATAAATACTAAGAGAATTGTACTCTCGCCAGACAAAACCTTTCCCCCCCGATAAAGGGTAGCGGTAGACTGATATGCAATATATCGAGTGCAGGCCCATATAAAAATTGAGTGGCCAGGATCGGGATCGGACCGATGACACCGCAATTTTCAGTCGCGTGCTCTACCAACTGAGCTACCTGGCCATTATAACTTATTGCATTATTATCCACATAAAATATAGAAAAAGTCATTGTTCGAAGTTCGTTCGGATGATAAGGATTCTCTCCACAAATTTATTTCTGGTAATGATTGGGCGGGGATTATAACATATCACTATGAAAAGAATACTCTCCCGCTTATTAAGCACGGCGACTCAATTTGCTTATTTTAGAGTAATAGCCAGGGAATTACAAGTGACATGAATCACTCATGAATCAATATATATGTCACACATACCACCTATTATTGAAATTCTTCATATCATTAATATTTCGAGATGTTCCACGATGCTCAGCGACTTACTGGCAGCACCTGGAACCCAGATTTCATAAAACCTTGGATTGCGATGTAGTTGGTATATAATCTACAATAGAATAAGGTGTATTATTATAAAAGTACCTCATTGAACTCATGACTCCTCGCCTCAAGCATAAAGTTATTTCTTTGACGGTTTTATTATGATGGAATACTTATTTATCATCAATCCTGCTGATCAGGTAATTGACCATCAAAACATAGGTATGGTAGTAACTCGAGTCGCGAAGATTAATTTATCGTTATGACTTTAAGCCCATAAGATACTTAGCCCGTTTAATCTCTCTACTTCGGTCAATTATATTTAGAAGTTCGCAATGGTTGCCTAACAATAAGAAACTTTCCACTCTTACAGGAGGAATCAATGACTCAATCCCGAAATTGTTGTCAATGTGGAAAACAGCTAAATATAGTAGTTGATTCAAGTGAATTGACAAGATTTGAAATAAAGAAAGAAAAAACAATATGTGGAGAATGCGCTCTCACGTTGATTGGGAGAATACCTCAATCGATGATAGTAGATCCCAAGATACTGGCATTCGTAGAGAACGCCAGCAAGGATCTAGAAAAACAAACTGGTTTAAAGCCACCATACCTTTCCATGATATGCCAAGAAAACCTCGAAGAAGATGCAGAAATCACTCTCGGCGACGAGAACTATCAAGTAGTTTTGCATAATGATTTGGCTTTTGACAATGTTCGTTGGGATAAGGCGCGAAATTATCTTATTTCTTGGATTCAGCATCACCCACTCCAAAAGAAGATTTGGAAAACGATACAGAGCACAAGAAGCAACTTGGCACAAGATGATCGATACGTCTTCATCTTTCTTCCAAAAGATCTCCCAGAACCTCCTAATACATGGGGTTTGGAAGTAGCGAAAGGGTTATGTGGATCTGTAGATCCTTCAAAGATTGGTTGGACTGTCTTCCCGGTTTCTACTGAAACTCAGGAGTGCATAAACTATGATATTAAAAGTGTTTTAAGAGAATGGATTGGAGAGCAACCTGAACCAAAATCGATCGGTTTTACTGTTAGGTCATTGGATTTTCACTTCGATTTTATAAACTGTACTTGTATTATCGCACAGTGGCTAAATTAATATCATCTCTTGTAAAGAAGTTGACAATCTCGTCTAAATAATTTAGCTTATTTCAGAAATTTACTATTAGGAATCTTTCACTCGGGTCTGATGCCAACTATCAAATATCTCGTTTTCAAATACGAATTATTATATAGTGTTAAATAGCTTTTAGTTTTATAATCAATGTCGGGAGTAGGTTGACATTATTGAGAGTTATTACTAAAAGAAGAAAAAAGTAATGAAATTTGAAAGAAGCTCATAGCTGAAAAATGATATCAACGAGGTATCTCAACTTATAGTAGGAAACCCCAAAAGAATTGTTCAATGGGATAAGAAAAAACATGGATACAAACATTTCCTCAAACAGCTATAATCTTTGGAACGAAAATGTAAGCGAGGCAAACTATGGACCTGAATACAAAGCCCATATATTTGAACAATACAAGTTATATGTGGAGATGGCTGATCAGGTAAGCAATCGACGTAACATAGCTAACACTTTTTTTCTGACACTTCATACTTTATTGCTCGGGGTTATAGGTTTCTCGATTGAAAAAGGTCCCAAGATTGTTGACCGTTGGATAATCTTTTTCCCGTTAATGGGTATATTGCTATTATGTTTGACATGGTGGATGATCGTGAGATCGTATCGACAATTAAATACAGGGAAATTTCTGATTATTGGAGAGTTCGAAACAAAATTGCCAGCGAGTCCATATTGGTCCGCCGAATGGAAAGCGCTGGGAGAAGGTAAAGATATTAAAAAATATATTCCCTTATCCCATGTCGAGAATTGGGTCCCAATTATCTTCGCATTTCTATATATTGTGATAGCTATGATTATTTATTTTACCCCAGCGCTTTGAAGAGAATTTTATATTCGCTCGTATAATACTATCTCAGAGATATATTTAAGTAAGCTTATGGTATATCGTCAGTGGTTTTTAGGTAAAATATATTCCGCGACTCAAGGAAAACTTAAAGCCATTATTGGAATCCTCGCTCCGCCTGAGTTTGATGAATTTGTCACTATTGCAGTTGACACATTATAGATTTTAAAAATTCGCAAGAATAGGTAGATTGCCATAAAATACTTTGCAAAAGGAGAATAAACGATGATATACCTACAAACCGACTTAATATATTATCAAGATGGATATAAAACGTCGCTCACAACGGAAATTCAACGGGTTATTCAAAATGGAGATAAACTTATCGTCTTCCTCGATGCAACGATTTTCTATCCCTTCGGAGGAGGGCAACCTTCCGACCAAGGATTGATTGCAACGCAGAATGGCAAAGCCAATGTTATTGACGTTCAGATGCGAGATGGCATTGTTGAACATACTTGTACACTTATCGAAGGAAGCGTAGAAGAAGGCGAGGAAGCTACTCTAACCCTCGATTGGAACAGGCGGCATTTTAATATGCGAGTCCATTCTGCAGGGCATCTGATACATGATGTACTCATGCAAATGGTAGATGGATTGACTCCAGGGCATGGGAATCACGGAAGCAAACCTTTTCTTGAGTACTCACCAGAAGTAGCCAATCTACCATCAAAAGAGGCTTTGCAGGAAGCTGTGAATAAGATAATTCAAGAAGGACGAAAAATTATTACAAGAGAAACATCATATGATGAATTAAGGCAATTGGCAAAATTTATTCCACCAAACTTACCTAGAAATAAGCCTTTGAGAATAATCCAGATAGATGGTTTTCATGCAATGCCTGATGGAGGAACCCAAGTGCGAGATGCGAAGGAAATTGGCCGGGTTGAAATTACATCAGTAAATAGCAGCAATGGAAAAGTTACTATCAAATATCGGGTTTATGATGCCAACTAATTTAATGAACAAGTATAGAGATTATTTATCGGTTATGGATAATAGATAGAATTGGTACACGTAAAACATGTTGCAATAATAACGCTTGATTCATAACGAGAATAGAGAGTCTATTCTCGTTATGAATTTAGAACACCAAGAAAGAGATTTCTTCACTTACATTGCGTTCATTACATCAGTAAACAATAAGAGATCAAGAATCTTATTGGGGGTAAACTTGCTTGCCAGGGAGTAGGGATATAAATTGGAAATAAGTATACCGATGTGAAATCTCTATAAGAGAATATTTCTTTTTGGGATTTAGGCTATTTTTCAATCATGAGGCCTTATGTTTGAAATTGGAATCGAAGAGGAATTTTTCTTAGTAAAAACAGAAAATATAGGATCGTTGGTTTCAGGTTCAGAAGAAATTATTGGCATTGTACCTGAAGAATATAAGCCATATATAGATTTTGAAGTTTATCAATGCATGATTGAGTTAAGGACTTCTAAGTGTAATTCCATAAAAGAATTAATGTTGGACTTAAATGTAAAGAGAAAGATACTTAATAAATTAGTGCAGAGTAGGGGAATGTCGGTTTTAGGTCTAGGGGCATATCCGTACGAATTCGTGGATAAAATCAATCTTACTCAAAAAGATCGGTACATTACAGCAGAGAAAAACTTGCCTTGGGTTATTAGGAAAGTTTGCGTTTGTGGTCAACATGTCCATATAGGTTTGGAAAATCTAGAAAACATTATAAAAGCTTATACCGGTATCAGAACAACGATTCCTGAATTAATTGCAATTTCAACAAATTCCCCTTTCTGGCGTGGTCACCTATCCGGTCTAAAATCGACACGTCGTAAATTATTCGAAATATTACCATTGACAGGAATACCTCCTTATTTTTCGGGATCGGAAGAGTTTATTGATTATTTTGAAAGGCTTAGACGATTCGGGCTACTTGAGCACACCGGCGATTTACGATGGGATATCAGGCCCTCTCTAAAATACGGGACGTTAGAAATCCGGGTGTTTGATGTTCAATATGAACAAAAAATGTCCATTGCCCTTGCTGGTTTTGCGCAAGCATTAGTATTATCAATCATAAGTGATGGTTTTCCTGTAATGCCTAATAGTTCGTATTTCGAGTCCCTAATCCGATATAACTGTTGGGAAGCAACTAAGAATGGGATATGCGCAGATTATCACGACCCATTTGATAACATCAAAATGCCCATTTCTGATAAACTCTTGAAAACGATTGATAGGTTATTTCCTTATGCAAATCAATTAGGTAGTGATGATTTATTGAATTATCTATATCAGAAAATAACTGAACTAAAAACAGGCGCAGACGAACTTATTAGTCTTTACAAAGAACTTGGAATAGAAAAAAGTATAAATCATGCAATAATCACTAGTTCAAATAATTGAGAACTTTAAATATCATGAATCCTTATAAATTTACTTTGAGAAATTCCTTAAAGCTCTCAGATGTAGAATATGTTGGCAATTCGCTACTGGCGTTATTCGATCGATTGACTCAGATAGTTATTGTCTCATCAGATGATATACCAGTTATTTTACTAACTGTAGATCCGGAAAATAACTTATCAAGTAGTTCATGGGCTTATGATAGAAGTATTGATATATCAAGTTACAATCTTATAGGGAAAATAATAATAGAAGAACAATATTTAGGGAAAATATATAAAAACCAGTCAAATATAAGAATTTCTGACGATTTAATAATAAGCTCTATTAGTAAAACCATCCAAGAAAATGTCCGAAGAAACTCACTTTGTGACGAGACTTTAGATAGATATAGAGAACTAAACTTGCTATATCAAATCAGCTCATTGATTGGTATTTGTTATGATATTAACAAATTAGCAAAATTAACTCTAGAACAAGTGGTCAAATCATTAGGAGTTGATGCTGGTTTAATTCATATATATCAAAGCTTTTTAGGAAGTTATGAAGTAAAGTATATAGTAGGGCCCGATTCTGTATTCAGAAAAAGCGCGTTGGATGATGCGGGATTTAATGATCATGAACTGCCGATCATACAGAATCAAATGGATTTTTTTATGGGGGCCGATAAAAAGGAAGTTCAGAAAAGTTCTACCATTATAGTGCCACTTACTTATAAGAGCGAAAATCTTGGAAAGATTATTCTTGTTAAGTTTGAACCTGAATTCTTTAATAGTGGACATCAAAAAATCCTAATAAGTGCATCCGTACAAATAGCTATTGCTATTTCGAATGCCCGTGTAGTTATCGAATTAGATCAGTTAAAGGAACATCTTCTGAATAAAAATGTGGCATTAGTAAATAAGAATAAAGGATTAAGAATAGTTCATAACTCCTGGAACAATTACATCCCAGTTTCATCTCGTATGACAAAATATGTTTTTGGCCAACAGAACAACATGGTTCGATTATTAGAAAATCTGGTAAATATTCAAAGTGGTAGCCATAATCGTTCTGGATTAATAGATATGGGGAATTACCTAAGATTGCATTATGAAAAATTAAAATTTGTTGAAATAAACCACTCTAGTCCAGAACCGCATATAATTTTTGAATCCCCAGGGATTAAAAAGGGAAAACCAATTGTTCTCTCCGGGCACATAGATACTGTATTTCCTGAAAACACCACTTTTCGAGAATTTAACTATGGAGAAGTAAAAAGTAAAGGGCCTGGCGTAATAGACATGAAAGGAGGAATTGTAGTTTTCCTATCAGCTTTGTATGCTCTAAATCAATTTGGATTGTTAGGTGATATTCCGATTAGAGTAATTCATGAGTGTGATGAGGAGCTCGGCTCCCCAGATTCTAAAACACTTTTTCCCCTATATGTTTCAGATAGCAAATTTGCTATAGTTGGTGAAGCATCAGGGATATCAGGACAACTTGTTACTCAAAGAAGAGGTGCAGCTGTCATAAACATTAGAGTTCTAGGGCGAGCTGCGCATTCAGGTTCTGAAACCGGCGCAGGTGTTAGCGCTATAGAGGAAATTATGTTTAAGATTAACTTAATGACTCGACTTAATAACTCGGCAATCGGCAATTCTGTTAATATTGGGCAAATCGATGGTGGACTAAGTGTCAATACTGTAGCATCAGAGGCATCATGCAGAATTTCTGTTCGATTTAATGTTCCAGAAGAAGGCATGGTTCTTATTGAACGAATTAAGGAGATAACGCAAGAATCATATATCGGTAACACCAAAGGCGAGTTTAATCTTGAGGTATATATTCCACCTATGAGTAGATCAAATGATGTTGTTGAATTGTTCGATAAGTGTAAGGCTATTGGTTCATTGCTGGTTCAAGATATTAATGAAGAATTTAGAGGAGGTGCATCTAGTGCGTGCCATATATCTGCCTTAGGTATCCCGGTGATTGATGGTTTTGGACCGAGGGGAGGTAACGACCATACGCATGAAGAATACATTTATAATGAAAGCCTTGTAGAACGTACTAATCTCTTAGCTCATACGCTTTTAATATTAGGTAATCAATAAGGAGCGAATTAATTGAAGTGGATAAACGAAATGAATAAACCTAAAACCTGCTAGAATTAGAAAGGCACTTATGTTCAACTATCTTGATAGTCTTTTTCAAAGAAATTCAAGATCAATTTAGGAGGTAGATAACATGAGTAAGAAAATTCTCATCGTAGATGATGAAATTCACATGCGGGATTTGATTGAAAGGGCACTTGAGCCGTTATCAGATGCTGATGTTCAATTCTTATCGGCGCGAGGAGGCATTGAGGCTATAGAAAAAGCTACCCTATATAAACCAGATATGGTTATTCTGGACATAATGATGCCGGACTTGAGTGGCATTGAAGTATGCAGTAAAGTAAAAAAAGATGGGCTATCCCCATATGTTTTGATGCTTACCGCGATGGGACAAAAAAACAATAAAATAGATGCCCTAGAAGTTGGAGCAGATGAATATATAACAAAGCCTTTCGATCCCGAGTATCTTCTTCAACGTGTTTCGCAAATAATTAAAGTAGCTTTATAACGGAGGCGGTTTATATGGATGATACAGATAGGCGAATTTTATTATCCAGAATATCTGCAAATTTCCTAAATCTCCTTCCCTTTGGGCACGATTTATCAGAACAAGACTCATTAATCGAAAACCAAATTGGAGATTTGTGTAAAGTTGGATATGATCTCGCGCACATTTTTGAAGCAGATTTCATTTTAGTCACTGTGTGTACCACTGATCCCCTAGAAGAAAGAGTAATAATATCTTTTCCGGAATCCGAGTTAATTTTTGGCAATCGCTTTAATCCTTTCATAAACATAAACGAAAGCAACTTCTTATTTCTGAGCGATTTCCAAAACTCATCGTTCTGCCATGAAAAAATACTTCTCCAAGGAAGACTTGCTAAGATTAAGAGTATGGCAATAACTCCCTTTAATAATGGTGAATTCAACGGAATGGTTTATATTGGATGGCTAAATGCTATTGACCAATTTGAACCCAAAAATTTAATTTCCCAATTGATAATTTATTTAGCAGCATCATTTTATATTAATCATTATCTAATTAGTATTTCGAAAATGCAGGCTACTCAGATTGCTGTTTGGCAGGAAACTTCTGAGAAAGTCCTCCCCCTTTTAAAATCGAGCAGAATTACAAGGCAGCAAATCATAGAGCTGATTGCTAAAGTATATGGTTATCGTTATGTTTCTTTATGGCTAGTTGATGTTATCCACAACGACCTATACGCAGATTCGCAAATAGGTTTTCCAGCATCTGCGTCGACTTCTAGAGTCGAAATTGGAAAAGGCGGCGTTGTTGGAAATGCTGCTGCAAACGATAAGCCAATCATAGTTCCTGATGTTTCTATATGCGATTTTTATATTGAAAGTAGCTCATCAGTAAAATCGGAATTAGCCATACCTTTGTTGTTTGAGAATAAAGTTTTTGCTGTGTTCGATTTGCAGAGTGAGCGCATTAACGATTTTGATGAATATACTGTTCGCTTTATGGTTGCTTTGGCCGGGCAAATAACAACGACGATTAATAATGTTATTGTCTATGAACAAATGAAAGAGCAGGAAGCTCGTTTGAATGCCATTCTCGAGGGTATCACCGAGCCGATTTTAGCATTAGGACCAGACGGGCAAATCATACATGCTAACTCTTCTTTCAAGAACTTATATGATATTGCGGATACAAATCTTATTGGTAAATACATAAAAGATATAGTCAATTTCAAAGATCACGATTTTATAACCATAATTGATCATGCGTTGAGTTCCGGAGGCTCTGTAAGTAACTACTCAATAATTGAAAAATCTGGCCGAATGTTTAAAGTGTTGGTTAATATCCCTTTTTTTGCTAGTAAGTCTATTGGTGTAGTGGTTTTACTGCATGATGTTACGTATGAAACAGAACTAGACCGAATGAAGACAGACTTAATCTCTCATGTATCGCATGATCTTAGAACTCCCCTAACATCACTGGTAGGTTTTGCAAGCACATCTCTTAGAGATCTAAATCGCTATATACTCCCAGCTATTGACAAAGATAATATCAAAGCACAAGAAGTAATAGTTAGAATCATGCGTGATATAGAGATAATGAAAGAGGAAGGGAATCGATTATCCGAATTAATCACTAATTGGCTCGACATTCAAAAAATCGAAGCCGGACAATTTAATTGGGATCTTTCCGAAGTATCACTATCGCATATCTCAAAAAATGCCATAGATAAAATGCATGGTATGGCTTCACAAAAAGGTATTTTCCTAAGATTGGATGTGATAAACGATATTAGTGTACTTGCTGATGAGAATGGCCTTATGCGAGTACTAATAAATTTGATATCTAATGCGATCAAATATAGTGATAAAGGGACTATTACCCTACGAATTAAAAGTTCTGACCAATTAAATATTTCCTCCACAAATAATAGATTAACCAAAGAATTTGGAATAGTTGAAGTTGAAGATAATGGCGAAGGAATCCCTGAAGCCGGGCTGCCTCTCTTGTTTGAAAAATTCCAACAAATTAAGAGCCCAAATTCCAAAACCCAAAAAGGAACAGGTTTAGGATTGGCAATATGCAAGGAGATTATCCAAGCGCATAATGGAACGATCTGGGTAGAAAGCCAAGTAGGAATTGGTACTAAATTCTCGTTTGCCATACCGATATTTCAATCGGAAGAAAAAGATAAGTTGGTAATTATTAATGAATACGCAAGTCCTGATAATAAAAAAGAATATAACGAAACCAGGGTACTGGTTGTAGATGATGACAATAATATTAGGCGTTTTATCGTATCTGCCTTAAGAGATCTAAATTGTAATTTTTTCGAAGCAGGTGATGGAATCGCTGCTATCAGATTGGCAAAAGAACTATTACCCGATGTAATTATTCTGGATATAAATATGGAGCCTCTAAGTGGGCTAGATGTCCTAAGGGAATTAAAACGAGAAAAAACAACAGCAAAACTTCCTGTATTAATATTAACTGTGCAGGATTTGGATAGGAAGTTTAGAGATATCGCAATCGAGCTCGGAGCCACCGCCTTTTTACAGAAACCAATAGACTCTTCTCAGATTGAATCAGCTGTCAAAGAGCTTATTCCTAAGAAAATATAAGTTAAGAATTTATTTGGCCATAAGCATTTCAAAAATTCAAGAATTTGGCACACGAAGAGTATGGATATGGAAAATAATAACAATTCTCAAAAAGTAAGTTCCTGGTTTCTCGGCCCTGAGGCTGAAAACGCCAATATCGTGGAGGATTTGTTTTTATACGTTTTGCGTGACTACTTCCATTGGCGCCGCAACTATTATCCTTCTGATAAAATAATTATTACACCAAAAATCAAACATTCTCCAGAATTTGTGGCAAATACAGATATTTTATGGCAACAAACACATGACATTTTAGCAAACCTGAGAAGGAATTTCCCTTTTTATAGTCCAAGATATATAGGACACCAATTATCAGATCAAACCATACCGGCAATTATAGGCTATTTCGCAGGTATGCTTTATAACCCCAACAATGTTACGCCAGAAGCTGCTCCCGTGACCGTTGACTGGGAATTAGAATTTGGCTCCATAATTCTTAATATGCTAGGGTTTAAATCCCCCCCGCCGCGTGACGATCATCAGGAAGCAAAAAAGGAATTCGGTTGGGCACATATTACAAGTGGGGGTACGGTTGCAAACTTGGAGGCCTTATGGGTAGCTCGGAATGTTCGTTATTTTCCTATTTCCGTAAAAAAAGCGGCAGAAAAGCATAACATTAAAATTTTAGTAAAATTACCCAATGATGAAATAAAGTTAATTACTGAAATTGATGATATTCAAGCATTAAGTATTAAGCCCAATGAGTCTATATATCTCTTGGCAGGCTTTGTAAATTCGGTAAAGAATATGTACGGCATCTCAATGAGTGATGCTGCTCAAAAAGCTTGGGAATTGATCAATCAAAGTGGCTATAGCTTGACACACAATGGCGTTGCATCTTGCTTTTCCGAGTGGCCACCAGTTATCTTCGTGTCCGGTGCGGCCCATTATAGTATAAAGAAATCTTGTGATATTCTTGGAATTGGTAAAGAAAATATTGAATTAGTTGATGTAGATCGTAATTTCAGGATGGATGTCCAGGATCTAGAAAGTAAGCTCATTAAAGCTCTTAGGCAAGGCAGAATCCCTCTCGCTGTTATAGCTATTGCCGGTACTACAGAAGAGGGGGCTGTCGATCCTATTCATAAGATAATTGATTTCCGAAACAGATGCGAAAAAGTCGTGAATCATAGTTTTTGGCTTCATATTGATGCCGCATGGGGAGGTTATATTCGCACAATATTTTCACAGGATGAAAAGCAAGATCAACACATTAGTCTTGATAAACGCATTGATTTTGTGAGCAGTTTTGTTTCCAGAAAGTTAAACATAAAACAAAAAAATTATTCCCGGGAAATAAACATAACATGGGGAGATAAGGATGTTTGCAGTGCATTTGTAGCATTTCCTAAAGCCGAATCAATAACAGTGGACCCTCACAAAATGGGTTATATGCCTTATCCATGTGGGGTTATCGCATTTAGAAATGATCGAGTTAGACACTTTTTGACTCAAGAAGCGCCATATATTACTGTTACAACAGAAGAGAGCGTTCATATTGTCCATCAACCACCAGTTACTGTAGGTCCCTTTATACTAGAAGGATCTAAGCCTGGTGCTGTTTCAGTTGCTTGCATATTGTCTCACCGCGTTATCCCCCCAAACATTAATGGTTATGGACAAATTATTCGTTTATCTCTCCTTGCCGCGAGAGAGTTGTATGAAAGAATCGTTCATTGGGATACGATTTGCAAACTGAACAAATACGATGTAAAGTACCGCATTGTACCTGTTGCTTCTGGAGCTCCTGACACAAATATTGTATGTTTTACGGTAAACAGAAAAGGAAATTGTTCTCTAGCCGATATGAATCAACTATCGGAAAAACTTTACGATAAATTCGCTATTCAAGCTGAACTAGGGGAAAAAGAATATAGTTACTCACAACCGTTTTTTTTGACAAGAACATGGTTCCGAGAACCTGAGTATTCAAAAGAATCCATATGCGAGCTACTAAAGAGAGCAGGTATCAATGCGAATGAATATGGAGATGCTAATGGTATCTTTGTGCTGAGAGCAACTCTAATGAATCCCTATATAGTACTTGCTGAGGAACAGGATATCTCGCAGTCTTTTTTGGCAGAGTTCATGGAAATTCTCGACAAAGAAATTCAAGAACTTCTTTTATAATGAATGGTAAACTAAACCGAACAATTAATAAATTGTCCTACAAACAAACAGAAGTGCTATAACAACCCACATTCCGCCATTTTAGTTAGTGGCTGGCGTGCGCTATCCTGCAAAATAACGGCTTACCGGTCCAGCGGTTACCTCCTCAGGTTCTCGGCACTCACTAATTGATAAGTGGTCTCTGTGCCAATTGCAGCGCCGCTACTATAGCCCATTTTCATAGTTGGGGGCATTCCATTCCTAGAGACTCTTCTCCGACTCCGATGTTGAAGCTGACCTTCGATAAAGGATCCGGACTTCGGCTTACGCCCGCAACTTTGCGCCCAACTCCTGTTCCAAGCGATGCACGATACGCGTGCGAATGCCGGCGACATCTATGTCACTGAGAGTCTTATCGGCTGCTTGGTAAGTGATGTTGTAAGCCAGGCTCTTCTTTCCTGCGCCTATCTTTTCGTCGCGATAGATATCGAACAGGCGCACATCTGTTACCACATTGCCACCCGTTTGGCGGATCAATTCAGCGACGCGCTCACTCAACTGGCTTTCTTCCACCACCAAAGCCAAATCCTCGAGCACAGGGGGGAACTGGGGGAGCGACTCGACCCCGTAAAGCAGCGGGACAAGTTCCAGCATTGCGTCCAGATCCATATCGGCGACCAGCACGGGGGTACCGGTAAATGCTGCCGGCCAATCGTAACGTTTGCGAACTTGCGGATGCAGTTCGCCAAAAACCCCAAGCCATTTCTCTCCGGACAGAACTTGTGCGCATTTGCCTGGATGAAAGGTGGGATTCTCGGCCGGCTCATAGCGTAGGCTCGAGATGTGCAGCCCATCGAGCAGCCCATTCAGGATACCTTTCAGGTCAAAGAAATCCATCCAAGCGGTATCAGAGCCCTGCCAAGAGGACAGATTGCGCGGCCCGGCCAGCAGGATAGTTAGACGCTGGAGTTCGTCCGGCAAGTCATTCTCCTCTGATGCGAGGAAGATCGGACCGATCTCGAACAGCGCCAGCCGCTCGCGAATGCGAATGTTGCGCTCGGCGGTTTCCAACAGGCCAGCCAACAGGCTGTGCCGCAGGACAACCTTGTCGCTCGAAATCGGATTGGCTAGACGGAGATAAGGCTTGTCGTTGACAAGGCTTTCGAGCGGAAGGCGGCGAACCTCGCGTTCGGGAGTTGTCAGACGATAGCTAATGATTTCCTGTAAACCCTGAAAAACCAGCAGGTCACGAACGCATTCTTCCTTGTCGAGCTGTGGGTTACCAAGTTGCGGCGGGAGCCAGTCGGCGATGCGCGTTTCAGGGATGCGATCGTAGCCATACATACGGGCAATCTCTTCAATGATATCCGCCTTGCCTATAATCCCCTCACTGATGTCGAGACGGTGGTCAGGAGTAGTGGCGGCGACCGTTTCCCCTTGCACCGACACTTTAAACTCCAGCCACCGCAACAATCTGGCAATCTCTTCGGCAGGGAGGTCAATACCAAGCCATCGTTTGACGTCAGTGGGAGTGATTTCCACCTTTGGATCATTGGGCGGAAGTGGATAGATATCCACTAGCCCCGGCTCGATGGTGCCGCCCGACCATTGCTGCATCAACTCCAGGCCACGCCGGACTCCGCGTGGGGCCATGGCCGGATGAACGCCTCGCTCGAAGCGATAGGAAGCCTCGGACGGCAGGTTCTGCGCCTTGGCCGTCCGGCGGATGTTGATGAAGTTCCAGGCCGCGCCTTCGAGCAGGATATTGGTGGTCGCCTCGTTAATCTCTGACTCAACTCCACCCATGATGCCGGCAATCGAGAGTGGGCCTACTGAATCGCACACCAGCACAGTGCTTTCGTCCATAGTCCGCTCGACACCATCCAACGTGGTCAGTTTTTCGCCGGGTTTGGCGGTGCGAGTGATGATCTTCACGGTCTTGCCCTTGGCGCGCTCGACTAGCACATCGTAATCGAAGGCATGCAACGGCTCGCCAACGTCCAACATGGCGTAGTTAGTAGAGTCCACAATATTGTTGATAGGACGCATCCCAGCCAACTTCAGGCGTAACTGCACCTTGTATGGGCTTGGTCGGATTGAGATATTCTTGATTAGGCCGAGAACGAAGCGGGGATTCAATTTTGGGTAGACGATCTGGATCTCGGCAAAATTTCCGACCGTGGACGATGGACCGTTTACCGTTGTCTGCTGTTTAGCGTCCATCAAT
>Ga0182027_10007504_pt1 | contig 16042 bp, 12 predicted proteins | sample 712E1DmetaG_FD_121300 | JGI IMG/M metagenome (GOLD analysis project Ga0182027, IMG submission 121300) | Permafrost microbial communities from Stordalen Mire, Sweden - 712E1D metaG (Illumina Assembly) | ecosystem: Environmental > Terrestrial > Soil > Wetlands > Permafrost | place: Sweden...
TATTTCATGGTCTGGTAGGGCGAAGCTGCTGCTTCGCCCTAATTCAGGGCGGCGCGGCAGCGCCGCCCTACCATTCAGGGTGTGGCATGTTTCGCCAGAGGTATCAAATATGCGGGCTAACGGCAGGGCGAGACTCTGTCGAGCCGTGATTGAGTAATCCGGCGGGTTCATGAAAAGAACTTCTCCAACGCCGCCAGCAATCCGACCCAAAGCACAAAGAGGCCAAAAACCACAAGATAAACCCCGCGCCACGTCCGCAATCCGGGCAGGCCGGTCTCCTCAGTGTCAACACTATTTGTCGGCGGGCCGGACGGGGCTGGAGTGGACTTCATTTTCCGAGCGAGACCAAATTGGCAAACAGCCGGTAGGCGCCCGGCACGCCGTCGGGCAATTGCCGGAACCAGGAGAGGGCCGTATAGACGAAGTAGCCCTTGCCGCACTGCGCCACCAGCAGGCTGCCCTTGAGAGGCGGCTCGCCGGGGTCATGGCAGGCGAGCAGCGGCGTGAATTGGGGACCCCACTGGCTGGGAAAGTAAGCTCCGCGCTCCTGCACCCAGCCGTCAAAATCCGCCGGGACAATTTTGTTGGGCGTGTTAAACACCGGATGCTCCGGCGCGAGCAGCGTCATTTCGGCCGTCTCATCCGTCACCCGCTCGTTGGAAAGGGTCAGTGCATAAGGCGACATGGACTGGTTTCCCTGCGGACGGTTGTAAAGTACAATAACATTGCCGCCGTTGGTGGCGAAATCGAACAGCGCGTTCAAGTGTGAAGCGAGGTCCGTGCGGACGTTGAAGGCGCGAACACCCGTCACCACCGCATCCAGCCCGCGCAATTTCTCCGGCGTCAAGTCCGCGCCCGTCAAATTCGCCACTTCATAGCCCAGGCGTGCGAGCGCGGCGGCGATATCGTCGCCCGCGCCGGGGATGTAACCGACTTTGCGGCCGCGAATCGCCAGTTCGATGCTCAGGGCCTTGAGCCGCGCGGGCGGTTGCAGCAACTGGGGCGGGATATGATCATACTTGAGTTCGACGCGGCCAGTCTGCCAGTCCACGCCGCCGACATTCGCGACGGCGAGAATTTCCGCCGTGCCGGTTTGCGGCGGGGCGGTGATGGTGAAAGTCAATTGTGCGCGTCCGCCCGAGTTGCTGACGGAAAATGGCTGCGTGGGCGGCGTCACCCGCCAACCCGGCGGAACGTTCAGCCGGAGCGTGCCAGTGATATTGCTTCGTATCGCCGGGACTTCGACCGACTTGGATGGATCCTCGGTGTTGAGCTCCACCCAGTTTATATTTGACCGCACGGCCGCGACTTCCACCACGGCGGCGCGGGCTGCGCCCGGCGTGAAAAGTTCTACATCATCCAAGAACTTGAGGGACACTGGCGGAATCACGCGCAAGGGCTGGGAGGTTTGTCCTTTCTCCGAATCAAACACCCTTTGCATCGGCTCGTCAGGAATGAGCAATTTTTCGCCGCCTACCTCAAAAACCGACTCCATGGGAAATACGGGTGGATTCTCCGGCTGGCCGATGAGGGAAGCGTCGTCCACGCGGAACAGCCCGCTGGTGCCCTCTTCGCGCAACCAGTATGGCTGGGTTATCGGTGTGCTGGCCGCCAAGAGGCGACTCACAATGCGGCTGATCCCTGCGCCGCGTGTGTCGTCTCGCTTCTCCAGCACCGGGCCTATGAGGTTCGTCTCGCCGGGATAAAGCACTCCCAGCCAGCGCACCGCCTCATGGCAATTGATCCGCGCGAGATGCCCCAATTGCATAGTTTCGCCCGGCACAACTTCGGCTCGCGGAACAGTCGTTCCGGGCGAAATAGTCGTTTCGACCGAAAGCCCTAGGCACTTCTGCAAAATGTGATCCAACTGACGATGCTTCTTATCCACCAAGCGATCCGAAGGCAGACCGGCCAGGATATGATGAATCTTTATCAGCGCGGGGACGCTGGCCTCCGGCTTTGCTGGGTCGAAGTGAGCGATCACATCATCGGTCATTTTCCCAATCTCAGCGCCGCCGGGGACGCGGGACCAAGTTGTGTCAATGCCGTCAAATATATCGTTCGTTGCGGGCGTGCCGGCCAGGAAAGTAAAACCCGCGCTGCCCGCGCCGCCGCCGCGCCCGCCAAAGGCGCCGAAGCCCTGCGTTTTGTGCATCGCGCGGCTGCGCCCCGCAATGATCCCGAACTCCGCGCCGACTTGCATCGTCAACTCGCGGCCGTGGTCTTGGAGGAGGCGTTTGGGCTGCCACGGCTTCAATTCGCCAAGTTGTTCGGGAAAGGCCGTGGGATCTCCCGCCAGCTTGAAGGCTTCGCCGGTCAGTATGGCCGAGGCGGTGTGATGGCCGTGCTGGTTTGGCGCGGGATTGGTGGAAAAGTTGGCGATGAGCACGTCCGGCTGGAAGGTGCGAATCACCCGCACCACGTCGGACAATACATCCTTCTCGCCCCAGAAATTAAGCGTCTCGCGGTAATCCTTGGAATATCCAAAATCCCTGGCCCGCGTGAAGAACTGCTGGCCGCCGTCAATCCGCCGGGCCGCGAGCAATTCCTGCGTGCGGATGACACCCAGTTCGTCCCCGATCTCCGGCCCGAGCACATTCTGTCCGCCGTCCCCGCGCGTGATCGAGAGATAGCCGGTGCGGACAAAGCGTCCTCGCGCCAGGAAGGCGATCAGGCTGGAATCTTCGTCGTCCGGATGCGCCGCGACCAAGAGCACGCTTCCCATCTCCCGAAAACTCCGCAGTTCCTGGAGAATGGCGGAAGGATCGGCCTGCGCTGAGGAGCGGACCTGGGTGAGGCCGCCGGTCGTCTGAGCCGCGCCCATGAAAGGGAGCGCGGTCAGGAGAACCGCCACTACGCAAGCAAGGCCCATCGCAGAGACGGCTCCGCGGGATCGTCGCCCCATCTTGCCTACCGCTCTCCAGGGGTGTGGGGCCGTTAGGCCGTTAGGACCCTCATAAACAAAGGGTTTTTTTGAGGCATGACCCGTTAGGTGACCCGTTAGGACCCGTAAGGAGCCGTTAGGTGGCACGCGGAATTGCGGTTCGACAGGCAAAAATTGCCGGGGGACCCGCTCCCGCGCGCTTGGCGGCGGGCCATGAGATACCCGGTCTAGTCCCGCCGGAAGGGAGGTGAATGCTGTAGGGGCCGGTGTCATTAGCGCGGGTTGGCGATGATTTCCTGGTTCAACTTGTAGTATTGAGTGCCCGGCCCTTCCACTTGGATCGCCTGCGCCTGGGACTGCTGGGCGGCTTGGATCGCGCCGGCGGGGTCTCCTTGTTTGGCCAGAATTCTCGCCTTCAGATACAGCAATTGGTAGGAGACGGGCGGCTGTGCGCTGACCAGCCCCACATTCACCCATCCCAGCGCGCGCGCCAGGTCCTTGGAATGGTCGAAGAAAAAGTTCGCCGCCTGGAGATAAGTGGCCGGCCTCTTGGTGGCCGGGGAATCCATCGAAACTTGAATTCGCGCCAAGAGTTCGTTGACGACGTCCACCTGGACTTTCACCGGAATCCGGACCCTGGCCCAGCTCAGGTTGATGGTTGCAGAATCGTCCTGGATTTCGTTGACATCAATGGTAAAAGTCTCGACCGCCTCGGTCAGTTTCCCCGGCGCGACTTTGAAGCGCGCCACATCCAACTTGGGGTCATAATTGTCCTTGCCCCATCCGCCCACGCCCTTGTTGAAGATCACGGTCCAGGCCTTTTCGTCCGGGATGGTGAACAGTTCATAGGTCCCGGCGGGAAGTTGCGTGGCCTCGGGGCCGATTTGCACCGGCGTGGAGAAAGTGATTTTGGTCGAGGCGTTGTCCCCGGTGCGCCAGACATCGCTGAAAGGAACAATGCCCCCGAAAACGGTGTGACGCCTCATGCTGGGCCGCGAATAGACAATTTCAATCCGGGTGAAACCGACGCGCTGAATGTTCGTGCAGGCCGGGCTGGCCGGAGGAAGGTCTGGAAACGGGACCGGCATGGTCTGTGGCGTCGCGGTCGCCGGGGCTGGTGGCGTCGCTCGTGCCGAGATCGCGCTGGGCGGCATGACCGATGATGAAGCCGCCGGTCGCGCCTGGGCGTGCGCGCGCAATCCGCCGGCCAGAGCCAGCCCAACGGTGAATACAAGCGCCAACGGCAAATTTTTTGGATTCATGGCTTGAAGATTCGCCGCAACCGCTTCGCGGCTGCGGCGAGATTTGAAGAGCGATTATCGGTTGTCCGGCTTATGGGGCGTTGCGGAACTCAACGGAGTACTGGGTCTTTTCCCACTGTATCACGATCTCGCCATCTTCCCGCGCGATCCGACCCAGCCGCGGAGGAGCCAAGGAAATCGTGAGCTGATCCACCTGCGTAGGCAACGACCCTTTCTGCAAGTCCACCCGCGCCAAATCATTCTTCTCGTCCACCGGGATTCCCCATTGGCCGGTCGTCTTGCTGATGGCCAGCTTGGAAACGCCCTTTTCCGAGGGAACCATGTAGAGGGTGTAAGTGCCGGCCGGAACATTGGTCCCGCCGAGCACGATGGCTTTCTGAATGACCAGCGTGGTCGCCTGATCCGCGCCCAGCCGCCATGCCTTGTCCCAGGGCACGAGTGTCCCCCAGATTTTCCGAATTTCGGTGGAATTGGGGGCATGGCTGTAGGGGCGTCCGTAAGTGAGCTTGATCGTGTTGCCGGCGTTGGTGAAGCTGATCGTTTCATGGGGACTGACGGGAGCGCCGCCGCCAAATGCCGGCAATACCGCCGCCGCGCTGAGGACTGTGACAATTAATGCGTGTTTCAATGTATTCATAGTTCGACTGCTGTTCTCTTGGGTTTAACTGAAGTTCGTGCCGCGAATCACCGTTCGTTTCATAGCCCCGTCAATATAGAACACCTCCGCAAAAAAACAAGCGTCTGCCTTTCGCCTTTCGCCTTTCGCCTTTTGCCTTTTGCCTTTTGCCTTTTGCCTTTTGCCTTTACCCTCCCCCCCGATGAAAATCATCGGCATCATCCCGGCCCGCTACGCTTCCACCCGGTTTCCCGGCAAACCGCTGGCCCGCATCGCCGGGAAAACCCTCCTGCAGCATGTCGTCGAACGCTGCCTCCGCGCCCAATCCCTGGCCGAGGTCATCGTCGCCACCGACGACACGCGCATCTGGGAGGTCGCGCAGAATTTTTGCCGGGCGGAAATGACCGCCCCGAATCATGCCAGCGGCACGGACCGCATCGCCGAGGTGGCGCGCAATCACCCTTGCGACGCCGTCGTCAATATCCAGGGGGACGAACCGCTCATGGACCCCGCGGTGGTGGACGCCGTCGCGCGCGGTTTGGAGGGCGCGGAAATGTCCACCGCCGCCACGGCCCTGAGCGACCCGGCGGAATACGCCAATCCCAACGTGGTGAAAGTCGTTGTCAACGCCGCTGGACGGGCGCTATATTTCTCGCGGCGCACGATCCCTTATGTGCGAGACGCCGCTCCCGGTGCCGAGCCGTCGGCGGCGTTTCCGTTTTTGAAGCACTTGGGGATATATGGATACCGGCGCGAGACGCTGTTGCGCCTGGTGGCGTGGCCGGTTTCTCCGCTGGAAAACGCCGAGAAACTCGAGCAATTGCGCGCCCTGGAAAACGGCATTCAAATCGCCGTGGTCAAAGTCGCCTATAACGGCGTGGGCGTGGATGTGCCGGGGGATGTGAAACGGGTGGAGCGGATGCTGAAGAACGGCTAGCCTGGATATTTCATATCCTTGGGGGAACATGCCACACCTTGGACGGTAGGGCGGCGTTGCCGCGCCGCCCTGAATTAGGGCGAAGCAGCAGCTTCGCCCTACCAGGCTATGAAATATGCGGGGTAGCATTTGCGGGTTTTATTCAGATTAACGAAAAATGAAATTTATATTTGTCACGGGCGGGGTGGTCAGTTCGTTGGGCAAGGGCCTTACCGCCGCCGCGCTGGGCACCCTCCTGGAAAGCCGCGGCCTCAAAGTCACCCTGCAGAAATTCGACCCCTATCTCAACGTGGACCCCGGCACGATGAGCCCCTACCAGCACGGCGAAGTCTATGTGCTGGACGACGGCGCGGAAACGGACCTGGACCTGGGCCATTACGAGCGGTTCACCAGCGTCAAGCTCACCCGCTTCAACAGCCTGACCAGCGGGCAGGTCTATCAAGCCGTTCTGGACAAGGAACGCCGCGGCGATTACCTCGGCGCCACCGTCCAGGTCATCCCCCACATCACCGACGAAATTCAGCGCCGCATCCGCCTTGCGGGCGAGCTTTCCAAATCCGACGTCGTCATCACCGAAATCGGCGGCACGACCGGCGACATCGAAGGGCTGCCGTTTTTGGAAGCCATCCGCGCCTTCGCGTTGAAGGAGGGGCACAACAACGTCATGTTCGTCCACCTGACTTACGTTCCTTTTATCAAGGCCGCCGGCGAACTGAAAACCAAGCCCACCCAGCAATCCGTCGCCAAACTCCGCGAAATCGGCATCACGCCCCACATCCTGGTCTGCCGTTGCGAAAAACCGCTGGAAAAAGATCTCCGCGAAAAAATTTCCCACTTCTGCAACGTTCCCGTCGAGGCCGTCATCGAGGAGCTTGATGTCGAGCACACCATTTACGAGTTGCCCCTGGTGCTCCAGCGCGAGCGCGTGGACGACTTGGTTTGCCAGCACCTGCATCTGGACACGCCCGCCGCCAACATGGCCCAGTGGCAGGAGGTTGTCCGCAAGCTCATCGCCCCGCGCCACCGCGTCCATATTGGCGTTGTCGGCAAATACATCGAGCTGCACGACGCCTACAAATCGGTTTATGAAGCCATCATTCACGGCGGCGTGGCCAACGATTGCGGGGTGAAAATCGAAAAGGTGGAAGCCGAGCAAATCGAAAAACTCGGCGCCGAGGCGATGTTGAAGGGCCTGGGCGGCATCCTGGTTCCCGGCGGATTTGGCCAGCGGGGCACGGAAGGCAAAATACTCGCCGCGCAGTACGCGCGCGAGAAGAAGGTGCCCTACCTGGGCCTGTGCCTGGGCATGCAAATTGCCACCATTGAATTTGCCCGCAACGTCCTCAAACTGGCCGGCGCGCACTCCACCGAATTTGATCCCAAGACCCCTCATCCGGTCATCGCCCTGCTGGACGACCAGAAGAACATCACCCGCAAAGGCGGCACCATGCGGCTGGGCCTCCAGCCCTGCCAGTTGGCCGTCGGTTCGCAGGCCGGACGCCTCTACGGCGCTTTCGTGGCCAACGAGCGCCACCGCCACCGTTACGAATTCAACAACGCCTATCGCGCCGCCTTTGAAAAAGCGGGCTTTGTCTTCAGCGGCTTTTCCCCTGACAACAAACTGGTGGAGCTGATCGAGCTGCCGTCCCATCCTTTCTTTCTCGCCTGCCAATTCCACCCGGAATTCCAGAGCAAGCCCAACCACCCCCATCCGCTCTTCCGAGGTTTCATCGCCGCCGCCTGCGCCAAACCGTAAAATGAGCGAACAGAAGGCAACGAAGGTAACGAAGGAAAGAACCTGACCCCTTTGTTTCCTTCGTTGCCTTCTGTTCAAAATCCGCAATCCGCAAGTGAGGGAATGATCGTTCTTGAACAGGAGAAAACAGAGAGAACAGAGCGAACAGAAAGGGAGAATTCATTTGTCTCCATCTCCGTTGCCTCTGTTATCTCCTGTTCAAAATCCGCAATCCGCAATCCGCAATTGAATCCCCCGCGCGCCAATGCTCTAATGTCGTCGTGCGTGTTCTCATCATCGGTTGCGGTTACGTGGGCCTGCCTCTCGGCGTTGAACTGCTCCGCCAGGGCCACGCCGTTTCCGGCCTGCGCCGTTCCGCCGCGGGCGCGGCCAGCCTCCAGAGCGCCGGCCTCCATCCGCTCACCGCCGACATCACCCGGCCCGGCGACCTGGCCAAATTGCCCCTTCCTTACGATTGGATAGTCAACACCATTTCCGACAAAGCCGTTTCCGACAAAGCCGTTTCCGACAAAGCCGTTTCCGACAAAGCCGTTTCGGAGCGCATGAAGATTCGGAAGCGATGATTGACAATCGGTCATTGAAAATTTGTCATTGGTAATTGAGCGTTGCCATTTACAAATTTTTTCTCGACAAATCAGCCAGTGCCAATAAAATAAGCACGTCCACACTGCGCCCCTCAGTGTGGACGTGCTTATATTTTAGGAGCCTCCTGGGCCTTTTCGAGGTTATTCTCTTCTCCAAGTCTGTAGTCCATGCAACCGGCTGCTCATACCTGTTCCTGTTTGCTTTTGCACTGTAGCGGCGGTCTGTGACCGCCGCCAATTTTCCCGGAAACAGCGCAATTGCGAACTGCAAATGGAATCAGTAGGTCATTCCTCCGCGCGCGACAGTTTGGCGAGAACGCTGAAATCTTCCAGCGTCGTGGTGTCCCCTTTGATGTCGTCTCCGACGGCGATTTGCTTGAGGAGACGGCGCATGATTTTGCCGGAGCGGGTCTTGGGGAGCGCGTCCGCAAAACGGATGTCGTCCGGCCTGGCAACGGCGCCTATCTCCTTGACAACGTGGGCGCGAAGCTCGTCCCGGATGGCCGGCGAGGCGTAAATACCGGTCTTGAGGGTGACGAAGGCGACGAGGGCCTGGCCTTTCATTTCATCGGGACGGCCGACGACGGCGGCTTCGGCCACTTTCAAGTTGCTGACCAGGGCGCTTTCGACCTCCGCCGTGCCGATGCGATGGCCGGCCACGTTGAGCACGTCGTCAATCCGCCCGACGATCCAGAAATAGCCGTCCTGGTCCTGGCGGCAGCCGTCACCGGTGAAATAGCTCCCCTGAACTTCGCTCCAATAGGTGTCCACAAACCTCTTCGGGTCGCCCCAGACGCCGCGCAACATGCCGGGCCAGGGCCGGCGGATGACGAGCTTGCCGCCGGAATTTTCCGGCACGGGACGGCCCTCGTCGTTGACGACCTCCGGAAGCACGCCGAAAAACGGGAGGGTGGCCGTGCCGGGCTTGGTCGGGGTCGCGCCGGGCAGCGGGGTGATCATGATGCCGCCCGTCTCGGTCTGCCACCAAGTGTCAACAATAGGACACCGCTTTTGCCCGATCACTTCGTGATACCACATCCACGCTTCCGGGTTGATCGGCTCGCCCACCGTGCCCAGAAGACGCAGGGAACTGAGATCGTGTTTGGCGGGCCACTGCGCGCCCCATTTCATGAACGCCCGGATGGCCGTCGGGGCGGTGTAAAGGATGGTCACGCCGTACTTGGCGACGAGGCGCCAGAAGCGGTCCGGCTCGGGAAAATTGGGCGCGCCCTCATACATGAACGTGGTCGCGCCGTTGGCCAGCGGACCATAAACGACGTAGCTGTGGCCTGTGACCCAGCCGACATCGGCCGTACACCAATAGACATCTTCGTCGCGGAGATCGAAGACGAGGCGGGAGGTGAGTTTGGCGCCGAGCAAATAACCGCCGGTGGTGTGCAGGATGCCCTTGGGCTTGCCGGTCGAGCCGCTGGTGTAAAGTATAAAAAGCGGCGCTTCGCTGTCCATCTCCTCCGCCGGGCATTCGGCCGACACGTATTCCAGCTCGCGGTGCCACCAAAGGTCGCGCCCTTCCTGGATGTGAATGTCGTTGCGCGCGCGGCGCAGGACAATGACATTGCGCACGGTGGCGGCCAGCAACTGTCCGGCGGCGTCCTTGAGCAGCAGCGCCTCGTCCACGTTTTTTTTCAGCGGCACGATGCTGCCGCGGCGAAAGCCGCCGTCGGCGGTGATGACCAGTTTGGCCTGGCAATCGAATATGCGGTCGGCCACGGATTGGGCGCTGAAGCCGCCGAAGACAACGGAATGAACAGCGCCAATGCGGGCGCAGGCGAGCATCGCGACAGCGGCTTCGGGAACCATCGGAAGGTAAATGATGACGCGGTCGCCTTTCTGAATGCCGTGGCGTTTGAGGACGTTGGCGAAGAGGCAGACTTCGCGATGGAGTTGCTGGTAGGTGAGGGTGCGTTCTTCGCCCGTTTGGCCGGGGCCTGCCGGCTCGCCTTCCCAAATCAAGGCCGCCTTGTTGGCCGCGGGGGTGCCGAGATGGCGGTCCAGGCAATTGTAACTGGCGTTGAGCCGGCCGCCGACAAACCACCTGGCATAAGGCAGCTTCCATTCCAGGACTTTTTTCCAGGGCTTAAACCAGACCAGTTCGGCCTTCGCCTGGCGATGCCAGAAAGCTTCGGGGCGCTGGATGGATTCGCGGTAGAGTTTGCGGTACTGGGTCAGCGAGCGAATGTGGGCGCGCGCGGAAAAGGATTTCGGCGGCGGGAATACGCGCTCCTGGCCGGGGGCGGAAGCGGGGCGGGCAGGCCCGCCTTCGCCAAAAGCATGCAGCGCGGAGCCGATGGAAGATGTGTCAGACATACGGTGTTGCATTAACGACAGTTCAATTTACACGCAGGAGGGCGGGCGTCAACAGGGGCAATAGGCCATGCGTCCCCTTCCTCCCCTTCCTCCCATTCGTCCTATTCGTCCTATTCGTCCTATTCGTCCCTTCCAGGCTCCTCGTCCCCCACTGGCCCCGAGATTTTATTTTGAACTTGGCCGGTGATTGCGCACTATTCCCATCTGAAAAAGTTTTGGCTCAGTCGCGGTTCCGTGGTTCGCTACTTGCTGGCGGCCGGCGGCGGCCTTTTGTTGAGCGCGGCCTTTCCCGGGATCGGCCTGGCGGGAGCGGCGTGGGTTGCGCCCGGGTTGATATTGTTCAGCGCGCTGGGATGCGGCGGCGGGCGGACGTTCCGCCTGGGGTTTGTGGGCGGGCTGGCGCATTATTTAAGTTCGCTCTATTGGTTGCTGGCCATCCCGGACACTTTTCATGGCATTCCGATTGGTCCCGCCGCGGCCTGGTTTTTTTTGAGCGCTTATTGCGCGCTTTTTACCGCGTTGTGGGTCTGGCTCTGCTGGAAAATCTGGCCGTCGCCGCCGGGCGCGGACCCGCTTCCAGCGAAGGCGGCTCTGGACGGAGGTAGGGACGCCTCGCCGAGGCGTCCGGGCGCTTCCCCTTCTGCGGCCCGGGAGGCCCTGGCCCGTTTCTTTTCCTCGAACCTGTTGCAGCGGGGCTGCTGGGCGTTTAACGGCGCGGTGATCTGGGTGGCGATGGAAATGGCGCGCGGGCGATTGTTGACAGGGTTTCCGTGGAATTTCCTCGGCGTGTCGCAATACAAAATGCTGCCGCTCATTCAAGTCGCGGCGGTCACGGGAGTCTATGGGGTTTCATTCCTGGTGGTGTGGATGTCGGTGGCGCTGGTCATCGCCCTGTCGAGCCTGACGCAAAAGTCCCACCCCAAGGTGTGGGGCGAAGCGGGTTTGCCGCTGCTGGCCGCGGTGTTGGCAGCCAGTTTTGGCGCGGTGAAGGTGGCGAAAATCCCGCCCGCGCCGCACCAATTGAATATGGCAATGGTCCAGCCGGCCTTCCCGCAGACGCTGATCTGGAACCAGGACGCGGATGAAGCGCGGTTCAACCAGGTGATCGCGCTCTCCGAGCAGGCGCTGGCGGAGGCGGACCACGCGAATCTGCTGATCTGGCCGGAAAGCGCGTTGTCCAGCCTGACCCCGGAACATCTGGCCGCGCTGGCCGGACTGACGGCGCGGCACGGCTTATGGCTGCTGGCCACGGCCGACCTGGGTGAGGCGACGCCGCGGGGCGCGACGGAGTATTTCAACAGCAGCATCCTCATCAACCCCGGGGGCGCGGTGGCGGGAGTTTATCACAAACGGCGGCTGGTGGTTTTTGGGGAATATGTTCCCTGGTGGCTGTCGTTCTTGAAATGGGTTACGCCGATTGACGGCGGGTTCACGCCGGGGAAGGAGCCGGTCCAGTTCGCCGTGAAAAATCCGGACGCCCGGTTCTCGCCGCTGATCTGTTTTGAGGACGCGTTCGCGGAAGAAGCGCGCGAACATGTCGCGCCCGACACCGATTTCCTGGTCAACCTCACCAACGACGGCTGGTTTGGCAACGGGGCGGCCGGCTGGCAACAGGCCGCCACCGCGGTTTTTCGCGCGGTGGAAAACGGCGTGCCGCTGGTCCGCTGCACCAACAACGGCCTGACTTGCTGGATTGACGCCCAGGGCCGGCTGCGGAAGATTTTCTCCGTCGCCGGCAATGTGTTCGGCGCCGGTTTTATGACAGCAGACATTCCGTTGCGTTCGGGCGGCGAACAGGGCCGCACATTTTACAACTTGCACGGAGACTGGTTCGGCTGGGGTTGCTGCGCGATGAGCCTTTGTCTATGCGCCGCCACCCTCCGCCCGCGCCGCCAGGCCCCTTGAGGCAACGCCTCTGTTCAAAATCCGCAATCGCATGAAAGGAGTGAACAGAAGGCAACGAAGATAACGAAGGACAGAACCTTCCACCTTCGTTTCCTTCGTGGGCTTCTGTTCAAGATCCGCAATCCGCAACCCGCAATCCGAGCCACAGATAAACACAGATTATCACAGACAAGAATCTGTGTTCAATTGTGTTCATCTGTGGGCAATCCGCAATCCGCAATCCGCAATTGGGATCATTTCCAAACGCGAGCCAACTGCTCCAGCTTCTCCAGCGCCCGGCCCGAATCCATCAGTTCACCCGCCAACTCCCATCCCTCCGTCAGTGACGCCGCCTTCTCCGCCACGAACAGCGCCGCCGCGCTATTTAACAACACCGCGTCCCGTTTCGGCCCCCGCTCCTGCCCCCGCAGCAATCGCCGCACGATTTCCGCGTTCGCCTGCCGGTCCCCGCCGGCCAGGTCCGCCAGCGCCGCCGGTTGCACGGGAAAATTGCGCGGCGACAACGCCGAAACACAAAACCCGCGCTCCTGATAAAACTCCGCAACGCAACTGTCGCCCAACGTGGAAAGCTCGTCCAAATGGGAAACAACCTCGCCGGCAAAAACCGCGCCCGAAACCACCATGCCCCGGCGCGCCCCCAACAATTGCAGCACCGCCGCGATGGGCTGGCACAATTCCGGCCGCGGCACCCCGATCAGTTGCGCCGCCGGACGCGCCGGATTGAGCAGGGGACCGAGAAAATTAAAGATCGTCCGTTGCCCGCGGGCCGCGCAGAGCTTTCGCGCCGGAGCGATTTCCCGGAAAGCCGGGTGATATTTCGGCGCGAAAAAGAAGGCGAAGTGATGCTCGCGCAACCCGCGCGCCGCCTCCTCCGGCTCCAGGTCAATCCGGATTCCCAGCGCTTCCAGCACATCCGCGCTGCCCGCCTGCGAAGTGATGGCCCGGTTGCCGTGTTTGGCCACCGTCACGCCGGCCGATGCCACGATCAGCGCGACCGTCGTCGAAATGTTAAACGTATTCAGCCGGTCGCCGCCCGTGCCGCAAACATCCAGAATCTGGCGCGAGCGCGTTTCGGCATCCAGCGGCGGCGCGAGGGATTTGGCGCGCAACTCCCGCGCAAACGCCTCGATTTCCGAAACCACTTCGCCCTTCTGCGCCAACGCCGTGAGGAACTGGGCCTTGAGTTCCGGCGCCACGTCCGGGTGGGTAAATGCCTCCACCGCGCGCGCCACGTCCGGGCCGGACAGTGATTGCTTGTCCGCCAGTTGTTGCGTCAACATCTCGAGCACCCGTGAACAGTAGAACATCCATTCCTCATTGCAAGACGCGACAGCCGACGGCGGGCTGTTCACTCTTTTGGGGTGGCGGTTTCCGTTTCTTAATCTTAATCTTAATCCTAATCTTAATCTCTATCGTGAAGATATGAAGAGATTCAGATTAAGATTAGGATTAAGATTAAGAGAGGACATTGATAACAGTGAACTCAGTCGTCTTGCCAACCCACACCCCCGCGCTCTTCGCAGAAGCCGTGGAGCGAGCCGCTGGATTGCTGCGCGCCGGGCAATTGGTCGCCCTGCCCACCGAAACCGTCTATGGCCTGGCCGCCAATGCCTGGGACGCCGCCGCCGTCGCCCGCATTTATGAAGTCAAGGGCCGGCCGGCGCGCAACCCCATCATAGTCCACGTCGCCGGTTTGGAACTGGCGCGGGACTGTGTTGCCGGCTGGCCGCCCGTGGCCGGCAAATTGGCCGCCGCCTTCTGGCCCGGCCCGTTGAGCCTGGTCCTGCCGCGCTCGCCGCGAATCCCGGATATTGTCACCGCCGGCGGCCCGACCGTGGGCGTCCGTTGGCCTTCTCATCCCTTCATCCAGGCGGTCATCCGCGCCTGTGGTTTTCCTCTGGCCGCACCCAGCGCCAATCCCGCCAATCAAGTTTCCCCAACCACCGCCGCGCATGTGCGAAAGGCCTTTGACGGCCAAATCCCCCTCATCGTGGACGGCGGCCCGTCGCAAGTGGGACTGGAGTCCACCGTGCTCGACCTCGCCTCCGCGCCGCCGCGCCTGTTGCGTCCGGGCATGATCCATGCCAAATCCCTGCTGGCCGTGATGGGTGTAGCGTCGGCGCTCTGCGCCGATGGGCCGCCCGGCCGCCCCATCCTTCGCAGTCCCGGAATGCTGCCCAAACACTATTCCCCCAAGGCGAAATTGGTGATCCTCTCATGGCGCGACCAGGCCGGCCTTGCCTCCCAACTTCAACCGTTGCATTTTGCCGCCGAAAAAACCTGCATCATCACCCACAGCCCAATCCCGTTGTCCGGCAAATTGGGCCGCGTGTCCGTGCTCCCCCACGACGCCGCGGCGTTCGCCCGCGCTCTCTACGCCGAACTCCACCAATGCGACGAATCCGGCGCCGCCCTCATCATCGTCGAAGCCCCGCCGTCGCATCCGGCCTGGCGCGCCATTGCCGACCGCCTCTCCCGCGCCAGCCAATAACAATCTGCTCCCTCTCCTCCACAAACCTGTGGAGGAGAGGGCCGGGGAGAGGAGGCTTCCACAAGCTGCACGCAAACAATTCCGGGGAGCACATGCGCCCTCGCATGTATTGGCCGGCGCCCCCGCCGGCCAAGTCTTTACATACTCCACCATGGCCATCCAGCGGAGAAAATGTGTGTCTTGAAGGAGCGCGGTCGTCTCGACCGCCGCGTTCGGCGTCCCGCCGAACGCTCTTCCGGGCCATGACGTTCCATACGAGTCCCAGTTTGAATTTAGCCTGTAGCGGCGGTCTGTGACCGCCGCCAATTTTTTCGCAAACGCGCAATTCCGACCTGCAAATGATATACAATGCCCCTCTTTTTCCGCATAAGCTGGCCCAGGGCTTCTCCAACCCCGTCACGGAAGTGGTCAAGTCGGTCAACGGCATCGCCATTAAGAACCTAAATCATCTTGTCGAAGTCTTGCGCGACTGCCGCGACCCGATGATCTGCATCGAGTTTGATAATCGCGGCGGCGAATCCCTGGTTTTTCCCCGCGCGGAAATGGTCGCGGCGACGGAGGAAATCCTCACCGACAACGGCGTGCGCAGCCAAGGCTCGCCGGACACGATGGCCGTTTGGAACGCGAAAAAGTGACGCGTTTTGTCAAATCCTCCGTCCCAATCCAACCGCACCAAATGGCTAAAAAGAGCCACTCTGGCAAATTCGCGTCAGCAATATCGGGGCCGGGCGCCGGCCCGGGCCGGGGCTGGTTTGTCGGTAACTCATTATCAGCCATGCAGTTAGAACGTTTTGGAATTTTTGGCAACCCATTGGCATTATGTTTGCTTTATGAATTCCAAGCGAGTCTTCCCATGCGGCTCTGAATCAACCGAAGACGGTTTTTTGCCGGCGGAAAGACGGCTGATGCCGTCGCCTCGTCCCGAAAGCCGCCTTGGGTTTAACCGTGAACCAAGAACAGTAAGCAACTAATATATACAACAATTGTTCCATGAATAACACTCCGAAAACCGTTTTGGCCCTGGCGAAAAAACAGGGCGCAAAGATGATTGATGTTAAGTTTGTTGACACCTTCGGCACCTGGCAGCATTTCACCCTGCCCATTTCCGAGCTGACCGAGGAAGTCTTCGCCGAAGGCTTCGGCTTCGACGGCTCCTCCATCCGCGGCTGGAAATCCATCGAAGCCTCCGACATGCTCGCGATGGCCGATCCGGACACCGCCTTCATGGACCCCTTTTGCGCCGTGCCCACCCTGTCGCTGACCTGTGACATCACGGAGA
>Ga0182027_10007505_pt1 | contig 16042 bp, 14 predicted proteins | sample 712E1DmetaG_FD_121300 | JGI IMG/M metagenome (GOLD analysis project Ga0182027, IMG submission 121300) | Permafrost microbial communities from Stordalen Mire, Sweden - 712E1D metaG (Illumina Assembly) | ecosystem: Environmental > Terrestrial > Soil > Wetlands > Permafrost | place: Sweden...
CCTGGTTGTTAACCGGTGAAACAATTTATAAAGACATCGCCAGGTCGTCGTTTGATTTTCTGTTGGCGCAAATTTTTAATGAAAATGGCATTGAAGTCATCTCCAACAAAAACTGGCTGCAAAAAGGAGAGGGTGCAGGGCATTTTGGCGAACAACCCATTGATGTTGCTTACACCATCATGACTTTAAATACATTTTACGATGTATTTGATAAAGAAGATTACCGCCTTAAAATGGAAGCTGCATTCGATTGGTTTTTAGGCAATAACCGTTTGCATCAGATCATTTACAACCCATGTACCGGAGGTTGTTACGACGGGCTGGAGGAGACTCGTGTGAACCTCAACCAGGGAGCAGAAGCAACGGTAAGCTACCTGATGGCACGTTTAACATTGGAAAAGAATAAAAATGAAAAATAAAATTAAAAAAGTATTGATCGCGTTGGACTATCATCCAAGCGCACAAAAAGTAGCAGAAACAGGTTTTTCGTTAACTAAAGCTATAGGTGCTGAGGCTATATTACTGCATGTAATATCAGATCCGGTGTATTATTCCTCAACGGACTATTCACCTATAGTAGGGCTTACCGGCATTCTTAGTACAGATCCACTTATATTAGCCAGTGAGGATGGACTAAGAAAGGCATCAGAAAAATTTCTTGAACAATCAAAGCAGCATCTTGGTGATAAAAGCATTCAGGTCCTGGTAAAAGACGGAGATCCCGGGGAAGTTATATTAGAGGCAGCAAAAGCCCTGCATGCAGATATTATTGCCTTGGGCTCCCACAGCCATAAATGGTTAGAAAATATTATCATGGGAAGCGTTACGGAAAAAGTTTTGCATCACACTTCTATACCACTATTCATCATTCCGACTAAAAAACACAACTAGGGTGCAATTCCGGAGCATATGGATCAATACCATGCCCCCCGAAACTTTTAAAGAATATCGTGACCCAGCGACCCCGGGGCAAGATAAAGTACCGTAATGGAAATAGAAACAATCTTTATTTTGCTGTTCATTGTGGCCACAGCCGTGGCGATCACGTTGACGGCCCTTATTCTGACATCTGCAGCTAACATGCTGCATTTTGTTCAGGGTTTTACATGGCAACATGCATTGGTATTCGGGGCGCTTATCTCCGCTACTGATCCGATTGCCGCATACGGTTCTTTCCTGGTTGCTGAACATTTCCATTATTCCGGAGTGATTGCGACCGTGTCGGCAGGCATGCTTTGCAGCAACTATGGTGCACGCATCGGAATGATACGGGAACGAATTCCCTGGTACTGGAGTATAATCCTGACCTGGGGCGGATTATGCTGTGCGTTATCCATGGTACTGGTAATCAGCCTCCCTATGGATTTTGTGTACCGTGAATTACTGGTTTCTATGACCTTTGGAGTCGTCATCCTTTCAATCCTTGTCCATGGGTTGACGATATCCCCGTTGCTGAGATGGTTAGGCATTGTGCACGGACAGCAGGAACGCACCCAGGCTGCGACGCCATGCATAAACCGGTAAAATGGACAGGGAAAAAGTCATTGCAATATCTGAGGAGAGAAAATCATGAATGAACAAACATATATCAGTAAGCTATCTTCTTTTCTGCCAACGGAGGTGGATGGATTCGATTCTCTTGCAGAGCTTGCTCTCGATTTGCGATGGTCATGGAATCATGCTACTGATGAAGTCTGGCGGCAACTTGATCCTGCCTTATGGGATCTCACCCATAATCCATGGGTGGTACTGCAGACTGTCTCAAGAGACCAACTTTATAATGTATTATCCGATCCCGGCTTTCGTAAGAAAGTGGATGCTCTTATACAATCCAAAGAGCATGAAACTTCAGTTCCCGCCTGGTTTCAGCAAAATTATGCGCAGTCTCCTCTGACATGTGCAGCTTATTTCAGCATGGAATTCATGTTAAGCGAAGCACTTCCCATTTATTCCGGAGGCCTGGGTAATGTGGCCGGTGATCAGCTTAAAGCTGCCAGCGATTTGGGTGTGCCTGTGGTCGGCGTGGGATTGCTGTATCAACAGGGCTATTTTCGCCAGGTGATTGATAAGGACGGAGTTCAAGAGGCTCTTTTCCCATATAACGATCCGGGGCAATTGCCAATTACACCACTGCGAAAACCGAACGGGGAATGGTTGAGGCTGGAGATTGCCTTACCGGGGTATTCGGTCTGGCTGCGTGCCTGGCAAGTCCAGGTAGGGAGAGTGAAGCTATACTTACTGGACAGCAATGATGCGGCGAACTTCCCAGCCCATCGCGGGATTACCAGCGAGCTTTATGGCGGCGGGCCGGAACTGCGACTAAAGCAGGAACTTCTCCTTGGGATTGGTGGATGGCGGCTGCTCGATGCGCTTGGTATCCAACCGGAAGTCTGTCATCTGAATGAAGGGCATGCAGCCTTCGCCGTTTTGGAAAGAGCCCGCAGTTTTATGCATGAAACAGGGCAGCCTTTCGAAGTCGCGCTGGCCGTTACCCGGGTGGGGAATATCTTTACCACCCACACGGCAGTGTCTGCCGGCTTTGACCGTTTCACCCCGGCACTCATTGAGCAATACCTTGGTGATTATGCAGTGCACAAACTCGGTATAACACTACATGATTTGTTGGCCATGGGCCGTGAGAATCCGAACAACGCGTCGGAGAGTTTCAACATGGCCTACCTGGCAATCAGGGGAAGCGGAGCGGTTAATGGAGTAAGTCGCCTGCATGGGAAAGTCAGCCGGCACCTCTTTGAGCCTCTGTTTCCACACTGGCCGGCCGATGAGGTGCCTGTCGGCCACGTGACCAACGGAGTTCACATGCCGACCTGGGACTCAGCTGCGGCCGATGATCTTTGGACGAATACCTGTGGGAAAGACCGCTGGCTGGGTATGACGAAAACACTGGAGCAGGACATCCGCCAGCTCTCCGATGCCAGTCTTTGGCAATTCCGCATCGCCTCCAGTGAGTCTCTTGTTGAATACACCCGCAAACGTTTATCAAGGCAACTGACCGCTTCCGGAACTTCAGCCGAAACGGTTGAATGGGCGAAACATTTTTTTGATCCCAAAGCCCTTACACTGGGTTTCGCAAGGCGTTTCACCACGTACAAGAGGCCGAACCTGTTGCTGCATGACCCGGAACGATTGCTTCGTCTGTTAACAAATCACGAACGACCGGTCCAGCTCATCATTGCCGGCAAAGCTCATCCGGAGGACCTGGCGGGGAAAGCCCTGATCCATGAATGGATAAATTTCATCCACAATCCTGAGATCCGTCCCCACGTCGTCTTCCTGAGCGATTATGACATGCTGTTAACGGAACACCTGGTGCATGGGGTGGATATCTGGATAAACACACCAAAGCGTCCATGGGAGGCCAGTGGAACAAGCGGAATGAAAGTGCTCGTCAACGGAGGCATCAATCTCTCGGAACTGGACGGCTGGTGGGCGGAAGCATACACACCTGAAGTGGGGTGGGCATTGGGCGATGGCCTGGAACATGGCGATGATCCTGCCTGGGATGCTGCCGAAGCCAACGCACTCTATAACCTCCTCGAGCAGGAGGTTATACCGGAGTTTTATACCCGCGACAAGAACGGCATTCCCATTGCATGGGTCAGGCGGATACGGGAAAGCATGGCAAGCTTGACACCAGCCTTTTCCGCCGACCGCACTGTGCGCGAATATACCGAACAATACTACCTCCCTGCTGCTGCCAACTACCATTCGCGCATTTCCTATAAATGTACAATCGGCAGACAAATAGTCGATTGGCAGGATAGTCTGGAACAGAAATGGGCCATGCTCCATTTCGGGGAAGTGAATGTTGAGACTCGTGGCGGGCGATACGTATTTGAGGTTCAGGTTTATATCAATGATCTCAATCCGAATGCAGTTCGGGTGGAGCTTTATGCGGATGCAATAACCGGCAGTATTCCGGTACGGCAGGAGATGAAGTGCATAAGTCAACCGGCCGACATGGTTAACTGTTATGTTTATAGCGTTCAGATACCAGTAACCCGGCCGGTAACAGATTATACAGTGAGAATGATACCTGGCTTTACCAGCGTTGCGGTGCCTCTGGAAGCTTCTCAGATACTCTGGCAGCGATGATGCGATCTGAACCGATGTTTGCGATTGAAAAGGAACACGGCACCGATAAAAAAATCAAAGGTATGAACCACGGAGCCAGCCCCGGTCCCGGATCCCGCAGCAAGCGGGAAATTTACACAAAGAAATTAAACTGTCAATGAAAAACGGTAATCCTGAATTGAATCTTAATACTGAAATGAAATATGATCATGAAAACAAAAAAAATATCTGAAAAGGAAATAGTCAAGGAGGTAAGAGAAGGGTTTGCAGAGAATATTCCTGCTAAAGCGAAAAAACTGGATTTAAAGGAGAACCCATTATCACAGGAACTTCTGCGAAAAATGAACGCTTATTGGCGCGCTGCCAACTATCTTTCGGTCGGCCAGATATACCTGTATGACAATCCGTTGTTAAAAGAACCACTGAAACCGGAGGATGTAAAGCCAAGGCTGCTGGGTCATTTTGGCACAACTTCCGGGCTTAATTTTATTTATGTACATCTCAATCGTATAATAAAGAAGTACGACCTGAATATGATATTTGTTACCGGTCCGGGGCATGGTGCGCCTGGAATAGTTGCCAATACCTATCTGGAAGGAACTTACAGTGAGTTTTATCCGAAAATCTCCCAGGATGAAGAAGGTATGAAGAAGCTGTTTACCCAGTTTTCTTTCCCGGGCGGGATTCCCAGTCATACTGCTCCTGAAACCCCGGGTTCTATTAACGAGGGAGGAGAACTCGGCTACTCATTGTCGCATGCTTATGGTGCAGCATTCGACAATCCCGGCCTGATTGTAACCTGCGTCGTTGGCGACGGTGAGGCGGAAACAGGTCCGATGGCCACCAGCTGGCATTCCAACAAATTTCTCAATCCGATATGTGACGGAGCTGTATTGCCAATCCTGCATTTGAATGGTTATAAAATAGCCGGGCCCACCGTTCTGGGACGCATCAGTCATGAAGAACTGGACCAGCTTTTCCGGGGTTATGGTTACAGGCCCTATTTCGTCGAAGGAAACGATCCCGACAAAGTTCACCAGCAAATGGCAGCTACACTCGATACGGTTATCTCCGAGATTAAGGACATACAGACCAGGGCAAGGAGCAAGGGCTTTAAGAAGCGGCCACAGTGGCCAATGATTATCCTGCGTACTTTGAAAGGCTGGACTTGTCCGAAGGTGGTCGATGGCCTGCCCATAGAAGGCACATTCCGCGCGCACCAGATACCGGTAATGGACATTTTAACAAATCCCCAACATTTGAAAATATTGGAACGGTGGATGAAAAGTTATAAGGCTGAAGAGTTATTTGATAAAAGTGGAAGGCTTATTCCCGAGCTTGCAGGGCTAGCGCCGGAGGGCGGGCGGCGAATGGGATGTAACCCGCATGCCAATGGAGGTCTTCTTCTTAAAGAATTAACAATGCCTGATTTCCGTGATTATGCTGTAAAAGTAACCAACCCGGGCACTGTAGAAGGAGAATCCACGCGCGTTCAAGGTCAGTTTATCCGCGATGTTGTAAAACTTAACCCCGCTAACTTCCGTGTCTTCAGTCCTGACGAAACTGCTTCCAACCGGTGGGGAGATGTGTTCGGTGTGACAAATCGTTGCTCTGTCGCTGAAATCATACAAATCGACGACCATATTGCACCTGATGGCCGAGTGATGGAAATGTTGAGTGAGCATCAGTGTGAAGGCTGGCTCGAAGGTTATTTGCTTACCGGCAGGCACGGTTTCTTTTCATGCTACGAAGCGTTTATCCACATCGTTGATTCGATGTTTAACCAGCATGCCAAGTGGCTTAAAGTGGCTCATGGCATCCCCTGGCGAAGGCCCATCGCCTCACTGAATTATCTGCTTTCGTCACATGTGTGGCGGCAGGACCATAACGGTTTTAGTCATCAGGATCCAGGTTTCATTGACCATGTGATCAATAAAAAGGCGGAAATAGTCCGGGTTTATTTGCCACCGGATGCCAACACTCTGTTGTCGGTGACCGACCATTGCTTACGCAGCCGTGACTACGTTAATGTCATCATTGCAGGTAAACAGCCGGAGCTGCAATGGATGGACATCGATTCAGCTATTAAACATTGCACTGCGGGGCTCGGTATATGGGAATGGGCAAGCAACGACAAAGGCGGAGATCCTGATGTGGTTATGGCTTGTTGCGGTGATGTGCCAACCCTGGAAACATTGGCTGCTGTTGAGATTCTGCGAAAGAACTTCCCGGAACTTAAAGTCAGGGTAATCAACGTGGTTGATCTTATGACGCTCCAACCGAAGAGCGAGCATCCGCATGGTCTCAGCGATAATGATTTTGATACCCTTTTTACAAAGGACAAGCATGTCATCTTCGCTTTCCACGGTTATCCATTGCTGATCCATCGTCTTACCTATCGCCGGTCCAACCAGGAACGGTTTCATGTTCGCGGGTATAAGGAAGAAGGAACCACTACAACACCCTTTGACATGGTGGTGTTAAATGAACTGGACCGTTTCCACCTGGTGGGTGATGTAATTGACCGTGTGCCGGGTTTAGGTTCACGGGCAGCTTACGTCAAACAATTCCTCCGCGATAAACTGCTGGATCATAGGAAATATATAGACAAATACGGCCAGGATATGCCGGATATCCTTAACTGGAAATGGAGTCTGGATCAAACTCAGAACAAGAGCACACTGAAAAGGGAGGAGAAATGATGCGCATTGGAATAGCTGCCGACCATGGCGGGTTTGAGCTGAAAGAGCAACTGATTGTGGCGCTCAGGACTGCCGGTTATGAGGTGGAGGACTTCGGCGCCCGCGAGCTGGATACAAGAGATGACTACCCTGATTTCGTGATACCTCTGGCAAGGATGGTGGCGAAAGGTGATGTCTCACGGGGACTGGCCATCTGCGGCAGCGGGGTTGGGGCTTGTGTTGCGGCAAACAAGATACCTGGAGTGCGGGCGGCATTGATCACGGATTCCTTCTCCGCTCATCAGGGAGTTGAAGATGATGACATGAATGTTATGTGCCTGGGAGGCCTGGTCACCGCACGTGCCCTTGCCTGGGATTTAGTGCAGGCATTTCTGAACGCCCATTTCAAAGGCGAGGAACGGTTCATGCGACGTCTTGAGAAAGTGTCGGCACTGGAAACGGGAAGAAGAAAGGAATAGGATCACCTTGCCGGGATTATTGAAAATTGAATTAAAAAAGGACGAACCCAATGAATGAAAAGGAACACGAAATACAATCACAATTATAAAAATGATCAAAGATGAATACACAAGATATTATAAACACAGCCAGGGCGATGGTCGCCGGCAGCAAGGGACTGCTTGCGATGGATGAGAGTGATCCTACCTGCAACAAACGATTTGCCGCTTTAGGGATTCCACAAACCATGGAGGCCCGGCGCGCCTATCGTGAAATGATTTTAACCACGCCCGGCCTGGGCAGGTTTATCAGCGGTGTTATCCTTTATGATGAGACCATCAGGCAGTCAGGAAAAGACGGCACTCCCTTTATTAAAACCATCGTTGATGCAGGAATTATTCCAGGCATCAAAGTTGACACCGGTGCCAGGGACATGGCAAGTCATCCGGAAGAAAAAATAACCGAAGGCCTGGACGGATTGCGCGGCCGCCTCAGGGAATATTTTCAGATGGGTGCCCGTTTTGCCAAGTGGCGCGCGGTGATTACCATGGGTGATGGCATTCCCAGCCAGGCTTGCATTGAAGCCAATGCACATTCGCTGGCCCGCTATGCCGCGTTATGCCAGGAAGCCGGACTCGTTCCGATAGTCGAACCGGAAGTGCTCATGGAGGGTGAGCATAACCTGGATCAGTGCTTCAGGATAACGGAGAAAGTTCTGCGAATGGTTTTCAGCCAACTCTGTACACAAGGTGTGTTGCTGGAAGGTATGATCCTGAAACCCAATATGGTGCTTCCGGGATTGTCCTGTGCTAAGCAAGAATCAGTGGACGAAATAGCCGACGCCACGGTGAATTGTTTCCTGCGAACCGTCCCCGCTGCTGTTCCGGGTATTGCTTTTTTATCGGGAGGACAATCCTGTGAACTGGCCTCGGCCCGTTTAAATGCCATGAATCTCAGATTCAAGTCGCGACTGCCCTGGCCATTGGCATTTTCGTTTTCCCGCGCCATCCAGAAACCGGCTTTGGAGATTTGGCATGGGGAGGAGGCCCATGTGCCTGCTGCCCAGCAATCGCTATATCATAGGGCCATGTGTAACAATGCTGCCCGACGTGGTGAGTACAATTCCGAAACAGAAAGGACATCAGCATGAAAACAGTTTCAAGTCTGGATTCAATGCAATTGGATCAACTGGCGATTAACACAGTTCGTTTCTTGTCGGTGGACGCTATTCAAAAGGCCAACAGCGGCCACCCTGGGTTGCCCCTCGGTGCTGCACCGATGGCCTATGTATTATGGACACGGTTTCTCCGGCATAACCCGGTCAATCCGCATTGGTTCAACAGGGACCGGTTTATCCTGTCGGCCGGGCACGGTTCGATGTTGCTATACAGCCTGCTGCATTTAACGGGTTACGATCTACCACTGGAACAAATAAAACAATTCCGCCAATGGGGTAGCATTACACCAGGACACCCTGAACGCGGACTGACACCTGGCGTTGAGACGACGACTGGTCCACTCGGACAGGGATTTGCCAACAGCGTTGGCATTGCCATCGCAGAATCCTATCTCGCGGCGCATTTCAACCGCCAGAGTCACCAAATTGTAAATCATTACACTTACGTACTGGTCAGCGATGGCGATTTAATGGAAGGAGTATCGTCTGAGGCCGCCTCGCTCGCCGGTCATTTGAATCTCGGTAAACTGATTTGCCTTTACGACAACAACCATATCACGCTTTCATCTTCGACCAATATCACATTCACAGAAGATCGTGCCAGGCGTTTCGAAGCCTATGGCTGGCATACACAAACTGTTGAAAATGGAAATGATCCTGAAGCGATTGACCACGCGATCCGGGTGGCGCAAACCGAAACGGAACGTCCTTCGCTTATTCTCGTACACACACATATAGGCTATGGCTCGCCGAACAAGCAGGATACCTTTGAAGCGCACGGCTCGCCACTCGGCCGGGAAGAAGTGAAGCTGACGAAACAAGCCCTGGGCTGGCCGCTTGATCCGCCGTTCTACATTCCGGACAATGTACTAGCTCATTTCCGTCTTGCACTTGAAAACGGCAAACAGGCCGAAGCTGAATGGGATGAAAGATTCAGGCAATACTCAAAATTATTCCCCGGCCTCGCCAATGATTTTCAGAATGTGATGTCCGGGGAATTGCCTCCGGATTGGGACACAGACATCCCGGTCTTTCCGGCCGACCCGAAAGGAATGGCAACCCGCGCCGCATCAGGCCAAATATTGAATGCGATCTGTCGGAAACTTCCCTCCCTGATCGGTGGCTCAGCAGATTTAGATCCATCCACACGGACAGCCCTTGTAGCGATGGGCGATTTCGAGAACCCTAACGATGAAGCCGGTAACCTGCAGGGATCGACAGGTGGTGGCTGGAGTTTTGCCGGGCACAACCTTCACTTTGGCATCCGGGAGCATGCAATGGGATCAATCGCTAATGGGCTGGCTGTGTATGGCGGCATCATTCCGTTCACGGCGACTTTCCTCATTTTCTCAGACTATATGCGGCCACCCATTCGACTGGCGGCGCTGATGAAACAGGGGGTGGTCTTCATTTTTACCCACGACAGCATCGCTGTCGGAGAAGATGGCTCTACGCATCAGCCGATAGAGCAATTAGCCTCACTGCGTGCGATCCCAAACTTGCTGGTCATACGCCCATGCGATGCAAACGAGACAGCCATGGCATGGCGCATCGCTGTTCAGACGCGGGATCGACCGGTTGCGCTTATCCTGACAAGGCAGGATGTACCCACGCTTGATCGCACTCAATTTGCTGCAGCAGATGGTTTGCGACGCGGTGCATATGTTTTGGCCGATGCGCCCAAAGGGAAACCGGATATCATATTAATCGCCACAGGATCGGAAGTCAGTTTGATTGTTGCGGCAGGTCAAAAACTGACCGGTGACGGTATCCGCGTTCGGATCGTGTCTATGCCGAGCTGGGAATTGTTTGATGACCAACCCCTGAGTTATTGTGACTCGATTCTCCCTCCCTCAATACATGCAAGGCTTGCGGTTGAAGCGGGTGCAACTCAGGGTTGGTGCAAATATGTGGGCGACAAGGGTGAAATGATTGGAGTTGACCGTTTCGGCGCATCTGCCCCGGGAAATGTCATGATGCGCGAATATGGTTTCACCGTTGAGAATATCTGTAAACATGCTTTTGAATTAGTAAACCGGAAACGGGAGTCGACTTAATGCGAATCGGAATAGATTAAAACCCGGCAATAATGCAATGGTTCATATGACCGGTAAACTGAACAGAGGGCTCAGGAAATGAATGGTATGAACCTCAGGGCAAACCCCGGACCCGGGTTCCGCGGCAAGCCCCGGTGAATTTACCCGGCTCAATTAAACATAAGAGGTCAGACTATTAAAAATGTGTGAATTATGTAATTGTTAACCAAATTTATGTAACGTTTTCCAAAGCAATGGTCTCTACTTTTGTATCGTCGTGAAAATTTATTCACAATGTAAAAAAATATAAAATGAAAAAGTTAAACATTAAAGTGATTGCAGCATGCCTTTCACTTGTATTTTTTGCAATGACCTCATTTGGTCAGGCCACTTCAAAAACCACCAAAGAAGCTGTGAAAAAACCTGTTACACTTGAGAAAAATAAAGTTCCTAAAGAAGTGACTGAAACTTTTTATAAGGAATATCCGGTAAGAACATATGAGAATTGGTATGGCTACCCAACATTTGATTATCAAACCTATTGGTACGATTATGATCCTTATTTATACTCAAACGAATATCCGGAATATTATATAGTTGGATTCAATAAAGATAACATACCTTATAATGCCGTTTACTCTAAAAAAGGCGAGAAAATAGCTGTTCATAAAAGTTTGACCTCAGATATTCCAAAAGCAGTCTCATCTGCAATAAGTACAAGTGAATATAAAGCCTGGAAAATAGGAAAAGAAAAAGAGGAAATATTTAAGGACAAAGAATCAGACCAAATAAAAGTTTATAAAGTTGCAGTAGAAAAAGGGAAAGAAAAACATTATCTTTTCTTCCAAACAGATGGAAAATTGTTGAAAGATACTAAAGTGTCTTAAACATTCCCTGAATGATTACAGTCAATTTATTCACAATTGAAATCAAAAAAATATGATTTACAATAATTATTTCGGGGGAATGCACCTGTTTTGGTGGGTAGTTTGGATAATGATGCTTATCTGGATATTTGTACTGCCTTATCGTATTCCCTTTCAGAGATATAAGATAGATTCTCCTCTTGATATTTTGCAGAAGCGTTTTGCTTCAGGGGAAATCACCAACGAAGAATACCAGGAGAAGAAAAAGATCCTTGAAAATGATTCAGGAAAGACAAGCTGAATTGATTCAGGCCGGAAGGAATGGGTAATAGAGTTTCTTTCAACCTCTTGGTTTTCTCACCAAGAGGTTGAAAGAAACTATTCCAACAGCAGCAGGGAGGATACTTTGGATTGAATGTGACTATCGATGGTAATTATCGATCATAGTTATTCCTGTTAACTGGAATCTGTGAAGTGTTCTATTTAATGCTGATAGCCCCATGGCATGCGGCAAGGGCAGGCTTGCTGCGATTCATTTAATCTCTCCCGGTAAATTCCCCGCAGCTTGCTGCGGAATCTGGGGCCGGCGGAACAATACTGAGCCATCCTTCGTGGCATTGGTTTATTATTTGTCTATGCAGGCAAAGCCGCAAGAGTGGGTGTAATGAAAAATTTTGACTACCGTGTTGTTGCAAACCGATTTGTTCAGATAATGTACGATAAATTGGGAATAAAGTAATCTTCAAATTAAGGCCATGAATGCTACAAACCTGCAAGAGATAGAAGAAGCAAAAAAGGCTGCCCTTGATGTGCTGATTCATAATGCACATGGGCCATATCACGGACTTCCGCGTACGGCAGGCTGGGGTTATCCGGAGCCTTATACCAGGGATTTGATGTTTTCCATTCTGGGAATTGCCGTTTCAGAAAATCAGAAGCTCATGGAAAGCATCCGGAAAGTATTGAAAACACTTGCGAACAACCAAACAGAACATGGTCATATTCCTTCACTGGTACACGATAAGGATAATCGCGGCTCAAGTGATACCACTCCTTTGTTTTTACTGGCAACAGGCATTTTTAGAAAAGTAACCGGCGAACATGACTTTCTTAATGAGGCAGTTGAAAAAGCGCTGATATGGATGGAGTATCAAAGTCCATCGGACCGTTACCTTGTTGCACAGCAACCAACAAGCGATTGGCGCGATGAACAATGGGTTACCGGATATGGTCTGTTTGTAAACACATTGGTATACAGCTATCTCCGGCTGCTCGGAATAAACGAGAGGGCAGAGATGTTGAATCATAATTTGAGTCGATTTACCATTACCGGAGGGACAATACATCATCACGTTCATGAAGGCCTTGTACTAAAATATAAGCCTTATTATGCTTTCTGGTCATATAAAGTATACAGCAGTGAACGGTTCGACCTGCTTGGTAACAGCATTGCCATTATCTCCGGTATAGCATCGCCCTCGCGAGCGGAAGATATGATTTCATGGATCGAAGAGGAGTGTGCAGGAATGAAAATAAGAGGAGAATTGGCATTGGATCTTCCCCCTAATTTCTTTCCCTTTATTAAACCTGGAGATCCCGACTGGCTTCCCCGCTATGCATCATTTAATAATTCCGGAGAATACCATAATGGAGGGATATGGCCATTTATCTGCGGGTTTTATGTGGCGGCTTTGGTTGCTGCTAAAAGGTATACGCTTGCCGAGGAAAAGCTTGTAGCGCTTACTCAATGCATCAGGCTTTCCAATACCGGACGCGTCGTTTTTGGATTTAACGAATGGATAAAAACACAGGATGGAAAGCCCAAAGGGCAGGACTGGCAAACCTGGAGTGCTGCGCTTTATTTATATGCAGTAAAATGTGTTGAAGAAAAACACACACCCTTTTTTGATGAGATAAGAACAGGAGGTTGATTGCCATGAGAATTTTAATAAAAAAAGATGTAAATGAAGTGGGTCAATGGGTGGCTGATTATGCAATAAAAAAAATTATCGATTATAAACCTACCTCTTCAAAGCCTTTTGTATTAGGATTGCCAACCGGCTCTTCACCAATTGAAACATACAAAGAAATTATACGACGACATAAAGCAGGCGATATATCTTTTAAGAATGTAGTCACTTTCAACATGGATGAATATATTGGTATTCCCGAAAGTCATTCACAAAGTTTTCATTTTTTCATGCGCTATAATCTCTTTAATCATATTGATATTCCCGAACAAAATATAAATATTTTAAATGGTAATGCGCCTGATCTTGAAAAGGAATGTATTGAATATGAAAAAAAGATTTCCAAATTCGGTGGTATTGAACTTTTCTTAGGTGGTATAGGGAATGATGGGCATATTGCATTTAATGAGCCGGGGTCCTCATTAACTTCAAGAACACGAATTAAATCGCTCTGCTATAATACAATCCTTGCAAATTCCCGATTTTTCGATAATAATATAACCAAAGTTCCTACCAAAGCTCTTACGGTTGGTATAGGAACAGTGATGGCTGCAAAAGAAGTATTAATTATAATTACTGGCTTTACCAAAGCACGGGCGTTAAGAGAAGTAGTTGAAGGCGGTATCAGCCACATGTGGACAGTTTCCATGCTGCAGATGCATCAGAAAGGTATTATCGTTTGTGATGAACCTGCAACTATGGAACTGCAAGTTGAAACAGTGAAATATTTCAGGGATATCGAAAGTATTGCTACTGATGAAATGTTTTAATTTTTTAAATAAAGTATATGTTGAAAATAATGAATGATTTACCTGGCAATGTACTGGGCGCTTCCGCAGAAGGAAAAATAACCGGCACAGATTATGAAACTGTTTTAATTCCTGCCATAGAGGAAAAATTGAAAAAAAACAAAAAAATCCGGATGCTATATCATCTTGGCAAAAACTTTACCGGATTTGATCTGAACGCTATGATGGATGATGCTAAGATAGGTATGAAACATTTATCCGCATGGGATAGGATTGCATTGGTATCTGACCATGAATTGATAAATACTTTTGCGAAATTTTTTGGCTATTTGCTATCCTGTGAGTTACGCATATTTAAAAATGCTGAATTGGAAGAAGCAAAAAAATGGATTACTGATTATCAATCTTAAATTGAATTATAGTTTATCAAATGTTGAACTGAAATATTTTCAGATGAAAAGAAAAATCTATCCTGGACCGAGCTCAACTCCTTTTTTCGTAGAAGACCGGGATGTTCTTGGACAACCTAAAAGAACAAATGTCTTGCAAAGGTTTAAGCATAAATTAATAAGCGCACCTGATCTGAAAGTCACCTATGCCGGCCTTGGCAAAAGAACTATTGCTAAACTTATTGATTTAACGATTGTATTTATTCCTCTGTTGATCTTAGAAATGATTCTTTTTAAATTCAATTACATGAATAAAGATTTTAATACATACAGATTTTTCATTATCATAGTTATATGGATCTTCTATAATAGTGTATTTGAATCTTCAGTTTATCAAGCTACCATTGGGAAACTGATATTAAAATTGAAAGTCATTGACCTGTCTGGAAATAGAATTAGTGTTTTAAGGTCATTTTTCAGATGTATCACGACAATTATTTCAATTTTGCCAATCGGGCTTGGAATATGGTACATTACAACCGACCGCAAAAAACGCGCCTGGCATGATTTGATAGTTGGTACTTATGTTATAAAATCATAATGATGGACAATCCCTTAAAAAAACTGGAATCTTTCGGCCAGTCTGTCTGGCTCGATTACATACGCCGTGATCTCATCTCAAGCGGGCAGCTTCGGCATTTGATTGAGGAGGATGGACTATGCGGAATGACTTCAAACCCATCCATCTTTGAAAAGGCGATAGCGGAAAGCGAGATTTACGACAAGGATATTCATGACCTGGGCAGAAAGAAAAAAGGTGTTAAAGTAATTTATGAATCGCTCAGCCAGCGAGATGTTCAGAATGCGGCTGACGAATTCAGGACTGTATATGACAACACGGATTGTAAAGATGGATATGTAAGCCTGGAGGTCAACCCTCATCTGGCACATGACACCAAAGGGACAATTGAGGAAGCCCGCCGCTTGTGGCTCACTTTGAAAAGGCCCAACATTTTAATCAAGGTACCTTCGACTGCCGAAGGCCTGCCTGCCATCAGGCAACTCATCAGTGAAGGGATCAATATCAATGTGACGTTATTATTCGGGCTGCATCGTTACCGGCAGGTAACAGAAGCTTACCTTGCAGGTCTCGAGACGCGAATGGACCAGGGAAAACCATTGAACCATATAGTCTCTGTAGCAAGTTTCTTTTTAAGCCGGATAGATGCTGTGATTGATCCAAAAGAAGAAGAATTCGTTGCTTTAGGGGGTGAGCAGGCCCATTTTGCAACAAAAATACAAGGACAGGTTGCCATCTCAAGCGCCAAAATTGCCTATCAAATTTATAATGAATCAATTAAAAGTGAACGTTTCATTAAACTGGCCCGGAAAGGAGCTTCACCCCAGAGATTACTTTGGGCCAGTACCAGCCCTAAAAATCCTGATTATAGCGATACTAAATATATAGAAGCCCTTATAGGGCCAGATACAATCAATACCATGCCCCTCGAAATTCTTGAGGCATATCGTGACCACGGTGACCCTGCTTCCCGATTGGAAGCCGGTTTAGAACAGGCTTCCTGGGTGTTTTCAGAACTGTCGGAAGTTGGAATAGATATAAAA
>Ga0182027_10007506_pt1 | contig 16039 bp, 4 predicted proteins | sample 712E1DmetaG_FD_121300 | JGI IMG/M metagenome (GOLD analysis project Ga0182027, IMG submission 121300) | Permafrost microbial communities from Stordalen Mire, Sweden - 712E1D metaG (Illumina Assembly) | ecosystem: Environmental > Terrestrial > Soil > Wetlands > Permafrost | place: Sweden...
ATAACCGCTGACGAAGCTGCTGAACGAGCTGTTGGTCGACACGTCCAACCGGTATCCCGTCGCCCCGCTCACGCTGTTCCAGGATGCTATGAATCCGCTGCTGATCACGCCTTGGCCCGCATCTGCCGTTGCCGCAGGGGGTATCACCGATAGCGTGACAGTATTAGACACCACGTTGCTCTGGACGGAGTTCGAAACAAGGCACTGGTACTCGTTGCCGTTCATCGCCATTGTGACGCCGGTGATGGTCAAAGTCGCGGTCGCCGTTCCGCTGTATGGCGCAGTGTCGGTGAGGTTGGTCCAGGGGTTACCACCAGAAGTTATGGGGAGTCTCAGGCACACCTGCCACTGGTAGGTCGGCGCCGGATTGCCGCTTGCCGCCACAGTGAAGCTCGCATTGCCACCCGCCGTGACCGTCTGTGCCGAAGGCTGCGTCGTCAACGCGGGCGCTGCGTTGACCGTCAGTGTCACCGCTCCGCTGGCCACGTTGCTCTGGACAGAATTTGAGGCCACGCACTGGTATTGGTAGCCGTTCATTGCGGCCGTAGCGCCGGTAATCGTCAGTGTTCCGGTCTTTGTTCCGCTATACGGTGCGACATCCGTTAAAGTCGTCCAAGTCTTCCCACCGTCGGTCGATACCTGCCACTGATATGTCGGCGCAGGGTTGCCCGAGGCAGCCGCTGTGAACGCCGCATTCCCGCCAGCCGTCACGGTCTGAGCAGTGGGCTGCGTCGTGAGCGCCGGCGCTATGTCCACCGTCAACGTCGCTGCGCTGCTTGCCACGTTGCTTTGGACCGAGTTTGAGGCCAGGCACTGGTACTGATAACCATTCATAATCGCCGTCGCGCCAGTGATCGTCAGCGTCCCAGTCTTGGACCCGCTATAGAGTGCGTCATCTGTCAGAACTGCCCATGTCTTCCCGGCGTCGGTCGACACCTGCCACTGATAGGTCGGCGCCGGATTGCCGGAGGCCGCGACCGTAAATGTCGTTGTGCCGCCTGCGGTCAATGTCTGAGCCGCTGGCTGCGTCGTCAACGCGGGCGCGGTGGCTGGAGATTGCACCGCAAGCGTAAACGTCTGGGTCGCGTCAGGGCTCGTGCCGTTGCTGGCGGTAAAGGTTACAGTGAACGGTGAGCCGTTCGTGTTCGGCGGCGTGCCACTCAGGACGCCGGTCGTTGCATTGAGACTCGCCCAAGCCGGCAAACCCGTCGCACTGAATGTCGGAGCAGGCGTCCCGGTCGCCGTTACGCTAAAGCTGCCTGCCTGTCCGGCGGTAAAGGTTGCACTTGCTACGCTGGTGACGACCGGCGCGACGGCGAGTGTCGTAACCGTTAGCGTGCCATTCTGCAAGGTGAAGGTGTAGTTTTTGTCCGATCCTCCAGTCAGCGTGATCGGATACGTTCCCACCGGGCTGCTTGCTGTGGCCGTGGTGCTGGCGCTCGGGGGCGTGGCAAGCACTGCGGTAGTCTCGCCATTGACTAAACCTGCGTAGCTGACCGTGAACACGGGATCGACTCCACCTTGGAGGCGGCTCTTATCGTCGGCCTTGGCAGTCAACGACGCTTTCGCGATGGTGAGAGTGCCGCTGGCGCTGCCCTGGTAGTTCGGATCGCTGATCGTGCCAACAACCGCGTAGCTGCCCGCGTTGGTCGGAGCGGTGGAGCTACCGTTGTACGTAAAGCCGACTGTCAGGTTCGCAGGCGCGGTCGTCGCCGTCGCGCTCTGCGCAGAACCCGTGTAGGTCGCGCTCAAGTTGCCAAGGGTAACCGTTGCTGTCCCCTTGCCGATCACCAGAGCGCCGGTGGCGCTGCCCTGGTAGTTCGCATCGCTGATTGTGCTAACCACCGTGTAGCTGCCAGCGCTTGTCGGAGCAGTGGAGCTTCCATTGTACGTGAAGCCAACCGTCAGGTTCGCAGGCGTAGTCGTCGCGGTCGCGCTCTGCGCTGCACCGTTGTAGGTCGCGCTCAGGCCGCCAAAAGTCACCGTAGCCGTCGCCTTGCCAATAACTAGCGTGCCCGTGACGCTGCCCTGGTAGTTCGCGTCGCTAATCGTGCCGACGACCGCGTAGCTGCCCGCGTTGGTGGGAGCAGTGGCACTTCCGTTGTAGGTGAAGGTGACAGCGAGCCCGGCGGGCGCGGTCGTCGCGGTGGCGCTGTGCGTGGCACCGTCGTAGGTCGCACTCAAGCCACCGAGAGTCACCGTGGCCACCGCCTTGGCGACCGTGAAGCTCCGGTCCACGTTGCTGGCTGCGGCGTAAGTCGCATCGCCCGCCTGGCTCGCTCGCAGCGTCACCATGCCTGCGCCGGTGAGTGTTGTTGTGTTGCCGCTGATTGCCGCCGGGCCGCTCGCCACGCTGTAGCTCACTGGCAAGCCGCTGCTCGCCGTCGCACTCAACGTGAACGGCGCATCGCCGTAGGTCTTGTTGGCCAGCGCGGCAAAACTGATCGTCTGGTCGGTCTTGCCCACGGAGAGTGTGCCATTGACCAGCGTTAACGCGTAGTTGTTGTCGCTGCCGCCAGACAGGGTGATCGGGAAGCTCCCGGCCGGGCTGCTCGTCGTCGCCGTCGTTGTGATACTGGGCGGTGTGTCGATCAAAGCCGCCGTGTCGCCATTGACGAAACCACTGTAGGTGATCGTGAGCGGCGGATTGGCCGCACCGGCCGCTTTGCTCTGGTTGTCCGCGGTCGCTGTCAGCGGCGCTTTTGCGACGTTGAGCGTGCCGGTCGCGGAACCGGCGTAATTGGCGTCGCTGACCGTTGCGACAACGGCATAGCTGCCCGCGTTGGACGGGGCGGTCGCGCTGCCGGCGTAGGTGAAGGCGACCGCAAGCCCGGTGGGCGACGTCGTCGCTGTGGCGCTCTGCGCAGAACCCGTGTAGGTCGCGCTCAGGCCACCGAGCGTCACCGTCGCCGTGGCCTTGCTCATGGTGAGCGTCGCCGCGTTGCTGGCCACGTTACTCTGGACGGAGTTCGAGGCCAGGCATTGGTACTGATAACCATTCATCGCCGACGTAGCGCCAGTTATCGTCAATGTCCCGGCCGCCGTTCCGCCGTACAGCGCCGTGTCAGTCAGATTCGTCCACGTACTTCCGCCGTCAGTCGAGACCTGCCACTGATAGGTTGGCGCAGGGTTGCCTGAGGCGGCCACCGTGAACATCGTGTTGCCGCCCGCCGTTACGGTCTGAGCTGTGGGCTGCGTCGTGAACAATGGAGCCGCGTTGGCCAATGAACCGCCAGTAATAATCAATTTAGGGCAGAGTGTCGGGTCTGTCAGATACCTTGAGCTGTAAAACAGATTGAAGTTATTATTATTGTCCACGGGGCGCAGCCGCAATCCGTAGTTAGGATAATCACCGTTCATCCACCCATTGTAGATGCTCGTGATGTCAATGACATACCAAGCTCCCACGCCTGGCGCGGGTATTGCTGAATTCCCAACCTGCAGCGCTGTCGGCTGATCGGCCCACAGTGTATCGCTGCCGGACCAAGTTTGTGTAATGCGGTCCAGATACATCAGTGTTGGGCTGCCATTGTTATTGCTAAAACAATACAAATAAAGCTGCACTGAAGTCGCTCCTTGCGGCAAGTTCGAGAGGTCGAACTGGATCAATGTATAATATAGATCCCCCCAGCCACCGACACGAAGACGATCTTCCAGGAGACCTCCCGGCGAGGCGTTGCCGTTATCGTAAACATTAGTCGTCCAAAGATCTTTGCCATTGGACGAATTGGGCTGCATGACGACGATGGAAGTGACCGTTAGGATTGCGACGTTGGAGGCTACGCCGCTCTGGACGGAATTCGAGGCCAGACACTGGTACTGGTAGCCGTTCATCGCTGCCGTTGCACCGGTGATCATCAGTATCCCGGTCGCCGTGCCGCTGTACGGCGCCGTGTCGGTCAGGTTCGCCCAAGTGTTTCCGCCATCAGTTGACACCTGCCACTGGTAGGTCGGCGCCGGATTGCCCGAGGTCGCAGCCGTAAATGTGGTTGTGCCGCCTGCCGTTACGGTCGGACCGGTGGGCTGCGTGGTCACAACAGGCGGCGTCCCGAGAGTGGACACTGTTATCGTGTTGGAACTTTGGCTCGTGCCTGCACTGTCGTACGCCCGAACCCTAAAGTAGTATACCGTATTCGCGCTCAATCCGCTAACGACCACGCTCGTAACAGCGCCAACATCCAAATCCTGATAGCCGCTCACGCAACTGCCGAATGAGCTATCCGTCGACAAATCCAGCCGGTAGCCAGTGGCCAAGTCTACGCCAGCCCATGTCGCTGAGAATCCGCCGCTGACTACACCAGAAGCCGCACCAACCGTCGGGGCAGAAGGTACTGCCACACCCGAATAGGTGAGCCGGTTGCCGGCCTTATCGTAGGTATAGCCAATCACCGAACCGTTAGCATAATCGACGCTAGTCAAACGATTGAGGGAGTCGTACAAATAACTAGCTCCGACTGCCTTACCAATGACGACGCAAAACACTACAACTGCAAAGAACGTTCCCCCGAACGATCGCCGAATGCTGGGTTCTATATTCATGTGAATAAAGCTCATACTCATTCGCCAGTTGTTTCCTGCAATCCTTGACTGTCGCCTGCCTGCTGTACGATATCCATTCCACGTATTTCATCGGTAATGTTCGGCTCCCCGTTGATCGCACTGGCCATATCACCGATACCATGTATCATTTCGCCAGCGCTAACTACGGTTTCTGCTGTAGCAGGCACAGCCAATACCAAACTTAAGCCACCACTAAAAGGTGACTCGGCATATGCAGCTATTGCAGCAGAGCCGCTCATAATAACTCCACCGACACCAACATAGTATTCTCCGAATCCGTATAGACCCAGAATAACTCTATGGAACGCCTCTGCGTTTGCAGCTTTGGTTATAGCTGCCTCCACGGCTGCGCGATCGCTTTTTGTCAAAAATGCAGCTGTAGAATCTGCTGCCTGTGTCGCGCGGCCGCCGGTATTGGGACTGATGAGAATGTTATGAAAGAGTGAGTCATCCGAAGTTACCAGCTTGGGTGCAGTGCCAGTCGCCTCTTTCGGCGATAGCCCAGAGATGTCGATCAACCTTATCGGATTATTCAGCGCGTATATATACCGATTAAGGCTTTGACTATCGCCGTCCTTGCCCGTAGTCGGATCCTTGGTGATGAATCGGCCTCGTCGGGTGGAATAGTATCGGGCGCGGATATAATAGAATCCGTTATCCTCAAAAAGAACGCCGTGCCGCCCGAGATACCTAAACCGGTTATCGGTGCTTCCCGATAACCCTGCCGGCCGGCCAAACGGATCGTAGGCGTACGCGTCCGTGATCGTACCCATCGGATCGGTCAGCGCGATCGTGCTCCCACGAGAGTCGTAGTGGTAATATTTCGCGCTGCCAGAACCGTCAATCCGCGAAACCAGCCCGCGTCCGTAGACGTAATAGGCGTTGATGTTGCCGCTCGAATCCGATTCGCACAGCACCTGAGTCAGCGGGCTGCTTCGGTCGAGGACATATTGAGTGAGAACCCCACCCCGATTGGCGGCCACCCGGTTGCCTGCGCCGTCGTATTGGAAGGAATTAGTAACCTCGGCGAAAACGGTTTGCGTAAGGCGATTCTCGAAATCGTACGATAGGAGATTTGTCGTGTTGATGGAAACTGTGTTGCCATTGGCGTCGAAGCTATCCGGCTGGCCTTCGACCGTTACCATGCGGTTGTCGCTATCGTAAGCATAGGTGAACTGCCCGACGACGGGTGTAGTCTGAAGCTGCTCAACCTGTTTCACCTGTGTATGATTGCCCAAAGCGTCCAGAGTGTACGCATAACTTGATATGACCGTAGAATTGGGACCTGAATTCGTCAGGGCAACCAAACGATTCGAATGATCATACCCGTAGCTTACGGCCGTGCCATTTGGATTGACCGAGCCGGTAAGGTTGCCATCCGCGTTGTATGAATAGCTCGTCGTCTTGCTCAGCCAATCGGTCACCGTCTGTAAGCGATTCGCGGCATCATAAGAGTAGCTGACCGTCTTAGCCCCTGGATATGTCACTGAAATGCGATTGCCATTGAGATCGTAGGCGAAGGCGACGGTCTTGCCGTAGCAGTCCGCAACACTCGTGAGTCGGTTGAGAGCATCGTATATATAGCTCGTTCCGCCCAATGAATCGACCATGCCAATACGATTCCCGTTGGCGTCGTAGCTGAATGTCACCGGCGTTCCGGTCGGGTAGGTGATCTTCGTGCGGCGGTTGTTTGCGTCGTATGCGTAGGCCGTTGTGTTGCCGTTCGGATCCGTTCTGCTGAGGAGATTGCCGGTAGCATCGTAGCCGAATTGAGTGACGCCGCCATTCGGATCGGTTATCTTGGCCAACCGGTTCACCGCATCGAACGCATACGCGGTGTTGTGGCTATTCGGGTCAACCATTCCAATGCGGTTTCCGACAGGATCGTAGGTATAGGTCACCGTGCCTCCATTTGCGTCGACAACCGTCGTAAGATGGCCAAGCGGATCATAGGAGAACGTCGTGCTGTGGCCGTTTGCGTCAGTGACTTTCGTCCTCCGGTTCAAACTATCGAAGACCGTCGCTGTGGTATTGCCCAACGCGTCTTTCGTCTGCGTCAACCTATCCTGACTGTCGTAAACGGAATCTGTCTCTTGCCCAAGGCCATCCGTAACGCTGGTCTGGTTGCCATCCTTGTCGTACGCGCTCTTCGAAACGTTGCCCAGAGCGTCGGTAGTCCCGGTCAAGTTGCCTTGGGCGTCGTAACCGAACTGAGAAACTCCATTCCGAGCATCGGTTACGCTGACCCTCTGATCTAGCGCGTCGTAAGCACTGACGACCTTGCCCCCCAACGCATCGGTTGTCGTGGTCAGCAAATCCTTCACGTCATAGGTGTAAGACGTCACATTGCCGAGCCGGTCCTTGACGGTCAGCTTGTTGTTGTTTCCGTCGTAGGTGTAGACGATCTTCTTGCCTGTTGGATCGGTGACTGAAAACACATTGTCGTTCCCATCATAAGCATATGTCGTGGTGTTTGTAAGCGGATCCGTGACGGTCAATCGACGCCCAGCACCATCATAGGTGTAGATCGTCTTGGCACCCAACGCGTCGGTCACGCTCGTCAGATTCCCTGCGATGTCATAAGCCGACGTCGTAACGTGGTTGTTTGCATCCGTGACGGTTAACGGTTGCCCGCTTGAGTTATATGTGATTGCGGTTACCCCGCCAAGTGCATTAATCGTCTCCGTAATGTTGCCGTTTGCATCGTAATTAAACAACGTCGTATTCCCAATCGAATCAACACGCGAAATCGGGTTATTATTTGAATCATACGTGATCGTAGTAGTATTCCCGAGCGGGTCTGACTTCGAGATCACGTTGCCTCGGGAATCATAGTCGTAGCTCGTCGTAGAACCATTTTTCGCAGTCACCGAGACGCGATTCCCGGCAGCGTCGTAGGCGTACTCAGTCGAATTTCCCAAAGCGTCGTCCTGCTGAGTCAGCCGTCGAAACGTATCGTAATGATCCACACGCGTACGCTCCAACGGCAATGTAACGGTAGTTTTCTGATTTGCCTCGTCGTAGGTATAGGTGGTCGGACTACCCTTCGCGTCTTTCTGTGACATTACGATGCGTTTGCTGTCGTCATACACGTTGCTCACCACGGTATTGCCCCGCGGATCGACCACTGTCAGAATCTGGTGATTAGCATCATACGTGTACGTGGTCTGGTTGCCGTTTGGATCGGTGCTCGAAACAAGATTACCGTTCGAGTCATAGGCGTACTGAATCGTACGACCGGTAGAATCGACAATTTGGGTGATGTGGTTATTCGCGTCCGATGTGAAGCTGATAACCCGGCCGGCGGTGTCAGTGATCTTTGACAGACTCCCCCGGTGTAAGTCAGAGCGATTGTGTTATTGTTCTTGTCCACGATGGAGATGAGGTGACCGGACGAATCAAAGCTGTAGGTCGTTTGATCCTTCTTTCGCAGAGTGTATGTACCGTCTGGATTAGCGACAAGCGAGTCAAAGATCCCCAAGCCAGGTTGGGCGACAAGTCCACCAGAGCCATCCGGGACATAAATGTCTGTCTTGCTATCTCCCCATTGGATCGTGACATATCCACCGTTTACTGTGATGTTCGGATCGTAGCTGTGATTCCATCCGAAACCAAATGGCCCGTCGGCTCCACCTTGGGAATTGTAGTTTCGCTCGAATGTGAACGCCATGCCCGGTCCAGGCAGTTTCAGATCAATGTGGCTGTAGACATAGTTGCCTGTCGCCGTGTTGACTGGATCTCCGCCCATAGGAGACGGAGTTGCGACACCGTATGTACTTGGATTTGTTTGCAACTGAATGTTAAGCGGTGTAGCTCCAATTATGGTAAACGTCTTGTTATAAGCTAAATAGCCAGACGGCGGAGACGTGACACTGACCGTATATTGGCCGGATGGAAACGATGGGAAACTGTAGTACCCCGAGCTATTCGTCAAAGCCGATGCGCTGTAGTACTGCGGGCTATTCGTTGAAACCAAAGTGATATTACCGACGGTTACCGTTATGCCCGCACGGGGAGCGCCCGTTGCATCGCTTACGGTTCCGCTCAGCGTCGCAGTCGGTGAAGCCGCGAGGTTCGCAACAAGCGAAATATCCTTTGCCGTTGGTCCGGCTGGGAGCGAAAGATTCACGGGCGTAGAAGCAATGTAGCCGGCTAGATTTTCCGACAACGTATAAGTTCCGACAGCGAGCCCGGTGAACGAATAGTATCCGGTACTGTTTGTCGTCGTCGAAACTGTGCCGAGGCTGACCGTGACGCCCACCAGAGGCTGGACGCTCTTGGAATCACGAACAAAGCCACTGAGACTCGCAGCAGCAGTCACTGTGAATGGGACATTGCTGGAAGTCTGACCATCTGGATTCTTCACCTGCACCTGCCAGGTGCCGACGGCACCGTTGTTGTCTATCTGATAGTCATACTCCGTTGCGGTCACCGTACCAACCCTGTCCGGGTGATTGGCGCTATCCCAGACTTGGCCAATCGTATCGGTGAATAGCAGGTGCACACCTGTTGGTTGAAAGTTGCTCCCAAGAACCTTGACCGGCTGTAGCGCACTCGACGCGGGCATTGAGGTTGGCGACACACTGCTAATCGTCGGGGCGAGGGCAGCATTGGTCGTGAAGTTTGCAATAAAGGCAATATTGTCGACAACAGAGAAAGTATAGTTCGGGTTAGGAGATATAGGCACCCCACCGCTTGACCATCCTGAGAATACGTAGCCGCTGGCTGGTGTGGCGGTAACCGTAACGTTGGTGCCTGGGGCGTAGATTCCCGTTCCAGATACAGACACAGTGCCCCCGTCTCGCGGCGACGCACTCACGATGACCGAGCAGTCAGTCGTATCCACCGTGACCAGGCAATGAATCGTGTCGCTCGTTCCGCCGGAATTTTTTGCTTCGACCCAGTAACCGCCGCCATCGCCCGCCGTTACCGGAGTTATGCTCCAGCTGGTCGGCATCGCGGTTGGAGCGGTCCACGTTTTGGCGGCGGTGCCGTCGCGGTAGAGGGTTTCCGTCGTCGCGTTGCTGAATTGCCAATGGAGGTCGATTTCGCCTCCGACAGCAGCAATGACATCCGGCAGCAGATTCTGAACAAGACCTGGGCTAGCAGATAACGGCGCAGTTACTGTAATTAAAGCCGTGTTTGATGTGGCAGGCGTAGTTCCATTCGTTACGACACAATCATAATTTCCGGCGTCGCCCGGGCTGGCCGAGCTGACAGCGTACATTGGTGAAGTGGCGCCGTTAATTGCATTGCCGTTGAGAAACCACTGGTAACTCAAGGTTCCCGTTCCGGTCGCCGCCACGGTCAGTGAAAAAGCCGTTCCTTGGTAGACGATCTGCGGCGTGATCGGTTCAGTTGTTATCGTCGGAGCGGATTGTCCTGGTGTCCACGGGGGCGGGACGGTCGGCGGCACGACCGGCTGGCTCGATTGCAACTCGACCCAGGACAAGAAGTATTCAGGCTGGGATCCAGGGGTTGTGCTAAGCGGCCCTCCTAGACTCGCAGCGATGTAATCGGTGGGATTGCTGGCGGGAACGTTTGCAAAGACCACAACGCCCATATTCTGCCCGGGCACGCCTAATTCGAGGAGCGCTGGACTAAAATCGAACCATTCTTCTCCTGCGGCAGGGGTTGGAAGATTTCCGTTCTGGTCCGAGGCGTAAAATCCAGTCGTGGCGAACGGAGCATAAGTCGGCGCGTAGGGCATGTTCGAGCTTCCGTTGATCGTCGGGGGTGTCGTTCCGATCGCCCATGTGAGAGGCTGCTGGGGCACACGCGCCATCAATAGATTTCCGCCAGTTGGATAACTTGGATTAGATTCTTGATGAAAGATAATCGCACGCGTCTGAATATAGGCCGCTGAATTCAAACCCTGCGTAAGCGGATCCACAAGAGACTCGAAGCGCATCCCTGCTAAGCCTGTTTCCTGGATGGGCGGCGGCGCGCCACCATGGCCTGATGAAGACCCAGGATTCCTAACTTCGTTCAGGACAAAAAGATCATTGTCACCCGGGAGCGATGAGATGTTCTGGAAGTAATCGGTTGTGTCGATTGAAGGAACGGGGAAACGAACGGAGTTGGCTAAATTCGCGCGAGGATCGTTGGTCGTGAATCTAGCGGCTACCGACATTACAGGTTTGTCCATCACAACGCCCACTTTGGACCCAAAACCCGAGCTCGAACCTACGATTCCGACCGGAAAGACATTCGGCGAGGAGGAGAAGAGAGTTAAGATCACTTCGCCTGTCGCGTGGACAGCGACAGCACCCGATTGTGTCAGGGTTACGGGCGTATCAATCCCAAGTCCGGAGACAGTGACGGAGACGCCGGGCAATGTTGGAATGTTAATCGTCAGCGGCCGAATTGTCGTGGGGTCGCCAAGCGCACCAAGCCCAGGATCTGGAGGGTTCGAAGGCGGGGTCGTCGATGGCGGCGTCAACGATGTTGTGAAACTCCATGTTGGACCTGTGATCGTATTACCGGCTGGATCGTAGATCGTAACATTCCAATTGGTCGGACCGGCCGAGAGCGGTTGAGGTGGTATGAAGGGGAAGGATGCTACTGGATAGGTCGAGACGCTCCCGTCTGCAGCCTTGATGGTGATCGTAGTCTGGACCCCTCCGGTTGTAGCACACCAAAAGAGCGGACTCGTGCCGGTCGTTTGGCCGACCGCAGGCGTGGGATTGTTTGGGGTAAGAGTTTCAAGGTTGTAAGGTGTCACCGTGAACTGGGAGATGCCAGCCGTGCCGTAGCTGCCCCCTTCCTTGGGAACGACCGCCCAATAGACGGTCATCCCAGGATTTAGGGTTGGGAGGCTGTAGGAGGTGACGGACGACCACGGATTGTCATTACTGACGGTCTTAACGATGCCAGTTGCTCCATCAGCAACCGCAAGTCCGCTGTAAATATAGGACTCTGAATACGCGGCCTCGACGATGTAGAACTGCGCGCTCGAATTCGGTGCCCAGGTCAGCAGCGAGTTTGGGAAGATTCCCGTTGCGCCGTTTGTCGGGCTAATTGGGTCAGCCGTGCCAATTGATGCTCCACTTTCACATGTGAGAAACAGGAAAGCTGCAAATGTCCAAGCAGCACGTAAAGGCACACTGCCGAATGAATCGCACCGCAGCTTGGGAACGGCAAATCGGGGGAAAAGGAGTTCGATTTGCCAACGAATCCACACTGCAATCGCGGCCACTGGACCAATGCCGCCAGACGTCGAATCTCTGGCCGAATTGCCTATCTGGAGACGCGCCGCCGAGGTTGGGGCGGATGTTGCGAGCCGGCGTGTGAACGCCGCAGCGATGCTCACGATTTCGGTGGACGCAGAGCAACTCGCCTTGGGGTGTCGGTTTCTTGCCAACATAGACGTGCCTTTTGCATGGTTATTCGAAGAGATGTTTGGGCCATTCTGCTGCGGGTGCTGATAATCACCGTCATAGAGTTCGTAACTTAAGAAAATGGAACAAGTCAAGCGCGCAGTTTCCATCCACTTGTGGGTTTTTTTTGGGCAATCCTCTTGACAGGCTGAGGTCTGGGTCTAGCTTTTACCTCAGTTTGAAGGCGTGCCTGATGTTTGGGCCGCTGAAACTAAAATCAGTTAAATGGCAGCCTGATAACTGTCATTTGAAAAGCCGCTGGAGTCATTCTGGCGGCTTTTTTCTGCATTGGCCAAGAGGCGGCGTTGTACGGGAGAAAGGGCCTACCCTCGATGCGGCTATGCAAACTTTCGAAACCATCCGATGCTATCAGTTTGCGTCTCCAAACGACGCGGATTTTATCAGATGGCTTAACGCCTGATGTCAAAAGAGTGCCAATAGGGAAATCTTCAGCAGGAGAGAACTCCATGGGCGGCTGTCCGCCGTCTCAGCTCTGCAAATCCTCATCCTTGATGAACGAACAAGAGATCACAACCAAAGTCGTTCTCCCGTTTCTTCGACGGTTGGGACTTGATCCCGACGATCTGTCTTTCCAACAGTCATTTGCCCTCCACTTTGGAACCCATCAACTCGTCGTGGACGGTGTTCCACGGCATTCCGGCACAGTTGGAGCAAGGCTCGATATCCTCGTCACCCATAATGCGCTGCCGCTGTTGGTCGTCGAAGTGAAGGAGGGCGGGCATGTGCTGACCGAGATGGATCGGGACCAAGCGGCGTCTTATGCCAAACTGCTCCATCCGCCCGCACCGTATGCCTTGGTGACCAACGGCACCGACTATCGGCTTTATGATTCAATTACGAAGCGTGAGATCAAGACCGGCGATTTCACCGTCAGAAACGGTTACGAACTCGTCGTGCCCGAGGGGGCTCGGAACGAGGCAATCGACCTTTTCCTGGGATATTCGCCAAACAACCTTCTCCGCTTTTGCGAGAGCCAGGTCGCTGAACAATTGCGGCCACTCACCGGTTCACCCCACGACGTCAGCAAGAAATATGTTCCCGAACTGACCGTCCCGCGCGTGGAATTGCGCGAGGCCCTGGCGGCGTTCGAGCGCGGCAAACTCAATGGCTTTCTTCTGTTGGCCGATTCCGGCAGAGGGAAAACCTCCGCCCTGTGCGACTACGTATGCCAGCGTCAAGCCGAACAAAAACTGACGCTCTTTTTTGCCGGCAATAGGCTGGAAGGAAACATCCTGGCCGCGCTCACGAGCGAATTCAACTGGGCGTTCACCGAACAAATTACAGCAGCGGCTCTCGTCAAGCGATTGGACGCCGTCGCGAAAGGTGCTCCAATCGTCATCGTTCTCGACGGTCTGGACGAATGGACCTATGCGCAAAAGGCGCAGAGTTTGCTTGGATTTCTCGTGGGCACCCAGCATCTCGGGATCAAGCTTGTCTTTTCCTGCAAGGCCGCAGCTTGGGAAAACATCTCCCGACCGACGGGAAGCGACATCGGTTTTGCCTCCCACCTTTTTAATCCGGACGGCACAATTCCCCGAAGCTCGCTTCGGGGAAGGATGCCGCCCGCTGACATCGGGGCGGAGCCCCTTTCCGCGATACCCCAGAGCTTGCTCCGGGGAGGGTTCATTGGAGGAGCTGGCGATGAAACGACGGATGGCTATAGGCTCGGCCCCATGTCCAACGCCGAGTTCTTCGCGGCTATCGACCGGTACCGTGAGGTATTTGGCGTCCGAGGCGCATTCGAGGATAAGGTCCTGGATGAAGCCCGTCACAATCCGTTTCTTTTGCGCGTGATGTTTGTTGTCGCCGCCAAGACGGGAACGCAATCCCTGACATTTTCCTCGCGGGATTTCTTCGAGCATTACCTCGACCGCACGCTTCTGATGACCGGCAGACGAGATATAGCAGAAGCTCAGTTGATCGGCGTCGCCCAAAGCATGGTCCAGCGCAACTGCGCCCCAGCGACCGAAGAAGACATCCGCGCCGACTTGTCGTTATCACCCGCCGACCCGCTTCTGACTCAATTATTCGAGCAGAACGTCCTGCAACGATCCCCCGCCGGAATCACTTTCTATTTTCAGCAGCTCCGCGATTACCTGATTGCATTTCGGGTGCGTCGGTGGGGACTCGCAACCCCAGCGCAACTGGCGGCGATCAAACCGGTGGGCGTGGAAGGTGAGGCCTTTGCATTCTATTTGCGTTACGCCACGGACACACAGATACGGGCCGTCGTGGGGCCGATCATGCCCAACGCGGAACAATATCTTCACATCTACACCGATACCATTCACCGGCATTTCCCCGCCTTGTGCAGCGAATTCGAGCCAGGAGGAAATGGTCCCATCGGGTTTGTTGCCGAATACATTGTCCCACGCAAGACCCTCGGCGCTTATGGCTTCAAACGTCGTCAAAATGGGAAACCTCTGATCCAGTTGGTGCCGGTCGAACGTTATTTCAGCAAATCCAATCTACTGAATCTTATCGGCGCCCGCGGACTGCACCATGCCAGCTCATCGAACGGATTTTGTACGATGGATGTCCACCGGGAAGTCATCGAGCATGAAGTCATCCGCCAACTGGACGAGATGTTGAAGGAGCGAAAACTGAACCTCAGCAACAGTATCCCGTTGGTACACGAGGCGGTGATCGGGTTGGTAAAGTCGAACCCCAAGACGTTTCCTCGCTTGTTCGACACGGAATGTCGCGTTCTACGATTTCCCCTCCACATCAAGGATATTCAGGCCGGACTGCGGCGTGCGAGGTTGCTCTGCCATTTCGAGCATGAATTCCTCGAAGGCAAGCGCCGCGAAGGCCGGATTGAGGAGCGTTGGCACGGGGACTTTGTTACCTACAGTCCCGCATCGTTGAGTCCCGACGAGCGAGCTGGTGTGGCAGCGCAGGTTGAAGCTGCCATGGCGTCTAACTCAGACCCCGAGCTTCGGGCCGTGAGCCTCAATCTCCGCGAATTGGAAGAAGCGTTCGGTACCTATGGCATTCACGCCACGTCGCCTGATTTTACAATCAACGCGCCGCCGTGGGTCAGTGAATATTACCTGGCGGGGACGTTGCGGCGCGATTACGCGGCCGGCTCCGCCGCGCTTCGAGAACATCTCGGAAAATTGCTCCGCGCCTTCCTGTCCGAATATGCACGTGTCGTGGACACGAATTTTCCGACGCTCAAAGCGGCTTGCGGCCTCCGTGCGCAAATGCCCGTACGCGTCCTCGTCGAATTCTACCCCGACATGCGTGGTCCGAGCCACGAGATCGACGGCCAACTCTCCCTGATCTGCGAGAGATTGCCGACCGGCACCGAGAACGAGGTGGTGTTTTGCGCACCCGGCGAACTGGTGGTCGACCATGACCTCAACGTTACCCACTCGGGTCGACCCGTACATCCCGATCATTGGATCTCATCTAAACCCCTTCACGCGTCCGTCTATACGCCTGGATTCAACGAGCCGCTCCATGACTTGCTTTATGAGAGCATCCGCGAAGATTGGCCCGTCATTTTGAACGAACTCCGCCGCCAGGAAAAAAGCCAGGTGGGGTCAGGCTGCGGAGGTTGATGGGCCGCCAGAACCAGCAAACGGCCGCCGGGGCAGGACTGATCGTGCCCACGGAATCACGGCTGTTTCCACGAAGGTCGCTGAGCGAATTCTTGCTCGACATGCCCGTGACTAGCCTGCTGCCCCGCCAGGTGCGATGAGGCGAAATCCTGCCCGCGCCGGCGGAGTGATCGGGCGTGATTGACAAGACAAAGCCGGCCCGCATGGTTTCGGTCGTGCAGACCTTGACTGCCATCATTTATCCCACGCCGGACGGAAAGTGGCTGGTCGCCTCCAACCCGGAGACCGGCACCACGACCCAAGGCCGGACTTTCGACGCCGCGCTTGCCAATCTCAAGGAAGCTACTGAGCTTTATCTCTCCGAGTTTCCCCTGTCCTCCAACGGCCGCGCAGTCATGACCACGTTCGAGGTGGCTACCGCCCATGCCTAATCTGCCGGGCGTCTCGGGCAGGCGGGCCGTGAAGGCTTTGGCCCGGCTCGGATTTGTGTTTGTTCGGCAGCAAGGTAGTCAT
>Ga0182027_10007507_pt1 | contig 16039 bp, 12 predicted proteins | sample 712E1DmetaG_FD_121300 | JGI IMG/M metagenome (GOLD analysis project Ga0182027, IMG submission 121300) | Permafrost microbial communities from Stordalen Mire, Sweden - 712E1D metaG (Illumina Assembly) | ecosystem: Environmental > Terrestrial > Soil > Wetlands > Permafrost | place: Sweden...
CGCCAGTCGCAGACTGGCGCTACTCGGTCGTCCGAGCCTGCCTACGAAATGCAAAAACCGCCGCATGCGCGGGGTGTGGACAAGGCCCTTCTGCCGATTGTCGGTAACGCGAGTGGCCTGGGCATCTGGCCCATGTCGCCAGGCGCGCGTCCACGAGCAAGATGCCCGCGCCACAACTGCACGCGGCGGAATGAGCATTGGAACAAAAAAAGCGCCGGCCCTGGCGGGACGGCGCTTGCCAAAACCAATCTGAAAAACCGCGACTTCAGGTTGTCGGAACCAGGAGAGCAGTCTTGAGAATTCGACCGGCCACCAAGTACGGGTCGGCCGCCGAATTCGGCCGGCGATCCTCCAGGTAGCCGCGGTATCCGTTCTTGATGAAGTTGACCGGCATGCGGACAGAGGCGCCCCGATCGGACAAAGCATAATTGAACTTGTCGATGGACTGCGTTTCGTGGAGGCCGGTGAGGCGCAGGTGGTTGTCCGGTCCGTACACCGCGATGTGCTCATCGATGTGTTTGGCGAACGCGGCCATGAGGGCCTCGAAATATTTCTGACCGCCCACCTCGCGGAGGTACTTGGTCGAGAAATTGGTGTGCATCCCTGAGCCATTCCAGTCGAGCGGTTGGTTGTAACGGGCGAGGATCGGCTTGCAGTGCAACTCGACATCCACGCCGTACTGCTCGCCAATGCGCGCCATGATGTAGCGGGCGACCCACATTTGATCGGCTGCCTTCTTGGATCCTTTGCCGAATATCTGGTATTCCCACTGCCCCTTGGCGACCTCGGCGTTGATGCCCTCGATGTTAATGCCGGCCGCGATGCAGGTGTCGATATGCTCCTCGACAATCTTGCGCGCGATGCAACCGACATTCTTGTACCCAACTCCGGTGTAGTAAGGACCCTGCGGAGCGGGGTAACCACCAGGGGGGAAGCCGAGCGGAGCGCCGTCCTTGAACAGGAAGTATTCCTGCTCAAAACCGAACCAGGCGTCCGAATCGTCGGGGATCGTGGCGCGGGTGCTGGTGGGGTGGGGATCGCCACTCGGCAGCATCACCTCGTTCATGACGAGGAAGCTGTCCTTCCGCGTACAATCGGGGAAGAACGCGACCGGCTTGAGCAGGCAGTCCGAGCTCTTGCCTTCAGCCTGCTGCGTCGAACTCCCGTCGAAGCCCCAGCCGGGTGCGTCGGCAAGTGTAAAAGCGGCGACATCGCCGTCTACGATCTTGGTCTTGCTGCGAAGACTGGCGACGGGAGTGTAACCGTCGAGCCAGATGTATTCTAGTTTGATTCTAGCCATGGTTGGATACGGATGTGGAGGTTGAAGGGGCGCCCTATCTCCGCTGGCCGGATGCGATTATCGAAGAGACTAGCCCGGCCGAGCGAAAACAGGGCGATAAAAAGCACCAACTATGCCATTGAGAAGAGAATTCTCACAGACGCCTGGAAGGATTTAGGAAAGTCTTTATAGAAACCGTGGTATTTCAGCAACCTGCTGGAACACCCCCAAGGGTAGCACGTTAAGTGCCAAGCGCTAAATGTGAATGAATTCTGTTCATAAATGGTCAGGTTTAATTACGGGGGGCGCGCCGTGACGGATTTTGCAGCCTGTGGCTGGAAACAGCGCCTATCAAATGACGACGAAATAGTCCCCGATCTCCTCTGGACTATTTCAGGATCATCTCTTTAACCGACCGGCCGGCTGGAATCATTGGCAGCACGTGTTCCGTATAGGGCACGACCACGTCAAGCACATAGGGTCCGTCGTAGTCGAGCATCTCCTGAATAGCCGGGCGCAATTCGCTCTTCTTGATCACCCGGCGACCTTTTACGCCGAAGCCCGCGGCGATCTTCACGAAATCGGGATAGAGCGCGTCGGGGTTGTCCGGGCTGCCGATGTTGTCCTCATGGCCTAGAATCGTATTGCCGCGCACGGAGTCGTAAAAGCGATCTTCCCACTGCACGACCATGCCGAGGTGCTGGTTGTTCAGAATCATCGCCTTTGCCGCGATGTTCTCGATGTGTGCGGTGGCCAGTTCTTGCACGTTCATCAGGAAGGAACCGTCGCCGTCGATATCAATCACCTGCCGGTCCGGGCACGCGACCTTCGCGCCCAGCGCGGCGGGGTAGCCAAAACCCATCGCACCGAGTCCGAGCGAACTGATGAAGCGCCGTGGCTGGTTAAAGTTGTAATGTTGCGCAGCCCACATCTGGTGCTGCCCGACGCCCGTGGCGATAATGGCATCGCCCTTGGTCAGCTCATACAGGGCGTGCACCGCTTCCTGCGGTTGGATGTGGGGGCTGCCGTCGTAACGGAACGGATTGTCCCGCTTCCACGCTGCGATTTGGTCGTGCCAGGCTTTCGTTTCGGGAGCGGAGAACTTCGCGGCCGCCAGCAACTTGTTCAACCGGCCGAGGGCATATTTGAGGTCGGAGCAGATGGTGTATTGCACCCGCTTGTTCTTGTTGTGCTCAGAGGCGTCGATGTCGACATGGACGATCCGGGCGTGCGGGGCGAACTTATGGACATCGCCGGTGACGCGGTCGTCAAAGCGCGCCCCTAACACCAGCAGCAGATCGCTTTGATCAACCGCCCAATTGCCATAGGCCGAGCCGTGCATGCCGAACCATTTCATCGAGAGCGGATGATTCTCGGGAAATGCGCCCACCCCCATGAGCGTCGTGGCCACGGGGATGTTCGTGCGCTCGACGAAGGTCAGCAACTCCTGGTGCGCATCTGCTGAGATGATTCCACCGCCGACATAGAGCATGGGGCGTTGGGCCTCGCCGATCAACTGGATGACCTGGTTCAGCTGGGCTTCGCTGGCGTGGGCCGTAGCCGTGGCGTAAGTGCTGCGGAATTCGATTTTGGAAGGGTAAACCGGCGTGAACTTCGCCTGCTGGATGTCCTTGGGAATATCGATCACCACCGGTCCGGGGCGGCCGTTCTTGGCCAGATGAAACGCCTCTTTGAACACGCGGGGCAAATCATGAATGTCGAGCACCAGGTAGCTGTGCTTCACGATCGGCAAGGTCAGGCCGAAGAAGTCGGTTTCCTGAAAGGCCATCTTGCCGATGTACTTGGAGTAAACCTGGCCGGTGATCGCCACCAACGGAATGGAATCCATGTAGGCGTCGGCGATCGCGGAAACGAGATTGGTGGCGCCAGGACCGCTCGTGGCCATGCACACGCCCACCCGTCCGGTGGCGCGCGCATAGCCGTTGGCCGCAAAACCGCCGCCTTGTTCGTGGCGGGGCAGGACAACGCGCACCTTGTCGGATCGCGCGAACGACTGGTGGAGTTCAAGCGAACTGCCTCCCGGGTAGGCAAAAATCACATCTACGCCTTCGCGCACGAGACATTCGACGACGGCATCCGCGCCTTTGATTTCCGGGCCGGTTTGGGTTGCTGGCTTGGCGGGGGGCAAGGACGGTTTTTTCATGGTGGGAGAGGGGAAAGGCAGTCACTAAAGACGAGCGTTTTCCAGAGTGGCAAGCACGGTTTTCCGTGGCCGGTGATTATGACTGAGCCCGGGCATTGCGATCTGCTGGCATCCGCCGCGCCGCTCGCCCGCAAATCTCACAGCTTCGGCTGATTAGCCCACATCTCCCTTGACGATCGCCATCATAGGAACCGCTAGCCGAAGGATCATTGTGGCGATGGCAAAGACTGTGAAATATGCGGGCTAGCAGCTCGTCGGACGCGGCGCCCTCCAAGCTGCTAGAATGCAATGGCTGCCGCCATTGCTCGCGGCCCCGGAGATTTGCACCGCAAAGGGGCACCGACGGCAGACCAGGATTCCCCGATTTTTCGGTTTCCCGTTTTCTCGATTTACAGCACTGCGTCCCTGCAGCACTGGATTGCTACGGTTCGATGCGAATCGTGACCGTCTGGCGGAGGTCGGCCGACGATGCCCCGACGTGAAGCTCGTAATCGCCAGCATCGACGACATAGGCCTTGGTTCGCGTATCCCAATGCCGGAGGTTGGCGGCGGGAAAAGAGAGCGTCACGGGTGAGCGCTGGCCTGCGTGAAGGCTGACGCGTTGAAACGCGCAAAGGCGTTGCCGCGGCAGTTGCGGATTCTCCGCGCCAACGCGCTGACTATAGACCTGCACGACCTCGTCCCCGTCGCGCCCGCCGGCGTTGGTCAGTTCCAGACTCACGGTTACGACGCCTGACGCCGCGAAGCTCCCCCGGGCCGGCTTGGCGGTGCCATAATGGAATTGGGTGTAGCTGAGTCCATGTCCGAACGGGAACAACGGCTGGCCCGTGAAGAATCGGTAGGTGCGGTTGGCCATCGAGTAGTCCGCAAAAGCCGGCAAATCGGTGGTCGCCCGATAGAAGGTGACGGGAAGCCGTCCCGACGGGTTGCAGTCGCCGAAAAGCACGCGCGCCACCGCGGTGCCGCCGGCCTGTCCCGGATACCAGGCCTGGAGAATCGCCGGCAGATTCGCAGCTTCCCAAGGCATTGCTATCGCGCTCCCACTGCAGTTGACGAAGACAACCGGTCGGCCGGTCGTCTGCAATGCCTGGAGGAGCGCGGTTTGCACGGCAGGCAATTCGATCCGGGTGCGGTCGCCGCCGCCGAAACCTTCATAGTCGACCCGCATCTCCTCGCCCTCCAACTCGGGGTTGATGCCGCCTACGTAGATGATCGCATCGGCGGTCCGGGCGAGTTCGAACGCCGCCGTGAACCCGGCCGAGTACGCAGCGGGCGAATCTCCCTTTTTCAATGCCAGCGGGCACCCGGCCGCAGTGACCACCTCGATTCCCGGGCCGGCCGCCTCCTTGATCCCCTGCAGAATCGTCATGGGATGCGACGGGGTGCCGTTGTAGTTGCCGAGCAGCATGGCAACGGCGTCGGCGTTGGCGCCGATCACTGCCAGACGTTTCAGGCGGCTCCGGTCCAGGGGCAAAACGCCGGAGTTCTTGAGCAACACGATCGCCTCCTCCGCCGATTGCAGCGCGAGCGCGGCATGCGCGGGCGAATCAACTTCCGACATTGGAATCTTCGCGTAGGGAACCAGCGAATCCGGGTCGAACATGCCAAGGCGAAAACGAGCCGACAGAATATGGTGCAACGCCCGATCGATATCCTGGATCGTCAGGAGCCCTTTCTTTAGCGCCCGACCCAGCGCGTAGTACTGATCGCCGCAATTCAGGTCGCAGCCGGCCTTGACCGCGCGGGCGACTGCTTCCTCGGGCGTAGGCACGATCCGATGCGTCGCCCAGATGTCCGACACGGCATCGCAGTCCGAGACGACGTGCCCCTGAAACCCCCATTGCTTCCGCAGCAGTTCCGTCAACAGCAAGGGACTCGAGGTCGCCGACTCGCCATAGACGCGGTTGTACGCGCTCATCACGGCGCCGACATGGCCCTCGCGAACCGCGGCCTCAAAATGGGGGAGGTAACTGTCATAGAAATCCTGCTCCGACGGCAGGGCATTGAAGATATGGCGCGTCGGCTCCGGCCCGCTGTGGACGGCAAAATGCTTGGCACACGCCAACGCCTTCGCATAGCGCGGATCGTCTCCCTGGAGGCCGGTGATAAACGCCACGGCCAGCCGGCTGGTCAGGTAGGGATCTTCGCCGTAGGTTTCCTGGCCGCGGCCCCAGCGCGGATCGCGGAAGAGATTGATGTTCGGTGTCCAAAAGGTCAGGCCATAATACCCAACCGGACCGCCGCGACGCACCGCGTCGTGGTGCTTGGCGCGCGCTTCCGTGGCGATGGCGTCGGCAATCTCATGGAGTCGGCCCGGGTCCCACATCGCCGCCATCCCGATCGCCTGCGGAAACGAAGTGGCCAGACCGGCGCGGGCTACGCCGTGCAGGCACTCGTTCCAATAATCGTATGCGGGCACCCCGAGACGGGGAATCGCGGCCGCGTTATTCAGCATTTGTCCGAGCTTCTCCCGCAGCGACATCCGCCGGATGAGATCATCAATGCGTTGATCGAGCGGCTGCGCCGGGTCCTGGTAACTGGCTCCAGCCTGAACGTCCGGGATCTTCTCCGCCCCGGACGGCTCGGCCGCTTGGAGCTCCGCGGCCGTGATTTCGGCGATCACCCCACCGGCGCCGGTCCGGATCCGGATGGCGTTGAACACGGCGTCGCCTTTCCGCCCTTGAAACCGAATGGTCACCGGCCAGCCGAACGGATCGTCCACCACCTTCAACGGAGCCTGAAAGCAATAGGCCCGGTCAAAACCGCCGGCAGCCTTGAAGACGTCGAGTGCTTCGACCAGCGGTGTCGAGCTGCGGGAGATATCGATGAGACGCTGGCCTTCGCCGTGCTTTACTGTTTCCGCCAGGTCGACCTCCAGCGTATAGTCTCCCGCCGCGAGGCCGACCACCGTGGCTTCGAAGGTGGCACCAAACGCCAACGTTGAAAACCTGGCGTCGGGCGTGGCTCCTTCGATGGTCCGTCCGGCGGGAAGACTCTGATAGGCGAGATCGCCGCTGAGCAGAATCGCCTTCCGGCACGACGAACAGTCCGGGGCATTCTCGGCAGTCAGCAAAGTGGTGAACGTGGCCGCAGCGATGAGGATGACAGGCAGGCGCATGATAGGAGAGGGTTGTTGAAACCGCAGCAGAACATTGGCCCGAACACAAGCGCCAGTCGCCGATGCGATTCCTGACTTGGTTCTTCCGGCGCTTCCTGTTGTTGATGGGAAATGAATCGGGAGATTGAACGACGCATCGAGACCGCCAAACGCGCGGTGACCGCGCAGACCGGACTGCTGCACCGCGAATTTCGCCGGGCCCAAAGCTCCTGGAAACACGACGGGACCCGCGTCACGACGGCCGACCTCGCGATCTCGGAGGCGATTCTGCGCGAGCTGGCCGCCCAGTTTCCGGAAGATCAGGGATTCAGTGAAGAAACGGAGGTGGTGAACCGGCCGATGGCCGCCACGGCGCGTTTCTGCTGGGTGCTCGATCCGATCGACGGCACGAACAACTACGCCGCGGGGATCCCGTACTGCGCGATTTCGCTGGCATTGCTGGAACAGGGGATTCCGATTTATGGCGTCGTCTATGACCTCGCACGCCGGACGCTGATCGACGGCGGGCCGGGATTGGGCGCATTCGACGGCGGAGAAGCTGCGCACGTCCGGGCGGATCCGCCGCAGCGCGGGAGCCTGATCGGATTCCACAGTCCCTACGACAAGGCCCTGGTGACCCAGGCAGCGCCGATCATCCAGGAGTTCAAGATCCGCGGACTCGGCAGCAGCACGTTGCATCTGGCCTATGTCGGCATCGGTCTGCTCGACGGGGTCGTGGACCACAATGTGCGGGTGTGGGATATCGCCGCGGCGCACGCCATTGCGCTCGGCGGCGGGGCGGAGGTCCACTACCTGAAGAACAATCCGTTCCCGTTGCGGCAATTCGATCTCCAGGCGCCGCGCATCCACTATCTCGCGGGCAATGCGGCCGTCTGCACGCGCCTGAAGGAAGTGCTGGGAGGCGCCGCCTACACCTGATAAAGCTGCAACGGCACCGGATCGAGGATCTTGGTCTGCGGCAATTTTCCGGCCAGCGTTTGCCCCATCCAGGCGCGCGCCGGTGGATCGCCGTGGGTGAGGACGATGGCCCGGGGCTGGCATTGCGTGGCGAAATCGACCAGTTCGTCGCGGTCGGCATGGCCGCTCAATTCGAAACGTTCCACGTGCGCCTTGAGCTTGATTTTCAGGTTGAGCTGTTCGAAGAGGAAATTATCGCCGGTTTTCGCCGCCAGGAGCTGGCCGCCGGGCGTATCGGGATCGCAGTAGCCGACAAAGCCGAGCGTGTTCCGGGCATGACCCGCAAGGCCGGCGGCAATTGCATACGACGGGGTCCGTTCCACCACCATCCCGCTGCTCACGATATAGAGCGCGCTGGCCTCCGGCAGGCTGCCGGGATCGAGTTTGCGCGGAAGCTTGCGCACCTTGAGATCCTTCAACGTCTGCCGTGTGAAGTTCACCTGCTTCGTCTTCCGCGTCATGTCGTCGTAGTAATCGCAAAGATCGATACCCAGTCCCGAGGCGTAGATCGGGCAATCGACCAACCGGCCGAATTTCCGCGCGTCCTGCACGATCGAAAGGATTTCCTGCATGCGGCCGAGCGCGAAGGTCGGAATGAGCATCGAGCCTCCGCGCTGGATGGTCTCGTTGATGACGCTAACGAGGCGCGCGACCTCGTGCACCCGATCCTTGCCGACCGGGCGCTCCGTTGCCCCGCGGGTCGTTTCCATCATCAGCGTGTCGAAGCGGTCGATCGGGAACTTGGCCGCCGGGCAGGTGCGCTGCGCACCGAAAAGCACGTCGCCGGTGAAAAACAGTTTGCGATGTTTGTGATGAATCTCGACGCCGGCGGCCCCGGCCACATGCCCCGCCTGGTGAAAGATGATCTCAAGATCGTCGTGGGCCCCGTGAAAATTCTTGGCGTGGCCGTAGGGCAGGGGAGTGAGGCGGCCGGCGCAGCGGTCGATTTCATCGTGCGTAAACAGCGGATAGTCGGGGATGTTATCCTCGGCCCGCTGGCGCTCCATCACGCTCGCCGAGTTATGCAACATGCGCTCGATCAGCATGTGACTTGGCTGCGTCATGATCACGGGAACCTGCGGCTGCTCCCGGAGGAGAATGGGCAGGCTCCCGATGTGGTCGAGATGACAATGGGTGATGATGACCAAGTCCAGCGTCACACCCCGCAGCGGCCCAAAGTCGGGAGCCGCCGCGCGGCCGATCTTCTTCGGATGCAGGCCGCAATCCAGGATGAGCTTTAGGTCGCCCAGCTGGATGTAAGAGCAATTCGCGCCGATGCCACCGGCGCGGTTGAGATCAATTAACTTCATTAAGGGCGCCCACTAGAAGGAGCGCGTCCCGTCCGCGCAAGCTTCGTCCTCGCACCGCAAAGCCGTTTGGCCGGCTCAGTCTTCGGGGATCACCATGTCAAACGGCGCCAGCATGACGTGGACGTGCCCGCCGAACTCGTCGACCCCATGGAAACAGCCCTGCGCGCGCGCGCGGCAGCCGGTGACGTGATAGCTGTTATAGGAGAAATGTTCTCCAGGGGCGAGGCGGGGAGTCTCGCCGACGATCTTCTCGCCTTCGATGACCAAGTGGCTGCCATCCGCCTGAAGAATCGTCCATTTTCGTCCGAGAAAGGTGATGGTGCGATCAGATCCGTTCTTGATGGTGATGAAGTAGACGAACGCATGCGGCGTTCCGGCCGGGAGGCAATTGCCGCCATGGTGGTGGACCAGCCGGTCGAGTTGGGCCGTGAGGCCGGGTACTTCAACAGAAACCTGTGCCATGCCAAGAATCCGAATGTTACGCTGCAGCGCCGCCACCGGAGAAGTTCCAGTTGCCGGGCACCCCTCTAACATTCTCCAGGATGCCGCAGTTTTCAAGTGTCCGTGGTCACGACGGACTGCCGGGCTGTCCCACGGTCTTTTGTTTTGGAACGAGCCTCCTCTGACATGGGCGAGCCGCCCATGCCACGTGGCACGGGCGGCTCGCCCGTGGGCTCACGCGACCGTTCCTCAAAACAAAAGACCATGCGGGCTGTCCAGGCGCGATGGCTTTCAGCTTGCGGAAGCGGGGTCGTTCCGCACAAACACGCAGCTATGGAAAAGCTGGCCCTTCTCTCCGCAAGCGACAAACGCGGCCTGGTCGAATTCGCAACCGCCCTCGTGAACCGGTTCGGATACCGGCTGTTGTCCACGGGAGGCACGGCGAAGCTCCTGGCGGAGCGAGGTCTGCCGGTCACGGAAGTCAGCCAGCATACCGGCTTCCCGGAAATCATGGATGGCCGGGTGAAGACCTTGCACCCGAAGATCCACGGCGGCCTGCTGTGCCGGCGCGACAAGCCCGACCACCTGCGCCAGGCCGAGGTCAATGGCATCGCCTTGATCGATCTCGTGGTGGTGAACCTTTATCCGTTTGAGGAGACGGTGGCCCGGCCGGGAGTCCACTTCGAAGAGGCCATTGAGAATATCGATATCGGTGGCCCGTCGATGCTGCGCAGCGCGGCCAAGAACCATGAAAGTGTGACCGTGGTGTGCGATCCGGCGGACTACCAACTGGTGTTGCAGGCGATGGAATCGCCCGCGACGCTGCCTGGGGTCCGGCGCCGCCTCGCGCTCAAGGTTTTTCAGCGGACCGCAAGTTACGACGCGGCGATCTCCCGGTATCTCGAGGGACAGCTGGCCGAGCCGGATCTCGCTGCGGTGGCAGGATTCCCGTCTTCGCTCACCCTGACGTTTAAGAAAGCCTCGGGTCTGCGCTACGGCGAAAACCCCCACCAGAAGGCCGCCTTGTACGGAACGTTTTTCGAGCATTTCGAGCAGCTGCAGGGAAAGGAGCTGAGCTATAACAACATTCTGGATATCACTTCCGCCACGTACTTGATCGGCGAATTCGAGCGCCCGACCGTTGCCATCCTCAAGCATACGAATCCCTGCGGTGTGGCGAGCGCCGACACGCTGCTGGCGGCCTGGGAACGCGCGCTCGCGACCGACCGGCAGGCGCCGTACGGCGGAATCATCGTGGTCAACCAGACGCTCGGCGGCGACCTGGCCAGGGCCATCGCCGAAATCTTCACGGAGGTGATCATCGCCCCGCGCTTCAGCGACGAGGCGTTGGAGGTCCTCCGGAAGAAGAAGAATCTGCGGCTCATGGTGGCCAAAAGCGGCCTGGGGGCTGAATCCGTCCGCGAGGTGCGCTCGGTGATTGGCGGCGTGCTGGTGCAGGATCGCGATGCCACACTCGGCGACGTGCCCAATTTCAAAGTGGTGACCAAACGCCAGCCGACCGCCGCGGAGTGGGCGAGCCTGCTGTTTGGCTGGAAGGTCTGCAAGCACGTCAAATCAAACGCCATCGTCTACGTGCGCGGAGAAGAAACCCTTGGGATCGGCGCCGGCCAGATGGCGCGCGTCGACAGTTCGCGGATTGCCGTCTGGAAGGCGGGCGAGGCCGGATTGGACCTGAAAGGCTCGGTGGTGGCGTCGGAGGCGCTGTTTCCCTTTGCCGACGGACTGATCGCCGCGGCCGAGGCCGGAGCGACTGCGGCCATCCAGCCGGGCGGTTCGGTCCGTGATGCCGAAGTGATCGAGGCGGCCGATGCCCGCGGCTTGGCCATGGTCTTCACCGGGATCCGGCACTTCAAACACTAGGCAGTTTCCCGCGGACGCTGGAAACTGAAGAGTGGCGCAGACTTCCAGCCTGCCATGGTCCGCGCACAAGGCGCGACCCTACGTCATCCGGATATGTAGGGCCGGACCTCGCGTCCGGGCCAATTCGCGATTCAAGCATGGTCCGCGCACAAGGCGCGACCCTACGTCAAATGCACCGTGTCCGCATGATTCGACCGATGTGCCTCGTGAGCGCGAGAAACTGAAAAGAATTGGCCAATCAGGGCCGATGGTTTAAGTGGCGGTATGTTTGACCCGGTCGAAAAGCTGAAGGAATTCGTCCGCTTCCCGAGCGTCTCGACGGACTCGAAGTACCGGGACGGAATGCGCGGCGCGCAGGAATTCGTCACCGGTCTGCTGCGTTCCCTTGGTTTTGCGGTGGAGGTTGTGAAAACCGACCTGCATCCGATCATTCTCGCCCAACGCGACGGACCCGCCACGTGGCCCCATGTCATCATCTACGGCCATTACGACGTGCAGCCGCCGGATCCGCTGGGCCTCTGGAAAACGCCGCCGTTTGAGCCGACGGAACGGGATGGTCGCCTGTGGGGGCGCGGGACGGCCGACAACAAAGGTCCGCTGATGGCGCATATTTCGGCGGTCGGCCGGCTCCTGGAGAAAGCCCCGAGCCTGCCCCTGCGGATCACCTTTCTCATCGAGGGAGAGGAAGAGACGGGAAGTCCCAGTTTCCTGCCGTTCTTGCAGAGATACCAGCACCGGCTGGATGGCGATTTCGTGTTCCTGTCCGATACCGGGATTCCCCGCGAGGACCAGATGGTGATCACGTGTGGTTTGCGCGGTCTCACGCTTTGCGAGGTGGAAGTGACCGGCGCGAGGATGGACCTGCATTCGGGTCTGCACGGCGGCGTGCTGCGCAACCCCATCCAGGCGCTCTCCGAGCTGTGCGCCTCGCTGCATACGCCGGACGGCCGGGTGAACATCCCCGGCTTCTACGACTGCGTTCTCGAGGTCGAGCCTTGGGAGCGCGAAGAACTCCGCAAATTGGGCACCAGCGAAGCCGAGTATCGCGAGTTTCTCGGCATTCCCGCCTTCCATGCGCCGCCGGGCTTTACGCCCTTCGAGGCGGTGCGCTTTCTGCCCACCCTCGAGTTTAATGGGATCCGCGGCGGTTATCAGGGCGAGGGGAGCAAGACGGTCATTCCCAGCCAGGCGTCCGTGAAGATCAGCTGCCGGCTGGTGCCCGATCAAACGCCCCGGAAGATTCGTCCGCTGCTCTATGCGGCGATTCGGGAACGCCTGCCAAAAGATGTCAGCTATCGCATCATCGATCAGCACGACGCCACCCCGTATATCGTCGTTCCGCCCGGCCGTTCAAACACGCCGAAAGACCAGCCGGCGCGCCTGGCGCAGGCGTTTCGCGCGATCGATGCGGCGGCCGGCGAGGTGTTTGGCCGGCCGCCCCTTTATTTGCGCGAAGGCGGCAGCGTGCCGATCATCGCCGATATCAAGCGCGTGCTGGGACTGGACTCGGTGCTGCTTGGCCTGTTCCTCCCAGAGGACAATCTCCACGCGCCCAACGAGAGCTTCAACCTGCAGGTCATGCAGAAAGGCTCGACGGTGTCGGAGCGAATGCTGTCGGCGCTGGCCGGGAGGTGAGGCGCAAACCGCGGTTCCTCCGGCGACTGGAGGATATTTGTAGCCGGGGTCACCGACCCCGGTCGGCCCGGCGCAGCTTTTGCGAAGGCGGGATCATGCAATTGCTGGCAATTCTCCTCGTGCGCTCGCGAACCGATTGGTGTGCGGGTGTAGGAAGCCCGCTCGCGGGCGCTCGCAGCTACGACCCCGGGTCGCTCAACGCGCCCACAAAAAAGCCCCGAACATTTTCGGAGCTTTGCGAGAAACCAGTCTTTTCGCCGGTTACTTCTTGAGGATCACGAAATCGACCCGGCGGTCCTTTGACATCTGGTCATCGGAGCCTTTTTCAGCGGCGCCGAGGGAGCCCTTGGAGAGGATTTGCAGCTTGTCCGGCGAAACACCCAGGCTTTGCAGCAGTCTTTTCACCGCCTGAGCCCGCCGGTCGCCCAAGCCCAGGTTATACTCGGCCGTGCCCCGCCAATCGCAGTGGCCTTCCAGCAACATCCGGTATTGCGGGGTCTTCTTGAGGTAATCGGCTGCGGCGATGATGTTCGCCTTCTGGTCGGGTTTGACCGCGGACCGGTCGAAATCAAAGTACACCGGCTGGAGCAGATTCCGGATGGTGTCAGCATCTTCGATGACTCCATCGGTGCGTTGCTGAAGGCCATTGGCCGACTGGTCCGCAAGATTGCCAAGCGGGGCGGGCTCAATGGCGCTGCCGGTCGGCGTCGTATCGGGCGGGACGGGGCGCGGTTTCTTGGTGCACCCGGCGAAGATCACCGTAGCGCTAATGAGTGCGAGGCACAGTTTCCGTGAGATTAGGTTCATCGAAGGCACAAGGCAGGAGTGGAGTTGACCTTATTGCCCAAAGGCCTAGCCCTGCGCAAGGAATTTATCGACACGATTCCCATGGATCAGCCACGATTCAGTCCGCCCTGTCTGCTGTTCGACAACGGCTCGTTGCGGCCGGAATCGACCCTCAACCTGCGCGCCATCGCGCGCCGGCTGCAGGCGACGATCGGCGTGGAGGTGCAGGCGGTCTCGCTGCTTCACTCCAACGCGGTTTCGCCGCACGACCTCGGCGGAGTGCCGGCGCAACTGCTCGAACCCACGCTGGCCGGGTGGCTGGCGGCCGGGCGGGGTGAGATCGTGCTGTTGCCGCTGTTCTTTGGACCCAGTGCGGCGCTCGTAGATTACCTGCCGCGGCGGCTCGAAAGCTTGCGGCAAGCTCACCCCGGCATGCAGGTCCGCCTCGGGCGATGGCTCGTTGATTCCTCCGCTGGGGACGACTTCCGGATCGTCTCAATTCTGGCGGACAACGTGCGGAGGGTGATTGCGGTCCACGGATTGAAGTCGCCGGACGTGGTGCTCGTTGACCACGGGAGCCCTCAGCGCGCGGTGGTCGCGGTGCGCGATTTTCTGGCGGGGCAACTCGTTTCGCAGTTGACCGGAGCAATCGGCCGGCTGGCCGCGGCTTCCATGGAGAGGCGGCCGGGGCCGGAATATGATTTCTGCGATCCGCTCCTCTCCGCGCTGCTGCGCCGGCCGGAATTTTGCGACCGCAGGGTGGTGGTGGCGCAGCAGTTTTTTTCGCCCGGACGGCACGCCGGTCCCGGGGGAGACGTGGCGGGGATCTGCGCGGCCGCCGAACAAGTGCGGCCCCGTCTGAAGACTTATCGGACCGAACTGATCGGCGCGGATCCGCGTCTCATCCAGGTGCTCGGCGATCGCTATCGCGAAGCGTGTGGCCGGGCGCCGTTCTGAAACGCCGATCGCTATTGAATCAGGCCGATTTCGAGGGCGTAGCGCGTGAGGCTGGCCACGTCGTGCAAATTGAGTTTGCGCATCAGGTTCGTGCGGTGGTTGTCCACCGTCTTCACGCTGATGCCGAGCTTCACCGCGATTTCCTTGGTGCTGTAGCTCTCCGCCACGAGTTGCAGAACCTCCCGCTCACGGTCGGTCAGAAAATCGGAACTGGAGCTGGCGCTCGGATTGGCGACGACATTGCGCAGCAGGGCGGCCACGGACGGCCCGAAGTAGGTTCCCCCGTTCGCCACTGTCTCAAGCCCTTTCTTCAACTCGAACAGGCCTGCGGTTTTTTCCACGAAGCCATGCGCTCCCGCTTCGAGCATCTCCCGCACCAGAACCGGGTTCTCATGGCCGGAGAACACCAGCACGCGGAGATTGCTCAGAACCTTGTTCAGACGCCGCAGCAGATCCACTCCGTTCAAGCCCGGGAGTTTTGCGTCCAGGACAATGACGTCGGGCTTCACTTCGATGCAGAGCTGATAGGCGGCCTGGCCGTCGCCGCTTTCACCGACCAGCTTGAATGAGGGATCGAGGCGAATGATCTCCGCCAGCATCTCGCGGATCGCGGTCTGGTCTTCGATGATGACGAGGCGTTTCATGGTTATAGGGGGAATACCCCGGTACTTAATCGGGACAAACGTGGGTTGACTTTAGTGATAGCTCAAGCCCAGAGGTGATGTGTCGAAAGAATGTCATCCTTTTCACGGGTTATTCAAGTGATGCTTTTCAGGCAATTTCACCGGCCGCACGAACTCGGTGACGCCCGGACGGCAATTCCGATTGGCGCGATGGCGGGATTGCTGGTGGCCGTGCTTGGGATCGCTGGCTGTGCCGGCACGCCGGATCGACCGCCGGCAGTCCGCGAGCCGGCCGTTTCGCCGTCGGCCGACGTCACGGTCGACCAGGCCTGGCATGACGCCAAAACGGTGGCGGCGCGCGGACCGGGTCGAATGCCCGCGATTGGCACCGGTTCGTCCATGCAACCGGTATTCGGGGAGGACACCCTGCTGGTGATCGATCCGATCGCGTACGACGACTTGCGGCCCGGGATGACGGTGGCCTATCGCAACCGGAGGGGCGTGCGAGTCGTTCACCGCCTGGTGGTGAAACTGGCTGACGGTTGGCGGATCATGGGGTTGAATAATGACCGGGTCGACGACGCCGTTGTCACCCGCGAGAACCTGATCGGCGTGATTTACGCCTCGTTCAACTACGACACGGACGAACCACCCAAAGCACCCGACCAGAAGGCGCCGCCGCCGAGCCCGTAGTCCGGCCGGCGGGTCTTTCGGCCCCAATTCGCAGGCGCCGTCAAATATCGCTTCGGCCGCAGTGAGGAATGCCCTCCTTCGCCACGGCTACGGCGGGCAATTCCCGCCGGGGGAGAATTGGTGGGTCGACCGGGACTCGAACCCGGAACCAACGACTTAAAAGGACGCTGCTCTACCATTGAGCTATCGACCCAA
>Ga0182027_10007508_pt1 | contig 16036 bp, 12 predicted proteins | sample 712E1DmetaG_FD_121300 | JGI IMG/M metagenome (GOLD analysis project Ga0182027, IMG submission 121300) | Permafrost microbial communities from Stordalen Mire, Sweden - 712E1D metaG (Illumina Assembly) | ecosystem: Environmental > Terrestrial > Soil > Wetlands > Permafrost | place: Sweden...
GTCACCGAGGCCCTGAAGCTGAAGGAAAAAGAGATTCTCCATGCGGAGGAGAAGGTCGTGGCCCGTGAACTCGAGTTGTTCAGCGCGCTGGTGTCCGCGGTCATCACCGAAGCCACTGCCCTCCGGGAAACCGCCGACGCGCTGGCCGAATGCGACGTTCTCGCCGGCTGGGCGGCGCTGGCCCGCGAGTGGGATTATTGCCGACCGGAGATGGATGAGGGCGATGCGCTCGAAATCGTCGAGGGACGTCACCCCGTGGTGGAGCAGATGTTCAAGGCGCCGGACGCGTCGCCGACGATCGGCGGACAGGCGTTTGTCCCGAACGATACGGCGCTGGCCTGCGACGGCGCGCAGATCCTGCTGGTGACCGGGCCGAACATGGCCGGCAAGTCGACCTACATCCGCCAGGTCGCACTGATCACGTTGCTCGCGCAGGTCGGATGCTGGGTGCCGGCCAAGCGCGGCCACATCGGGCTGGTCGACCGGATCTTCTCGCGGGTGGGCGCGAGCGACGATCTCGCCCGCGGCAATTCGACGTTCATGGTCGAGATGAACGAAACCGCCAACATCCTCAATCACTACACTGTCCGCAGCCTCATCATCCTGGATGAGATCGGCCGGGGTACCTCGACTTACGACGGACTGAGCATCGCGTGGGCCGTGGTCGAGCATTTGCACCGCGATCCTGCCCGCGGACCGCGCACGCTTTTCGCCACCCACTATCAGGAGCTCACGCAGCTCGAAAAACACCTGCCGCGCCTGCGCAACTACTCCGTCGCCGTCAAGGAATGGAACGACGACATTGTCTTTGTGCGCCGGGTCGTGCCGGGCGCCGCGGATCGCAGCTATGGCATTCAGGTGGCGCGTCTCGCCGGCCTGCCGCTGAGCGTCATCGACCGCGCGAAGCTCATCCTCGGCAAGCTCGAGTCCGACGACACCGAGGTCGAACTTCCCGGTCCCGCCGCGCGCCCCAGGAAAAAGCTGACGGTGAAGCCGGAGGACGACGGACAACTCGACTTGTTGTGACGCCGGTTTGGCCGGAACGATGGAGTTGAACGGTCGTTTCGCTCGCAATTTTCGAAACCGAATTATTGTAGGGCGTGGTCGCCGCACCCCGCCTCAACCCCGGGAAAATATCGGGGTCAGGCGACCCCGCCCCACAATTCCAACCGCACGGATCCCGGTTCAGGGGCCGACCGGATGGCGCAGCGTCCAGATCTCCCGGGCCAGGCGAAAGGTCTCGCCCAGCACCTCCGGAGTGAGCGCTTGTTTGGGATCGTCGCCCACGCCTTTGCTGGGCTGCACGTGCGCCTCGACACAAAGTCCGTCCGCCCCATAAGCCAGCGCCGCGAGCGCGCACGCCGGCACGTACGCGGCCCGGCCCACCGAATGCGAGGGATCGACAACCACCGGCGCCCACGAGCGCTCCTTGAGCAGCGGCACAATCGATTCGTCGGGGAAATTGCGGTAGCCATCGAGCGCCGGGGCGGTGCCGCGCGGACAGAGAATCACGTTGGGATTCCCGAAATTGGCGATGTACTCAGCGGCGGAAATGAACTCATTGAGCGTTCCCATGTGCAGGCTGCGCTTGAGGAGCACAATCGTTTTCCGGCCCGCCACGGCGGCGCCAATCTGGCGGAGCAGCGAATAGTTGAGGGCGTTCCGCGCTCCCACCTGAAGCATGGCTACGCCGGCATCGAGGGCGAGTTTAAGCTGATTCTCGTCCATCACCTCAGTGTCGACGGGCAGGCCGCTGCGCCGCGAAGCCTCCATGAGGATTTCGAGCGACTTGTCATCACCCTGAAAGGCATACGGATTGGTGCGGGGCTTCCAGACCCCGCCGCGTAAGACGTGGGCACCCGCCTCCTTCACGGCCTGCGCCGTCTCGTAGAAAAAGTCAGGATTCTTTGGATCAATCGTGCACTGGCCGGCAATAAACAGAGGCGATTTGCCGAGGGTTACCCCGCCGATGGTGATCTGGTGCGTCGACAGATCCGAACGGATGTCCATCAGCTTGAACGGTGACTGGATGCGATCGATCCGTTCGATGTACGACAGGCCTTCCAGCCGGTTGATCATCAGTTCGTCGCGCTCGTCGCCGACGATCGCGTAGATCGTCCGCACCGCGCCGACGATCGGCTGAATCCGGCAGCCGAATAATTCGACGATCTCGGTGATCTCCGGGACTTGTTCGGGCGGGAGGCGATTGACTTTGGGCAGGATCATGAAGGCGGAAAACGGCGCACTCTAAAATGTCTTTGGCCACAGGCAACAGGAGAAAACGGGTGGGCGGCCGGCTCGGCGCCATCTCTAGACAATGATCTGCAAACTCACTCGTGGAAAATGACGCCACCGGGTGATCGGGGTAGGAAGCCTGCTTGCAGGCGATATTCGCCTCTGAATCGCGAGCAAGCTCGCTTCCTACAATTCTGATCGATCCGCCTCACGCCACCATCGCCGCCGCAAATTCCTCCGGCAACGGCGCGGAGGCGGTAAACGAAAAATTTCGGCCGGCCAGCTCATACCGGAGGTTGGTCTCCAGCGAGTGCAAGAACAGGCGCTTCCATCCCGTGTGGCGGGCAAATTCGCGATTGAGGCGAAAATCGCCGTAGGTCTGATCTCCCACGATCGGCAGGCCGCGGCGCGCGCATTGCACCCGCAACTGGTGGCTGCGGCCGGTTTTGGGATCGAGTTGCACCAGCGCGAGCGGCGGCTGGCCCGGCTTCCGCCGCAAAACAGAGAAATGCGCCTCCGCCGGAACGTTCCCCGCCGTCCCGACACGAACTACCCCGCCCCGTCTGTCCACCGCCAACCGGTCGCGCCAAACTTCCTGCGGAGCGCGCGGACGGCCGAAGACAAGGGCCTGATAAACCTTGTGAACCTGCCGTCGCGCAAATTGCCCTTTGATTGTCCGGGCCACGGCTTCTTCGCTGGCGGCCAGGATCACCCCGGACGTCGCGGAGTCGAGCCGGTTCAGCAGCCACAGACGCTGCAGGCCCGCGTCCGCACCCGGCCAGACGAAACATTCACGGTCGTGGTCGTAGGCACAGCTCAGGAGGGCGCGCGCTTCATCCCGGGGAGTGTTGGGATGCGACAGCACCCCCGCGGGTTTGGCGAAAGCCGCCACCCCGTTCTCGTCCCGGGCAATCAGCCGGACCTCGCGCCCAAGGGGAAGTCTCGACCAATAATCCGACGCCAGCTCGCTCACCAGTAATAGAAGGTAAAAGTGATCACCTGATCCTCTCCGAGGACAGCGACCATCTCCTTCGTCCAGGCCCGGTAGGGCGCCCGCTCCTTGATTGCTGCCAGCGCCGCACTCGTGCCGTAATCGCCCGCGTCGCCCTCGACCTTAATAATCTCCGCGATCTCCCCCTTCGAGTTGAGCCGGAAACTGATCATCACATGCGTGGTCGATTTTGGTCGCGTGCCGCTTGAACTCAGAATCCGGTCCCACTGGATTTGGACGATATCGATCAACTCCTGCAAGTAGTCGCCAAACTGGCTAAAATGAGCGTCGACTCCAACCACCCCGGCGTTGGAAACCCCAGTCGGCCGGTCCTGGAGCATTGCCGGCCGCACCTGGGTGAGCTTCGGACGCGGGAGCGGCGACGGATGGACCGTCGGCGCCGCCTTGGCTCCGGTGCCCGTTTGATTATCGGTGTTCTGATCGCCCGCGACGTATTTGTCCGCCCCCGTTGATGGCTCGGGCAGTTTCACCGACTCCGTGCCAAAGGTATCCGCATTGTCTCCCTTGCTCTTAATGAACCCTGATAGCGGCACCTGGAGTTTCTTCTGCGTCTGATCCTGCTTTGCCGTGGCCTGCTGTTCCTGGGACGCAGGTGTGGGCTGGGATGGTTCCGGTTTTTCCAGCCGGCCTGAAACCACCTGCGAATCGTTCTGGAAATCTTTCTTCCCTTCCGTCTTGGGCATGCGCAGCGTGCTGTCCTTGTCGGGTACTGGCTGAGCGGCCTGTTGGTTCTGGGCGCCGAAATTGTCGGTCTTGTCCGGAATGTTGTTATTCGCGTCGGGATTGGTCTCGACGAAATGCATGGGAGGCGGCGGGGGCTTCGGGAGGAATGCATCCGGCGCGAGTTCAACTTCGTAGGTGCGGGCGCTGGATCCAGGCTGCACAAAGCGGCCCGGGGAAAACTCGCTTTGGAGCAACTGCGGCGCCAGCAGCAGAAGGAGCAGGTGGACCAACACGGTCCAGATCAAACCCACCTGAATGGAACGCGTATCGGGATTCTTGGAAAGTGCGGGCAGCCAATAGCGGCGGCGGGCAGTGGCTGGTCTGTCGTCCTGCAGGGTGGGCATGTCAGTTAATCTCACGTGATTCTCTGCAAAGACCGCAACGAGTCAAAATTTGTTTCGTTTCTTCTACCGGAAGACCAACAACATTCGTATAAGAGCCTCTCCACCCATAAATAATGAGGTCGGTGCCCTCCTGGATCGCGTAGGCTCCCGCCTTGTCGAGCGGATTCACCAGGGAGAAGTAGCGGTCGATCACGTTCTGGTCGAGCACCTTGAAGATCACTTCGCTCGTCACTCCGGTATCGGCCACCAGCCGGTCGCGCCCGCGCCGGACGGCGAGACCGGTATAAACCGTGTGAGTGCGGCCGGAGAGCCGCAGCAGCATGGAGCGCGCCTCGGCGAGATCACGCGGTTTGTTGAGGACCTGCCCCTCGACAAAAACCGTCGTGTCGGCGCCAAGCACCAACGCCTCGGGATACCGCGCCGCAACCCACTCGGCCTTGAGCGCGGCGTTGTGGCGAACCATTTCGCGCGGATCGGAACCCGGGGCTTCGTGCTCCACGACGTCCGCCGGCATCACCTCGAACTGCAGCCCCAGGCTGGCGAGCAACTCTCTTCGCCTCGGCGACGCGGAGGCGAGGATCAACCTTGCAGGATGGGACCTGGTCACAGTTGGCGGCTAGGTTTCTTGCCCGAAAAACTCATGCCTCCGTGTGGTGTCCGGAGTCTTCCCAGCCGGCAATGATAAAGTCGCCTCCCCGCCAGGAACGATCGGGTTTTCGCCAGCCACAAAGGTTGATTTGATTCCGACAGGATGAATAGAATGACAGAATGCAGGGTCGAACTTCGTTACCATCCGGCCGTCTGAAATCATTGGGAATGGTGGCGTTGGTTTTCGGGCTGGTGCTGGCGTGCTACTGGCCCGCGTTGCATGGTGGATTGGTTTGGGACGACGAAGGTCATGTGACCCGGCCGGACTTGCGCTCCTGGGCCGGTTTGGGCCGGATCTGGTTCGAAGTGCGTGCGACCCAGCAGTACTATCCGGTCCTGCACAGCGCATTCTGGATTGAGCACCGGCTGTGGGGCGACGCGACGCTTGGGTACCATCTGATGAACGTGCTCCTGCACGCCTCGTCATGCTGTCTTTTAGCCCTGGTTTTGCAGCGGCTGCTGGACGGACAACGGGCGCAGCAAGCCTGCGCCCCTACGGGGATAATCGACGGGAACACCGCTGGTAGGGGCGCAGGCATGCTGCGCCCTCCTATGGCGAGTTCTTATGCCGCCGCCTGGATGGCCGCCCTGGTTTTTGCGGTCCACCCGGTTTGCGTCGAATCCGTGGCCTGGATCTCGGAACAGAAAAACACCCTGGCGCTGGTGTTCTACCTTTTGGCGGCCTGGGTGTATCTGGATTTCGACTCCCGACGGCGGCGTCGGTCCTACGGGCTGGCCCTGTTGCTCTTCCTGCTGGCGCTGGGGACCAAGAGCGTCACGGCCACTTTGCCTGCCGCCATTTTGGTGGTGCTTTGGTGGAGGAACGGGCGGCTGTCCTGGCGGCGCGATGTGAGTCCGCTGCTCCCTTGGTTCCTTCTGGCGATGGCCGCGGGGTTGTTGACGGTTTGGGTCGAACGCGAGGTCATCGGCGCAGAAGGCGCCAGATTCGATTTGTCAGCGGGTCAACGCATCCTTCTCGCCGGGCGGGTGATCTGGTTTTATCTGGGCAAGCTCTGCTGGCCGACCGATCTGATGTTCATCTATCCGCACTGGAACGTGCCAGCCGCGGCGGCGGGGTGGTACGGCTGGCTGGGTGGCGCGCTCGCGGTAACCCTGGTGTTTTGGCTGTTGCGCCGGCGGACGCGCGGACCGCTGGCGGGCTGGCTTTTCTTCGCGGGCTCGCTCTTTCCGGCACTGGGGTTTTTCAATGTCTTTCCATTCTTCTATTCCTACGTTGCCGACCATTTCCAATATCTGGCGAGCCTCGGCATCATTGTTACGGCCGCCTCCGGCATCGCCGTGGTTCTAGCCGGGGCCGCCCCGTGGATTCGCGCGGGCGGCCGGTTGCTCTACGCCCTGCTGGTGATTACGCTGGCCATCCTCGCCAACCGGCAAAGCCGCATCTACCGCGACGCCGAAACCCTTTACCGCGCGACGCTGGCGAGCAACCCGGATTGCTGGATGGCGCACAACAATCTGGCCTTAGGCTTGGCGAACTCGCCTGCTGGCAACGCAGAAGCGATGGCTCATTTCCGGGAGGCCTTGCGCCTAAAACCCGACTACGCCGAGGCGCATAACAACCTGGCCGTGGAGCTGGCGAAATCGCCGGATCGCCTGCCCGAGGCAATCGCGCACTACGAGCAGGCGCTGCGAATCCGACCTGACTTTGCCATGGCGCAAAACAATCTGGCCATGGAGCTGGCAAAGCTGCCGGGACGCCTGCCCGAGGCGCTGGCACATTTCGAAGAAGCCGTGCGGCTCAAGCCCAACTACGTCGAGGCGCACTACAAGCTCGCCAACACCCTGGCGCAACTGCCCGACCGCTTGCCCGAGGCCCTCGCGCAGTATGAAGAGGCCGTACGACTGAAGCCCGACTACGCCGAGGCACATAATAATCTAGCCCTTGCGCTGGCGAAGCTGCCCGACCGCCTACCCGAAGCCCTCGCGCATTACGAACAGGCGTTGCGGATCCAACCCGACCTGGTCGAAGCGCATGTCAATCTTGCTCACGCACTGGCGAAGCTGCCGGGTCGCCTTCCGGAGGCCCTCGCGCATTACGAACGGGCATTGCGACTCAAGCCCGAGTGGGCCGAAGCCCACGTCTATTTGGCATACGAGCTGGCGAAGCTGCCGGGCCGCCTGCCGGAAGCGCTGGCTCATTTTGAATCGGCCTTGCGGCTCAAGCCCGACTACGTGGAGGCGCACAATGGTCTGGGAATTGTCCTTGCCTGCCAAGGCCAGCTGGCGGAAGCCAAACAACAGTGGGAGCGGGCGCTGGAGCTGAATCCAAATTATGAAGACGCGCGCAGGAATCTTGACATGCTGAAAAAGCGACAAGGGCAATGACCGAGTTTAACGCCTCCTGGGCATGACTGAAGCCTCGTCGCCGGTCGAATTTGTTTGGCTCCCGTAGCCACGGTCGCCGATCTGCCGGTCTGCCCCGTCAAGCACCGCCATTGAGTGCCACCCCGATGGTCTTCATCTCCTCACGGCGCAAACGGTATTTCTGCGCCACGAGGACGCTCAATCCATAACAGACGCCAGGCACGAGGGTGAACAGGGCGACGATGCACCGCAGGGTCTGCGGGGCCTGCGCCGTTCCACCCGCGACATAGCCGGAGGCGGCGAGCGCAATGCCGATCACGGCCCCGCTCAGCGCCAGGCCCATCTTGAGGACGAACAGCGTGCCGGCAAAGCTGACCCCGGTAAGGCGTTTGCCGTTCTTCCATTCGCCGTAGTCCACGGTGTCCGACATCATGACCCACTGGATCGGGGTGATCATCTGATGCAACATTCCGATGATAAAGATAAAGGCGAACATGAGCGCGCTCTGCCGCAGCGGCACGAAAAACATCGCCGCGCTCAGCAGCGCCAGCACGACGTTGGTCCAGACAAAGACGCGCACTTTGCAGAACCGGTCGGTGAGCGGTTTCGTCAATAGGCAGCCCCCGATATTTCCCACCGAGTAGGTGGCCAAAAAGGCGGTGAACAGTCCGGCCTGGCCGAGGATGTGAGTCACATAGTACATCATGGCACCGCCACGGGTTGCCACCGCCAGAATATTCAGCAGCGTCAGTCCGCCCACGATGCGCCACTGGTCATTGCGCGCGATGTCCTTCAGATCGGCCAGGAACGAACTCGCCTTCTCCTGCCTCGGCACAACTCTCTCCCGGGTCTCCGCAAAACAGGCGAACAACATCACGGCCGCCACCACCGCAAGCACGGCGATTGCGCCTTGATACCCGGAAGCCTTGTTGGCCCCGCCGATCCATTCCACCAGCGGCACCATCAGGACCGTGCTGAGCATGCCGCCCCCCGTGGCGAGCACAAAACGGTAGGACTGCAGAGAAATGCGCTGCGTGTCGTCGGCCGTGATGACACCGCCCAAAGCGCAATAGGGGATGTTGACGACGGTGTACATCAGGGTGAGCAGCATGTACGTGCCCGCCGCGAAAACCATCTTGCCGGTTAGTCCCAGGCTCGGGGTGCTGTAGGCCAGCACACAGCTCAGCCCGAAGGGCACCGCCCCCCACAGGAGATACGGGCGGAATCTGCCCCAGCGGGAGCGGGTGCGGTCCGCCAGCCAGCCCATGATCGGGTCGCTCACCGCGTCCAGCCCGCGCGCCAGGAGAAACATGGCCCCGACAAACGCCGCCGGGAGCCCAAAAACATCCGTGTAGAAAAACGGCATGTAAAACATGACGTTGTCGAAAACGATGTGGCTGGCCGCGTCACCCAGCCCGTAGCCGATTTTCTCCCGTGCCGAGAGCCGGATGGTATCCATCGTCAAGAAAGCGTTCTCATAGCCAATCTGGCCCCGATAGAACGCAATTTCCTTCCATCGGTCAATAGGCCAGCCAGTGAGCTTGGGTCCGGACGCCGCCCACGCGGCGCTTGCGCGGCGCGGGGATTCAATCACATCATTACCTCATGAGGATTCCCTGCCGTTTGCCCGTCGCGCTGCTCGGTCTGTTCGGTTGTCTTCCACCTTTCCTCTGCTCTGGCGCCGCCCCGGCGCCCACCCCGGTTGCCACTGATTCGTACATTGTTTATGTCGGCACGTTTCCCAGTCCCAAAAGCAAGGGCATCTACTCGTTCCGTTTTGACGCTGCGACTGGTCAACCGTCGTCGTCGGTTGCGACGTTGATGGCGGAGTCCCCCAAACCGGGTACTCTGGCGCTGCATCCCAACGGAGAATTTCTCTATGCCGCGAACGAGATCGACCGCTACGGCGGCAAGGCAAGCGGCGCGATCTCGGCGTTCGCGATTCGCGAGGGAGGTCGGCTGGAACTCTTGAACGTTCAAGCCAGCGGGGGTCCAGGTCCCTGCTATGTGTCCGTCGACCCATCGGGCCGGTGCGCGCTGGTGGCTCACTACAATGGCGGCTGCGTCTCGACGCTGCCCATCGGCCCGGACGGCCGATTGGGCGAGGTGGCCACGTTTATCCAGCACTCCGGATCAAGTGTGAATCCACAACGCCAGACCCACGCCTATGCGCACTGGATTGGGACGGATGCAACCGGCCGCCATGCGTTGGTCTGCGATCTGGGCTTGGACAAGGTGTTCAGCTACCGCTTTGATGCCGGCCGGGCCATGCTGGAGGCAAATGATCCGCCGTTTGTTCTGGTGAAACCCGGCTCCGGTCCGCGCCACCTGGCGTTTCATCCAAACGGTCGCTGGGCCTATGTGATCAACGAAATGGGCAGTTCCATGCTCGTTTTCACCTATGACCCCGCGCGAGGCGCGTTGCACGAAATCCAGAGTCTTTCCACCCTCCCTGCGGACTTCACTGGCGAGAGCACGTGCGCCGAGGTGGCCGTGCACCCGAATGGCAGGTTTGTCTATGGGTCCAACCGCGGTCACGATAGCATCGCGGTGTATGCCGTCGACGCGGCTTCCGGCATACTCACCCTGGTGGAACATCAGTCGACGCTCGGCCGGACGCCGCGTGGTTTTGCCCTGGACCCATCAGGCCGGTGGCTGCTGGCCGGCAACCAGAGTTCGGACAATATCCAGGTGTTCCGGGTGGATCCCGCCACCGGGAGGCTGACCCCCACCGAGTGGAAAATCGAGGTCGGGTCGCCGTCGTGCTTCGTGTTTGTGAAAGCAAGATAGTAGCAGCCGTCCCTAAAATACCGTCTTGTCGCCAAGGACGATCTTGCCACGGGGCCGGGTCGATTGGGATGCGGTCGTGTCCTCGGCGGTTACGAAAAAGTCCAGGCGTCCGGGCGTCGCTTCGCTGGCCGGCGCAACCGAGAAGAAGTAGAGTCCACGGTTCGAGTCCGTGAGCGGGAGCACTCCGGCTTCGCGAGTCTGACCGGAGGCGGTATCGAGAATCCAGAGGTGGTAACGCTGGCCCTGCTCGATGGCCGGAAGTTGCCGGATGGCGATGAAGCCTTGGTTGCTGGCCGGATCGAAGAGCGCGTAGCCGCGCCCGCCCTCGGCGGTGGAACGCAATTTCACCGGCAGGTCCTCGGGTCTCTCCCAGAATCTCTCGGCCAGCGAAGCAAGTTGAATGAAGCAGGCGTCGGCATCCTGGGAGCGTTTCGGCATCGGCAGCTCGGCCAGCGTGCTTTGGCGTGAATCGAGCCCGACGATGATCACATACGGGCGCTTGGCTGCAGCCGGAACGCGCCGCAGGTATTGGAGGGCCATCGCCCCGACGCCCACCGCGAGGAGGGCGGCAATGCCCCAGCGTGCGAGCGAAGGCCAAAGCGACGTGACCCTGCGGGCAGGCGCGGGCGGAACCATTGCCGGCAGCCGGTCAATGCGGGCTTCAATTTGCGCCAGCAGGCCGGCCGGCGGCTCGAGTTGCGCCAGCGCGTGGATGCGCTGGGCGAGCGCGGATTCGAGTTCGCCCACGAGCGCGGCGAGTTGGGGGTTGTGCAGCAGGCAGGCCTCAAAGGAGGCGCGTTCGCTGGCCTCAAGCCAGTCGAGCACGTAGAGACAGGCGAGTTCTTCGAGTTGCGGATTCATCGGGCGGAGTCGGTGAGGGTCGTGCGGAGGTCGAGCAGTCCGCGACGGATCCAGGATTTGACGGTGCCGACCGGCTGCTCAAGGCACTGGGCGATCTCGGAGTGGGTAAACTCCGAAAAGAGCGCGAGCTCGAGAGCGCGGCGCTGGTTCGGGGGAACCTTCGCGAGCGCGCCAAGCAATCGGTCGTTATCTTCGCGAATCTCGGTGGCATGACGGCCGTTTTCGCTGGTGGAACAGTCCAGCGTCGCCTCGCCATCGGCGGGCAGCGGCGTGGTGCCGGGCTGGTGCCGGCGTTTTCGCAAATGGTCGATGCAGGTCCGGCGCAGGATGGTCACGGCCCAGGTGAACGGCCGCGACTTGCGTGAGTCGTAGGAGGCCGCATTCCGCCAGATTTTCACAAAAGCATCCTGCAGCAGTTCCTCGGCTTCACCGGTGTTGCCAACTAGGCGGACGGCCAGCGAGAACAGTGGGACGCCATAACGGGCATAAAGCTGGCGGAACGCATCGCGGTCTCCTACCCCCGTCTGCGCGAGCAGGCAGACCTCTTCGATGGCAACTGCGTTTTCCGGCGGTGGCGACACGGTGGAACGGGGCGGAACACCGCGTCAGGGGTGCGGCTGGTTCGCTGTGGGAAAGAGGACAGGTTCGATCTTCGTGGCGGCAATGTTGGCGGCGCCGCGAACGATTTGATCAAGCTGATCCCCCACATTTTCCGTCGGATGCGGGCTGTAACGATACCGGATAACGCCGAAATCCTGTTTCTTGCCGTGGTCGTCGAGCGTCATCCAGGCGCTGAAGACCAGATCGACGGGAGTCTCCCGGCGGATGCTTTGGACGTAGATTCGCATCTCGATCTCGTGCGTCGGGGAGTTGGCACCGAAGCGCTCGACATTGATCTTCACCGGCCACTTTCGCGCCTCGAAAACTTCGGTGAAAACCCGGGCGATCCGATTGAAGGTGTTGTAGTACCTGGAATTGTTTCCTCCCAGCTCATCAACGACCACGATCGTGAGTTCGCGCCGGACGTCAGCCGTGGTCGGGGAGGTTTGGGCCCGACCGGTGACTCCAGTGGCGAGAACAAGGCGAAAGAGCAAAAGGCCAAGGGCGAATCGGGTTTTCATGGTGGGAATCTCCATTGCTCAGGTTGTAACCACTTCTACGCAGGTTAACACCCGACGGATGCAAAACGAGGCAAGATTAAGGATCACCTCCGTGATCAGCAGGCCAATTTCGGGCACGTGGTCAAAACAGGGGGCTGCCGACCGAAGGTTGACGACTCCTGCAAGAAAGCGGGCAGGAAACCTCCCAACCACCGCTCCGCCAACGACGGGACTTGACGCTTCGGTCAGGCCGGCGGCGTTTTCTGTTTTGCCGCCAGCGCTTCCGCTGAAGCCGGCCGCAATGCCTCCTCCGCGCGCTTGCGTTCGGTGATGTCGTGGCAGAACGCGATGAACCGGCCGCGATCGGGGATAAAGGTCACATTGAGTTCGAGATCGATCAGGCGGCCATCCTTGGTGCGGTGCCGGGTCTCGAACCGGCCGCCGCCCTCACGTTGCAACTGCTGCATATGGCGTTTCACCTGCTCGTGGTTTTCGTTTCCCTCGACGTCCTGGATGCGCTGGCCCACCAATTCCGCCCGGGTGTAGCCCAGCAGCCGGCAGTAAACCCGGTTCGCGTCCACGATGTGCAGTTGCCCATCCACTTCGACTACCCCGTCGAAGGCCGTGCTGAACAGAGCCCGGTAGGTTTCGGCCTGCTCCGCCAGCGCCGCCTCCATCCGTTTGTGCTCGGTGATATCACGCGAAATACCAACCAGGCCGGTGATCTTGCCTTTGGCGTCGCGCAAGGGGACCTTGGTGGTCGATGCCCAGCTGACATGCCCGTCGGGCCAGGTCTCCTTCTCCTCGAAGCCGACCAGCGACGCGCCCGTGCGCATGAGGCGCTGCTCATCATCGAAAGCCTGCCGGGCGTGCTCCTCGGTGAAAAAGTCGAAGTCCGTCTTGCCGATCGCCTGCCCGGGATCGCTCAGTCCGAAGATCTTCGCCATCGTGTCATTGATGCGGACAAAACGACTTTGCCGATCCTTGAAATAGATGTGGTCAGGAATCGCTTTGGCCAAGCTCTGGAAAAGGACCTGCTCATGCCGCAACGCCTCCTCCGTCCCCCGGCGCGCGGTGATGTCCTCCACCACCGCGCGGCATTCCTGCTTGTCAGGCGAGAGCATGGCCGCGATCTGCACGAATACCGGCGGTCGGTCTTTCCTCGCCAACGCCACCTCACAAGTCCGCCTGGCTTCGGTCGCAAACACCTGCTGCAGGAAGTCATTAAACACGGGCTTATCGGCCTCGGCCACAAACGCCCCAAAATGTTTACCCGGCAGGGAGCCGCACTCAAGCGCCAGCAGGCGCGCGCCGACCAGGTTCGTTTGGGCAATCACGCCGGTGCGTTCCAGCGAGAAATAGCCGACGGGGGCAAAGTCAAAGAAGTCGCCGCAGCGTTGGTTTAGCTTCTCCACCTCGGCCAGCGAAGTCCGCAGTTCGTCGTTCTGGATCTCCAGCTCGATCTGGCGGACCTGCAATTCGTGGAGGAGGTGGATCTGATCGACGTTCGAGTGCGGAACGCCCTCCTGCGCTTTCAGACGCGCTTCCGCCCGGCGGCGGAGATCAGAGGGCGGACTGGCAGAACCAAGAGCCCCGGGGTTCGGATTATCTGGTTCGGTTGCTTTTTTCATGTTCAATCGAATTGAATCACCAGGGACAGGATCGAACCGGCAAGCCAGCGTCACGCCAAAACCCGCTCGTTCGAGGGGTACGGGTGTTTGGTATTGCATTGAGCAAGTTGAGCAAGAGCAAACGGGTGGAGTGCGACAACCTCGTCACGGGGCGAGTTCGTTGATCCCGTCAGCCAGAGGCTCCACTTGTTGCGAGATCCGGTGCCGGACTTTCTGAAGAATCCCGGGCCGCCATTCGGCCCGGGGCGATTCAGGCGGGCCACGCCTCGTTTTCCCGCAATTCTGCCAGCCATCCAAAGAGCTCTCAATTGTTGAAGCTCGGAGCGTCGAGGAAGGTCTGGCAGAACTGATCGGTGAGCGTGGTCAGGTAGTTGTTCCAGTAGGTGATCGCTGATGGAGCTAGCCAGGTGACCACCGGGACCGTCTGGAAAACGGCCAGTGGAGCGAGAGTGGAGCCCAGCAGCCCGGCGAAGCGGAGAATCGTCGTCTGCGCCACAGACGGAGCTCGAAAGGCACGAGCCAAAAACGTGGAGGGACGCATGGAGTTCATGATCGAGTCTAAAACAGCAGGGTTTTCAGTGAAGCTGGCCCCAAGAATGCGGTCCAGTGACGAGGGCTTTCATGAGGCAGAGCTCAAGCCCTCCGGATTTATTACAACATTTGTAATTCTCCCGGTGACTGCTCCGCGGTCTTTTGCGTTGGCACCGCGACCAATTGATCAAGTCCAGCAGCCGCTCCTCCCGCTGTAGTTGGTTGAGCGACAAGGCGCCGGGAGGTCATTCCCGACGAAAAACTCCACTTCCAACCCACCCTTAAAATGGCTGGCTTTGAATGGAACCCCGCTGGCCGGTCTTGAGCTGACTGGTGACAGGGGGCAAGGTGTTCGCCCGGGCCAGCCACTGGGCCGCCGCTTTTTCCTCATTCACCGTCACCTCAGCCCGATCAGCCTTGCGATCCTGATCTGCGTGTTCGAGGAGCAGCGCGCTGGCGTTTTCCATTGCGATCCGGCAATCGGCGGCCCACCGGGGGTAGGCCGTGAGCACCTCAGGATGTTCGTGGGAAAGATCCCAGATTCTTTGGAAGGTCGCCAACGCCTCGCCGACATTGTCCTCTCCGCGAAAGGAAATCCCGAGATTGGTCAACGTGTTCGTCCGAATGAGCTGCCATTCGCGATTGGCAGGATCCTCGGCAATCAGCTGGTCGAGGATGCCGGCGCCGCGCTGCAGCGCCTCGCGAGCTTCGCTGTAACGACCTTGGTCGATGTTGATTTGGGCGGGCGGGTCGAGGCCCATGGCGAGGTCGTACCGATAATTTTGGTTCTTCGGCTCCTGCGCAACGAGTTCGGAGAGGATTCGCAGCTTTTCATCATAAGCTCTCATCGATTCGCCGATCTTATCGACCCTTTTCAAATAGTCGCCGTGCGTCCCCACTATGATGGCGAGGACTTCCTTAGGTTTTGATTTCGCGGGCTCGACCGCGACACACCGGCGCCCGGCTTCTTCGGCGATTCGGAGAAGTTCCCCAGTGCGAACCAAATTCCCGAGGTGGAGATATCCAAGGCTGAGGTTTTGCGCGGCGCCCGCCAGGTTCATTAGCCAGTTGCCGTTTCGAGGCTCTTTAGCGACGAGTCCCTGGAAGAGCTTCAGACCTTCTTCGAGGACGGCTGCGCCCTTGGTGAAGTCTCCTTGCTGACCATAGGCGATGCTGAGATCATTGAGTACAACCGCCAGTTCCAACTGCCACGGGAGATTTTGCGGATATCGCGCCGTGAGCTCGCGGTAGGCCGCGATCGATCGGCTGTAGCTCGCGTAGGCCTCATCGAAGCGACCCTGCGAGTAGCGAATGTTGGCCACCTCCTGCAGGGCTTTCGCGCGATTGCGTTCTCCGTCTGGCGTCATTTTTTCGGGAGCCACCTCGGAATAGAACTTGTTCACTTCGGCGATGGTGCTGTCGAGCAGGTCAAGCCGCCCGACCGGTTTGAGACGTTCAGCGAGGTCACCGAGCATGAATTGGATCAATCGCTCTCCCTGGCGGAGCCGGGTCTCCGATTCCAGGCGCTGGGCCATTTCCGCCCGCCGGGCGCGTTCGAGCCTCGTGGCCGAGACCGATGCCCCGGTCGCGACGAGGATCAGGAGCGCCGCCACGGTCCCTGTCAGTGTCGCCACCGAGGGGTTGCGGCGGGCCCAGCGCATGAGCCGCCCCCACGCCCCGACCGGTTTGGCCCGGATGGGTTCGTGGCGCAAAAACCGCTCAAGGTCGTCGGCCACCTCCGCCGCGCTGGCATAGCGGCGGCTCCCATCCTTGCTCAGGCACTTCTGCGCGATCGTTTCCAGATCCCGCGGGACCGCGGGATTCAACAGGGTCGGA
>Ga0182027_10007509_pt1 | contig 16033 bp, 21 predicted proteins | sample 712E1DmetaG_FD_121300 | JGI IMG/M metagenome (GOLD analysis project Ga0182027, IMG submission 121300) | Permafrost microbial communities from Stordalen Mire, Sweden - 712E1D metaG (Illumina Assembly) | ecosystem: Environmental > Terrestrial > Soil > Wetlands > Permafrost | place: Sweden...
ACCCAGTATCGGTGGGCGCATGATTACGCTGAGCAAGGTCTTCCCCACACTCGATTGCTGCAGTTGCATCACTACGCCCAAGATGTCGGCAGTGGCGCATCATCCCAACATTCATCTCCTCACTTATTGCGAAGTCCAATCTGTGCGGGAGCATGGCACCGGCTTCGATATTTCTATTTTGCAAAAGCCGCGTTATGTGGATGTCTCCAAATGCACGGGTTGCCGCGACTGCGAATATGAATGTCCCATCACCGTGCCCAGCCCATTCGATAGAAATCTGGGTGCGTACCGCGCCATCCGTGTGCCGTTTTCCACTGCTGTGCCGCAGAAAGCGGTGCTTGATCCCGAATATTGTTTGTGGTGCGGAAAATGCGAACAGGTCTGTCCGGTTGAGGCAATTGACTTCACCCAACAACCTGAGACGTTCAACATCGAAGCCGCTTCCATCGTCATGGCGACTGGCTTCGACCTGACCCCTATGGAAACCAAAAAAGAATACGGCGCAGGCAAACTCCACAATGTGATTGATCCGCTCATGATGGAACGTTTCCTTGCGCCGACGGGTCCGTATGGTCGCGTTCTGCGCCCCGGCGACGGCAAGGAACCAACCTCCATTGCTTATGTTCAATGTGCGGGTTCACGCGACGAAACCCTCAATATCACGTATTGCTCGCGCGTTTGTTGCATGTACGCCATCAAGCAAGCCATGCTGATTTCAGGCGCTTTGCCGATGGCGGAGATCACCATTTATTACATGGACATCCGCACCTTCGGTAAAGGTTACGAGCAGTTCTATCAAAACGCCAAAGCGATGGGCGTGGAATTTGTGCGCGGCAAGGTGGCTTCAATCAAAGAAGACTCCGACCAGAATCCCATCGTCAAAGTGGAAATGACGGACATAGGGGAAATCGTCGAGCGGACTCACGATCTGGTGGTGCTTTCACAGGGAATCATCCCCGCTTCAAGCCCGATACTGCGCGGCGGCTCAACACAGGCTGTAAGCCTGCCTCTGGGTTCGGACGGTTTCATTTACGTTCCAGCGCCCGACTCGGCGCCATGCGTCACCGAGCGAGCGGGCATTTTCGTAACCGGCACAGCCATGGGACCGATGGACATCGTGGATAGCATCATCTCTGCCAGCGCGGCAGCGGCTGAGGCTTCGGCATATATCCGAGAAAACGGAAACAGAGTGGAAGCCCACAAGGAGGCGCTGTATGCCTGAGAATCAAGAACCGCGCATCGGCGTATACGTCTGTCATTGCGGCGGGAATATCAGCGGAGCCGTTCAGTGCGAGTTGATCGCCAAAGCATTGAAGCAACTCCCCAATGTGACCATCACACGCACGGATGAGTCGCTGTGTTCCGATGCAGGCCAATCCATGATCGAAGCAGACATCAAAGAACTGGGCGTGAACCGCGTGGTGATCGGCGCCTGCGCCCCAATGCTGCACGAACAGACATTTCGCGGGGCAGTCACGCGTGCCGGATTGAACCCGTATCTCTATCAACATATCGGTTTGCGTGAACAAGACTCGTGGGTGCACGGTCACGATAAACAAGCCGCCACCGATAAAGCCCTGCGGCTGATGTCGGCGGGTGTGGCAAAGGCGCGTTTGCTCCAGCCACTCGAGCCGATCCGACTCGGCGCAGAAAAACATGCCTTGGTGATCGGTGGAGGCGTTGCAGGTTTGCGTTCCGCACTGGACATTGCGCGACAAGGCTTGCGCGTTTCACTGGTTGAAAGGTCGCCCTTCCTGGGAGGACGAATGGCCCAACTTGAGAGCGTTTTTCCCACCGAGGAAGAGGCCCGCAAGTTGTTACATGCCCTGATCGAAAAGGTTGCCGCGCATCCCGACATCACAATCTTTACACAGGCGGAAGTGACCGGCGTTGCAGGTTACGTGGGAAATTTCAATGTGCATGTACAACAGCACACGCGCGGCGTGACGAATGAAAACGCCGAAGCGTTAATGGCTGCATGTTCCCAGGAAGTACCGGATGAATTCAATTATGGATTGACGCAGCGCAAGGTAATTTATAAACCTTATGCTGGTTGTTATCCATCCACGCCTGCTGTGGATTGGGAAAACTACAACGGTGAACCCATCTCATTGAACGGCAAGCAGGTGGTCCTTAAAGATGAACCGAAAGCGTTTGAGTTGAATGTCGGCGCGGTGGTTGTCGCCACAGGCTTTGATCCGTACACACCGCCGCAAGGCGAATACGGCTTTGGTGAGTTGCCACAGGTTGTCACCCTGCCGCACTTGATTCGCCACCTGGCTTTGACCAAAAACGGCCAACCCTTGCAGTGGAACGGCCGCGCGATTCGAGATGTAGCGTTAATCCATTGTGTGGGTAGTCGCCAAGTGGAAGGAATCCACCAACCACAGGCAGATGGACAAGTCAATAATTATTGCTCGCGGGTATGTTGCACGGCTACACTGCATATGACCGCTGAACTGCACAAGCGGTATCCGCAGCTGAATATCTTTGATCTGCACCAGGATATCCGCACCTACGGGCGCGGACACGAGGAATATTATCGCCGCACGCTGGAAGATGGCGTGCGCTTCCTGCGCTACAACGGCGAGGAACTCCCCAAAGTTTCCGCGGCACCGAAAGGGGACATTCATCCTGTGCTGGTGAAGGTCAAGGATAGGCTGACCTATGGCGAGGAGATCGAAATCCCCGTGGATTTGGTGGTTCTGGCCGTTGGCTTCATGCCGCGCGATATTCATGGGCTGGAGAAAATGCTCAAGGTCTCGCGCGGCGCTGATCGTTTCTTGCTTGAAGTCCACCCGAAATTGCGCCCGGTTGAGACGGCGGTCAACGGCATTGTGCTGGCCGGAACGGCGCAAGGTCCGATGAACATTCAGGAGAGTCTCAGCGCAGCTTCGGCTGCTGCGGCGAAAGTCGCTTCCCTGCTTGGACGCGGACACGTTGAACTGCCGCCCTTTGTCGCGTCGGTGGATGAACATAAATGCAATGGCACGGGCGCATGTGTCGAAGTCTGTTTATATGAAGGCGCGATTGCTTTGCAAACCTTTGAAGAGAACGGGGAACAAATTAAACGCGCTGTGATCACACCTGCCAACTGTGTTGGCTGTGGCGCGTGTGTCAGTGCCTGTCCCAATCAGGCCATCGATGTGCAAGGCTGGACGCTGGCGCAATACGAAGCCATGGTCGAAGCCATTGGCGCGGATATGTCCGCTTTGGCGGAGGTGGCATCATGACTGTACAAAACAAGACACTTTCGCGCGGTGAGATCCTCAAACATTTACGAACACAACATCCCCAGGCTGTGGAACGCGCACAGGCGCTTTTGAAGGAACAAAAGCACATGCAGCAGGAACTATGTGCCTTCTTCCGTGAAAAACCTCGCACCGTTCCCGAAGCGGCGCAAGCGACTGGCATCCCTGCCAGCAAGGTTCTGTGGTTCGTGGCAGCGATGAAGAAATACGGCATTGTAGTCGAAGCGGGCATGTGCGGTGATTATCCGCTCTACAAGAAGGCCGAGGAAAATTAACATGAGTGCCCGCGTGGATCCTCAATTCTTAACTGAGATAAAAAAATATGGCGCAGTGAATATCGAGGCCTGTTTCAACTGTGGCAACTGCACTGCCATTTGTCCGCTCTCCACAAACGGTGAAACCTTCCCGCGCCGCATCATCCGGTATGCCCAACTGGGATTGAAAGAGCCGCTTCTGAGCAGTAAGGAGTTATGGCTGTGCTATTACTGCGGCGAATGCACCCGAACCTGCCCGAAGCAGGCGAACCCGGGGGAGTTTATGGCCGCTGCGCGCCGTTACGCCATCGCGAGTTATGATCCTACTGGCTTGGCGAAAGCGCTTTACACGTCCCCCATTCTGAGCGCCATCTTCCTAGTGCTCCCCGCCCTGTTAATCGGCTTGGGCATCTATGCTTTCCACGGCCCCATGCCAACCAACGCCCTTAAGCTATTCGACTTTATCCCAGCAGGAATTATTCACAACTTTGGGGTGATCGGAATGATCCTGCTCGCCGTTCTGCTGTTGGCAGGGATGGTCAATATGAGCATCAAGGTGAAAGGCGAAAAAACGCCGGGCGTGCACCATGACTGGATGAGGGCGTTGTGGGAAACCCTCATCGAGGTGCTTACCCAGCAGCGCTACCAGCAGGATTGTGAAACGGAAGCAGATAAACCCGTTTGGTACCTGCAAAAGTGGTTCATCCATGCGTCCACGCTGTGGGGTTTTCTCGGATTGCTGGTTGCTACCGCTCTCGATTACGGCCTCGAAGTACTGGGGATCAAAGCCACCGGAACATGGGTACCGTTCTGGAATCCAATCCGGCTGCTTGGAACGATTGCCGGTCTGCTGCTCGTTTACGGAACCTCAATGGCGTTTGTCAGACGCATCCGCAAAAGCGATGCAACCAGCACGTATTCCACCATCTCGGATTGGGCGTTTCTAATCCTACTGTGGTTGACGGGTGTAAGCGGCTTCTTGCTTGAAATCGCGCTCTACCTGCCCCAACCCGGCATCTGGGCCTACTGGACGCTGCTGTTCCATATTTCCGCAGCAGGTGAATTGCTCATCCTCATGCCCTTCACAAAATTTGCGCACGCAATGTACCGGGCGATTGCAATTTATTTCCATGCACTGAAGCCCGTCCCTGTGGCGGAACCGGCCAAGGCTGGCGCAGATTGACAGTGCAATAACCAGAAAGAGGTGAAGAAGATAAAACACTTTGAATGACCGGTAACAGGCGGCAGAATATGCCGCTGAAATCAAAATCATGCAACAAAATAAGGAGATTAACATGGCTAAGCAAAAAATGGCGGTCGTCTGCAATGGCGACACCCCGGCAAACATCATGCCAACATTGATCTTTTCCAACTCCGGCCTGGCTCTGGACTATGATGTGCACATCTTCATTTGCCCCGCGGGCGCACGCTGGATGGTCAAAGGCGAGATGGAGAAACTTGGCACTCCCAAGGGTATGGCCAACCCCGTCAAACTCTTCAATGACATCCTTGAACTGGGCGGCGAGATCGTCTTCTGCGAGCTGGCGCTGGAGAACAAGGATATCAAGCCCGAAGACCTGCGTGATCCGCGCATCAAGATCAAGAAAGCCCCGCCGTACCTGATGGATGTCGAAGGCGCAAGCCAGACCTACGTGTTCTAAATTAAATAAAAGGCAGGATCGATTACCCTACACCCTTAAAATCAGGGTGTAGGGTAATCAGAATGCCAACTTGAAAATTTAGCAGCGGTTTACTTACTGCTTGATCAAGTGTTCCAGGCTGTATCATTCGTGAAGGAGGTATCATTGAAGACGAATTACCATCGCAGGTCCCAAGTGAAAGCACAGATCCGCGCGTTTGTCGCATTTGCCCTTATCGTTCTCTGGGCTATTTCAGCTCTTACCGGCTTTCTGCTCTATATTGCCCCAACCGGTCAGCGGTCCGGGCGATTGATCCTGCTCTTTTTAACCAAGTCAGCATGGGGAGATGTGCATTTCTGGATAAGCATAGCAGCCGGCATCATCACCATCATTCATATAATAATCGACTGGAAAACTTTGAAAGCATGCATGCGCTTCCTGGTCAGTACAGAACGCGGCGAAAAGCCAAGTGCATGATTTATCATATGGCAGAATAAAAAAACAGGCCGGACAAACATATAACTGGTGGGCTGTCCAGCCTGTTTTATAAATAGATATTCGTCATGTGCCATGCTCCGGCAATCGTATCAGATCCTCATTCTCTGGTGCATGGACAAAACTCCAGAAGGCGTCACGGGGACGATAAGAATCGCCAACTCGTTTTCTGGCCATGTAAATGGTGCGCTGTAAAGTAAGACCCTGGATGGGAATGGCTACAAGATTGCCGCGTTCCAATGGATAAGTGGCGGCCAATTCAGAGACAAAAGCTACGCCATATCCATCAGCAACCGTGCGGACTATCGCCTCTGCATTACCCAACTCCATAAAGATATTCAAATCTTCCAGGCTGATGTCATGCTTCGCCAGTTCTTCCAGGACCACGCGCCGTGTGCCGGAAGTGGGTTCGCGCATGATCATCGGTTCTTCCAAAAGCTCGGACGGCTCAAGCGATTGACGCGACGACCAGCGATGGTTGGCCGGTACAATCAACTTAATGGTATCGTGGAAGAATTCCTGAATTTCGAGATTGGCATCGCCCACCTCGCGGCTCAATACACCCAAATGCGCTTCGCCGCCCAGAAGATCAAGCGTCACTTTTTCGGGAGCACAGGCCGGAATGTGTACCTGTATACCCGGATAGCGCAATCGAAAGCGGGCCGCCAATTGGGGCAGTATATATTTCCCGGCGGTTGTGCTGCAGGCAATCCGAAGTTCCCCCGTAACCTCCTGCAAGGAAGACATCATGGCTTGGAGATTGTCAGTATCATGCAAAAGCCGGCGCGCCCATGGCACAAGGAGTTGGCCAGCCTCGGTCAATTGCAGGCCGGTGCTGCTCCTAATGAATAAAGTGGCACCTAATTCCTGCTCCAATAATTTAATTTGGTGGCTCACCGTAGGCTGACTGAGATGAAGTTGTTTGGCGGCTTCGGTGATATTCAATTTTTCAGCCGTACATAAAAAGGTCTCAATTTTTTGAAGATCAATCATCTTTTGTGCCAATCTGCATATGTGGGTGACGAAAAGGCCAGGGGTGTGCGACTCTGGAGAAAGCCAACTTTGCCGGTCGCACCATGAGTAGCATAAGTATGGTCATTAATACGGCGGATGTCAAGCACCAAATACAGGTCGCGCCAATGATAAAGGGTTCAAGAAAAGTGAGATATACCGAAAACAATGTGCCAAAGACCGTCATGCCAAACATGGACAGGGTGGCGTTGTCTGTTATGCGGCCTTTGGCGTAGCGTGCCGTCAACCAGGCTGTGACAATCGCCGCATAGCCAACCAGACCAATCATGCCAATTGGGATGATTCCAAACAGGCGGGCATATTCACTTTGCTGGACAGTGTTGCAATCGCCTACGGGACCACAGACCGCTGTCACCTGCGCAGTTTCCACATAAGCCAGATAGCCTGCCACGCCAAAACCAAAGGCACACAAAATTGGAATGATCCAATCCCAGTTGCTTTTTGTGGACTCCATTTTCTTTTTTCGAAATTGAATTATTGTCCATGCCACTGTCCCAATTATTCCAGCCAGCACCAGGATTGCCAGCATGTTTCCTGATGGATCCAGGGCGAATTTCTCCTGCCAGGTGAGATTTTCCATTGTTGGCGAGGCGGAGGAAACAGAATCGGGATTCGGCGCGGTTTGAGGTGCGGAGTTTTCCGTCGCCCCTAGTGCATCACGCAAGCCGGGAATATCAGGAAAATCCACGCCTCCTTGAGCCAGGTACATTTCGATCATGCCCGGCAATCGTTCGGGAATATCTGCAGAACCCATCAGATATTTGTCTCCGATCACGAGGAAAGGGACACCGCCATCCTGGAGTTTAAATTTGTCCAGTGCGGCAAGGAAGAGGGTTTGTCCCTGAGGCTGGGTGACATCCACACCGATGATCTCAAGTTGGTGGCCGTATTTTTGCAGCAAGGGCGGCAGGGTGTCGTTGATGACATGCTGACAATGTGGACAGGTGGGAGAATAAAAAAGCACGGCATGCACAACCGGTTGGTATGACTGTGCGTGTGCGTTTGTGGGCGGAACAACCAATAAACTGAAAAGGAGAATGATGGGAAATACAATGGAATATCGTTTCACTTTTTGCTCCGTGTTTCATACCAGCCGGCGCGGACATCCGTGCGCAGGTCGAAATCCGGCACATAGGGTTTGATGTCGAGCAGGGGTGTGCCATCCAGCACATCCATACCTTCAACGGTGAGTTTACTTTCTTGTCGCGATACGAGGCGAACAATTGATATGCCGATGGGATTTGGACGATAGGGATAGCGCGTGGCAAAGATCCCATGCTCCCGGTCGTCTAAAAACGGTTTTACCTTTAATGCGTATCCGGACGATTCATGGAAAGCATACAGCAGATAGATGTGAGACAAGTCTTCGATATCCTTCAATCCGTCTGCAAACTCAGGATAAACCTCCACCAGGCCAATGGCTTGTGAGCGTGAAGCCTGAATGGGGGTTTGTTCTTTTTCATGGAACGGCGAGTGAATGACTCCGATGGCATGCAGGATGATATCCATTAGTTTAATTTTCCTTGCTTATGGCGCAGGCCTCACGACAGGATAGTTTGCATCCATCCATGCTTGTAATCCTCCGCTCAGGCAGGACACATGCGTGAATCCGGCTTGCTGCAAGATGGTGACACCGCTCATGCTGCGGTGACCTGTCAGGCAAACTACAACGATGTCTTTGTTATTCGGCAGTTCGCTCAACCGGTTTTGCAGTTGGTCCAGCGGAATCAGGGTGCTACCGGCAATATGGAATTGATCCCATTCTTCCTGGCTGCGCACGTCCAGGAAGAACGCGCCCTGCTGATACTTTGCATACGCCTGGGTCGGGGAGATTTCCACAGTGGGGGCATTCTTGGGGCTGATTAACAGAATTCCTATCACGGCGATAAGCAGAACGCCCAGGCCAACCCACAACCATATCAGGTTTCTCTTGTGAGTTTTGTGCCTCCGATGAGAGATGGGTTCAGATGATACGCTCTTTGATTTAGGATGTTTTCTTGACATTCCAACCTCCGAAGATAATGATGATCATCAATTTTTTGAAAGCATACCAATCGTTACCTGTCCGATTGCCTGTGAATGCGAAGCCTGAATCGGTATTTGGTTCTTGTCCGTGAATCGTGAATGGTGAATGGATGATGCCGATGGGATACATGATGAATTCCATAATTAATCGTTTTCCTTTGCATGAACAAAAGTCAATAACTTCACGCCCTCCACTTGGCGAAAGGATGCCCCTTGCCCAACTGTGCGAAGGACTGCCGCCTCATCCACAACGCGCGCGCCGGAGAGGATATTAACGCCCTGATGGAAAAGTATCGGCGATAATGGCGTGCTTGGTCCCAACAGCATCACTGTGGCCTTGGGATCACATAGCGCGAGCAGGTCATCCAACGTATGATTGACAATCGTGCTTCCAGTAATTGCCACCATATCTGCCTGAGGCAACAGATCACTGGCAGCCTCCTCAGGATATTCACCCTCGGCAGGATTCTGTTCAATCACCCATAATTTTCCTGCAGATTCATGTAATTTCTCAATGAAGGGAAAATGGCCGATCAGAGCAACATTTTTGCCGCGCCCACGACTGGCCAGCACCTCGGATGCATTGACCTCGACTGCAAGCGATTCATCCACATCCAGCATGGAATTGACTGCAGCCATGCCAATGCTGGCTTCTTGCAATTCCGTAGAGTAGGCCAATTCCGCCAATTGACGTGCGCTCTTCAGATGCAGAGAACCTGCATCGCGGATCTGCTGATGTCCATGCAGATGACTGGATAAAAGCGTAGCCGCCATCCCGCACTGACGACTGCAAACGACGGTCCAGTGCACACCGACCAATACGGTTCGAACTGGAACATCGTCAGGCAGACTTGCAATAAGGACATCAAGAATTGTCATTTTCAATGATCTCCACGAGCTTGGAACGTTCGTTGATTTGTTCCAAAATCACTTTTGATTTTTTGTTTTGATTTGCCTTACCCTGCTTCTGACGACTCCCGGGAATTGTCCGTTGGCTCTGGGCGTTGGCAGGATAACGGGAAAGAGCCGCGCTCCAAAAATTTACTCCGTTGCGATTCACGACTTGTGCCTTGCCACTGGCTTCCAAATCTTTCAAAGCTTCTTTCACCTGCCCCGGTGACCAGCGCTCCAATGTCCTTTCGAGTTCATCCTGAAGCATTGGATGACGGGTAATGATGCCAATGATCGCATCGACCACATCCTGGCAGCCATCCAAATCGAAAACGCCTTCTGCCGGATGCACCACCTCGGCAATATTCCCCAGAATGGAAACTGCCCTGCTCAAACCTGCCTGATCTGGAGGCTGCACCCAGGTTTCGGCCGGTGGACGAGTCGGCAAACTGATATGCACGGCATCCGGCTTGATCTTCTGTAGAACTTTCGCAATGTCTTCAAGCGCCTTGGTAGTATCATTTAATCCGCGCACCAGCATCACCTCAACCCATAGCTTTCCCCGATACTCGGCGCGAAAGGCCGCCAACCCTGCCACCAGACGTGTAAACGTGGCCTGCGAGTGAGGCCGGTTGATCTTGCGATAAAGCTCAACCGTGCCCGCATCAATCGTCGGCAGGACTGCGTCCGCAGCAAGTAACTCCCGGCGGACATCCGGAATATGCAGCAGGGAACCATTGGTAATGACCGCGATGGGTTTATCTGTGAGCACTTTTATTTGACGGATCAGCCATCCCAGTTCGCTGTGCAGAGTCGGTTCACCGGAACCGACAAACGTCACCCAATCGATCGCGCGGTGTGTACGAGACTTCAAGGCCTGTCTGGCTTCGAGGAGAATATCGGCGGTGGGAATATAGGCGCGCCGTTGATTCGTGAGGGGAATCGTACGACCCAACTGGCAGTAAACACAATTCCAGTTGCAGGTCTTGAGAGGAATGGGATCAATCCCCAGCGATTGACCCAGCCGCCGCGAGGGGACAGGACCGAAGACGTATTTCATGAGTTTGCTCCAACTTCATTAATCGCCGATCCCTTCCGCACAAAAGCGGATTGTATCAAGACTTGCATTCCTACCGGCTGCTTGATGTGGTCCGCAATCACAGAGCATTTGACCTTGAACAAAAAGAAGAGATTGCCCGGTTCGTTGCTAAGAGTCTCAAAATTCCCCTGTCCCTTGGCAATGATCAAATCGGCATCGGTAAAGCGACGGCGAAATTCCTGGTGACAATCATTTAAGATGGTACCTGGGGCGTCCGAACCATTGTTGATAACTTCGACAATTTTATCAAGCCCCACCTCCCGCGCGTCAATCAGCGTGGCATCGTTAATGACAGGAGCGCCGCGCACGACGACTGTAACGCGTTTTGACGAAAGTAGTTCAACCAGAATTCGATCAAAGGCTATTTCTCCCGCATTGTCAGCCAGATACAAGATGGATTGCGCTTCAGCAATAGCCTGACGAAACTTGTCCAATTCTCCAAAAAACGGCGCGGTCCAGGCTTGATCCATCGCGTGGCGCACATCCGTCTCCGTCAGGTTGCCGTTCACTCCCATGTCCATCATATTTCCCGAAATTGCCAACCGCACCGCCATCAGCAGTGGATCATTGGCAGACTCGACCTCGGCTCTGAGCGCCGGTATCAAGTCCAGAGCTAGGCTGTTCAACTGCTCCTTTGCCTGCCGGTATGGATCATCCACGCCCGTGATCTCACGTAACTGCCTGTGGATACGTTGCGCCATTGCAGGAGAGGTCCAATTTAAGTCCATCTCTCCAATCCAACGCATGACATCGCGGACGATTTGCTCATGAAGAACGGGATCTGTGGATACCAATCTGGCTGCATCCAGTGTCTGTCGCAAGATGCAGGGAATACAATCGGGGGAAGTTTTCATGCTCAGTCGTAAGCCTTTCGGGTGGCTTCATCTGCCATCGTCGACGCAAGCAGGGGTTCCCACGCAGGGTCTTTCCAGGTTCCCAGTTTGGTATGCATCTCCAAATATTTTTTAGGAATGGGATGTGTGCCGACGACAACTTCTACACTATAACGTTTTTCGAGAAAGTCTTTGAAGGTGTGAATATATGGGCAGGGCGGATAGCCGACCAGCATCCCGGTCGCCAGGTGAATAACTTGCACGCCGTTCTTCACCATTTCCTCGCCTGTATATTCCACGTTTCCGCCCGGACAACCGCCACAAGTGGTGTAGCCTACCAACTCGACCTGCTCATCTTTTTTGTAGCGCGCAAAGGCGCCTTCCCGATTCTGTAAAGCCCGCAGGCATTTGCCGCCCGTGCAGGTTCGGTAGCGGTCACAAATGATGATTCCTATCTTGGTCCTGGTGTTCATTTATGCTCCTTTGTGGGATGACAAATTTCCGCGGTTTCTGGGATGATTCGACCCAACTGGCAGTAGACGCAGTTCCAGTTGCAGGTCTTGAGCGGGATGGTGTCAATTCCCAGCGATTGGCCTAACCGGCGGGAAGGTACGAAACCAAAGACGTATTTCATTTTTCCTCGCTCAATTGCTGGGAACCTCTCGCCAGCTCCTTTTCCAACACGCCCTCTAACGTGTCGGCTTTACTGCTCTTCATCTCCACTCCGGCACCCGCAAAGACATAACCTGGCCCTTTGCCTTGCAGGCTTTCTTTGATAAAGACCCGGTCCACTTTTTGGGAGACCAGCCATTCGGCTACTTTGATACCTTTCGCCTTGACTTCCTGGCGGTATGGATTGGTCATTACCTCGCGTTTTTCAATGATTCCATCAGCTAACTGAACGGTAATTAGCGCCATATATGGTGCCTCGCCAAAGTGTTGGCTCAATTTTCCATCTGGCGAAGCAAGGGGGAAGGCATAACGCAGATGGGTGGGGATGATCGGTTCATAATGGATCAATACCCGCTCCACGTAAGGGACTGTAACCTTGATGGTTTGTTCAATGCGTTGACTGATTGCATGGGCTTTTTCCAGATCATTCACGCGCAGGCCTACCTCGGCTTCCAAAAAACGATAGCGGCCCGAATTACGTCCCATTAGGGTTTTGACTTGGACCACTGCCGGATCATTCTGAATAATCTCCCGAACCTGAGACAAGGTGGATGAATCGATGGAAGCATCCAGGAGAACACGCATTCCATCCCGTAGCAATTCCCACCCCGTTTTGAGAATAAAGAAGGCTACGAACAGCGCCGCCCAACGGTCGAAGTTTAGACCGAAAAACTGTCCCAATAAAGCCGCGAACACAGCACCTGATGAAAAGACATGGGTGCGGTACTCCTGAGCTTCAGCTGCCAAACTGGGGGAGTTGGCCCGGCTGCTCGCCTTCAGTTCAAAATAACTGAAGGCGAGGGGAATGATTGCCGACAGCATGACCCCCGCCAGCATCCACAGACTAACCATAGTTGTGCGCGGGGCGGCAAAAATAGCTTCGTGCACAATTTCGTAACCGGTAAAGAAGATAAGGCCCGCCATCCCGATGGAAACAATATTCTCGACCTTATACAATCCGTAAGGAAAGGCTTGGCTGCGGCGCCTTGAGATCTTCAGTCCGACTAATACGGTTACTGAAGCTGTAAGATCCACCAGGTTATGTATCGTCTCGGCAGCTACAGCGAGGCTGCCAGATGCAATGGAGATGCTCAGATTCAACAACCCTAAAAGAATATTGATGCCAATCGAGGCCCACCCCCAGCGCTCGATAGATGTGTCATTCATTTATATACAACCTTTCACGCGCAAATTATTTCAATCCACATTTCGGGCAGGCCCATATTCTTGCAAAGATTACCTGTCTTATGCGAAACGTAGACTAATGTTTATGTACGCGCCGCATGTCTGAGACCAACGCACCCGCGCGGTAGGCATCCAGAGCATCTGTGATATTCTTCTGCGCCGGAAGAATCACCTCCAGCCCTTGCGCCAGGGCATGGTCATAGGCGGGTTGTCCCAAGCCGCCTGAGATCAGGACCTGGCAATCGAGGATCGGGGTGAACAGGGCCGGTCCGCGCTGGGTATGGTCGCCCTCTTGTTCATGTTCAGACCCTTCCCTGAGGTGAGTACGGCGGGGTTTCTCGCGCCTCTCAAAGGTTATATTTCCTGCATCGTCCAAAAGGGCAACCAGATAAAATTGAGATTCGCCAAGATGGCGGCTGATGGTTTCGCCATCGTCGGTGGGGAAAGCAATCTTTTTCATTTGATTTAACTTAAGCTCCATTTCTCCAGCCCAGCCGGCAGCCGGAGGATTTCATAACATCTATTTCTGCCGCGTTTCAGAACATTGGCAACGGGCTGCCAGGATGGCGCGCCGCGCTTACTGGTTATGCAGCCAGTTCAATGCACTCATGACAGTTTCCTTTCAAATTAACAGCAGGTCAATCCTGATAAAACGCCACTTTGACAAGCAGAAACACAGGTCATTTGTCCGCCGGATCACTCGCGGACCATCTTCGTCCCACATTTGGGACACAGGCGATCAAGGCAAGCCTGGCCGGCCTCATGCGGCTCCTTGTGTCCGCATTTCGGACAGATACAATTTCCACCCGGCCCCGATCCGGGTTTGTTCCCGCCACTTCTGCCTCGTCCCTGCCCTGCGCCGCGGCCTGAACCAAGGCCATTTTCATTGGGCTTTTTTCCAAACTGATTACGAAAGTTGAACATGATCAGCTCCTTTTTGGGCAGCTATTGCCCATTGCTTTGAAACACCTACTCCATATCCGGCTTCCAGACCTCCCACACCTTACCGACCAGATCCGGACCAGGCTTGAGAGTGAGCTTGCCGGACTCCCAACCGGCCGGGGTGGCTTCCTTGCCGCCGGAGTCTCCTTCGCTAATAAGATTTGATTTCCGAAACCAGCTTATGATGGCACTACGTTATCCTTGCGCCTACTGGTTAACCGGATTGGTTCAAAGAGCCTCAGTCCAGGCGTTCCGTATGATCTACAATCTGCCCGTTTGCATATGCCATAACGGCTTCCTCTATGCCAGGCAGATCCGTGACCACCGGGCGTATGTTGAGTGCTTTCATACTTTCATAGGCACCCGTGCCCATGCCGCGGCACAGGAGCGCCTCACAGTCGGCAATTGCCTCGGCCATCTGCACGTGCTTGTTGTGCGAAGCGGCATCCATGCCATGCGGTTGGCCGGGAATCTCCAGAGAGTGAGGCTGGTCTGCGAACTGAGCATGGCCGAGCTTATTACGCAGTTCGCGGTTGACGATTTCGCCGTTTTCAAGCGTGACTACCAGATAGTAGGGTGCGCGTCCGAAGTGCTGACTGATGGTCTTGCCATCATCTGTGATTGCTGCGATTTTCATTGTAGGTATCTCCATGTGCGTGATTTAGAAGTGAAATAAACAACCAACACCAAGCCAAAGATAAAGGCCGGCGTAAGGATTTCCGTCGAGAGGATCAAGGTGATGACGCGCGCCACCCGCTCGTAGAAGGCGGCCATAAACGAGGCAAGCGTGGGAAGCATACAGGCCAGCACCAAGGGCAGCCCTGCCAAAACCAGCTTCCAGCTTTTCATGTCTCACCTTTTCACCGCGATCTAGCCTTTCACGCGGTGCTCGCCCAGCCAACAGGCTCCGATGCAAAATAGCACCAGAAGCGTCAACCCGCCCGCAACGAACAGGAAAATCTGAGCGGCAGCAGAAGCGCCCACCTCATTGGAAGACATCACCATGCCATTCGGGGGCAGGCTGCTGGATACGCGGCCGAAGACAGCGGGAGTGGGTGTGGCACAACTGGAGGGGGTAACCTGCAACGTTGCTGCGTAAGGCACAGCCCGATTAACATAATCTGGGTGACAGCTATGGCAATCGGTGTATATGTCGCTCAACGGTTGCGCTGCCATGCCCTGGTGCGCCAGATTTTTATCCGCGGCGGTGCCATTGCCGCCATGGCAATTGATGCAGATATCCATAGCGGCATGACTGCTGTGCCATGCGCCTTTGTCAGCCACCGGGTCTTGCTGCGTATGACAAGTCGTGCATGAGGATGGGGGCGGGTTTTCACATTGGGCAGACACCGGAGATGGCAGCCGCAAGAAAAACAGGCTGATGAGGAGCAAAACGGTTCCCGTTATAACCACGATCAAGGATCTTTTGGCAGACATAGCACAACTCCTTTCCAAACGATGGCGATAGCGCCATTTTTACTGGGATGAAAAGTGTCTCTCAGTAGGATGATCGTTTTCATCGGTGGGACAGATAATCAGCAAGGAGCGTGTGGGGGTATCGCCAAGATTTCCCCACCGATGTGGCAGGTGGGCTTCAAAGATCAAACTGTCTCCTGGTTCCAATAAATAATTCTGTCCTTCGATGATATAAGTCAACTGCCCATCCAAACAGTAAACGAATTCGTGGCCGGTGTGGACGATTGGCGTTGGCCCG